>JAAUYB010071875.1_pt1 | contig 10723 bp, 17 predicted proteins | sample 7278071 | NCBI WGS metagenome assembly JAAUYB01 (sample SAMN14350121, study PRJNA611818) | marine sediment metagenome | isolation source: surface marine sediment (1.8m) | place: French Polynesia: Moorea | collected 2018-08 | reverse complement strand
TGTCCATTTTCGCCGCAGCGTCCCCCCCCCCCTCCCGCTGGCCGATTTGTCAAACAGGGATCGATGGCGGTGGTCCCTTTCCCACTTGAAAAATTTCCTTCGGCGACAGAATTACGGCCGTGAAACATCGTGAGACCCTCTCTTCTGGTGTCTCAATTTGGACGGGAAAGAGTCGGGGTCGGATTTTAATCTCGCGATCTTGTGTCTCTCTCTGCCGCCGTCGAAATCTCCTCCTTCGGGGGCAAGAAAAGTTGGGAGCGACAAATATTTCAAAATTTGTCCCCAAGAAGCTTTTCTTCTTTGCTTGCTTGGCGAAGGCAGTGGCGGGAAGGAGGAAAAGGGGGGATTAAAGAAAAGGAGGCGGGAAATCTGTCCCTTGTCCCTTTTTTCTTCTCTTTTTCCTTTGGAACGGAGGGAGGGGGGGAAGAGGGCTCGGCTTGACATGTCGCCTTGAAAGACGATTCCATTCCCATGCAGAATGGTGGAGAGGGAGAGGGAGAGGCAAGCTGCGTGTGCAAAGCAAGGTGGCTGCCAATGGTCAGAAGAATTGGAGGGGAGCAAAAAAAGAGAAGAATAAGAGGGGAAATCTTTTGAATGTGGCTTCCTTCCTTTCCCCCCCTTCCTTTTGCATACCGCGCGGCCATCAAGCCGAAAACGGAGTCGTGGCAGTAGTAATGGGGAGGAGAAATCGCGCCATTATGGGCGGAGCTCAGACCCATTATTCAGACCCAGAAATTTTTGGGTTTTCGAGGGAGGGGGGACGCGCTTTCCAACTTGGCTTGACTCTTGTTGTTATTCACGTTCCCACGAATGATGAGGGGTGGCTGCGGCTCTTTGCTGGAGCTTATTTAGGTCATGCATAGGCAGGAGGACATTCGTCGAAATGGCTCTTTCCATTTACGCCTTTGTAGCGACAAGTAGAACCAATCCGGACCATTTCTTATCCGGAAGCTGACAGGTTATGGGAAGAGCGTTTATTCCATTGTTATTCTCGCTCTGAAAAGTTCTCCATGGCTCAAAAAAGGGTAGAACGGACGTACCGAAAGGGGGCTACTTATGCAACTGATTAATACGGCGCCGTCTGCTTTCGGTATGGAGGAACTTGTCGTACGTAATAAGGACAAGTGATCTTTTACACCCTCCATCCACCAACATACCGAGTAAGCCATGAAAGCAGTGCTTGCCGAACGCACGAAGGGAGGGGAAAAAAGAGGCGGATGGGAAACTCGCCACAAAAAAGCCCTCCCCCCTCGGTAGTTGTTGGTACATACCGTTCAATTCGACCGTTGAGAAACTGTTGCTCTAGCACAACAACCTGCTTTCCATATCAATGCCCGCTACATTCCCACACTCGTCCTCACACATGTGCACCCGTTTTTACCCCTCTCTCTCTCCTTCCAATGAGGGTTTTTGTACAAAAAAGAAGGGGGAAGGGAGATCCGACCCTCTCCTGTCCTCCCAAAAGGGTATTCTTCTTTTCAAAATCAAAAATATACGCCCGGACCCATACCATTTTTTTACCAACGAAAAAAAGAAGACCTGCCTTGCTAACCGTCGCTCTCTTCGTATCAACAGACTCCGAGGAGACCCAGGTGTCCCCTCCGCTGTCCACCACCTCCTCGCCCGGCACAGAGAGCACCGCCTCCGCCTCCTCCTCCGAGCCCCTCTCCCTGGTGGTGCCCAAGAGCCGCACCCCGCCCGTCCGCCACTGGAAGAAGTTCCTCAAGGACCAGGCCAACACGGAGGCGGAGGAAGAGGAGGAGGCCGCCGCCACAGACCTCACCGTCCCCCCTCCCAACAAGAGGATAAAGAAGGAGGAGCCCTCGGCCATCACCATCAAGACAGAAGTGGAAGACACGGTCACCCCCGCTCTCCCTTCCCCCGTGGTCTCAGTGGCCAAGGCCCTCCTCACCCTCAGCCAGACCCAGGCTCCCATGCCCCTCCCCCCTCCTCCGTCCTCCTTCCTGCATCAGAAGAAGGTCGCCGCCCCCGCCACAGCCACTGCCATCCACCACAGCAGCCTCCCCGCCTTCCTCCCCCCTCCCCCGTCCTCCCTCTGCCACCCCCCCCTCCGCCCTATCCCCGTCCCCGCCGCTCCCCTCAGGCCGCTACAGCTCTCCAACCGTCAGCAACCACCTCCTCCTCCTCCTTACTCTGCACACCCCCTCCCCTGGATCCACCGCCCCTCCCCCGCCGCCTCCGCCGCCGCCGCCGCCGCCCCTCAGAGCGAGCCTGAGAACCTCTCCGTCCGCCTCCCGCAGCACCCCGTGGCCATCCCCAAGCGACTCTCCGCATCGGTGCCGTCTTCCGTCCCTCCTTCTCCGTCCGCAGTGCAGCGGTCGCCCTCCTCCGCCTTCCTCCAGCTGCAGTCCCCCACACTCTCCAGCACCTGCTCGCCCGTCCTACAACAGCAGCATGTGCCCACGCCGCTCAGGGAGATCCACGGCAACCGACAGCGGCACCAGCAGCCTCAGCCACAGCAGGTTCTTCCCCGCCTGCCCCAGGAGCCCGTTCCCGTCAGGTCTGTCCTCCCCACCCCACCGCCGTACGCTCAACTCCCTTCCCAACCCAGCCCCAGCTCAGTCTCCTCGCTGTCGCCGTCTGAGAACAGCGCCACAGGCTTCCTCCACCCGGCGTTCCAGCAGCAGCAGCAACAACAGCAGCAGCCGCCGCAAAGAAGTGGCGGCAGCAAGCGCGGCGGCGGCAAGGCCAACAAGCCGTACAGCTGCGGCGAGTGCCGGAAGTCCTTCTCCACCCAGTCGGGCTACGCCAAGCACCGCCAGCTCCACTGCAGCAACCAGATCCCGCGCAGCTTCTCCTGCAAGTACTGCGCCAAGGGCTACACCTCCCTCTCCGCCCTCAAGATGCACATCCGAACCCACACGCTGCCCTGCAGGTGCGAGACCTGCGGAAAGTCCTTCTCCAGGCCCTGGCTGCTGCAGGGACACGTCAGGACGCACACCGGGGAGAAGCCGTTCTCCTGCGACTACTGCTCCAGGTCCTTCGCCGACAAGTCCAACCTGCGCGCGCACCTGCAGACCCACCTGCAGACAAAGAAGTACTCCTGCCCCATCTGCAAGAAGACCTTCAGCAGGATGTCTCTTCTCAACAAGCACGCGGACTCTGGCACCTGCCAGGCAGGAGGAGACTCCGCCGCAGCACTAGCACCAACACCTGCTGTAGCAGCAGCCGTGGCACCTACAGCAAGGACGAGTGGGGAAGAGGAGTGCGTTCAGACGCTGGTCGGCCTCTCCTCGGCCGGGGTCATGCACTCTGGAGCCATACGCACTTGAAAACCCAATTTTCTCGTGCGGGAAAACTCCGCATTATATTCAAAAGGACCGGTGCCTTTATTGTCTCTTGTTTGATGAGTACAATTACACTTCATTGTTGCCAACCGTTATGTGACGCTCATAATATTACGCTATCGTTTTATACTACAAAACTGAAGGAACGTTGTCGTACAAAAAAAATCCGGTCGCTTAGCCACAGAGCTCAAGTATTGAACGACCGCTACTGCCATATATCTACAATATGCATCCGAGCCATTTTCATACCTGAGAGTTCATGATCGATTCGTACAACGAGAAAAAGACAATAAAAATACATGCTATAACATCACAATTTCACAACCACGCCAAGTTTCAATTCGCGTTTGTGCTGCACTGGCAATAAGTTTGGGAGAATCGAGATCCTAGAGTAAAATCACGGCACCGGCTGGAATCGAGGTTCGGTGCTTTGGCTGGCAAATTCGTGGAACCACCATCCTAGCACCTTGTCCTGCTCCTGTGGACGCAGCTCCTCAGGACGATCTTGAGCAGTGCCGCGAAGAAGAAGATGATCTCGATGAAGGAGAATATTGATGCCCCTATCACCAGTCCCATGGTCCCACCTATCTTGGCTGTAAATAGGGGAAATTACAGGTCCATTCTTTGTGACAAAGCTTCCAGTTGCCTTACAGAGTATGTCCAGGTAGGTATCCTGTGTGAGCACGTTTACTTGGTACGAGAAGGTTTGGAAAAAGAACTGAAGCCCGAGCAGGTTGCTGAAGATATTTTTCGTAGGCATTATGTTGCACGTAAATAATGTGGTTTTTATAATTATGGCCTTACGTCATGTCCAATCCAGGCTTCTGGAGTACCTCAAGTACTTCTGGGTCGTTGATGTACTCTTCCATGGCCTGCATGTTCGTCGGAGAGCTGGAGGCGCTGACTTCGTACTCTACCTAGGACAAATACAAAATAGTTGTAAATCTACCAATAAATTTCGTCCAAAATATACCATTATATTCTGTTCTTACTCGTCTGCAGTCGTAGGCGCATTTGTGCCTTCGGTGTTTCTTCTTGGCGGTCGTAGAGTCCAGGAAGACGTTGTTGGTGGAGATCTTCATCATGTCCTTGGGCAGGCAAGCAGGGAGGTCGGGAACTGAGAAGGAAAACGCTCGTAAAAGTCTTGATAGCGTTACATACTTTTTTTCTTCACTCACGTTCCTTGTACCCGTGCACGACTGCCAGCGAGCAGTTTGGGAACACGTGGTGGAGCAGGAGGCCGTCGCAGTTCGCCTTGGTGGACCTCACCCCGTAGGTCTCGGCGAAGGTCTCGTCGCCCGCCTCCATGCACGGCGGCTCCCCGCTCACCTGCAGCAGGGTCCGGTCCACCTCGCGCTTCCTCAGCCCGACCACGGTCAGCGTCCTCGCCCCCGCCCTCCGCTGGTCAGCCATCAGCACGGTGGGAGGGTGGTCGGACGAGCTGACCGTCCAGTAGACGCCCTTGCGCGCCGTGGAGTGGCTGGAGGAGAGGCGCATCAGGTAGCCTGCAACGAGGAAACGAGTTCGAGTTTGTTGGATTGATTTTTTCCCTAAAAAATGACAAATCTTGATTTAAGCAATCGTTACTTTGTCCGAGTCAGTACCGCCGCAACAAAAGGCAACAAAAGCGCGCAACGACTGTGAATTCTTACGCGGCGTGATGTCTTCTCTTGCGTTGGCGTAGACGACGACGTTGCTGTAGCTCGATGGGAGCTTCTCGTTGATGGCCCTGTTGGAGGTGTAGCAGGTGCCGGAGGTGGAGAAGGTGGGCCTGGCGTCGAACATGGCCTGGCAGCAGGTCGTGCGGTTGTACGGCGGGGGCTGCATGTAGGGCGCAACGAAGAACTGGCTGTGGAAGCTGCAGTACACCAGGAATTCCTCGCAACTGAAATAGAGAAAAGGTTTTTAAATAAGATAGAGCAAAAAATGTGCTTAAATAACTCACTCCAGCGCCAGCGCCTCGAAGACCTGTCTGAGCGAGAACCCGTTCTGCTCCATGACCCGCTGCAGGTCCCTGGCGAACTGGTCCACGTCCCTCGTGAACTGTCTCCCGACGACGTCGGCGTTGGCGTTCACCATCCAGTCCGCGTAGGAGTTGAGCGCGGGGTCCATCGCCATGGGAAGGTAGTTGGCGAACTCCTCAGTCAGGTTGTATTCTTTTTATTTAAGAAAAATAAGTAATTTGCGGGGAAAAACATGCAGCCACGGCCGCTTCAGCAAACATTTTCAAGCGGCGGCGAAAACATTTCAAAGAATTGCAAAAGCACATTACCACAGCTAACAGCAGGAACAACAGCAGAAGCAACAACAACTGCAGTCGCAACAGCAACAACAACTTCTCCTTAGCGGGAGCTGTAAAAAACTCGATCCATCTTACTCTCGAACTTCCTGACGTCGAAGTACTTGGGGTGGCACACGGTGACGTTGGGGTAGTTCATGCCCTCGAGGGCCTCCCTGTACTCTATCCCGCTCCTGACCTTGGTCTCGTTAGCGTAGCTGACCATCTCGTAGACGACGACGATGGGGAGGCCGATCATGACGGCGACGGCGAAGGCGAAGATGACGGTGCGGAGGGCGCGGTTTGGCACGCGGCCCACCCAGGGGACGGCGTGCAGGCTGGAGGAGGCGGAGACGCGCAGGGACCAAGTGCAGATCTCGCTCAGGATGCCCTTCCTGATGTGAAACGAAATGAGGATATTTTTTGTTGATTTTGTTCCCTGCGCTATTGTTGCACAGTTCGTAATTGATCTGCAAATAGCAGACGTTTCTGCAAAGTCCCTTTCATATTTTGCGAACGTTTGAGCAATGAAACTAGGAAAAGAGGGAATGCTCACTTCTCCGCATCCTCTGCCGCTTCTGGGCAGGTTCCCTTCTCGACGGACTCGTGGGATGGCAGGTTCCCTCCCCTGGGGGATCCCCTGCTCTTGCCGCTGGCGGCGGAGAAGCCCGCCGCCATTTCCCTCCTGATCATGGCCGCCTCGCCGCACCAAGGGTAACTGCGAGAGCGGAGGCCGCGACCGTAATAACGTCCCATGGCCGCGGATTTCCCCACTTTATTACGGGTCTGCCTGTCTCTCCTTTTACGATCAGATCGTTCGCTTCCAAGTCCCCATCCGGGCATGCACTGGTTTTTACTTCCCCCTCGCTTTTTCGGCCCTTTCCGTCGAATCCACATGCGCCGAATGCGTACTATACACGGTATGAGGATGGAGGTCACTGTGGACGCGACCTCGTTGCCCTTTTGCGACCGAAATGGGCCAAAGCCACCCCCTCGCAATCGCCGCTGGATCAGAGATCGCCTAATGAAGTTAATTTTCGACCAGTCATCTTCGCCCAAGGTTAAAGGGCTAACGAGCTAATTGGTCCTAGCGCTTCAAAGCGAACGGATTGAGGGCGGGGGCGGGGATCCCACGCAAAAGTGGCATTTTCTTTGTCTGTGGTGGTACGGCGTGCTGTCCCAATGGCGCATTTGGCCCTGGGCTCCCCTCGCTTCCATGACAGGTCCAACAACGTCAAAATATGGGCGAGGTCATGCCATACGGCCGCGCAATTTGCCAACGTGCGGCAAATTTATGTTTATTTCGGAGGCATGCACCAAAGTGTGGTTCGTTCGTACTTGTTTCAGTTGTTTGGTGGTAGTAGGCAAAGTGCTTCTCTTCCTATACAATTATTCTCGTGGCTTGCTTGAGGGGAAATGCTGCTTGGAAGAATGCCCAAAAATGGCAGTACGCTTCCCATTACGCAGTAAATGACGCTTCGACGCGGCCATGTGGCTTAAACAACCATCGTTGTTTACGGCCCGTCCTCCTCCGGGGAGCGATGAAGCGACCTTGCTATGTGACAGAGGCCATTATCAGATGGTTAGGACCTTCATTCTGCAGCGGAGGAAAGTCTTTGACCCCATTTCGTAGTACCCGTTTGCTCGATCGCCTTCCCCTGTCACTAAAAAGTCAACTCAAATAAAGAGATCAATTAAAAAAGGGGGACGGGGGCGTGAGAAACTACTGCTTAACGCACAGCGTTAAAAGCTATAATGTGTTTGTAGGTACATTTCCTACTGCAAGCGCGTCTAAAGTACCGTACTTAAAAAGGCTCGTAAAAGGTATGCCAAGCAAGGACCAACATTGCAATCTTGTGAAAGTAAGCAGATTCCTTTTTTGGCAGTGCGCACTGCGCAGTGGCAAGAGCGAATTGACGAGAAAAATATCCCCTCGAAGGAAAATATGGCGAAATTTCTCTAAAACCGCTGGTATCGTTTCAACTAAGAGTTGTCATTGTCCCATAACGTTTTCACACGCTCAATTTCATTTCCCAACTCCCTGCTACGCTTCCTATAAAGTTTTTTTTCTCATTGCCAAATTTTGTACACGAACGAAACAAAGTGAAACGCAAAAAATTATGGGGAAAAATGAAGGCACACACTACGCAGGGCCCCTGGGCCTCATGCACGCCGCACATGAACGAACAGTAGCAAATGTTTTGACAGCAATCGTCCATCGCTCCACTTTGTGCGCATGCTAGTCGCACTCTACGTAGGAACCTCATGCTGGATCGGCCCATGCCGATAAAAAAAGAGTTACTTATGGTGCCTCGAAATTTCTTTGGTGCTGACGTTTTGTGTGTCACATCAAGTTTGATATCCACATCATTGGCGTCTCCTACTTTCTGCCATTGCAAACAAAGGAAATAGAGGATATATATAAGGTAAAAAGTACGGGGGAAATCTTATTGTCGTATTTACCCCCCCCCCCCCCGATTTTTTAAATTTCGTCATTTCACCGGTTCTCTCTAGCTTCAGGAAGATTATACAGGGTTTAGCGCAAACGGAGTTGGAACAGGAATCAAGTTTTTTGTGATGCGTTTTTACACACCGCACATGCACAGATACGCAACATTACGGACGATTTCAGCGCTTTTCTCGTTTCAAATGTACTTTCAAGTTAGAAAAATCACGACTGACAGCGGCTTGTAAGGCCCTATAGAAAATACGATTCACGCCGTGCCTACTCTTGTATAATTTAAGGGCCACTTGGACCGGTGTTGCACGTTGTGGATGCAATGATCCCATTGCAGTCGGCAATGTGATAGGCAAATACAGACTCCGCTAATTCTATGCAGCCATCTCGCAGAGCCTAAGTATATAGGAGCCAGAGCGCATCCTTCCACATGCAGTCACTAAAATTTAAGTGCACCATCATCAGTCCGTCACCCAGGGCCCCCTTTTCAATTTGTTTCTTTATGCGTGCCGGTTTCTTTTTCGCTGTTTCCGACCGTACGACAAGTGGATATGACCAGACCGTGCTATGCTCAAACTGCGTTTCAGGCCAGTAGATGTGGTCCTTTTCAGGCCTTGTAATAGTGGAGGGGAAGGGGAATCAAGTCATATTTGCATTGGGATGACGGATGTTTTGGGGGAAGTATAAGTGCCGCCGGTAATCCACACTACTTTGCAGTCGAGGGATCCCATCGAGTGCCATAATGGAGACCAAAGTCTTCCTCGCGTGTCTCGCCGCGGTACTCTTTCTGGTCGGGGCCAGGTACGAATATATTCAAACTACGGCTAACAAATGCCTCCACTATCACAGCATTATTTTCTTTATATGTTTATAATAAGTATTATAATAGTATAATTTTATTGTAGTTCCGAAGACAGCCAAGACGGTGGCTACGAGAGGAAACCCAACATTGTTTTCGTCTTGGCAGATGATTGGGGTATGCGCTCTTTTCCCCACAAGCAAATTGATGCAAGTTTTTATCCCGCCGTTTGTAGGCTGGACTGATGTGGGCTACCGAAACCCAGACGTTCACACGCCCAACATTGACTACCTGAGCAGGGAGGGGGTCCGCTTAGAGCAGAATTATGTTCAGGCCATGTGCACCCCATCCAGGTCTGCTTTGCTCACCGGCATGTACCCTTACCACATTGGTAGACAGGTGACCAGAGGTCTTTCACCCATGGTTAGAAGTCTCACTACGTACTCATTTTCATCCCGTAGGTCTTTGCGTTGTTCCCAAATTCAACTGGCGGCCTGGATCTGAGCCTAAAGCTAATGCCTGAATACTTGAAGGAACAGGGATATGCTACACACATGGTTGGAAAGTAAGAGTCTATCCAAACAATTTGCATGTACAGTACACTGTATAGTACAAAGAAACTTAGTGCCTGATTTCTTTTATTCAGTATTTCAATTACTTCCAAGGTAACCACTTGAGTTATTTTTTCACTTTTACTCTCCTTTACTGTTATATAGGTGGCATCTTGGCTTTTGCAATGAGGCATACCTGCCAACAAGCAGGGGCTTTGACACACACTATGGCATGTACAATTCCCAAGTGTGGAATTGGGCAAAGTACAGCCCCGCCCCTCCTTTCTGTTATGACTGGTTTGACAACAATGTACCAGACAGGAGGCTAGATATTTTGGATGACTTCCAAGGGGTGAAGAAATTTTACTTATTGACATCAATGATCAATGATCAATCATGATTTTCTTCTTCCAGGACCTGCTCATGGAACGTGCCCATGATGTCATTCACAACCATGCTGAAACAGAGGGTCTTGACAAGCCCATGTTCATGTATCTATCCCTTCCACACCCACACTTCCCTGTTGGGGCACCCCCGAAATACTACGACCTGTATCCAGGCATTGATGACTCCGAAAGCCGTCACTCATACTTAGCTATGGTCTCCCACATGGATACACTGGTTGGCAACATGACTGCTGCCCTGATTGACACTGGGATGTACAAGAACACTATAGTGGTCATGATGTCAGACAATGGTGGATATGAGGGGATCTGGGAAAACTTTTTACCCTTCTATGGTGGCAGTGACAATGGACCCCTGAGGGGTATGAAGATTTTTACTGTCTTCTAAGAATGTTTCCAATTTTTCAAGAAAAAACCAACACAATTATGCATGCTACATTTGCTACTTATTCTCAGGGCTGTCTCAAATGACCTTATTCACATTACTGATTGGCTCCCGACTCTTCTAGAGGCTGCTGGGGCCCCGGAGGAAACATGGGCACTCATGGATGGGGTTAGCCAGGTATTTTCGTAGCCTTTAAGCCTTTTATTGCCCTGATGTTACAAGGTGGGAAAAATCATGTCAGGTGAAAAATATATGCAGTATAAAATCTATTTTCTAGTATGATAACCTATTTAATGGAGGGCCTCCTGTCCGCTTTGAGATGGTCTACAACTTCCAGAAGGTGCCTCCTGTTGTTGGAACACTGGTGGGAGCCATACGTTGGGGACCTTTCAAGCTTCTAAACTTCCAGGTGCTTATTCAGATTTTTTAAAAAATACAAAATTTGCAGTCTTTCTCAACTGCACAAAAAGGACGGTGCTGCTGGCTCACCCTTCTCCATCTCAGGACCATTTGAGCTGTACAATCTTCATAGAGATCCAT
>JAAUYB010054663.1_pt1 | contig 10725 bp, 4 predicted proteins | sample 7278071 | NCBI WGS metagenome assembly JAAUYB01 (sample SAMN14350121, study PRJNA611818) | marine sediment metagenome | isolation source: surface marine sediment (1.8m) | place: French Polynesia: Moorea | collected 2018-08 | reverse complement strand
TCTTGCAGGAACGGCGTTACCCGCAACGGGACCTGCCTGACCCAGACCGAGTGCGGAGACCGAGGGGGACAAGTTTCAGGAAACTGCGCGGCTGGGTGAGACATTTGAAAAGCTTGGTTATGTTGTATCCGAGTGTGAAATATATTTTATTTAGGAAACTTGTAATGTTTTTAGTAATTCTTGTTGTACCGTATATCTAGAAAATAAAAAAATATTATTCAAGACAGTAGGAGAAGAGAAACAATTATTGGTACATGTCTGATAATTGATATACTCCTGAGCATTTCTCTTTGTAGCAGACAAGACTACTGTATGCAGATGTATGATGATGTAATGTCCGGGACCGCCTGCTGGCAGGTCTACCAGGACTAAAAGGAGAGAAGCAGGTTCTGCAGGACTCTGTGGGGAGAAAGGCCTCCTGGGCCAACAAACCTCATAAAAATAAGACCAAGTTAAAAGAAATAAAGGAGTGGAAGAACAGACATGTTTTCAGCTCAAGATTCTTTTTTATTCTGACTCTTTTCTGTTTAGATTTTCTTCCTTCCTCTTCTCCTGTCTTCTGCTCCCAGCTCTTCCACTCCTCCAACTCCACCTCCATTCCCAGCAGGGTGGTCACGTTCTTCACATAGCTCCCCCAGTGGACGGTCAGGTGGGAACCTCAGGTCCTCCGTCCATGCGTCCAACGTGGGGCCGAGTCCTTAGGAAGCCGGGCAAGCAGTACAGAAATTTAGCGAGCAGGACGTACAAATTTAAAGACAATTGTTCTCCAGCGCCGCGACACAATAAACATAAATGAAACATACGGGTCAAGCCATAAAACGGCCTCAATTTTTTAAACATCTTCTCCTTCTCTCTTCTCAATCTCGAGCCCCTGGGCTCCTCTCAGTCGGTCCAGTCCTCGCTGTCTCCGTCCTCTTCGCCGCCGCCCCGAGGCCCTCCAGCGGAGAGGCGGTGACCGCTCTCCAGGACTCCTCCCTGTGGCAGGGGGCGGTTCTCCGGGAACTGCAGGACGGAGTCCAACAACCCCAGGGCCGCCAGCACGGGCAGGTCCGACAGGCGCCGGTACGCGACGACCATGACGTTGCGGGGCGCGCTCTGGGGGTAGGGATAAAAGCCCCAAGCGAGATTCTCGAATCGCTTCTTGGTGTAGACTCCCACGTCTGCACACTCTTCAAAATCGTATCTGAAGCGCTCCATGATCCTGTCGTCCCTGATGTCGCAGCCATGGGTGGCGGTGTGGCCGCGGCACCCGCACGTGGTGCACCTGGCGTGGAGCGTGGGGCAGACTGCGGTGTGGTGGTCCACCGCCTCGTTCCCGCAGCGCCTGTAGTCGCACAAGCGGCGGGTTGGAGCAAACTCCACCTGTTCCTTGAAGCAGGTGCAGTTGAGGGTGCGCGTCCCCTTCAGGTACCTGGAGCAGTGCCATGACGCGCAAAAGGAGCACCGCTTGTCAAAGATCGGCGCTGCCACGTAGGGGTTGGTGTACACCTGCTCCGGAGTGAGGTCAGGATGGTCCAGGAGCCTCCTGCCAAGCTTCCTGTTCTTCTTCCTGTCCCTCCTGCGTCTGGCGGGGCCCTGCGGCTTCGGACCGCGTGCCGTGCGCGCCGCCAGCACCAGGTTGCGATCAGGAGCAATCACCGCCACCGGGGCCGGTGGGAACTCCTTCGCCTCCTCCCTGTAGTGGCCCGCATGGGCCCGCTCGGGCATGAGCCGCGAGCGATGGTCGAAGGGGGCGTAGCAGGGCGCGTCGCGACCAATCTTGGCGGGGCCAGGGCCGTCTTCGTCGTCGCTCTGGACCTGGTGAAACGGGACCAGGGCCTGCTGCTGTCCCCCGTCTACACATTTCAGGTCCCCCAACAGGTGTGAGGCGCGCCCCTGTTGCGCGGCAGGTGCCGAAGTGTCTGCCGCTTTCTGCTCCGCTTCCTTCTTCTGCTTCTCCTCCCAACCTCTGGCCGTGAAGTAGCCAGGGTGTTGCGGTGGGGCCGAGGAGGTGGAGGGGACGGAGTCCGCCTCGGGCGTGACCGGTGGTCCCAATCGGTGCGCCAACAGGCGCTGCTTCTCCGGCAGGCGGACCTTCTCCGTCAGGATCTTGACCTGGCGCGCTGGAGCCTCCCTGCTGGGCGGCGACTTCTCTCTTTTTGGTGGCGGAGAGGAGGACTCCGCCATCCGCTTGAGCGCGACCACAATGTCGCTGTCGCTGCGCCGGGGTCCCTTGCCCTTGCTGGGCTTGTTGTCCTTCCTCTCCCTGCGCGGGGCCTCCCGGCACTCCTGCTCGTTGTTGTTGTTGTCGACGAGGGCGAGATCCTCGTCGCCGACGCAGATTTGCAGAGGCTCTTCCCCTTCCTCTTCCTCCTCCACAATCTCCACCGTCTCTCCCTCCTCCTCCACCAATTCCCCCTCCTCCAGCGCCCCTTCCTCCTGGCTCCCTTCCAGGGATCCCTGGAGGGCGCCCGTGGTGGAGCTGGGCTGCTCAGGGAAGAGGGCCAGCTCCTCCCGTGAGAGGGAGGCCTTGGAGACGACGGCCGCCATCCTGGCACGCCGCGCCTCCTCCTTCTCCGTCGGCGTCTGCAGGTGGGCGTACTGGGGGTTGTAGCGGCGCACGGCGGGGGAGGAGCAATCCCTCTTCGTCGTGAAGTGGAGGTCCGTGTGCAGGGCAAGAGGGTTGCTGAGCTTCAGCTCCGGCTCCTCCATTGCTCCCTGCAAAAAGATGAGGTAGCAGTCCTTGAGCGGCACGTCCGTCACCACCGCCTCCATCCCCCCATAAATGAGCCCATGCCGCAGGAGCCTGTTGATGAAGATGTGCGGCCCGTAGGTGGTGAAGTAGAGGTGAAACAGCTCCTGCTCGTTCAACCTCCAGACGGAGTCGGGCTGCCATCCTGGCATGCGCCACTCCGGCCAATCCCTGCCCTTGAGCTTGTACTTGTTTTCCCCGATCAACTGCTGCCAGGTGTTCCTCTTGGACGGGGACACGTGGTAGCCAATGGCATACGCCAGCTGCCACGACAGGTCGCCCCTCTCAGCCTGGACGGCGGGATGGATGACGCCCTTCTCTTGATAGATCTGAAAGATCCTTTCGGTGTCGATTTGGCTGACCACCTCGATGCCCTGGTACTTCTTGAGGAAGGTACGACGCTCGCCGGAGGTGACGACGACGACGTCGGGGTCGGCCAGCCACGTCCTGACCTCCGGCGGCAGCAGGTCCACCTTCTCCCTCCAGGGGCACACCTTCTCCAGCGCACGGACGCTGAAGATGGCGACTCTGCCGTTGTAGGTGGCGAGGGAGAGGTACTTGAGCACGTTCAACCTTCTCACCACGCAGACGGCCAGCACGGGCACGGTCTGGATGGCGGCGACAAATTCGCCGACTGCGCCGGACTCGAACCATTCCTCTGGCTTCGTGATGACGAAGGTCAGGTTCTTCTGCCCCGGGTCCAGCTTGTCCACCCACCTTCTGGGGGTCGTGAGGAGGTGGAAGTGGTATAGCACGTTGTAGGTGCTGCGGGCGTTGCCTGCCAGGGCTTTCGCCACGCGCTTGAAGTTCTCCCCGGACATGGGGAAGGCATCCGGACGGAACATTTGCGCCGTCTCCATCTTGGAGCTCTTGTCGCTCTGGTGGACCCCGTTCGACTGAGGGGGAGGACAGCGTGCTGCTCCCCCTCGTTCCCCTGCCCCCACCACAGCCGCCAACAGCATCTCGTCATCCCGAGCATCCTTAAAATGGCGGCCCCCTTGGGGTGGAAGCAGCAGGTCGGGAGCGGGATTCACCCGGTATTTCTTAATTGTGCGACTTCTTCTCATCCTCTTCTCTTTCCTCGTTGAATTGCGGATTATTTTCTTCCTGCTCTCTCTACTCGCGGGATGTTGAAGGTGTTGGAGGCTAGGATTTTCTTCTTCCTTCGCTCCAGAGCGCACCATCGGCATCTCAATCACGAGCTTCTTGGGATGAAACGAGGGTTTTTTCGCCTGTTGGAGGATGAATGACTTTTCTTCGATTTTTTCTGCCTCTCGTTGGAAGGTGAGTGAGCTCGTTGGGGTGCTCTGACGGCATCCGCCAACTAATGAGGTTTTTCTTCCCTCCGTCTGAATCTCCATCTCCCCCCAGAGAACCGCGGGCAAGGCTGCCCATCCGAAGCGATTCTCTGCTACATGTCAGATGAGGGGAGGGGTAGTGTTGGCGGCCTCGAGGAGGAGCGAGACCTGGCGGATATCCCTACGGAAGAGGGAGCCGCCGGCAGCAATCTCCACCGTCCGGACGCGGCCGTCGGGGCCGGGGAAGATGCGTTGAATGCGGCCCAAAGGCCACCTTTTTTCGCCAGTGGGGAGGAGGAACATCACCACATCCCCCTCTTTTAAGGGGGATTGGGCGGCTGCAGTTCTCTTTGCCGTGGATTGGAGCATGAATGGAACAATTTCCTTGTAGAACCTCCGCCAAAAGACTGCCGTCAATCGGTGCACGGCGGTCCACTTCTTTGCCAACGTGCTGCCCGCCGTCTCCTCCGCAAAGGAGAGCCAGCAGCGGGAGCCTGAGCCCGCTAAAAAGTGGTTCGGGGTGAGTGGCTGCAGGTCTGCCGGGTGGGAGGAAACGTAAGCCAACGGGCGCGTGTTGAGGATGTTTTCCACTACAGCGAAAGCCGTCTGCAACTGCTCCAACGAGATGGTAAGATGATTTGGCAGAGCATGATACAGAGCAGCCTTGGCAGCGCCAATGAGCCGCTCAAACACTCCTCCATAATGACTTGCGTAGGGCGGATTGAAACGCCATCGGATGAGGGGTCTTCGAGCTTCCAATTCCGCTTGCGGAAGTGCTGCCCACAGGGCACGCAGAAGACGGTTTGCCCCATCAAAGTTCCCTCCATTGTCACTAAGGATGGTGTGGGGGTTTACGCCGTGACTGCCAGCACGCGTGAGGGCGAGTAAAAACGCATCCGTGGAGAGATCGGAGAGGACTTCTAGTCTTACAGCGCGAATGTGGCAGCATGTTAGAAGAAGCATGTAATAGTTTTCGTAGCTTCTTCCCCTCTTGACCTTGAAAGGCCCCGCGCAATCGACTGCTGTGACTGCAAACGGCGCCTCTTGTCCTCTGGTCTGTGGGAAGCGAAGGGTGGGAAGATCTCCCGGCGGCTGCGAGAGCGGTCTCGCCAGCCGCTTCCTGCACGGAACGCATCCCGTCAGAACTTGGAATACTTTTTGTCTGGCTTTGGGCAGCCAGTAACGGGCCACCAGTCTGTTGAGGGTGTAAGATACTCCTCCTGCGTGTTGCAGTTCTACCGTATGGAGGTGGCGGATAAGCAGCGTCGTCGCAGGATGATGGAAGGGGAGGACAATGGGCTCCCGCGCATCCCGAGGGAGCGCTTTCGCCTGAGAGAGCCGCCCTCTTCCCCGTAGTAAGCCTTCCTCGTCAAGAAACGGCTCAAGATGCGTGAGGCCGTACTGTTTCCGCCATTTGGTAGAAGACGGCTCCGCCAACATGGCCTGCACCATGTCTGCTTGTGCTGCCTTCCACACCAGGAGTTCCGCCCTCCGGGCAGGAAGTCCCAGTGGTGGCAGTTGGAGACTTGAACGCGCGCGATCGCGCCATCGTAAAACCTTCACTAGCAAGGAGAGCGCTCGCGTCCAGGAGCTAAAGCGAGAGAAGGGGAGCAGGGGCTGCGGCGGCGGAAGGTGCTCCTGCTGCAGGAATACCTGCTCTACTTTCTTCATCTCTTTCAGAACGTCCGAGGTACGAATGAGCGCTGGCGTCTTGGGCCATTCTGCTTTAGGGGCAGTGAGGAACTTTGGCCCCTCCTTCCACAGGGGATTCTCCTGCAACTGCAGAGGGGTTTTCCCTCGCGTTGCCCAGTCAGCAGGATTCTGGTCCGTGGGAACCCAGCTCCACTCCGTCAGGGAGGTGGCTGCCCTGATCTTGTGGAGTTTATTGTAAACGAATGCTTGGAACCTTTGAGAGTCGTCATTGAGCCAGAACAGGACGGTAAGCGAGTCCGTCCAATGATGGATCCCCGCGATGTTTCCCTTCAGATGCGCGAGCGACGTCCGCCGCACCTTCACCGCCAGTTGCGCAGCCAAAAGCTCCATCCGGGGAATCGACAAAGGCTTGGACGGCGCCACATGAGCTTTTGCAAAAACGATGTTGGTGCTGGCCCCCTGGGGGGAATGAACCACCAAGTAGGAAACGGCGGCATACGCTTCCTGCGATGCATCTGCAAAAATGTGCAGCTCCGCCTCTCCTGGGCAGGTAGCTTGCACACTCCGTGGGACCTGGAAATGGGTCAGCAGTCGGAGGTCTGCTAGCCAATCTTCCCAATAGGACGAATGGGGAAGCTTTTCGTCCCACGTGATCTTTTTGCGAGCCAACGCCGAGAAGTACATCCGCGCGCGTATGGAGAATGGCAGCAGCAAGCCGAGTGGGTCAAATAGGCGGGGGAAGAGCTTCAACACCTCCCTCTTAGACCACTGCTGAGAGGGCGGCGACGGCATGGTAAAGTAGAACTCGTCCCTTTCAGGCCGATAAGCAAGGCCCAATGTTTTAAGCCCATGGAGGGCGGGAGCGAGTCCAGCCGCCGAAAGGTCCAGCACGCCCGCCGCCAGCAGTTCAGCCGGGACGGACTCCCTCACTCGAGCAGAGTTGGTGTGTATTTTGGCCAGTTGCATGCCTGCTTGCTGAATGATGCGACGGACATCCTGCAGCAGTTTGATTGCTTCTTCCTCCGTTTCCACCGAGTCTAGTACGTCGTCAATCAAGGTGGAATGCAGCAGCGTGTCGACCGCCGCCGGGGCCGATTTCTGCGACTGCTTGGCATGTTCCTTCAGTACAAAGACCGCGACACAAGGACTTCCAGCATTTCCGAAGACGTGCCGCTGGAATTGGTAGACCACCGGCTCGGGTGCACCAGGTGTCTCATTCCACAGGAAGCAATGGTACGGACGGTCAGCTGGAGTGAGGCGGATGTTGAGGAACATCTGCTTGATGTCGCCAGCCACTGTAATTCGGCCGGACCGAAATCGCAGCAGCACGCCCACCACCTCATTGAGAAGGTTTGGGCCGGGAAGCAGGAACTTGTTTAGAGCTACGTCGCAGCCCATTACCGGGCGCACCGGTGTGGACTCGCTCTCCTTGATGATGGGAAAGTGGGGTAGGACGTGTTTCACTTGGGGCGAGTCAAGTGCCACTCGCCGCACAATTTCCTTGTCTTCCCAGTCCCTAAAGACAGCTCCATACGCTTCCCTCATCTTCTTGTCTCGAAACACCTTTCCTTTCTCCAAATTACGCAAGCGGCCCCGTGCTAATTGCAAGTTGAGAGGGGGGCGCAGGGCTCCTGGGCCCCAAGTGCAAGAGACTTGATACTTCCCTTCCACCTTCTCCAGCGACTGCCGGAGCGTCTTGATGATGTACTCCTCCTTTGGCGACAATACTTCTGCTTCGCCAGGATCTTCTACCTCCAGCATTCTCTGCACCAAGTGCGCGAGCTGCTTGTCGGAGGGTTGCAGCCGAAAGCCGCCTTTTCGGGGAAGCGGAACCAAAGTCACTGAATTCCCCTCGTTCGCCGTCTGGGCTCCGAAGAGACCCGATTCCAGGGGGACCGCCTCCCGGGCCGGTACCTCGCCCGATGCTCCCTTGGTGGGCCCTGTGATGGTCCATCCCAGCGCCGTCTTCCTGGCCACCGGGGCGTCCTCCCCGCCGACCAATTCTGCTCTACTAGAAAGCAGCTCGGCGCACTTACTACCAAGGAGCAGATCAATTTCTCCAGTTCCCTCCGGAGGGAGGACTTCGACTCCCGCCAGGTGGCGAAACCTGGAGAGAAAGGGCCGCCAATCCACCGCCTTATAGGTACCTGCTGGGCGGCGCATGACTTGAGCGGGAAGCTTTCGCCGAAAGGGAGATTCCAGACTGCAGACTTCTATAATTGTAAGAATTGTTCTGAATCTTGTCACCTTTCCTCCCACTCCCTCCGTAGTGTTCCAAGTGGTCGGCCCAACCAGGCCCAACTCTGCTGAGACTCTCTCACTCACTAGTGCAGAAGTAGTACATCCATCATCCAAGAGGGCATTGATTTTCATCCTTTTACCGTTCCCCGGATTGACAATGAGAAGAGGAAGAGTGCGCAACGAGACTCTAGCTTGTTCGATGGTGGAGGCTTTGAGCCCGTATTGCAGCGTCTCAGTGGCCGCTTCAAAGTCGGCTTCCTCCTCTTCCTGGGTGAAAAGGCCTGTCGTTTTACCTTCGTCTGCTCCATGCAGCAGGGTATGATGCCTCTGCTTACAATGGGCGCAAGAGTAGGTGTTTAGACAGCGACCAACATTGTGCCCTTTCTGGAAGCACAAAAAGCAGCGCCTTTCCTTGGTGAGCGTCTCTTTCCTGGCCGCCGGGGCCATGTCTATGAACTTCTGGCAGCGACCAAGGCCGTGGTCTTGAGAGCAGAGTGGACAGGGAGGTCGTCTGGACCCTCCCTTACCACCAGCGCGGCGCTGGAGAAGGAAGACTTGATCTGCTTCCTCCTCGCCAAAACCGCCCTCGTCCACTGTTTCTGCTTCTTCCACCGCCAGTTCAGCGCTCTCCTCCTCCCACCCGAGGTGGTGAAACTGCCTCTGTCCTCCCTGACGAGCTGCCTGACCAGGGCCTGCTCCCCCAGGTTTCAAACCTTGTATAAAGGCACTGCGAATACGTTGCTGAGCAAAGGCCTCCGCCGTTCTGTGGTTCTTGAGCTCGTTCGCCAACCACTGATAGAGGGATTGCACTCCCCTTCTCAGCCCGAACTGCTGCAACCATCCTAGGTATTTCAGCGTATAGAGTGAATCGATCTTTCCCATGAGAAGGGTGTAGAATGCGAGTGATTCCGATTCTGTAATCGGCGCACCGGCGATAGTGGTCCATTCGAGCAGGAAGGTACCCAGACGGGACTGCAGCGTCTCCAACGTGCGATAGTCCCCCTCCTTCACCACCGGGAGGGACAGCAACGCGTCTTGCCTCGCCATAAGCACCGCCTCCTGCCCTCCGTACCGGTTTTCGAGCTCGGTGATGGCATAACGATAGCCCGGTCCAGTGCCGGGAATCGACTCGATAAATTCTCTCATCCTGGCCGAATTTGGGATAAGGGAGCCGCGCAACAGCATGGCCTTAAAACGGACGTCGATGTTAGTTAGGTGGACACAAGGTATGAAAGTGTTGCGCCAGGCCAGATAGCTCTTCCTATCCCCAGAGAACTTGGGGAGCGACTGCGGCGCGATCTTCAGCATCGTGCTGAGGTGGCTGTCGTCGGACGGCGGCAGCATATTCCAAGGCGGTGGGAATGACATATAGTAAGCTGGTCCCTGGGAGCAGGTAGTGGTAAACTGGTTTCCCCCTTCCAATTCTCCCGGTACCGGGAGCCAGGGAAGAGCCACCGCAGCTCCCCCCAATGGGGGGGCCGATGCTGCCCCCGAGCCAAAGGGCCCCATCCCCGCCGCCGGGGCAGGTGGAGGGGCTCCTCCCCCAGGTATAGCCAAAGGCAAGGAGGGAGTGCTCCCCAACAGGGAACTTCCTCCCGACGAAGACAAAGTGGGAGGAAGTGCAGCAACAGTTGCTGTCTGTGGTGCGGATAAAAACGCCGGTCCCACCAAAGAGGTGGGAGTAATCATCTGAGATGCCATCGGAGCTCCCCCAACTGAGGGAGCGGGCGGCGTCGCCGCAGGTGTGGCCTGACTCGTACCCACCACGGCCGCGGAGCTAGTGGGGTTTCCAGCTCCTGCTAGGGCGAGAAGCCGTCCCTGTGCCCCTGTTATTTGCGGCGCCGCTGAGGCAGCCGCGAGGGCCGCCGCCGTGGCTGCTGCGTAGGGCGCAGATGACGTTGTGGTGAGAGCGGCGGAAGAGGCCGCCACCAGCCCTGCTACCGTAGTAACCACCGCAGGAGGAAGGGCCGCCGCCGAGGCAGAACTCCCCGCTACCGCCCTGCTCCGCAGGTTCTGCACCTGCAGTCGCAGAACGTCCTCCAACGTTTGCAGCGCAATCCCCTGCGCTGCCGCATCTTGGGACAAACGTTGCTTGCGTGGGTTGGGGATTCCTGCCGTGTCGAGGGTCTGCAACGCCCTCCTGGTGGTGGCCACCGCCTGCACTTGCTGCAGAAGGTCCTCCTCAGTCGTGGAGGCTTCCACCAGCTTCCAGCCCACCACCTGCACTTGCTGGTGCGCCGCGTCCAGCGCCGTACGAAATATAATTTCGTTGGGGTGGAGAGTGCCCTTCGAGGGCCCCCCTTTGTTTCCCCCGGTGGTACCCGAGGTCCCCGACGTGGAAGCGGAAGGTGCCACCGACGTCGGCGGGACCTGCGTTACAGTGTGGTTCGCCGTCGTAGCAGAAGTGGAACTAGAAGTGGCGCGTGAACGAGTGTTCCGCGCTGGCGAACCAGGAGTCGGGACTCCAGACGCCGTCGTCACGACAGGCGTGGGAGTCGCCGTAACTACGGCTGCCGCCGTCGTGGCCGCCGCCGCCGGCGGCGGGGCTTCGGCGGCCGCCGGCGCGGCATCGGCCGGAGCCGACATGCCGGCCGCTAAGGCCCAGACCTTTTCCCACACTGCCTGGCCGGCAGTTGGGCGCCAAATGTCCGGGACCGCCTGCTGGCAGGTCTACCAGGACTAAAAGGAGAGAAGCATGTTCTGCAGGACTCTGTGGGGAGAAAGGCCTCCTGGGCCAACAAACCTCATAAAAATAAGACCAAGTTAAAAGAAATAAAGGAGTGGAAGAACAGACATGTTTTC
>JAAUYB010087788.1_pt1 | contig 10728 bp, 8 predicted proteins | sample 7278071 | NCBI WGS metagenome assembly JAAUYB01 (sample SAMN14350121, study PRJNA611818) | marine sediment metagenome | isolation source: surface marine sediment (1.8m) | place: French Polynesia: Moorea | collected 2018-08 | reverse complement strand
TCAAACCGTGCTCTTTGGCCAGGAAATAGGCCGTGGCCAGGCCGTGCAGACCGCCGCCGATGATGACGGCATCGTAGCGGGACTTGAGCCGCTTTTGCTTTCCCCATAAGGACTTATACTTGCCGAACATGACGACACCTTTCGTGTAGGGGTGTTTGGGGTTACGCTCGCGCGGTCTGTGGGCTAACGGCCCTTCGGAACCCTGATCGTGAACCGCAGAGATCGCAAGGGCACTGAAGCCTACATGGAATATGAAAGAAATTATGTCAATAAAAATCTATATTGAAAGAAATATTTTTAACAGGAGGGCTCATTATTGCAAAATAATATTGATTTATATCGATATTTTGTGATTTTAGAGAGACGAAACGATATGAAATGATTCTTTCATTTATGGCGGGGAGACAGATAAAAGGTAGCCATCATGGAAAATGGAACCAATCCGGTGATTCAACACATCGTTGATCATATGCCCAAACTGACGCCCAAAGGACGTATTCTGGGCAATTACGTGGTGCAGCATCCCCAGAAGGCGGTTTTCATGACCACCAAAGAGCTGGCCGCAGCCTGCCGGGTCAGCGAAGCCACGGTCGTGCGTTTCGTAAGCCAGCTGGGCTACGCAACCTATGGTGTATTTCTCCAGGCCCTGCGGGATTTGGTCAATTCCGGAATGACCCTCCAGGACCGTGTCGACCTGCCGGGCCTGCGGGGGGTTGAAGGCGACCGCCTCGGACGCGTGATGGCCGAGGAGATGGAAAATATGCGCCAGCTCTACCAGACCATCGACCGGGAAACGTTGAACGCCTTGGTCGACCAGCTGGGCGAGGCCGCTTCCGTCTATGTGGCCGGCTCCAGGCTATCCTATACGTTTGCCTACTATCTCGGCTGGTCCCTGTCCAAGGTTCGCAAGGGGGTGAACATCCTCAAGGGCAGCGACAGCACCGCATTCGACCGGCTCAACAATGCCAACCCGGACGCCCTCGTCCTCATCGTGGCCACCTCGCGGTACCCCAATGAACTCATCCGGCTGGCCAAAGTGACCCGCCGTCTCGGGCAGACCCTTTTCGTCATGGCCGACAGCCCGCTCTGTCCCTTGTTTCCCTTTGCCCACCAAAAGCTGGTCGTACCCGCCCAGTCCATCCCTTACATCGGCTATATCGCCGCCATGTCCAGCGTGATCAGTTATCTGGTCCTGGAACTCGCCGCCCGACAGCGCCAGCAGGTGGGAAGCCACCAGGAAAAACTGGAGCAGATCTACCTGGAGAATGATATTCTTTTCAATCTGCCGTTGGCGGCCGAGCCCAGGAAGTGAAATGCGAGGAGCATTTGCGCGACCCGTTCGGCAGGGACATGATTATTACCCCTTGGCCGGTAAAGCCGGTGGTGGGAACTACTTAGTGGCCGTCCCGAAACGGTAGATTTTGGTTCAGGCCAAGGCCGCAGTGCTTCTTATACCGACGACGCAGTCGGCGTCGCAAAAGCGACGCGTAGTGCGCTACGTCGAGGATTTCAAAAGCGCGAGAACGCCGGCCTGGGCCGAAAGATGCCGTTTCTGGATGGTCACTACCTCAGTTTACCGCGCATGGCCTGATGCCCCTGCATGATCACCACGAAGGACTTCGGGTCGACCTGATTGACAATCGAAGACAAGATGCGCACATCGGGCCGTTTGATGACGCAGAACAGGGTCGTATGGTCCAGTTTCGAATACATGCCCTTTCCGGTCCACGAGGTCACACCCACCCCCATGCGTCGGGATAAGGCCTGAGAAACATTTTCAGGATCATCGGTAATGATAAAGGCTGTTCGGACCACACTGGGACCCTCCAGCACATAATCGGCCACAAACCCCCACATGAACAGGGTCACGAAGGCATACAGCGCCATCTCCCAGCCGAACGCCAGACCGGCAATCAGAATGATGCCGCCATCGATCATAATGTAGGCCTGGCTGTTGGGAATACCGGTCTTGAGGTTCAATACGCGACTGATGACGGAAGTCCCGGCCGGTGAAGTACCGCCGCGATAAATGCAGCCAATGCCGATGCCACCCAGGATGCCGCCATAAAGGGCATTGAGCAGAAGATCGTCCCCGACGCCCGAAGGCAGAACGGTTGCCAGTGCATCGATTCCCAGGCTGTACAGGACCGTCACATAGGAGGCCCGAATCAGAAAGCGGTAGCGCCCCAGATAGTAAAATCCGAGAATCAGCATGGGGATCGTCAGAACGAGCATGGTCGTGCCCGGCAGCCAGCCGGTGAAATGATGGATAATGATCGCGGCCCCGGATACGCCGCCCGGGGCGATATTATTCGGCGCCAGAAAGATGTCAAAATTGATCGCCAAAATTATGGAACCGACCGTCAATAACAAATAGTCGGGAACAACTTTGCGAAAATCGATATTTTTCATGCCCAGGCCTTTGCGCATTTTTCTTTTCCTTTGGGCCTTTGATTGCGGCCTGCAGATGATTTTTCGGGCGGGTATAGGGAAAGACCAAGGCCCTGTCAATCATAAAACGCTTTGAGCGTCGGGTAGCTTTGTAGAGCTCATCCAGAGATGGCAGATATCGGTTCAGGCCAAGGCCGCATCGATTTTTATACGGACGACGCAGTCGGCATCGCGAAAGCAATACGAAGTCACCGTCGCCAAGCGGTGCATGACCGGGCAACGTCGTTGATTTCTAATGCACGCGAACGCCGGCCTGGACCGTAAAAGGCTATTTAGTGGTGGGCGCGAAATTTTGTTCCGGAACCCACTTAAGGATGCCTGGATAGACGATGTCATCAACGCTGCGCCCCTGACGCAGCGCAGTTAATTTGAGTCAGATTGAACGATTACGGGTTGGGAAAAGATGCTTAGGCCGCGTAGGATTGTGACATTCGGATGCTCAGGGAAGTGGCGCAAAGGGTGCAACGGACAGCGTGATTAGCGCTCCCGATCCGTTTACTTTCGACAATCCAATGGGTGCCTGTGCAATAGAGAGTCTGATTGCCTGTGACGACTAACAGTAAGTACAACCCTACACCAAAGTTTCATAGGCAGAATCTATTAGAGGTTGTAAATGTAGATTTTCGCAATATATTAAATTATGTATGATTCCTACTGAATTTTTCTCAATCACAGCGAATCAGTTTAGTAACCTTACGGTCCAGTTATGGAATGGGCTTATCAGAAAAATCCGATACACCGGCTTCCAGTGAGGTCGGGACCTTTCTTGGAAGCCTGATGCCATAGACCAGAGTTGCTCTGATCCATTGTGCGCTGGACTAAATTCTCGGGCAACCGTTCTGTTTCCTGTGATCCCTCGATATACGCAATAATGCCTTTTGCTGAAATATCAGTTGTATCGAATTTATTAGAATCGAAGAGTTGCGGCTTTATTCCTGTTTAAAAATTCCTTTCTGCTGTCCGGTCATTAACTCGTCCTCGCGCACAACTGTAAATGATTCCGCGTATTGACCCATATAAAGATGGAGGATGGCATGGCAACGAAAATGGGGGTAGGATACAGTATCGATGCGAAATCGGCCGACGCCGGTGAGCAAGCCGCAACAGCCGCAATGACCGAGCTCGGCTCCAAAAAGTGTCAGCTTGCAATTTTGTTTTCCACCGGCAAACACGACCCAGGTCAATTGCAGCGAGGGGTTCGAGCGGTTATCGGGGCAGATAGCAAGCTGATCGGCGGGTATTCCATGGGGGTGATAACCAAGGACTATCTGGGATACGATGGCAACCAAGTCGGTATTGCCCTCATGTCTTCAGATTCCGCAGAGGTTAACATGTTTTTAGAACCGGGGTTGCCGGACAACGAATATAACGTCGGAGCGGCTCTGGGTCGTCAAATCAGGAGCAGGCAATACAGCGGTAAACCCAACATCCTATTTATGTATGATTCAGTCAAAAAAGGCGCAACGGAAGGAGTTTCCCTAAACATGGCGACACCGCTTGTTGAGGGCCTCGGACAATCGCTTGGCGCTTGGCCAAGTGCGGCCGGTGTAGGAATGGTTGGGGATCTTGGGTTTAATCCGACACGTCAGTGGTTTAACGATCGAATTGAGACAGGCAGTGCAATGGCCCTTGTACTTTCGGGAAGCATGCAAATGGATACGGTAATTATGCATGGTTGTTACCCGGCGAGTTCCTACCATGAAGTCACGAAGGCCGACGGCAATGTCGTTCTTGAAATCGATCACAAGCCGGCGGTTGACATGATCACGGAGATAATGGGTCCTGACGCCAATATTACACCGGAGGGCATGCCGTTTTTTGTCACACTGGGCGTCAACAAAGGAGATAAGTTTGGCGAGTACCGTGAAGAGGATTATGCCAACCGTCTGGTTTTGGCGGTGGATGAACAACGCAAGGGGCTGGTTATGTTCGAACCCAATTTAACCGAGGGCACAGAGTTCCAGCTCATGGCCCGCAATTTTGACTTTCAGTATGTCAGGGATCGCTCGAAATGGCTTCTCAAGCGTCTTGCCGACCGGCGTACCGTTTTCGCTCTTTACATTGATTGCACAGCTCGTGCAGGCGCCTTTTGCGGGTCTGAAGGCGAGGAGGCAGCTGCGGTACAGGAGGTGATCGGAACCAGAATGCCTTTGCTTGGAATCTATTCAGGCGTGGAGATCGCCAAAGTTGGACAAAGCATGCAGGCGCTGGATTGGACTGGTGTTCTCTGCATCTTCAGCGAGTAGTGTTGCAGACCGACCTGTGTGTCGTGTCGATTCGATATGCAGTGAAGGTGACTGAATGGTTGAACGGTGCGATGAAATAGAATCTCTTCGCAAAGAGATCGACTACTACAAGCGGCAGTGCGACAAGCTGACGGCTGCAAATATGAAGTTGGATTGGAAAGCCTCGCGACTAAAAAATGCACTAGTGAAAAAGCAAAAAGGTTTCGCTTTACTTTCAGAGTTGCAACAGTCCATTGGAGCCCACAAAAAAACTTCAACCATTTTCGAGATCGCTATCGGCACAATCAATGCTTCTCTCGGCATGGACAGGACGCTGGTACTGACCCCAACGGATAAGGAACATGTCTATCGACCGAGTCTGTGGGCCGGGTTTCATCAAGAAACCGTCGATCGATTCGCTTCGAGGTCTTTCGAATTCCCTCAGGTTGCTGTCACGGGCAGCGGTTTCCTGACAGCCACCAAATCCACGGTACCGACCAGGCTTATCGAAAATATCCGAACACATTTGGATCTGCCTTTCTTTGTGTGCGTTCCAGTGGAGGTTGACGATTCGACGATAGGCCTGCTTCTGACCGGCCGTCTGAAGGAAGAAATGCCCTTTTATCCGCCTTTCGACCAAGGGGACGTAGACACCTTGCAGGCGATAGCGGGCCTGATTGCGGCATCCATCCAAAATTTGCGTCTTGCAGTCTTCGAAGAGATGGATCGCCTCAAAAGCGAATTTTTTGCAAATATTTCTCATGAGTTCCGCACACCTATCACACTGACGATCAGCCCGCTTGAGCAGATAATAGCTGGGCGTTATGGAAAGATATCTCAGGGTGTTCGTGAAAATTGCCTTGTCATCCAACAAAACCAGGAGCGCTTGCTGGGACTGGTCAACCAGATTCTCGATTTAACCAAAATGGAAGGTGGCCGAATGCAATTAAAGATCGGTCTCGCCCGTCACATAAACCATTTCATCAAAGAAAGGACCGCCCAATTCGATTCGTTGGCTGAAGAACGCGGAATCGAGCTGAGGATGGAACTGGACCCTGATGTAGAAGCTGCCGATCTTTACATTGATCTGGAGAACTTCGAAAAAGTGTTTTTCAATCTCCTTTCAAATGCATTCAAATTTACAAAGGAGGGATGGATCGAGATAAAAACAAGGATTGATAAGAGTAAATTCAATCTGGCTATCTCCGACACAGGAATCGGTATTAAATCAGATCAACTGCCGCATATTTTTAATCGTTTTCACCAGGCTGACGGTAGCGAGTCAAGGCAGTATGCTGGAACCGGTATCGGACTTGCTTTGGCAAAGCAGATCACCGAATCGCATGGTGGCACAATCACGGTTAGGAGCCTATACGGGAAAGGGAGTGTTTTTCAGGTCTCCTTTCCTTTAGGAAAAACTCACCTCGATGCTACCTCTATCGAAGAAGTTCCCAACGATCTTAAGGTCCGTTCGAAACAGCTTGCCGCATCGTTGATTGACACAAAGGGGCCTGCAGATCATAAAACGGTGGATCGCTACAACAAGGAAGCCGAAAGCACCTTTGACAAAACAAGATCTATCATCTTGTATGTAGAGGACAATCCGGAATTGAGGAATCATGTTCGAGATCTTCTAATGCCCGAATACAATGTTTTCTTGGCAGAGGACGGACGCGACGGCCTTGAAAAAGCCACACACTACGTCCCGGATCTGATCATCACCGATCAGATGATGCCACGCATGAGCGGAAAAGACCTCTTGAATGCAGTTCGGGCTGACCCGGAGTTGCGAACCATTCCCATTATTTTCCTGACAGCTCGCGCAGGTACCGATGCACGAATAGAAAGCCTGTCCGCAGGAGCCGACGACTATCTGACTAAACCCTTCAACCAAAGTGAACTTATTGCCCGGGTTCGAAACCTCTTGCGGGCGCGTGCCCAGGAGAGCGAGCTGGCGAAACTCAACCAAAGGCTCGAAGCTAGGGTAGAGGAGCAGATGGCAGAACTCCTTCGCAGCGGCGATCTCAAGCGTTTTTTGCCGCCAAGCCTCGTAGAGGGCCTCTTCGCAGGCCAGATTGAACTGGAGGGGGAGAGTTTCGAGCGGCGGAAGGTTACCGCTCTATTCGCGGATATCGTAGGATTTACGCCCTTGACTAACCGCCTCGAACCTGAAGAAATCGCTGTGGTGATAAACGAATATCTATCCGAGATGACGGCAATCGCAGTTACACATGGCGGAATGATCGAAAAATTCATCGGGGATGCCGTTGTTGTCCTATTTGGTGCACCTAAAACAAGTGACGTCGAAACACAGGTCTGGTCCGCCTTGCAGACCGCAATTGAAATGCGAGTTGCGGTTCAAAACCTGAGTACCCATTGGCGACACCGTGGTTTCTCTGGTGAAGTCACCCTGCGGATAGGTATCAACACCGGCTATTGCACCGTCGGCGTTTTTGGCAGCGACATCCTGAAAAACTATGCCGCATTGGGAAACCCGATAAACATCGCAGCCCGCTTACAAGCAGAGGCATCCCCGGGGACTATTTTTTGCGGTTTTAGCAGCTACGCTGTGGTAAAGGATCGAGTTCGTGCTAAAGAGCAGGGGATGCTGTCGCTAAAAGGCATCAGCCATCCTGTCGAAGCATACGAAATTATAGAGTTGACCGGATAAAGTACCATTGGAACGTGGGCGGTTACGAAAAGCAGCACAAGACACCCATACCCTTTATCATGAGGGAGCCAAAACCGAGGGCATCGGCACTATTCTGGCCGTGTCCATTACCGTTTAAAATGAGATCATTTGGATTATGAGGCTGTTCGCGGAAGCGGTTTCTTTGCCGCAAAGCCTCGACGTTTCGTCCAGCTCCTGCCTATCTGTAAACCAGCCAAACCTGTGCTAGCTGCTATGGGCTCGCACTAATCAGGTCGGCCAATTTTGGAGATCACCGATCCTAATCCATTGGCAATGAGGTGGGAATCCACCCAATCAGCTGCGGACACAAATATTGCGGCAATTAGTTTCTTTGATGACGAAACCGGCCACTAGCGCTACCAGGGCAAAGAAAAGCATTGCCATAAATCCCTGATGATAATCCGTTGCCGCATAGATGGGGATTCCGTTATCAATTGTGCCGTCCCAGGTGCGATCGGCAAGATACCCAAAAAAAGGTTGCATTAAGGCGGTGCCGATGAAACAGCCGGTATTGACCACGCTGACGGCCATGCCGGATAGTTGCGGATGGGCACTTTCCTTAGCAACAGCAAAAGTCAGAACGAATCCCGAGCCCGCACATCCCAAGACGCCGAAAAGCAGAAACCCTGCGGCACCAGGCGACCAGGGGGCATACATGAACAGGAGCCAGCCCAGCGTATAGGTTGCCACGCTCAGGACAATCAGGGGCTTGCGCCTGCCGATCCGATCCGAAAACCATCCGAGGCAAAGCGATCCCGCAGCGAAACTCAACAGCATAATCGTGATGTGGTCCGCGGCATATCCCCGGCCAAGCCCGTGAACATCCCTGAGGTAAGGCACGCCCCACAGGCCCATGAAAGAATACAGAGCACCGACCATCCCAAATTGAACCCCAAAACCCGGCCACAACCTGGTGACCATGACGACACTTTTCAGGTTATGCAGCCAGCTTGAGGATATAGTTTGGTTTAGCGCAGCGTCTGCATAGACATTGGGTGATGTAAACCCCAGATCCTCGGGCCGGTTCCGGACCATGAAATGCCCCAGCAGCGCAAGAGCCAGCGACACGCAGCCGATGCCAACGAAAACCGCTCGCCACGCAAAGGTCGTCAACGCCAGGGCCAGCGGGCCGGCCGCCAGGACGGAGCCGAGGTTGCCGCACAGAAGGGTCAGCCCGCTCATGATGCCGAAGACGTTTTCATGAAACCAGACCGCATTGCTCTTCATGATGCTCACGAAGACCACGGACACGCCGAGGCCCACCAGAAACCTGCCGATGCAGGCCATTTCAAAGGATCCGGCGAGCCCGAAGGTCAGGGAGCCCAGACCGGCGACAAGGTTCCCGGACACGATCGATGTGCGGGTGCCCAGGGTGTCGGCGATGACGCCGGACGGGATCTGCATGCAGGCATAGACGAAGAAGTAGATGGCCGAGAGCGAACCCAGCTTGGTCCCGGTTGTCTGAAAGTCCGACATTAAAAATTCCGAAACCACCCCGGGAGCCATGCGATGAAAGTAGACCAGGACATAGGTCGCTATCAGTATGGTAAATAGGGACCATTTGGCTGTTTCGAACTGAAGTTTCGGCAGGGCGCGATCTCCGACCATCTGTCTTTCCATAGGTAGTTCCTCCGTCAGCCTTAATCTGCTATGGGCAGTCTTTCACGGTGATGGGGCGGCCGTAGTGTTTGCCGCCCATGCCGACGACTTTTCTTATCAAGCGCGCGGTCCTCGACATCGACCGGGCGCAAAAGTCAAAGATGGCCTGATCGTGAAGTTGACGGCCTTTTTGCACCAGTTCCTCCAAAATCTCAAAGCTCTCATAATACTGTGTTGTCAAAGATGCGTGCTTTTGCATGCGTCACCTCGTGTTGAATGGGGTTGATTTTCATGAGGCAAACCCTCGTCCGAGCTTGATAAACGTTTAGCCACACATTATTATTCAGTAAATATCGAATGTTGCCCACAAGCTGTGCATATATGAACAACATAGCCAAGGAGCGATCATGAATCTGAACTGGGACGACATGCGCTTTTTTCTGGCTCTGTGCCGCACACACTCATTTGTCGCCGCCGCCGGCGAACTCAAGGTGACCCATACCACCGTATCTCGCCGGATAACGGCGCTGGAATCGGCTTTGCAAACGCAGCTTTTTCAACGCACGGAAAAAGGCTGTCAGATTACACCGGCGGGGGAGGCACTGCTTCCTTATGCCGAACGGCTGGAAAGTACCGTCATCAAACTGGAGGAACACGTTTCGGGAAAGGACAATCAACTGACCGGATGTGTCCGCATCGGGACGCCAGACGGGATTGGAAACTGTTACCTGGCTGGCTGCCTCAGCCAGTTTCAGGATCAACACCCGGCACTGGAAGTGGAATTGATCCCCGTTCCGATAGGGATCTTTTCCATTCCCCCCCGATGCGTTGATCGATTAGAATTGGGAAAATTCTATCCTCTGGACTCCTGCACACTTCCAGGGCATATTCACGGAGTCTGTCGGCCACTTTCTAAGGGATGAATACGAGCTCGTTCTCCCTGCCGCTTTTGGGTTCCTGCATAATCAGTTTGCGATCCTGAAGGTCCTTCAATCTGAGCTTCAGCACCTCACCGATTCGCATACCCCCTCTGGCCATCAATTCCAGCATCAACCGATTCCTGGGCTTGGTGGTTCGAAAAATGATTTCGTCAACGGTTTCTTTCTCGATGATTTTCCATTTGCATACCACCCGTTCACGACACTGTTTGCGGACCATCGGCAAATCGCATGGATTATGCAGGCTGTGATCCAGATTGTGGCCGCTTTAGATACTTGCATGGCGACCTCCCTGGGTTAAGGTTTGACATGGGGGACATGTCAAAGTTTACCATCTGATATCCATAACCTATATGGGAACTGGAGCCAGTTTTACCGGGTTGTGCCGATGGCATAATCACCAATTTTGAGCACCTCGATTTCCCTGAGGTTATCATGGTATAACAAATCAGCGTGATTTGATGGAAATGATGATGTCCTGACCATTATCCCTGTAAATTAAATCGTTAAGGACAGAAATCCATTTCAAATTATCAAGGTGAAAATCATGTTGAAATTCATCCCCGGCATCCTGCTTCTACAAGTCATCACGATTGCCTTAGTACTTATTGCCCCGGCAGATCTGGGAAACTGGGGCTGGCTACGGCTTGCGATTCCCGTGCTAATCGCAGGATTTTTGACCGCATTCTGGTTTGGATCAATAGCGGCGTACCAGCGCAAAGATGAAATCAGCCGCCTGAAAGAATACCATGCAAAAGAGCGTGAAACCATCAGAGTGAATGCCGAGCGAACCAAGTCCAAGCTGATTAAACAGGCGCAACGC
>JAAUYB010001918.1_pt1 | contig 10731 bp, 16 predicted proteins | sample 7278071 | NCBI WGS metagenome assembly JAAUYB01 (sample SAMN14350121, study PRJNA611818) | marine sediment metagenome | isolation source: surface marine sediment (1.8m) | place: French Polynesia: Moorea | collected 2018-08 | reverse complement strand
TTTTTTGTGCGCGCACTCTTTCCTTTTTGTGTACCAACTAAGTCGATGTGGCTGCTGAGCCCGACGGACTGTGCTCTGATGGGCTGATTGATGGACTCGTGCAGGTCCAGATTATTTTTCGGTCGCTGCTGATTGAGGTCGGGGAGGACAAAGGCATCTCCCACAATCCCGCAACTTATTTTGGTTTCGAATGAAAAAATTGGGCAGAAAAAGTGCGGCATAAAAAAAACTCGGCACTCAGCATTTAATCACGCTTGAGGTGACGAGTATATAACTTCTCTTTTTTGCGCCTCCTCTCCAGTTCAGAAAAGTGCGGACAGCGACGGGAAAAGAGCAGATGTCGACGAAGACGACGACCAGCCGGGAGAGAAAAAAGGACTTCTTTCCCCTCTCTTCACCTCTTCTGCCCACAGCGCCCGACAACATCCAGGCAACTTTTTTTTGCCCGCCGCCGCCGCCACCGGAGGAGGAGGGAGAGGGAAGGAAGGGGGGAAAGAAAATTGTTTTTCGCCTTGTTTGCTCAAGTCTCCCTCTCGCCATCAGGAGAAGCAGAGGAGGGAGAAGAGAGAGAGCCTCAACAACCATGGAAAAAAGAGCTTCTCCTTCCTCCAACCACGAGAGAGAGAGAACGGATGGAAGACTTTGCAGATGAAGAAATTCTCCCTCTCTCCTCCTTCGGCGGAAGCCTTTGTTTGTCACCTCCTCCTCCTCCTCTCTGCCGCCGCCGCCACTTTTTCACCAAGAAGGAGGAGGAGGAAGGGAAACTTCTTCCCTCCCCAGATCCCTTCCAACTCCACCAGAAGAGAGCGACGACGAGGGGAAAAAAGAAGAAGGATAGGATTTCCCCCCTCCTCCTCATTTCTCTCTTTCCTTCGGCTGGAGGCAGTCTTCTGCTCATCCTCTTCCCCCGGGGATTTGCGTGAAGAGAGGAATGGGGAGGGGGAAGAAAGACGGCTGTGCGGAGAAAAAGGGGTTTTGGGTGGAGGACGCAGACTCCTCTCATCCGCCTCCGACGTCTCTTTCGTCAGTCTGCGCCGTTTGACACTCGCTAGCTTCCCTTTTCTTTTTTCGCAAAGTACCCGGAGCTAAATCACTCTTTCTCTGGAAGTTGTGTATCTGTACACGTCGTACGGTACAAACACACACACAGGCAGACAGTTTCGTTTTGCCTTCAGAGAGAGAGAGGAGAGCAGCTGGTGAAATGGCGTAGACCGTCGAGCTAGGGAAAAGTAGTAGAGGAAGAAAAAGGCACCTCTGCGGCGCTATACCTACACTACTTCCTTCCCCCCCCTTTTTGGCCCCAGGAGACTCACCAACACCGACGACGGCGACGACTCCAACGTCGGGAGGAAGCAATTTCGACCGATGAAAAAGCAAGAAATGCAGAGGAGGAGAAGGGAGGGGCTGAGGGAGAATGAGAGGGGCAAACAGGGGCAGGGCGAAAAAGTAATTAAGGAAGAAGGAACTCTTAAACAAGTTTGCCAAACAGAGAAAGGGGTTGGAGGGGAAGGGAAGGGGGATGCCACATTTTCCTGGTTTTGCGGAGACTGGGAGGGTCCAGGTGTGGGATTCTCACTTCCGCAGGAGAAAGGGAGCAGAGGGGGGAGACGGAGCAGATACCATATATTACATGGTTTCTTCGGCTTCCCACTGCTGGCAGTGATGTCGAATTCCTGACCCTTAGTCCAACTATGTGTACACTACTGTCTGTACACAGCCACATAGCACGCCTCATTGTGCTCCATTGTGTGCTATTTTTGGTGGAACCGGGGAGAGAGAAAAGAGAAAAGTTATGGCTCGCCTCGCTTCTCTCCCACCGTCCCCCCTAGCTCTCTTTGAGGATGCCTAGCCCTGACTTCCCTCCTAAGGAAAGCAAGCCAAGCAAGCCCTTCGCTGTCACATACTACTTTCCCTCTCCGCCAAAAAAAGATGCAGAGCCGCACAGAAAACTGTTCTCCAGAAAGTGGGGTATAAGAGAATCTCGGTCCCTCGCTGTTCTCGCGCGGCGCCAATATTTCTTCTGTCCTTATCCCACCCATCCCCCCTTTTCGTACACGGGAGAACCAACCCAGGCGAAATGGAAGGATTAGGGGAAATTTTTCTTGTTGGCGGTGAGGGGAAGAGGAGGACGGACGGTGACAAGATGGTGACGTCACACGAGTTCAGTTTCTACTTTCTCTCTACGTACACTACTTTCTTGGATATTTCGAAAGCAATCGGAAAGTTCTCTCCTCCCCCCCCCTTCTTTTTCGCAAGCGTAAGGAAAGGTTGGAGGGAAAAAGTTTCTTGGAGGTCTCTTTCCCTTCTCTTTTTTGCCTTTGAGGAATTTCAGCCTTTTCATCTCTTTTTCTTCAAGACCATTTGTACGGATCGGGGACAGCCCTGAAGCCCAGGCGGCGGCGGAGGGAGGGAGGAATAAAAGGAAAATCTCGCGTTTTTCCACGTTTTCCTTCGGCTAGTACAGTACTGTAGATGGCCGAGGTTTCTAGGCAACAACATTGCATTCACTTTCACGTTTTCGAGCCTGAGTAGCGTCAATGTTTCTCTCGTTTTCTTCCGCGAACTTGCCGTTCAAGATGTGACGTTGCAAAACAGAGACGCAAAGTTTTACTTTTTTCGCTTTCTCTGTTGAAGAAAAACTTCTAAAAAGAGGTCTTTCCTTTTTATGTAGGCTTTTTTTGCCAATGCCATTCCATTTTCTTTTCCCCACCTTTCTTCCCCTTCCCCCCCCCCAGAGCCTGGCAGGCACGACGACCTCCTCCCCTCCCTTTCCCTTTTTCCCAAGTCGGCCCCCTAGCTCCAACCCACTCCGTACCTCCCTCTCTCCCTTCGCTAAACTTGGTAGATTTATGACTGGGGGGCCCCAACTGATAGATAGCGATTTACTTTATTTATACGGCGGCTGCGATCTATAGGTCCTCCATTTTTCGCGGAAGGAAGGAAGGAGAATCCGTCCTACTTTCTCTTTCGGCCCAATTTTCTTTTGTGGAATAAATGGCCTTGTTGTATTATACGAGGGGACGAGCGATGAAAAAGGATGGGAAATGGCGGTTTTTAAGGGAAGAAACAACACTTTTTGCTTTATATACTTTGCTAACAAAGTACTCCATTTGCGCATGGAAATCGCGTAAGGACAGAGGATGGTAATGTTGACGAATTAAGTACTTACTTGCTCTGAAACACTGACCACTGTGATTCTTTAACACAAACTCGATGCTTCACTGTTACTCGACAGAACACGAGCGGGGGCTGTCTTCTCCCAACGGACGATGGAACAAAACTGACTGCGTGAAAGGGAAGGAGGGAGAGGAGAGGAGTGTACTGTAGTATGTAGGCGGAAAAGGACGGCGGAGGCGGCGGGCGGAGGAGGGAAGAGAGGAAGAAGGGGAGGGAGAGGAAAGGGATGGTACTGTAGGAGGAGGAAGAAGAGAAGACTTGTTCGATTCAAATGCTTGCATCTCCGCTGTTTGGACTTTTTGTTTAGCGAGATCAAACTGTCTAAATCTAGCAATTATGCAATGTGCTTTTCCGGTATACCGGTATATGCATTTAGCTTTAAAAGTTCTAGAACAACAAATAGAGCCTGTAAAACCCTTTCCTTTTCAAACCCAGTTCGATTTCGAATATATCCATCCTCCCCCTTCAAAAAGCCCGGGCGCCAAATTTTATGCAGAGTGGATTAAAGAAATGATTGGGGTTGGGTGGGGGCTTCGGATATGGAAGGAGGAGGAGGAGAAAAGGGTGTGGGTGGGTGGCGGTGAGTGAAAACTCTTCTTCCATCCAGAAGGGGGCACAGCACAGCACAGGACGACGATGGTCGGTGCATATTGAACCGCCGCCTCCATCCACCCTTCTCTTCTTCCCCTCCCCTAGCTAGGGAGGGCTCTCTGTGAATCGGGAGGGAGGGGGTCTGTGCGCCGGGGCTATATCCAATGCTTGTTTGTTGATTCTGAGAGGCTTCAAAGGGAATAGGGAGGGGGGAGGGGAGAGGGGAAAGGATGTTGAAAAGGAGGGGGAAAGGGAGAAAGAGAGAGTGCTTGGCAAATACCCCATCGGAGGAGGAGGAAGAAGGGAGAGGGGAAGGGGATGCCCTCCCCTTCTCGTCCTCTTTTCGTCTCCGCCGCCTTTTCGTCGCCGGGTGGGGCAGACTGAATGGATGCGTTGATAACTTTACATGATCAAAACCAGCAGAGAGGATGGCAAATCACCAAGGAGTGTGGTAAGGGTTTGAGAGCTGAGAAAGTACAAGAGCTCCATTTAGGTCGTCTTTCTTGAGGTCAGTCCAGGGGAAGGAAAGGAGAAAAACCTGTGGAAGAGGGAGAAGAAGAATGTCTCCTTTGTCGCCTCCTTTTAGAAAGGAGCGGGGGAGGCCCCTCCCTCCCTCCCTCCCTTCCCCTCGGTGCGATAAAAGGAACGGTTTAAGCCCTCCTCCCCTCCCCAGCGGCACCCCACCGAAAAAGGGGGGGGAGGGGGGGAAGGCTTAGAGGCGAGATTTTCTCCTCATATCCCCTCCCTCCTCGGCTTGCTTTCCTCTTCATCATTTTTCGGAGCGAAACCCGCTCGTTGCCTTGTTTGTCCGGAGGAGGGGGACGACAAATGGACAGAGCAAATGTCCCTCCAGTGGATGGAGAGAGTGTTTGGAGGAGGCCCACTCCAGGAAAGCGATTGTCTTTGGATCTCGTCCCAAAAAGTTGGTTAATTGCTTTGGTTGTTTGTCCGCAGAGCAGCGATCAGCAATCCCCGAGGCAACAGCCATCAATCAAGCCCTCTTTTCCAGGAGAGACAACAAATGGAAAGTACAGTATGTCGTGGAAGAACTCTCGCATGTCTTGGGACAGTGAATCACTCTGGTTTACCGAGAAAACTGCTGCCGTAAAAAACGTACAGATTAGGTGCCATTCAAGGGACTGCTGCGGCAATCGGTGTCTTCCCTTCACTCCCTTTCGTTCTCCCCCTTCCTTTATGCTGGTGACACTACGGCTTCTTACAGTTTGGGTGTTCGTTACGGCACATTTTAGGAAAAACTAACGACCCGGGCTCACGAAGGAAATCTTGCCTCCCTTGCACATCACAGGCAGCAGAAATTCTGGGCCACCGATGTCAAACGCAAGACGGGGTCTGACATATATTTGTGCAACAAGGAAGGCTACCTTTGTCGATACTCGTTCCCGAGAAACCCCCTCCGTTGTAGCAATGCGCTTGACATCTATCGACCATCCCCCCCCCTTCCTGCCCTGACATTCCAATCTCCCCTCCTCCTTCTATTTCTCCTCCTTCTCTTCTACGCGACCTCCTTTCTGTATTAATTTTGATGCCGTTCCTGTTCCTCCTCTCCTTCCCTGGAGCACAAAGCTACATCACCCTGAAATAACATTGGTCCTTTTCTTTGTTAAAAAGCATGCGTTTCAATTTAATTCTTGACAATTCTGCCAGCTTTATCAATTCCTCTCAAACAATTTATGCACACTTTTGGTGAAAACCGTATAATGCCATCTCGAGCTTACGCTTCTTGTCAGCCCTCCCCTTCCCCATTCCAGCCCTCCTCCTCGACTCCTTCTAATGAGCGTGTTGCTCTTGGCCCTTCTCCCTCCCTCCCTCCTCCACTTCTGCTCTCTACAGCACAAGGAGAGGCCTGCTTTCGCCTAAGGCTTGATTCCCCGAAAGCCGTAGTATACATGTACGAGAAGAGATAGTTCTGTTCTCCCTCAGTTCTAAGTGCCAGAAGGGCAACGATCCCCATGATAATCAGAACAGAACTCACATGTCAATGTACTTTGATCTTCACGAACTGTCTCTAAAGTAACTGTTGCTTTGTTGAAAGTTAGTCTGCGAAAAATGCAGGTTTTTTATAAAAACAAAAAGTTTCCACGTCTAACGCCTCTCTGAAAGCGTGCATTTCCCCTTCCTTCTCTTGGCTTCACCCCGGCTCCTCCCTCCTCCCTCCGCAGCGAATGAAGCGAGCAGAGGCCCTTCTCCTCCTCCTCTTCCTCCTCCGACGCCGTTGGCGGCAATAAAGTCACCCGGGAAATGAGAAGGAGGAGGAGCTTCTGCGTACGACTTTTTTTACCCGTCCGCCCTCTTCCTCTCTCCTTTTATTTCGGGGTAATTGGCGTGCTATGGCGTGTGAGGAGGAGGAGGAGGAAGAGCAGAGCTCCACCGTGTATAATATGTGCTGCTAGCCGGGAAGCAGAAATGAGTTCTGATGGCGTAAAGCGAGAAAAGGGGAGAGCGGAGGATATTGCAATGCGCGCGCTATAAGATAGGAAACCGAGAGAAAGAAAGCGCGGCACTTTCAGATTAATCCCAAGGCGGGGGCGGGGGCGCGAAATGGAAAAGCAAAGCGAGAGGGGAAACAAAAGGCACAAGCTAAAGGGTGTAGGAGACTGGGAAGGCGACGCAGAAAGAGGCATTATGTTGCTCCCACGTACGTACAATGCAGAAGAGGGCGACGGTCTTAGACGCCGCTCGGTGCCGCCGCCGCCGCCGCCGCCGCCGCCGCCTCGGGCGGAGAGGACGCGAAGGGGGACTAATGACCTTGGAGGAGGCTCCCCTTCCCCTTTGGTTCTTTCCCTCCCCTTTTCTGGAAGTGACGCGGGGTCGTCGTCTTGTAGGAGTCATTTGTCCCCGGGAGAAATTAGACGGGGGAGGACGCACGGCGGAGGCAGCACGCGTGTTGTTGTTGCCCTTCCTTCTACGCTGCTGCACTGTAAATGTTTGCGTTTGCTCGTAATTGTTTGGAGTCTTGAAAAGCGGATGGGGAGAGGGACCTTGCACCGTGCCCTGTCCTGTCCGTCGCTGCCAAAGATTGTTTAGCCCATCGGGATCGCCGTTGCAGTGTGGGCGCTGGCTGGACATGGTTGGGGGCAGCTTTTCCGACTCGCCGCAATAACGACTTTGGCCGCTGTGTAGCACAGTTCTCTTCATTCCAGCGGAGCACATGTGAGGGTGTTTTCCACGGACAAAAAACCGTTTCTGCTCCTTGTTCTCCCCCCCCTTCTTCCCTAATGGCCCTTCCGTGGCTGCGCTGGAAAGAAGGCGGAAAAGACAGCACCAGAAATGGGAGGAAGGAAGTGATTTCCTCCCCTTGCACCATCCCCGCCGACCGTTTGCTTGTGCGCTCGTTCCCCTCTGCGCTCCTCCCGCGGGAGGAACAGGAGAAAGTCGTCATCATTAAGAGACGACTGAGGAGCAAAGTGGAAGAAAAAAGGTGCTTGTTCGGAGGCTGCCTCTTTTTTTGGGGAAAGGTCGAAATTGGGGCAAGATGAGGCAAATAAGACTCTCCTTTCCAGGACTCAACATACCGTACCGGTATAGCCTTTTTCCCACTCGCTTCCTGAGGGTCCCTCCCGCTTCTGTACTTGCATGTTTACAGGTATTTTTTTCCTCGTAACGTGAATCTAATTCACCTGCGATAGTGATGTACTGATATACGTAGAAATACTCAAACCGCCGCATCCTCCTCCCCCGTTCGCCCAGGTTCACCCGCTTGCAAATTGCTAAAAAGGGGGACCTGCTTTCCCCCCCTCCCCGCCCGCTTGCAGCCTAAAAGCGACCCCACTCCATATCCCTCCACTCATCGCCCCCCGAGTCAGTCGACGACCTATCTCTGCCCTCCGCTACACTCTCTCCCCGTCTTTAATGCATGCGGATGGTCCCCTGGGGATCCAGGAGGGAGGGAGCGCTGCTATACAGCGGAGATCTGGCAAGGAGAGATTCGCCAAAGGTTGTTTTGGTAGGTGGCACAACAACTCCCAATTCAAGGAAGCCACGGTCAAATTGACGAACGCTGCTCATTGTTCACCGAGGACTGTGTATGCTCATCGCACCCCTCCATACAGTGGGTCTACGTACATACACAGCAGCGGTGCGATATGTATGCAAGCAAACCTCTCCCCGATTTTCTCCCTCTTCCCCTCCCCCTCCCGAAAAAATCCATGGAGAAGGGTGGAGAAAGAGAAAGGATCGCTTCCAGCCTCCAATAGGAGTCGAGATTAGCCAATCAGTCTAATGACATGACTCGACCATTTTCACACCCCCTTCCCTCCTTTATTATCCATCCCCTCCTTTTCCTCCCACCCCTTCTCTACACCTTCTCTCCTGGCCTCCCCCACCCCCATCTTCTTCTTCTTCTCTCACTTTTTTGTCCCTCATACTCTTTCCATCTCGCCAACCCCTCTCTCTCTCTCTTCCCGAGAAAGACCTTCTCTGCCCCAATTTCTTTTCATAGCAGACTGCTCATTCTCAACGTCGACCCCTTGACCCGGCAACTACCTACCGGTAGGTATGTTTCCAAATATGATTCCCAAATATTGGCAACCTAGAGTTATTCAGAAAATAATTCAGCATTGCGTAGTTCACACTGCAAGCCACGTAAAATTTCTTCCATTTTTCCTAGTTCACCCGTTTGCTGTACAGTACACGACAGAGACATGTCACTTTGCTGCAGTATTAAGACGGAAGGAAGAGGGAAGAGCAGAGAAGAAGGGGGACTTCCTGTCTGCAGCGTACTCTCATCATATAACCGTGAGCCAGCGAAAGAGCCCCCTTCCTCTCCCTCCGCCCCTTTTTTTGCCGGCAGCCAAGCATTGCATACAAAAGCCCCACTCTACTCCTCCTCCTCCTCCTCTCGCCCACTCCACCACCCCCTTTTCTTACTTGTTCATCCTTGTGCAAATGTGTTGCTTGATTATCATCTCCAAGACGTCGAGCGCGGAGGAAGAGAGTGAGAAAGCCCTGCAAAAAGTGCGGGAGGAGGGGATCCACTTGGCAAAGCCTCCGCCGGGGGCCTTCGCTTCTCGCGCGCCGGGAAAAAAAAGGATCTCTATCGCAGAGTCGGACTTGGAAAAGGATGTACGCACAGAGTTGGACTTTTGGTCTCGGGGAAATACAGAAAGCACAGTAAACTCCTCTTTTCGTCCGGCGCTGTGCTGGCAAGTCAGTTTATCCGTTGGGAGGAGATATCTACCCGTATTCTTCTTCATTCGGGGTCTTCCTTCTTCCTCCCCTCATAACAGCTTTTCACGTCCCCATTTGCTGCCTACTAGCTGTTCTCGTCCTCTGTCCTTCCCTCATCCTGCGAAGCTACACACAAGCTCTCTCTCTCTTCATATCCCGCTCCCAGTGCTTCGCACGGTGTCACTTTGTCAACCGAACCGCCTTGTTTACAGGGACGGACAAACTTTCGCCAATGGTAGAAGTCAGCTCGCGGCACCTTAAAATTTGGCTTTCAAAAGGCGCAAAAGTTTCGTCCACCAGGCGAAAACGGTTGAATTCCTCTCCTCGTGACTTTGCCCCTCCCCCTTTCCTTATATTCCCGCGGGGTTGTGCAAATTGGAGGCGTTGGCGTCGCTGTGGCCCCTCCATCATTGTCAACTGTACTGTGTGTAAGCCGGTGGAAAGAGGGGGTTGGAAGAAAACGCCATACGAAGTATCTCCTCGCCCCCCATGAAAAAAAGAAAGGGAGGTAAAATTCCCACTGGATGTCTCAGAGTTCAGAAGCTCAGCATTATAACAAGCAAAAGGGGAGAGGGCTCGCTTTCCCCCCGCTTTTTCTGCATGATCTTGCAGTTCCTTCCTCTCCCGCTCTTCGCAGTGGCAATTAGCCACTCCAGCGCGTCGCTTCCTCTTCCCTCGCCTCTCTCCTCATCTCTCCGCCTCCCCCATTTGCGAAAGGAAGCCCGCTTTTTTCGGAGTTTCGCCTTGACTTACTTACTTAACCTCATTTCGACTTCCTTCCTTCTCTAGCCTTGTCCACGCAGGAGGGTTTTTTCATAAAGGGGTTGTTCTACATCCTGAAAATTACTGTGTAGAACACAAAAGGAGTTAGGGGGAGAGTCTTCCCTCCTTTCTAATGACCACAATAATCTCAGTCTTCCGCGTCCCCCTCCTCTGTCGTCCCGTTTTCTTAGGTTGTGTAGGCGGAGTTGGGGAAGGGAGGATGGGCAGCAAGGGGGAGGGAGTCATTTGATCTCGCTGGCACACTTTCCCCCTTTTTTTTCCGCGAGCGCTAGAAGAGGAGGAAGAGGAAAGATATCATCGTCGTTCGCTTCCCTCCCCCCCTTTTCGCCCGTGCACCAAGGAGGAGTCGGCCGACGGGAGGGGAGGGGACCTGAACGCGATCGCCGCCGCCTCGCTGCACCAGTCTCTCCTCCTCCTCCTCCTCCTCCTCCTTGTCTTGTTCATCCCTCCTTCTTTTCATCCGACCATAGTTGCATCCGTTCTAATTAGTACTGTGCAATAATTGTGGGCACTTTTGCTGTAACGCTTTCATCGGTGTGCACCTATGGCTCCCCCATCCCTCTCGTCTCATCTATCTTAGCCTCCCCTCTCCACCCCCTCTTTTCCTCATCAATGGAGAAAAGGGGTGGGAGGCGAAGAGAAGAGAAGAGAGAGTGAGGGTTTTATATACAGGACCGAGCAAGAAAAAGGGGTTGGGAGATGGGGGGAGATGTAGCGGGGTTGGTTTTCGCAGGGGGAAGAGGGTGGGATGGGACAGCGGAGAAGAAGAGGAGCTAAGAGGGATTTCCCCCGGCGGCTTTTGTCTTCCCCTCCCCCACACCTCAAGCCGCCAAAAACGCCTTTCTTATCCTTGTTGTTCTGCTGAGTGCTTCACAAATATTGTTCCCCGTAGGAGAATAAATAATCGCCTTTGAAAGGAGAAGGCAAAAAAGGACTGGAGAGTATTTTTTGCGTGTTCACTCAATGTGAAGTCGGCAGATGTCACTAACAGAG
>JAAUYB010001867.1_pt1 | contig 10737 bp, 13 predicted proteins | sample 7278071 | NCBI WGS metagenome assembly JAAUYB01 (sample SAMN14350121, study PRJNA611818) | marine sediment metagenome | isolation source: surface marine sediment (1.8m) | place: French Polynesia: Moorea | collected 2018-08 | reverse complement strand
CGCGGTCGCAAGAGAGGAGGGGGTTCCTTCCTCCCCCTAGCGTTGTAAAAACTCCCCTCCTCCTCCCCCGTTACTGCCCTTCATAACGAGCCATCATATCGTAAAGAACGGAATGAAATTTCCTTCCCCCCCTTACACAGGATTCGTCGCGAAAGTCAGCAGCATCCCCCCCTTCCTACAGCCAATGGCGGAAGAGAGAGACTTTTTTCTTTCTATCCTGAATTACATTTTCCTAGGAAAAAGTACGAAGAATTTTCTGCCTTGGTTTTTATAATCTTTATTTTTTACTGCATATCATTGCCCTTCTTTTGACCAAAACATGCGCCAAGAAATAAAACCTGCCAACTACGTAACTATATTCCTGATACGTTGAACGCATCAAAAAAGGAATGAGAAGACAGTTGCCAGAAGAGCTCTTCCTCCCCCCACCCACCACGAAAAAAAGAAGGAAACAGATAAACAGAAACTGGAAACGCAGATACACACACAAGCAACATCATCCAATGTCTTTTCCCCTCCTCGACTTTCCCATATATCTCGCACAGCCAAGAGCGTAGAGAGAGCCTAACTTTTGTGCATGCAGTAATTGGAAAGCCAGGTCGGTGGTCCGCGGTCTCCCCCCCGCTCATCCTTTTTCCACATACACACAGAGGAGGAGGAGGAGGAGTGGGGGGGTCCTCATATCTAGAGCGAGAAAGGGAGAAGGGACCCACCTTTAAGCCAAGGGAGAAGGTTTTTCCCCTCTCTCTCTCTTGCCTCCAAAGAAGATTTCTCCTCCTCCTCTTCTCTGTACGGTCGCCCTCTCCGTCCCCAGTGGTGGGGCCTCAAAAGGAAAGCTTTTTTCTCCCCCCCTCTTTCTGCTGCTGCCTTTAAGATGTCCCTCTTCCTCCTCCTCCTCCTCCTCCTCTCCTCCCACCAGGATTGCAAGAAGAGCCACCGTGGGAGTGGAAGGAGGAGGAGGGAGAAGAGGGGGATTCTCTTCTTATCGGATGCGCCCGAGGGAGGATGGAAGATGTGACTGACAAACGGAGGACGAAAAGGGATTTGCCGAACGAGAATAGCGAAAAAACATGACACTATCGAAATTATAGCATTTCTCCTTCAAACCTAAAGAAAAAATGAGTAGTTTTCGGAAATTATGGGCGAAACCTCGTCAGTGCCTTTCATGTCCTCTCCTCTTTTTTCCGCCCTCCTCCTTCGCTGGGAAATTGGAGAAAGGGAAGAAAGGAGGAGGAGAAGAGGAAGAGGGGGGACAGTCGTCGTATACTCGCAAAGCAAGTATAGTACTAGTATTATGGTCGGTCTGTGCGCGGTCAGTTGAAGGACGTACGGACCTTCCTTCCCCTTTTTTCCTTGGGAAAAAAATATATATCCTCCTGCTCCGCTGCGGCGTAGTAGGATGTGGGAAAGGGAGGGTCGGTCGCTGTGTGACTTTTCTATGGGGTTATCGCACACTCTCCATCCTCCTCCCCCTCCCCCTCCCCTTTTTCATATCCGTGGAAGGAGGGAGAGAAAAGAGTTTCTCTGGCAGGGCGCCCTCCCTCCTCCGCCCGTGGGGGTGGGAGAGTGGGGGGAAGGGAAGGAGGGCCCTCTCCAGAGTGCACTAGCCGGGAAAAAAAGGAGAGAAGGAAAAAGGGACGGGGAGACTCTTGAAAACAAGAACCAAAAGACACTACTATAGGCTTTTTGGAATTCCAATTATGTGTACATAATAAAGAAAGGGCGACGGATTTGTTTAAATCAACTTTTTTTGCAGAGTTCAAACTTTCACAAAGGTCAACACGAGAGGCGTTCTAAGACCCCCGTCCCCCTTTCATAAGCGCCTTAGTATAGGAAGTAGCGAGTTGCCCTCGTCCGCCGCCTTCGCCCTAGGAAGGAGAGGAAAGGGGTTCTTCTTTTCGGGTCCTCCTCCTCCTCCTCCTCCCGTGTGCATGCATGGAAAAGAGAAGGGAGATCTCAAGTCGTCCTCTTTCCCTTCTTCTTCTTCTCCTTCTCACAGTGTGGAAAGTGGAAGAAAGGGGAGGAGGAGGAGGAGGAGGAGGAGGAGGAGGAGGAGGGACTCTGAGATCGATACAAGGAGGAGGGGCGGCCCGTGGGAGTGGGGCGGAGGAGGGAGACCCAAAAAAAGTGCTAAAGGGTTCGTTTTGCTGCTGCTGCTGTGCTATGCCAGAGGACAGGGGAGGGGGGGGGAGGAGAACAAGAGTGGAAAGTTAAGAGCTTTCTTCTCCTCCTCCTCCTCGTCTCCTTGATGGTGAAGTGGGAAAAGGGTTGGTAGTCGTAGGAGAGCAAAGATCTGGAGTGGGAGAATGGAAAGACAGAATAATGGAAGTATGGGAAAGTGTGGGCGGTGGGTGGGAGGAATAATCGATTCCCTTATTTCTTTCTTGGACGACGGTTTTTCGGGTCTTTAAGCTTGGGGGTGACGAATGACATTTCCCCCACTGGACGTGATTTGATTTCCCATAGGATTTCTCAGGGGAAAGAGCGATGACAAAATAAGTGTTGGATGACGTCGACTAAATCCTCCGCTTTATTCCACAGCTTTGGCTTTAGGGGGAGGGCGGGGGCGTGGGGTATGGGGAGTGGCGGCGGGAAAGGTTGTCATTGACAAATATTTGCCCTTCTTGCCAATTTTCCTTTACCCTCCCCTCCCCCACGTTTGACGCTGGGATATTTTTGGGTGGGATCCACGTACCAAAGTCTAGGCGAATTTACGGGAGATAAATGTCGCCACATATACTAATGATACACCATTGGTAGTAAAAATTAGTTCCCTGCTACAGGCCACGTCTCTGCCGCATTCCTCCTTCAATTTCCCCCCATCTTTGTACACAACAAGGAAAGGAGGGAAAAAAAGAATTATAAGGGAAACGGAAGAATGCGACAACCTTTAGTCTCCCCCTCTTTTCTTCCTCCTTCTCCCCCACCCCCATCCATATTGCCGCAGCATCCTGCCAGCAAAAAGAAGGAGGGGGAAGAGAAGGAGGGGGAGGACATTTTTGAGTTGTGTGACAGCAGCAGCAGCTAGCAGAGAGACAGAGAGGGGGCGGGGTAATACGGCCGCCCGACGATGACACAATTCATCTCTTATACCCAGAAAGAGGGAGACGGGATATTTCTTTTCTTTTTTTCTTGGCTTTCTCTTTTCCTCTTTCCCTGCAGAGTAAAAGGAGGGAAAGAGCTTCTGGTACCGTAATTAGAAGATTTCTCCTTACGTCTATTTGGCGAGAAAGCGTCTCGCATTTATAGCATTACATTTTGAGACGAAGAAAAAGAGAGTTTGGGGGAAGGAAGGACGCTCAATCTCAGTTGAAAAGAAGAAAATTCACCCATAACTTGATTGATCTCTTGGGAGTTTCAGTCTTTTGAGGTTGTTTGGTGAAATGCGCAGCGGGCCAAGTGAAAAAGAGAGAGAAAAGACAGGAAGGAACTCTCTTCCCTTTGGACACACGAGACAAAAGGGGGGAAAGAAGAGGAGGAGAAGGAAGGCTAAAAGACCAACCAAACTCATTTAGGAAGACGGAGAAGGGTCCTTTTGGAATGGGAGAGACAGAGGACTTTTCAGCAGAGAAAAGAGAAGAGACTGAGTTTGGACAACAAACTATTTCCCCTCCCCTCTCCCTCTCTCTCCTCCGCCTCTGGGGAGTGGGAAGAAGGGGACCTCCTCCTCCTCCTCCTCCTCTTTCGTCCTCCTCTTCCTCCCTTTGGAGTTTACTTTGAGTTGAGTCTCTTCTTCTTTCCTTTCATCATCTCCCACTTCTTCTTCTTCTCTCTTCTTGGCTCCAACTTTTCTTGGAAGAAAATCGCGAAGGAGGAGACACCAGAAATGAAGGGGAAGGGCATTCGCCAACATTTTCCCAAAAAATTACTCGAGCATTTAAAAATTGCATTTTCCACTGACAACTCATGATGAAAAATATCTAGGATAAAGCGCGGCGAATCCCGTTCCAAGATTCTCTCCTCCCAAAGGCACTTTCGCAATTTACCTCCTTTGCTTTTTTAGCCCCTTTCGTCTCCGCCGCCGACGGAGTTTTCTCAAGTTTTTTTTCTTTTCCCCCGTCCTTCCCTCACCTCGCTTTCCCCGGCAGACAGCTCCCCCCCCCACCTCAGGGCAACCCTTTTTTTCTTTTTTGCCGTCATCCGCTATCGGGAAAACGGGGAGTGTGGAGTTATTGCTGAAAACTGACTTTTCTCCCCCCTCCCCTCCGACAAAAAAAATTCTTTCCAAATATGATGGAAATGGAAAGCAATATTTCTTTCTTTTGCGACGAAGGGGAGGGAAAGAAATACTTTCAGTTTTTCTTTTGCCTGCCACTTCCATTTACCCTCTTATACTTTTTTTGCGCATGCAGAAATGTAATTAAAACGGTCCCGCCCCCTTTCCTCCTCCTCCTTTGCGCAGCAGAGGCGGCGGCGAAAGCAAGAAAATGCTTTTTCACGACTGTTAGAAGGGAGTTGGCGGTGGGTGGGAAGTTGAGAGAGAAACTCTTTCTCTCCATTGGAATGGCTGTGGCGGCGGAGGGGGAAAGAGTGGTTGGTTGGAGGCCGTGGAAGAAGAAACTTGGAAGTTTTCATTAAGCGTCGTCTATTTTCTTTTTTCTCTCTTCCCTTCCCTCTTCCCCCTCTTTCCCCACGACGGAAAAAGAGGGACCTCCTCCTCCTCCTCCTTTCCCGGAAAAAGAAGTTAAAAAACGTAATTTTCGTAGCCTGCAGCAGCAGCAGCAAAGGAGGGGGGAAGACTTTTTTGTGCACCGTCTCTCTTCCTTCCATTCCAGTGTGGGAAAAGGGAGGAGGCAGGTTGGAAGAGGACGGAGGAAAAAAAGTGGGAATGAAGTTTTTGGAAGGAGGAGAACCAAGTTTTTTCCTCCTCCTCCTCCTCCTTTCCCCCGTTTTTGATATCCAAGTCATAATGCGGCAAAAGAATCGAGGAGGAGGAAGAGGAAGAGGCCAAAAAAAGCGCCCCCCTTTCCCCTCCTGCAGCTAAATTTGATGTCCGCCTCCTTCCCCCCCTTCTTCCTTTTTAGCCCCGCTATATTTTTTTTACCCCTTTCTCCTCTTTTCCAGTTCCATCATCTAGCGCATGAGGAAGGGTGGAAACGGGAAAGGGAAGGTTTTTTATAGTTTTCTTCTCGGTTGATGTGGGAATCGCTAGGCCCTTCATTTACCCTACCTTGGTCCCTTCAACAGAGAAAGTTTTGAATTGACAGCTATGCTTTCCTAAAAAAGAAACTGTTTTTTCTTTTATGGACAAAAAAGTCTTATATATCGTCTTTTCCTTTCCTCAAGTCGCCATCAGGGAAAAGAGCCAAAACAAAAATAATAACCAACCAACCAAACACACAAACTCCACGTTTCCCCGGGCGATGGAAGAGAAGGAGGAAAAAATGTGGAAATATATCGTCGTCGTCCTCTTCCCCCGTCTCGAGAAGGACGGAGGGAGGCTGCTGCTGAAAAAGTTTGAAATTGGGAAGTCAGCGGCGGGAGGAGGAGGAAGAGGAGGAGGAGGATATGGCCGCGGGCGGAAGGGGGAAGAGAGATTTTTTGTCCCCTTCCTCCTCCTCCTCCTTTCCCTCCATCTTTCATGGAAGAGACGAAGACGACGGGAAAAGTTCAAGAAAAGCCTGAGACGAAGACGACGAAGACGCAGCGGCGACGGACTTCCTCTTTTCTCTTTTTGGAAAGTCAAGCAGGGCTGCCAGGTGGGGAGAATATTTCTGCCCATATCTGGAACTACCCCTCGGGAACATTTTCTACTTAAAGCTCTGTCCCGTCCTTCAGCATGTTTTGTTGCAATAATTTCAACAACACTGAAAATGAATGTACGTACTATTTCACAAATAATTTGAGAAGTCTATTATCTGCAACTGGCCTAAAATCCATCCGATTTGCCTAGTCTTAAATGGTTTTCCACGAAAATACGTGTTTCAAATTTCAATCCCCCTCACCTGCCAACCCTGCCCTTCTGTCCTCAGTCCTCCCGTGCAGTATAATATTGGACGAAGGGGAAGAGGAAGAGACGGCGACGGAAGGAGAGGAGAGAGAAAGAGAGAGGAGGAAAAGCTTATTGGATCTCTGCTTTTGCCTGAGAGAAGAGAGACGAAGACGACGTTAAAGTTTTTTTGAGAAAAAAAGAAAAAAAGGGGAAGGAAAGTCCGCAATATCTTACGCGGGGGAAAAAAGAGAGAAAGAGGAAAAGAAAAATCAAGATGAAGAGCGGCGGCCAAGTTTTTTTTACCTTTTCCCGGTTTCCCTCAAAACCGAGGGGAAAGATTGAGCAATTTTAAGCCGCTTTTTTTTCTTTCGGGAAAATGATGATTCAATATATCTCCTTCCCCCCCCTTTCGTGGCTATGGCTGGACCAAGCGACCCCCCAAAAGTCTCCTATTTCGGATCAAACAGGTCATAAAGTGGCGACTTGGGAGTTGGAAAAAGGGAGAGGGGAGGGACAGACCGCCCCGCGATAAAAAAGAAAAGAAAACTTCTTCTTCTTTCGACCGAGGAGGGAAGGAGAAAATGGGGAGGAAGAGGAAGAGGGAAGAGGGAAAAGCGGAAGCGGTTATGGGGGCCAAGAAAGGGAGGAAAAGAGACAGTCGGCGGCGTTTTTGGGCAGTTTTTTTCGGGGCAAATGAATTTCTTCTTTGTGACCCAAGAGTCCAAATTGTAAAGCAACTGTATTTGCTTTTGCCATCAATTCATATTATATTCAAGTTAGAAGTAAGTAAAAAATGGTACACTTTTTCCACGCGCGAAAACGAGGATTCCACCTCTTTTTCACAATGAAACCTAGCAGGAGGAGGAAAAGGAAAATAAAGGAAAGGAGGAGGAAGGGTAAAGGAGGAGAAAAGGACCTTCCGCTGCGGTCGGTCTCTTGGTCGGTATATTTCAAACCTTATCAGACACTAACGGGAAAAGAGAAAGGAGGAGGAGGAGGAGGAGGAGGAGGAGGAGGCTGGCCAGCCAAGGGTTGACCTGGGGGTAAACCTTCCTTTTTGGATGGTTTCATGAAGCACTGTTGAAACACCAACTACATTACTTTCCTCTTCCAGATGACCTGAAAAGTGTACAGTGTTCGTCATATTTCTCATTGATTTTTTTTTTTGCTTTTTTTCCCCAAATACTTTTTTTTGTGAAACCCCCACCTGAACGAAGGGGGGTTTGGGTTGGGGAGTGAGGGTCAGCCGCCCGCCAGCAATTCTTCCACAAAAGGACATTGCAGCGGAAAATGAAAGAAAGGAGGAGGAAGAAGAGGGGAGGACAGTTTTTCTTTTCCTGTGGCAAAAAGAGGAGGAGGAGGCCAAAAAAGGTATTAAAAGTGGAGGGAGGGGGTCCCTCCGCCCGTCGCTGTCAACCGCGAGGAAAAGGAGATTGTGGAAAAATAGAAGAGGACGAGGGGAAAGGGAAAGAGGAGGGAGTAATTTTTGGCCGAAAAGAGGAAGAAGAAGAGAAGGGAAGGACCGGACGCAGAATAAATGGCATTTTTTCCCTGGGAAATTACTTGGCTTTCCATTTCTATTAGACGCGGCCGCCGCCGCCGCTCCCTCCCTTTCCCTCCTCTGATTCGCCGTTTGAAATTCGAAAGCCGGTTTAAAAAAGTTCAAGAGAGAAGGAGAGGAGAGAGAAACTGGAGCGCTTTCTCTTTCTCCCCTCTGATCCCATTGGCTCTTCCCTTCTCTTCCTGAATTTAAAAAAACCTTCGTTCGTCGCTCCTCCCCCTTTTTTGAAATGCACGGAGAGGGAAGGAGGAGGAAGGAAAAGGGAAAGCTTCTGTGTGGAAATCGATTTGAGGTTTCTAATTGCGTAACGAGGAGATTTCTGAGGAAGTACTATGTAGGGTGCAATGGCAAGTAATATGGATAAAAATGATCTGATGTCGTCTTTCTAAGCATAGCAAATGGCAAGGTCGATTAAATCTCAAGTTCATCTGTAACGCAGTCTATTTGTAGGTTTCAATATCCCAAGAAAGCCATGGTCGACAGTGGCTCTGAAATCGCCCCCCCTTTGATCGAAGAGCAGAGCGGGGGAGAAAGCCGCCGTCCTTTTCAGAAGAGAGCGGCGACGGCGCTCCCGCTTGAAATTTAAAATCCAATTCAGATCCGCCGCTTTTCCCGCTCCTATGAGGGGAAAGGAAAGGGGTGCCCTGAATACTGCACATGAGTGCGGCAGGGGCGAATATGTTTTTGGCAGGCGTCCATTTTCCTGAATACCTATCCGCCCCCCCCCCCTAAAAAAATGGCCCGGGAGGAAAAAAGGAAAAACTGAAAAGGAAGAAGGGGAGGAGGCAAGAAAGGTGATACTGGACTGCAAACATCCATTACGGGAAGAAAAGGGGGAGGGAGGGAGGGAGGAAGAGGGCTTTTCCAGTGCAGGGCCACGCCCAGTTTTTTCTTCTTCCTTTTTTGGGAAAGTTGAACCCCTTCAAAAAAATGTCAGCCCAACGAAGAGAGGAAGGAAGGAAGGAGCGGGTTGGGTAGTTTGCTGCAACGGAGGAAAAGGAAGAGGCCAAAGTGGAAAGTCCACAAAAACACAAGCCGAAAGAAAACCTGTGGCAAGTTTTGCGGCAAATGGTGTTTATAAAGAAAAGTTTCACGAATGTCCGCGCGATAATTTCATGAGGTTATATTATCATCTTTTCAGAGGTCAAGTGTAGGCAGTTTAAAAGAGAACAGTAGCAGTATGGAACACATTGTGCATTTTGGTACAAAAACATAATTTAAAACCTTGCCCAATTTCACTTGTCGTCGTTGATCGAAGCCTGCTGGAGACTGTGTGACAAGCTGATTTGCTCCTCCAGCAGGACGATCCGCTTCTCCATCAGGACCACCGTGTCCATCAGCGCCTGCACCTGTTGGCGTGATAAAAAACCTGTCGACAGGTGTCAACGAAAAACTTTTGTTTCTATTATTGCCACCTTCTCCCTGGTCTCCACCAGCTCCTCCTTGAGATGCTTGTTCTCCCTCCTGAGGGCCTCGTTCTCAGACTCGAGGTCGCCGGAGGCCACCGCGCGGCCAAGGCGGGTCCTGGAACAATTATTTTCCTGATTGAAAACACCCTGATTCCCCCTTTTCCCCCCCGCTCACCTTGACTCCAATGTGATGGTGTCCCCTGTCCTCCCCCTGTTGTTCTCCTTGTCCTCCGCCCCCCTCCTGCTGTCCGCAGAGGCCGACCTGCTGCTGGCTGAGGCCGGCCTCTCCTTGCTGAGGGTGCGGGCGGCGGGGGTGGGGGTGGGGCGGGAAGACGAGGAGCCCGGGCCGTCCTGGAAAAATTTAATAAAAGAAACTACCAAATGATTGCCGTGTTCTCTGCAATTCAACAAAGATCAAGAACCCATATTGATACAAAAACGGGAAAATGCCAGCGCCGCACATTGAAATTTTTACAGATTAATATAACATCCAAAGTAGACCTTGCGTATGCTAGGAACCATACCTGGTACTTGTTCTGTATCTTCTCCGCCAGCGCGTCCGCCTTGTGCACCTCCCTCTTTGCCCTGCGCACCTTCTCAGCAACCAGATCGGCACCGCCGCCGGCAGCCTCAACCGTTCCAGCAGCCCCTCCTCCTCCGCCGGCGATCCTCCTCTCGGCGGACTCAATGTTGGTCTGCCAAACGAAAACCTGGAAAGAAACAATAACGTTTTTGGGGGAAATGCAAAGTTGGACAAGACTTTTAAATTCATACTTGGTTGTCCGCGCCGCCCGAGGCCACGAGGCTGCCGGCGGGGCTGAAGGAGACGCAGGTAACGGGCCTGGGAAAATAAATGTGAAATGCAAGTATGGGAAATTGAAAGTTGTTTCCCATTCTCTCACTTGTCGTGCCCCCTCAAGTCGTAAATTGGCCTTGCCTCTAGGAGGTCGAACATCTTTAGGCTCCCGTCCTGAGAGGCGCTCATCAGGTAGTTGCCACTAGGGTGGAAGGAGACCTAAGAGGAAATAGAAAAGGAGTAAAATAAAAATAGAGGGTTAGTTTCGAGAGAAAAAAAATTCTTGGGAAACTAATTGCAAAGAGGACCTTTAGAAATTGTCAAAAGGGAAAAAAAGGACGGTTTGAAAACCTATTTTGAGCACAAACTATGGCAGAAAAGAAAATGATGCCTCACAATTTCGCATAAAAAATACGTCAGTATAAAACCTTTTTCGCAGTCCTGTTACATACGTACCTGGTGCACTGGCCCGTCGTGCGAGGAGTAGAGCTGCTGCAGCTTCCTCATCCTGACGTCGTACACCTTGACCTTCCTGTCTGAGGTGCCAGCCCCCACGCAAACCCCAGAGGGGTGGAAGGCCAGGGAGTGCGCGAAGCCGCGGGCGTCGTGGAACACGTGGACGGAGGAGCCAGAGCGCTCGTCGTAGATCCTGGAAAAAAACAGTATTACTATTGTTTATTTAGGAATTACGACGATTTCATGCTAACTTCAGAAGGCCTTTGCCTGTCAAGAAGCAAAAATTAAAGACCGACAGGGCCTTGAGCAGAGTGCCTAAAAGAGGAAGGATTTTTTTGTGTGTCTCTATAATAATTTGCTCTTGATCGTGCTGTGAAAGATTTTCTACTTTCTTTGTATATCAAATGTTCCACTGTGTAACTGACATTCGGGAATCTTTTAGCCTTCTCACCTGATGGTCTTGTCGTCCGAGCATGAGGCGATGAGCGCTCCGTCCGGGGAGTACCTCGCGCACCTCACCCAGTTGGTGTGGCCGGAGAAGGAAGTCACGAATTTGTGGCGCTGGACAGTCCAAACCTGCGTT
>JAAUYB010082447.1_pt1 | contig 10742 bp, 10 predicted proteins | sample 7278071 | NCBI WGS metagenome assembly JAAUYB01 (sample SAMN14350121, study PRJNA611818) | marine sediment metagenome | isolation source: surface marine sediment (1.8m) | place: French Polynesia: Moorea | collected 2018-08 | reverse complement strand
TTTGCCCAAAATCTCCCCCCGATTTCGCAGATCCCAGGGAGCGACAAGGATCATCCCTCCAGAAAGCAGTCGCCGCCGCCGCCAAGAGCCCAGCCAGGGGGAGGGGAATCATGACTGACTGCGCGAAATGCGGGGGATTCTCCAGATTCCTACCGTTCAAGCAAAAGGGGTCTCCTACCAATTAGTCCTGCCAACTTGGGCATCGGTGAAATCCTGATCTCCCCGAAAAAAGCAGTGGAATCCGGGGGAGATTAGTAGGGCGAAAAAGTGAGACGAATTCCTCCGACAAATAGAGGGCGAAAACCCAAACCTTCCGAATTCGCAAATTTTGAAAACCGAAAGAATGCCTTAAGGGGAGGGGGGGAAATCCATCTCTCGTAAAATCAAACCAACCAACGCCCAAAGAATCCTTTCCTTCCACAATCGACTCCGTGTCGAATTGAGGGGATGATTTCCCTCTCTTGGAGACGCCATTACGATCATCATATTTCTCCAAATGCAAACGACGATCAATTTTCTCTTTCTCAGGTAGCCAAGAGAAGAGAGGGCCAGCTCCGCGGGAGGCCAACTATTCATTCGTTGTCTGTCACAATTTGGGTTTTATGTGGCGTCAAGGTGGCCATAGAAAACCGGGCGCAGAATCTGCATTCGTCAGGAGCCCCTAAAAATTGCGTGGCCACCACCGACGGCGCTGCCAATTGTTCTATGGAAAAGCAAACACCGTCCGCCGAGAGGAAAGAGGAGGGGATGACACTTTTGACCAGAAGGAGAATTCACCAACACGATGACGCAAAATGTGATTCACCGCCTTTGCTCGACTTTGCCAAAAGGTCCACCGTGGCGAATCCCCCTCCCCAAACCAAACCCTTCCGCGCCGGCGGACGGTAAGGGGAGGGCGACGGTAGCACCGTTGACGATTATCCATCCCCCAGTTCTTCCTCCTTCTTCCCGCCGCCGCCGCCGCCGCCCTCCCTCCCAACGTATCAGTGGCCAGGATCGAAAGAGGAGGAGGAGAGCCCCTTTTCTTTTCTTTCCTCCTTTTTGGCCATTTTCCGCCTTTGATGTCCTCCTCCCCCATTGTCTGTTTCGCCTCTTCATATTTTTTTTCCTCCTTCCTTTTGGGCGCGGCCCAATCCTTTTCTTCTTCTTCCATGTTCTTCTACCCGATCTATTGTTGGAGTTTTGGGTGGTTTTTTTCTGGGACACAGGTGTGCCCGGCGATCAGTGGTTGGAGAAAACTTGCAGCTGGGTACGGAAAGGAAAGGAAGATTTTTATGACATTGCAACAACAGTTTTTGCCATTATTAATTTTCGGGAAGAAACCGTTCCCCTATTGCGGTTGTGGTCTTCCATAAATTTCTTGGGGAGGAGCGACGGAGGGGAAGGAGAGAAAAAGATTAGCTACGCTCTAAGAAGAAATTGTTGCACGCAACTGTTGGAAAAAAGAGGCAAAAAATATCGACTAAAGAATTATTATATCCGGGAGGAGACAACGGGGGGGAAGGCAAAAAAAGCTGAAGAACCTGGAGCCAACACTAATCATCATCAGTCGAAGTTGCCCTCGGGCTAAAATTCGCCACTTTTCTGCTGGAGTCCAGGAAAGAAATGTGAGTGCGAATTCGCACATTCAAAGTCTGTTTGGAAGTTCTTGGGTCGCACACAATTTGTGTCATAGTTTATTCTCTCGCAAACAGAGCTGAAAATAAGCGAGGAGAAGAAAAAAGAGCAACACGGAAAGGAAGAGAAAAAAGTTTGGGGTCCAAAAACGCAGGGCTACGAACGTAGCTCAACAAGGGAAAAAGAGTGTTGGACTCACTCAGTCACTCTCTCCTCCTCTCTCTGCGGCGTTGTACGAACGAAACGTAGCCGACGGGGTCCAGAATGGAGGTGGAGGAGGAGGAGGGGGAGAAGGGGGAACTTATTCTCTGTCGGCTTCCTTTGATCTCTGGGCAAATGATAGGGCGGCATGCCCGCACTATTAGAGAGAAGGGGGAGCCCCTCCTCCTCCTTCTCTTTCTCCTCCTCCTCCTCCACACGTGGGGAACTGGGCTGGAGAGCGGAGAGATGCTCCTTTTCCCAGCACTAGATGCTGCCTCCTTTTGCTCTATAGTGGCTTAATAACGAGGAGGAGGAGGCTCCCCCTTCCCTCCTCCTCCGGTTTTTTGACGGTTGACCAGGCCAATTTTTGTGAAGCAAGAGAAGAAGAAGGGGAAAGGAGAGTTTTGGCACCCAATTTCGAAGGCGGTGGCGGCAATGAAAGAAGAAGAAGAAGAAGGGAAGAAGGGACGTTTTTTCCCCGTGGCTAATTAATCTGGGTTGATTGGGTCTTCAAGTCCCTCGATGACAGTTGTCGTCTCCTTTTCTGTCGGCCGGTCGTCGGCGCCTCTGTTGGCAGCAACCTCAAAAAGGGCTCCTGTTTTCTGTCGTAAATTGGAGGTAAGAAGATTTTTATTTCCAATCAACATCGGGGGGCCTTCCTTGCCGCCCCAATTTTGCTGCTGAAGACGGACGGGGGGAAAACGTCTTAATAGGCGAAAAGAAGAATAGGAGGGACTGTCGAAAATTATTAGAATGATGAAAAAGACGTCGAGTTTTAGTGGCTCTACAATATTCTTTTTTGAAAGCGTGCCTTGGACATGAAGGAAAGAGGAGGAAGAATGTGGAAGAAATCTGCGACGCAGTTGCTTTTTTTGCGATAATTGTCTTTGTGCTCGGCATACATGGGGCGATCGGATTTCGCGGGAAAAATGCTTGGGCTGGAGGGAGGGTGTGTCACTGGAAAACACGCGTTGAGAGGGGAAATGCATGAATGTAGACCCAGAAAAAAACGATTGAAATCTGCGTCTTCTCTCCGTCGATCCTTTGGCGGCGTTTTCTTTACTTTGTGCGCTATACTAGAACGCGGGCTACGCGATGACAGCATCCCCGCATGGACAAGGGAATAAGTAGTAAACCTGGGCGGGCCTACGTAGCTAGTAGTGCAGCGAATATAGAGCAGGGCTCACCTTACGCGTTATAGCTTCCCGGAAAGCCCCTGCGCCTTTTGAGGAGGAGGAATCTGTTTAGCATTCCAAAGGCGGAGGCGTCATCAGTCAAGGAGAGGCTCAAAAGGAGACGAGGGAGGAAAGGGGGAGATTAATCATGACCTAGCGCACGAACCGAATGGGATCCACATCCACGAAGATACGGGAACACTCCAGCTTTTCCCCCTCCAATCTTTTTGTCCAAACACACCACAAATCCTACTCTCGCTCCCCTTTTCGCTTTTTGAAGAAACGCCGAACGAAGCGGAGAGCTTCGTAGCGGGATAGGATCTTCTTCTCTGGAAGTGCTCTGCTATTTCTCATATGGGGGGGAAAACTCTCCTCCATCTCCGTATAGGTATATCCCATGTGTAAGAGCACGCCCGCAATGTTTAGTTCACAAACATGTCGGAGGAGGAGGAGGAGGAGGAAGAGGAGCATGGCCAGACTGGCGCTGTGAAATCGGCCAAAGCTCAAAGGAGAAGCCGACACGATATCGACGAGACCCAAGGAAAGTTTTCGAGTAAACTTTTGAGATATTGGAAATAAATCCAGCCCGTTTTCTCCTTACCTAGCCCAGTTGTTACGTTCCGTCTCTTCCTCCTCGACCGGGAGGCAGCTCTCCAGGTCCAATGTGTTTGCAGTCGTGTTTGTCGCTGCGGTGGAGGTCTCTAGGGTGGTGTTGCTCTCCTGCTCCTTCTCCTCTTCCTCCTCCAAGATGACCAACTGCTGGCAGCGGGCCTTCCTCAGGAGAGCCCTACTGACCTCTTCGAAGAGGACAATGTGCTCAGCAGGAGAGGAACCCCCTTCTCCTCCCGCGGCCGCCGCCGCCGCCGTGAATCTAGACGCGTCGGGGGCAGCCAGCTTTCACAGTTAATAACCGTCGTTGTTGGTGCGTTAGGACAGAAAAACACTCTAGTGTCACCATCTTTCAGTAGCACATCTCTTGCTGGCAAAAAAGTGGGAACAACACGAACTGAGGTGATCCTGTCCGTTCTGCCGCGCATTGGCAACTGAGTGAGCCCCGTCGATGTGTTACACTTCTTTCCCCTTCCTTTTCCATGCGGCGGCGGCGGCGATTGTAAGAGGGGGGAGAAGAGAGCGCTTGAATGGAGAGGGCGGAGGAGGGAGGAGAAACAGAAGGAGGGGCGGAAGAGAAGAAAGGAAAGAGAGATTTTTGTGGCGAAGAGGAATTTTTGCTGAGAACGAAGGCTTTGCGTTTTTGGGCTATTTCGTTGTAGTTTTTCAATTTTCTCAAGAGTGGACAAAGCGTATGCGAGCAAACATGTCGGCGGCGGCGGCGGGAAACTTTAATTACCGCCGCAAAAGGCGCCGCAAACATCCAAAGAGGCTTGCTTTAGGGATGCATTCGAACTTAGTTCGAGTTCGAAAGTTCGAGTTTTTGTATCGTAAAATGGAAGTTCGAAGAAGTTCAAAGTTCGAAAAAAGTTCGCGAACTTTGTTTTTAATAAACTGTTATCCTAAAATGAAATATTTTGACATTTTGTCACAAAAATATTGAAACATTTTGGAGAAAAAAATTATCTCGAGATTTTTTTTTAATTTTTCCTCCTAGAAATGATTTCTTTTTTAGTGAGTTTGAAAATTCCCAAAAAGATCGGTTCGGTTCGAAGTTCGAACCTTGAAGTTCGGTTCGACTCGAGTTAGAAAAAAGTAGGTTCGAATACATCCCTAGCTTGCTTGGCGGCAGCAATGAAACGCGAAAAAAGAGGAGACACTAGCAACACAAGACAAGTGGTGCGTGCAGCAGGCAACCTCACAAAACGGACTTTTTTGGGTTCTTCGTCTGCTCTCCTCTTTTTTCCGCGGCGGATCTCTTTGAGTCCCCCTCCCCCTCCTCCTGTTCCCCGGTCAAGATGGAGATAAGCCTCTCCTCTTCTTCTTTCTCTTCCGCCGCCGCCGCCGCCTCCCTCCGTTCGTCCTTAACCGTCGCTTGTATTATGCGGGGGGAAAGGAGGGATTTTTTGAAGATGGGGATCGCAGTTCTGGTCCTCCCCCTCCTCCTTCCCGCACTCAAAAATGCTGTCGCGAGGCGACACGAGCCATGTTTCATCTCATCATTGCTCCGAGAAGAAGACGCAGAGAGAGAATCCTCTGAAATATTTCCCCGGCACTTGACTTTGTCCGGTGTATTTTTGCAAGGGCAGAAACAGAGATCCCGTTTTTCTCCTCCGAATCCAGAGTCATACCCTTCGAGTGCGTGCGTTGTTGAGTGAGCGGCTTTTCTGGAAAAAAGTATGAAACGATCCTCCACTTCTTCTTCGCCTGTGTTTCCCCTCTCTCCCACCCGCGGCGGCGGCGGCGACTTGGGCTGTGGCGGCATCGGTTGTTCGTTCAGTTTCGGTGGAGGCGGTTTTCCAAGCCTTTGATCTCCGCCGGGGTCTTTCCCTCCCTCCTCTTTTTCCGTTGCGGTCTTTCCCCCTCCGCCCATGGAAAACGAGCGAGGATGGATGGGATTTGAGACGAAGCGAAGTCATGTCAACTTTCTGCGAGAGATGAGAGGGCGGCTTCAATCAATATGCGAAAAAGGGAGGAGAATCTCCCGCAGAGCGCTTGGGCCAAACAAGAGTCGCCAAAAGTGAGTGACAATCCTGGAGAAAGGAACGTACTGAGGAATGAGAAGAAAAGAGGAGCTCTTTCATCCCCTCCGTCCTCCATCAATACGTAATCCGTTTACCATTAAGCAATTATAGAAGGGGGTGATACCCAACACCGCAGCAAAGGAGGGAGCCGCAAAGGGGAGAAGCCAAAGGAGACTTAAAGTAAAAGATATTCCTCCTCCGTTTTTCCCCTCCTCTTTATCCGTCCTCTCTCCCCTTTAACCCCCTTTGACTCATGCGCACATCACGCCGCCAAAAAAAGAGAGAAAAAGGTAAGGAAATCTTAAGGCGATTCCCTCCCCCTTGAAGTGAAGTCGTCGCCGCTGTTGTTCGAACGGATGCGCATCAAAGCGTGCAACCGGTAAAAAGGCCGCCGGAAAAGAAGGAAAAGCCACCTTTGAAGTTGGGGGCAGCAGAGGAAACGGAACCCATTTTACTAAACTCGCTAGAAATAGTGGGGAGGGGAGTGAAAGAGCAACGTTCTGTTTTTCTCCCGTCGCACCTCTTATATTCCTTCTTTTGTTCTTTCCCGGCCCGCCTCTGAGGAAGGAGGGAGAAAGCAGAATCCCGAATATGCTTAATCGCATTTCCCACATTCCATCTGGGCACGCGAGCAAAGACGGTAAGAGAAAGAAAGGGAGAGGAGAGGACGAAATCGTGCTTAGGGCCATGTCATAGAAGAAATTCCATCGCAATCGCAAAAGTCTGTTTGGCACAAAGAGAGAGCATGTTAGACCTCTTTGCCATATCGCGGCGATTTTAATTTTCCCACACCTCCATCTTTCTCCCACAGCTGCGAGAGCGGAGAAAGGAAAAAGAAGAGGGAGAAAATTATCTGTCGGACAAAAAAGGGAGCAAAGAGGCGGCGGCGCAAATGGTGGTTTCCCTCCTCTTTGCAGCAATTTCAGACTCCCCTTTCTTTTCTTTTCCTCTCGGTCGGTCCGTCCGTCCGTTAGAGATGCTACTACCATTTTCATAATCGCCGACCGACAGAGACCTCCCCCATCTCTTTCCCCTTCCAACCGCCGTCTCCGCCACGAACCGCCGTTCGCCCGTTGGTCCCACTGATGGTGGAAGAGGACCGTCCCCGACTCCAGTGAGAGACTCTTTCCAACGGGCGGGCGGGGCGGCGGCGGTTTAAGATCAAAGCGGCCGCTTGTTTACATAATGGCTGCGGATCAAAGGTGCCGCCCTCACACCCGGCCGCGGCGGCTCCTTTGATCTCTGCGGGGAGGAGAGGGGGGGGGGACGGGCGGACGGCGGGGAGAAAAAGGAGCTCAGACCTCAGTTCGGTCGGACGGAGGAGCCGCCTTCTCCTCGCCCCTTTTTGCTGGCCACTCCAGCTCTCTTGTCATTCCCTCTAGCCGGGTTTCGCCCGGTTGCCTTTTTCCATGCTCGAACACAGGAGATTGCTGGAAGAGGACGAGGAGGCGACAACGACTGACTGCTGCAGAATGGGCTTCGACTGGTTGCACCTCGGATGAGCCGACGGCCACCTCCACCTTTTTTTTGCCTGATGGTCGCTTTTCAGGTCCCCAATTGGCGGTCAAGTGGCACCGGGGGGTGAAAAGAGAAAAGAGGCGGCGTTTTCAACAGAGGGAAAAGGCTTATTTTCCAATTTGGAAGCGATCTTTTGTCCAAGTGAGAACTTTGAAGAGGGAGCCGACAGAAGTAGTACGCCAGCTTTTCAGTGTATGTTGGCAGCAAGCAGATGGGCGTTTCGAAACACTAATTAAGTGCCGCGAAGCTCGCCACCAGGCTGTCGAAGTCTAAGTGAGAATATGCACCATAAACTTGAGCCCATTTCCACGAAACATGCTCAAGTCTCATGCAGTAGACAGAAAAGACAATTGACAAAAAAAAATCCTCCTAACAATATATTTGACCCCCTCTACAATCAATATCTCCTGCGCGTCCTGTCTTCTTCCACGAATTCCAGTAGGAGCATAATAGCGCCGAGCGTGCCCATTAGCAGGGCAGCGACCACGATCCAGGGAGGAATTCCGAAGAAGTTGCTGTTCCTCCTGTGGGGAGGCGGAGGAGGGGGCATCATGGGCATGGGGCGCCCCCTTCGCACAGGCAACCCGGGATGGTGGCGCGGAGGACCTGGAATCATGGGCACGGGCCTCCTCCGCATGAAGGGCGGCGGCGGCCGCATCATCATTCTCCCTCCTCCATAGGCCGGTCGGTGCATCGGAGTAGGAACGTTCATCACTGGGCCGTATCCCAGTGGAATGTACTTTACGACGGGCGGTCCGAGCGGGGTGATGAGCATGGAGGCGCCGGGGAACTTGGAGGGGTTCGGCAGCATGGAGGCGGCAGACACTTGGGGCAGGCGCGGGGCCATAGACATGTGGGGCATCATTGTCGGCGGGGCCATGTGGTGGTGTCCCATCGGAGGGAGTGTGTGGTGGGGCATTGTGCGAATAGTGGGAAGGGGCGCCGAGTGGTGGTGAGGACCGGAGACGGCGTTGCAACTGCAAACGAGAGGACTGCCAGAGTGAGCTGGAGCATGAGGAGGGGGAGGCGGAGGAGGAGGAGGACGCTGGTGCTGTTGCTTCTGTTGCTGCTGCACCTTCAGATTTTTCCCGCCCGGCGGAGGAGGAGATCCATGCCTCGGCTTCTTCTTGTCGTGCCTCCCGTCTTTTCCTCCTTTTTCGCGGTGTCGGTCGCGCTGCTGCCCTTGTCCCTGGTCCTTTGGGCGTTGCTTCTCCTTCTTTGCGGGGCGCTCCGCTGCGAAGTTGAGGGGCCTCGTCGGGAACTTCTCGATGCGGAAGAGGGTGCTCTCGAACCCGTTTTGCCTCTCCTCGTTGAAGCACCTTGGGCCGTGGTGCAGCAGGTCCTCGTACGCCTCCTTGGCCCCCTCCGAGTCTCCCTCCACGTGACGCTTCTTCTTGGGGGGGAATTCCGCTGAGTCGTGGGAGGGAGTTTTGTTTTTCCCGTCCTTCCGCAGCTCCCTGGGCTCCGGGGAGTAGGATCCCCGCGACCACATCTCCTCCTCGTATCCCTTTGGCACCGCCGGAGCCGGCTGGCAGAAGTAGGCCTCCTGCGGCGCCTGCTGGTAGTAGGGAGGAGGGACCCCGGTGGCCGCGATCCCCGGAGGCGCCATGGAGAAAGCCTGTTCTTGTGGATATCCGGTCGCATAGAACAGGTTTGGCGCCGGGACGACGGCCTCCGCGGGCTGCAGGCACGGGTCGTCATCGTACGGAGGAGGAACTAGGAAAGGCTGCCATTGCGGATCCATTCAATCATTCCATCTTTTTCATCGAAATGTTGGCCGACTTGAAATTTTTTCTTCTTTTAAATACTGCCTACTCCCATATATTTCAATTATTATTTCCCGCCAATTTGAATTTGAATTTGAATTTGAATTTGAATTATCTACAAATTTTTTTTATTTGGGAAATTATATGCATGATTTTTAATCCATACTTTTTTCTCTGTTTACTTAGCGTTTAATAGCTTTGAGTATAGGATGGGCGTCCTCGATATCGATAATTATTTTCAGCAATGATCAGGCAAGAACAACGAGAAAAGAAAGTCTGCATTTAAATTCAATTCTTTTTTTGCTTTCCCGCAAGCCATCAATCACTACGCATTTCCCTGGAAAAGGGAGGCAGAAAAGGGAGGGGGTCAAGCGTAGCGGCGGCCGCCCGAGCTCGTCCAGATGGTTTTTCTCCCCGCCGCGGATCCGCCCACCGAGAGAGCGATCCCACCTGTAACTCAAAGCTCAAAGTGCCGCCAAAGGAGACTCTGTTTCTCCCACGAACGCCCCCTTCTCCTTTTCAGCCCACAAATGTACGTAGTAGGGAGGGAGGTGGTTACGGATCAGGGGGAGGAAAACCCTTTGGGACTCGCCGCTGCCGCCGCCGCCGCCGCCGCCAAGGCGCGACCGCGATAAGAACCAATTTGGCAATCTAATGGCCTCTAATTTCCTTCCTCCTCTCTCCTGACGAGCGATGCGGCCCGGCCAGTTAACAGAGATATTATTAACGTCTGAGCCTCGATAGTTTTGACAACAACCCCGTTGCCGATAGAAAGAAAACGCCAATTTTTCGCGGCTAACCCCGACACACCGAGGTACCAAAGAAGAAGAGAGAAAATAAAACAACTCTTTTTTCGTAGCAACTTTTGTTGGAACAATAGCTTTACTGCTTCCTCCTCTTCTCCGTTATTTCCTCTATCTTCTCCTCCAGCATCTTCTTCCAGTCTTGTCCCCTGTCCATCCTCCCGAATCGGACCTTCATATTGAAGAGCTTCCTCACCTCCTCCGAGTCCTCCTTCTCCACCCCCGCCGCCTCCAGCGCCTCGGGGAACTTGGCCGCAGACGCAGTCGCCACCAGAACAGTCACCGTGTCAAAGCCTCTTGGCTCCACTGCCTGATTTAACAAAACACAGAATAACATTTTGTTTGCTTTCCAGACTAGATAGGTAAGCAAAGAAAGCTTATAGGACTTAGCAAAATCAACAATTTGCCTTGCCTGGTGCCTATATGCCACCGCTGTGTGCGGGCAAATCTTCTTCCCCTCGTGCCTCTGGTGGCACTCCCTGATTGCCCCTTCTATCTCCTCGTTGGAGTAAGACCCGCTGCCTGTCACCACCGACCTGAGCGAGGAGAGGACGTCGGCGGGGATGTTGGCACTCTCTCCAGCCTTTTTCTCCTCCAGAGCCTCCATGGCAGCCTTGGTCCTGTCGGCGTCGGCGCCAGAGGCGAAGTAGAGCAGACGCTCAACGTTGTAAGGGGCCTGAAATGTGCATTGCTGTTGTGCGAAAGGAACTGGTCTTTTAGTCCAATGAGCCTAATACACTTATGTCTATGGCGCTGGCCCAGGTCGAGTGCACCGTGTCAGAGGGCGGGGTCAGCAGGCCGGAGCTCACGGTAACGTGAACGCAGTCGTTCCTGCCCACTGCCGCAGCCAGCTCAAGGCGGGGCCTGGAAAAAATAAAACAGCAAAACTAGCAGACTGTTTCGAATAACAAAGTTGTAGTAAAAATGCGTTTTGCACTACCAGCCCTTTTCCTTAGCCTCGATAAGTGGCGCTAGGATCTGTGCGGCCAGGAATCCTCCCGCAATGTTGCCGCAAGCCCCCGTAGGGAC
>JAAUYB010190639.1_pt1 | contig 10745 bp, 8 predicted proteins | sample 7278071 | NCBI WGS metagenome assembly JAAUYB01 (sample SAMN14350121, study PRJNA611818) | marine sediment metagenome | isolation source: surface marine sediment (1.8m) | place: French Polynesia: Moorea | collected 2018-08 | reverse complement strand
ATTAACCAATCCCAGAAAGCCGGACAAAAATCAAATCCATAATACGGATTCTTCGCCTCAATAAAAACATTAGCATCTAAAAGATATACCATTACCCCTCCGTTAAATTATTGGCAATGTTATAAAAGGCTTCTGATTTCTTAATGCCCAACAATCGAAAAGCATCTCGAAATAGGGTTTTTCCCTCTAAGGTACTAGATACCAATGCTTGTAAAAACTGATGGCCCATTTTAGCATTTAGATTACGATGAAAATCACCCCCTCCTTTTTTGCTCTTCTGTTTTTGTGATATTTTAAAATCTTCTAACACTTGTTCATAAATAGTTCTAAATTTTTGATAATTATAGACCTTTAAATCATAAAGGCGACGGGCAATTACTAAAGAGCTAACATTATAAAAATTAGTGAGTCGTTTTAGCTCATCTTCTAAAAAGTTAGACTGATTAAAATTATTTCGTAAATCTTCTAAAGGAACAAGTAATTCTGCTGCCACTTGATTACACCAAATCTCATGATCATCTTGATTCTTAATATTAGCTATCTCAATATTAGATATACCTTCACTCCCTAACCAAATATGAGCTAATTCGTGGGCTAATGTGAACATTTGTGCTGATTTTGTATCCTTACCATTAATAAAAATTAATGGAGAAAAGCGATCAATTAAAACAAAACCACGAAACTCCTTCGGGTCAAGAGAACGACGAGTATTATTGCCAACAATACCACTGATAATTACCAATATATTTAATTTTCTGACCTGTGCAATAAAAAATCGTCGTGTCTCTTCTAAATTAGTCAATTGTTGACGTTCCTCTAGATTAAAACCAACTGCATCGCGAATATTTTGGGCCACCTCAATGACACTATTATCTATTGTTACACGCCCAACAAACTCATTTTCACTAAATCCATTATCCCTTAAATATTGAGAGTACCACTCTTGTATTTGTTGACATAAATAAATCGTTTCTAATAAATCCTGACTCGGTTCATTAATGCTACTATTTTTGATAGTACGAAAGTCTGAAATAGGAAGTTTTTCAACAGGTGGAGAAGGTAAAAATAACATTCCTAAAGGAACACGATTTTTTTGGGCAAATTTTTCCAGTTGCTTTAAGGTAGGTTGAGTTGTTCCCGCCTTCCATTCTGGAAGTTTAGGAAATGCACGCAGCAACGTCTCGTCATCAAGTCCACCTCGACGACAAGCCCATTCTAATAGCGTTGCTTTGACTTCAACCTTCATCCCTTGATGGTTATCAACTTCTAGATCAGAGCGTTTGTTCTAATTAGTTATATCATATTGATCGGACTAAAATCATAAAAGTGAAAAAATCAGAACAATAAATGAAAATAATTAGTAAGTTAGCATAAATATTCTCTAAATGTCTAGAAAACAGAAGTTTTACTCAAGGTTTTAGGGTTCCTCCTCGAATTACCCAACCAACAAAACCACTAATAGTTGCAGTTATAGTAATGATTACGATCTGTCTCCAGTTCTTTAATTCTCCCACTTTTTCAGCTAAATCTGGTATTTTATCAATGGAGGGTTTCCAGGTTTCTTGACGAGTTGCAATAACTGCTAATCTCTCTTTTATCTCTATTTGACCTTTTTCTAAAGCTTGTTGCCTCCCTTCTAAGCTTTTTTGACCCTCTTCTAAAGCTTTCTGTCCCTCTTCTAAAGCTGTTTGTCTCCTTTCTAAAGCTTTTATTCCTTCTTCTAAGCGATCAAAACGATTATTGATCAAGTCTTCTAGTCTTCTGAGATCATTTTCGGTTACAGTTGACATTATCCTTATCTCTAAACTTATATAAATTATATATCTATTATTTTATATTAGCCAGTATCAAACTATTTTCTTAAACAATTATCACAATGTCCACATTTAAAGTTTTTTGCTTCTTTCGTAAAACCAAAAGCATTTAAAATATATTGCCAACGACAAGAACGAGTCACTAAATATTGTCTCATTTGTTGTGATTCTTGTTGAGATTTATTAGTGATTTGATTTATGTTTAAATTTGATACATTAGAAATTAATTCATAATTAAAAGGATCTATCCATCGTAACTTTCCCCAACGAGATAATAACGATAAAGTTATGTCAATTTTGGGGATTTCCTGTTTAAGTTCAATGATATTACCTTGGTTGGGTATCTGTTTAAAATATTGTTTTGCTTGTTGGTAATTTTTCTTTAATTTTTGTAAAAAATATTGATTTCTTTGTTGATCACTGGGATCAAGCCATCCTGTGGGTTCACTGATTAAAGTTAATGTATTAGTTCTCTTTCCATCTCTTCCCCCTCGTCCAATTTCTTGTAAATATTCTGATAATAAAAAGGGAGATTGATAATGAACTATCCAACGCACATCTGGTTTATTAATTCCTAAACCAAACGCAGATGTACAGACCACAAACTGCAATCTATCTTGTAACCAATTTTCTTCTATTTCTCTTCTTTCTATGGAACTTAAACCGGCATTATAAGCAGCAACTTTATAATTTAATTCTTGTAACCATTGACTTAATTCTTCACTATCTTTGCGAGAACGAACATAAACTAAGCCACTTCGTTTTTGATAATGTTTGATAAAGTTTAAAAGTTGGTGGCGACGACAGCGAGGAGTCCAAGCAATTTTAATGTTTAAATTAAGATTATTTCGATAAGGACTAATAGCAAAGATTTGTGAATTTTTTAGCTCTAAACTCCTTTTAATAATCTTTTGTGAGTGAAGATCGGCTGTAGCAGTAAAAGCTGCGATCGCTATTTTTTGCTCAGGGGATTTATACTTTAATAATGTGTCTCTAACTGTTCCTAAACGACTATAAGTAGGACGAAAAGTTTCCCCCCATTGCACTAAACAATGAGCTTCATCTAAAATTAATCCATTGATCTCAATATGGGGTTGAATTAATAATTGCCAGACGGGAGGACTCAATAAGGTTTCGGGAGAAAGATAGAGTAATCTAAGTTTTTTTTTATTAATCTTTTCTAAGGTTCTTTTTCGTTGCTGTCTGGGTATTTCATTATGTAATAATTCCACAGCTATTTGTTTATTTTTTAATTCATTAACTTGATTTTCCATTAATGCAACCAAGGGAGAAATTACCAAAGTTAATCCTTGTTTTAACAAAGCAGGGAGTTGAAAACAAAGAGATTTTCCTGCACCGGTTGGCATCACAATTAAAGAATCTTGTCCTTTTAATAAACTTTCAATAATCTCCCTTTGCGGTGGTCTAAAATCTTCATAACCCCAAATCTTTTGGAGAGATTGACGTATCTTTAACCATTGTTCATTGTCAGTTTCCATAATCACCGATGCACTAATCAATTATGGTTATTGTAAGTCTATAATTCATTGATTGTGAAAATTTTACTATTTGTTAAGTTTGCTCAGATTAGATTACCAGTAATGATATGATGGTAAGTATAAAAATGAATTGATAGAAATAACCATGAATCAATTTAATGCAGAAGAAAATCCCCGTTGGACTCAAGAAGCTCAACAAAAGCTCAAAAATATCCCTTTTTTCGTAAGAACTCAAGCTCGTCAACGCATTGAAGAATTAGCCAGAGCAGCAGATTCAGAAGAAGTTACAGTAGAAATGGTAGAACAAGCTCGTTTAGAATTTGGGCAATAAATGAGCAATAATCAATAAGATTAGTCAAAATATAACCAAAATAAACGTGAGTTTTTTAGCCCTCTTATCCTTAAGCAACAAAATCTTAACAATTCAAAAATATTGGTAAAAAAATGATATGATATAGGTAGTTTTAGTGATATAAGTTAAGATTATGGATGATTGGTGGAAAGAGGCTATTTTTTATCATGTCTATTTAAGAAGTTTTCAAGACTCAAATGGAGACGGAATTGGAGATTTTCAAGGTCTGATTAATCGCTTAGATTATATTGCAGACTTAGGAATAGATGGGATTTGGGTTAGTCCTTTTTATGAGTCCCCTCATGTAGATTTTGGTTATGATATCACCAATCATAAAGCAGTTGATCCCCGTTATGGAACATTAGAAGATTTTGAGAAATTAATAGAAGAAGCAGACAAACGTAACCTAAAAATTGTTGTTGATATCATTTTAAATCATACCTCCGATCAGCATCCTTTTTTCATCGAATCAAGACAATCAAGGGATTCTGAAAAAAGAGATTGGTATATTTGGTGTGATCCCAAACCCGATGGAAGTCCCCCCAATAATTGGCAAGGGTTTGAACCTTCAACTTGGGCCTTTGACGAAAAAACACAACAATATTACTATCATTATTTTTATGTACAACAACCCGATTTAAACTGGAGAAATCCTGATGTTATTGCAGAAATGTTCAGTATTTGTGAGTTTTGGATTAATAAAGGAGTTGCTGGATTAAGATTAGACGCTATCAATTATTTAGTAGAAGATACTGAGTTAAAAGATAATCCAATTACTGACGGAGTTCCTGACTATCTACGTAATATCTATCAATTTAATCAAGATCCCATTCATAACCTAAATCATCCAGATAACCATGAAATTCTACAACATTTACGGCAACATTTACGTAGTAATCACCCCGAAGATCCCCTATTGATTGGAGAGATTTGGGTTCCCAACACACAAGAAATTCTCAAATATTATGGAAGTAACGATAACGAATTACAACTTCCTTTTAATTTTTTCTTGAGTATCGTTCCGCATCTCAACGCAGTTACTTTTAGGGAAATGTTGGAAGATTTTGAAGTAACTTTAGGGAATTTTCCTACTACCGTTGTCCTTAGTAATCATGATTTTCCGCGATCTACTGTTCGTTATGCACAAGAACAAGAATCTGATCAAATAGCTAAACTATTAGCAACGTTTCTGTTAACATTAAAAGGAATTCCCTTTATTTATTATGGTGAAGAATTAGGACTGAGAGACAACCCACCTGATACCATTGAAGAAGTACAAGATCCCAGAGGAAGATTGCGCTGGCCAGACTATAAAGGCCGTGATGGTTGTCGCACTCCCATGCCTTGGAATAACTCGTTAAACGGTGGTTTTACTGAGGGAAAACCTTGGTATAAGTTACCTGTAGATTATCAACAAAGAAACGTAGAAAACCAAGACAAAGATCCTAACTCTATTCTAAACTATTATAAACAAGTTATCAAACTTCGACGTAATTTATCGTCTTTACATAGAGGAAAATTAATCCTATTAGGGGATGATCCTGATGTATTAGCTTACTTACGAACCGATGAAGAAACAGAGGTGCTTATTCTCTTAAATATGTCCAGCGATCGCCGTATATTTGACTTAATCGCTTCACCCAAATTAGTCAAACAATCCTGGTCTATTTTATTATCGACCTATAATGATTTGAAAGGCAAAGTAATCTCTGAAACCGTCTTCTTAGAAACCTTTGAAGGACTGATTGCGGTTCCTAATTGATCATTTCTTTGTCTGTTATTTTATCTAACAGTAAATCATATTGATACACAGCAACAGGACGATCAATGGCTTTAAAGTAGTCGGGATCTTCTGGGGATAAATAAATAGCAGTGATTTGTTTTGCCTCAACTTTATTAGGATTAATCAAATGATAATCTGTGGTAGTTTCTACCTCATTTAGATAAATACTAGATGGTCTTTGAAACAATTGTTGAGTGATTTCTAAGGTTAAAAATTCTTGAGAATTTGGACTTTCTTGACTACGACCTGTTATGGTAGAAACCAGTTGATTATTGTCAGCTAAAAAGGTGATTTGACGATTAGGATTATCAGCAGAACCTTTCACTGAAAGAACCTGATTATCTCCTAAATAAGCTTTCGCAATATTCTCTCCATTAAACGCGCGATCGGCAACAATCAAATTTTGCTTAGGGGATAAAGAAGACAAAGAAAGAATACTCGGATTTGCTAGTTTTTGGGGTTTAAAACGGACTTGAAACGTAAATGCTTGATTCAAGTATTTTTTGTTTTTTTCAAAGCCTGGTGTAACAATTTCGGGGGCTAACGGGGCAATTTGTTCCCTTAAGATACTGGTAGCTGTCCAGGTTCCCTCCATCCATTTTGGATAGATTAAATCAGTATTAGGTTGACTAATATTGGGTTTACCCTTCCAGTTAGGATAAGCAGCTAACCTATCAGCAACTTGGCCAGCTTCAGCAAATTGAGGATAGATTAACATTAACAAGAGATTGAGGAGTAAAATAATAACAAGTCTCATTTTCAAATTATCAATTATTTTTATTTAAAAACAAAGTTAGCATAACTCAATTCATTAATTTTATTCCATTGGGCAATTTCTTCCCTAAATTTATTCCAAGATTCATACACTTCTTTAAATGTTGCATCTTTACTGGCATTTTCTTCATATAAATCAAACGCAATGGTTTGGGCTGCTGTTAAAATTTCTTCAGAATAAGGAATTAATTGAGTTCCTCCTTGCAGTAAAGATTGTAAAGCAATTCGATTTTGTGCATCGTATTGACTCAACATATTTAAGTTAGCTTCCATCGCTGCTGTTTGCAACATAGCCTGATATTCTTGGGGTAATTTATCCCACGCAGTCTTATTAATTTGTAAATCTAACGTTGCCCCAGGTTCCCACCAACCTGGATAATAATAATAATCGGCTGCTTTATTTAAGCCTAACTTCTCATCATCATAAGGCCCTACCCATTCCGCCGCATCAATGGCCCCCGTATCCAAAGCCAGAAAAACCTCCCCTCCAGGCAATACTTGCACATTTACCCCTAACCGAGTCATCACCTCGCCTCCCAGTCCAGGAATCCGCATTTTTAGCCCCTTGAGGTCATTAACCGACTTCACCTCCCGTTTAAACCATCCCCCCATTTGCGCCCCCGTATTCCCCGCCGGGAAGCTAATAATATTAAAGTCTGCATAGAGTTTGTGCATGGTTTCTAAACCACCCCCATGATAAAACCAGGCGTTTTGTTGCTGGGCCGTTAAACCGAAGGGCATGGCGGTTCCGAAACCCAAAGCCGGATTTTTGCCCACATAATAGTAACTGGGAGAGTGTCCACATTCGACGGTTCCCAGTTGTACCGCGTCTAACACTTCCAACCCTGGTACGATCTCCCCAGCAGCGTAAGGGGTGATGGTAAACTTACCCCCACTCATAGCCTTAACGCGATCGCAAACCTTCTGGGCCCCACCAAAAATGGTATCGAGGGACTTGGGCCAACTGGTTTGCATTTTCCAGCGAAGAGTCGGTAAGCTAGAGCCAGTAGCAGTTCCTTCTGTGGACTGGGTTTGACAGGAACTGAGAACGGTGGCCGTAGTTGCCCCTAATGCAGCATTACTAAGGAAGTGGCGACGTTTCATCGTTTTAATGAGATATTTTAGGTCATGTATCAAAATAGCAGATTATAGAGGCAGGAGGCTTAATGATCGTTAACATCTATTATGTTTAGTTGTATTACAAGTCGTTTATTTTTTCTTTTAAATGATAGCAATTTATCTTTTAAAATTACCTCAAAATAATACTTAATATACCCAGGGTACCTATTAATGATAGAATAAGGTTTTGAACAAGGATAACTTGTAATTTAAAGATAGGGATTTAAAGGATAAATTATGGAACCGAAACGCGAATTTTTCCCCAAGGTAAAAAAGACGGTGATGCCTCGCCCTTATTTTGCTAAAGAAAAGGATGTTTTGGGACAAAGAGGAACTGCACCGGCCGTTGATGCGGCTATTTATGGTTCAAACTGGTATTTAGACAAAGAACAAGGATTAATTGAAATTTACGATGCAGGGGCTGCTATTAGTTTTTATAATCTCCTTCCTCGCAAAAACAAATATGAAAAAGAAGGGCTTTATTTACGGTTAAAAATTGCCTATCGAACCACAGAAAGTGCTAACGTCAATCTGCGTAACTTTTCAGGAAATCATGTTACTTTAGCGAACAGTGTCACCGGTGCCATGTACGATGATCCCCAAACCTACTGGTGGGTAACCGATGATTTAACCCTGAACATTAACTCTATTTTCTCAGGGGAAAAACTTTGGATACAAAGGGTTGACTGGGAATGGATGAGTAAGGACATTATTTATGAAGATGAAGTTTTTGGTAAAAATACCGTTCTTTACCGTTCCCTAGAAGAAATTCAAAAACTCTACTCAGAAAAAGAACTGACTGATGACGATGTAAAAGACTTTTTAAGAGATAAAATCAAAAACGATGATTGGTTTGCGAAAAAGTGTTTAGTGATGCTACGAGAAGAGCAATTAATGGAAGAAAAATTAGTCAAACTCTTTGAAGATAGTGGACTAGAATTATAGTGATATTCTCAATAATGAATAATTAGCGATCGCTAATTATTCATTATTGATTTTAATGTTATAGACTTAACTCCTACCTACACAACCCAAAAATATGACAAAAGATGTCCTGTTTAAGTAAAAAGAAGCCAAAAACGAAATAATCAAGTTATACTGTACTCAAGTTTAATAAAAAAAGTAAAAAATCCAATTTAGCTGAATTTCATTAAGCAATTATTCACAAAGGGAACCCTAAGTCCATTTAATTTTAAACTATTATTACCAACTATTTACATTTCATCCATTTCCTTCAAAACCTTAGCAAAATTGACTAGAATTAGATATGGCTGGCGAAAGTTATCGAAAATGGATAATTCTGGTTTACAGCAATGGAACGGAGACGTAACACGAGTGAAAGACAAGCTTCGACATCAGGGAAAACGATCTAAAAAACCATTGAAACCGACTGTCGAAGTACAACTTTCCCAACAGGAAGACCTAGGCAAAATTGCTCAAATTGCCCTACAAAGTCAAGACACTCATCTTTTTTTGCAAGAAGTTGCTCAGATTATTACCCACAGCCTCAATGTTCCCTACTGTGTGATCTTAGAACAAGTTGTTAGGGAAAATCAACTATACTTGATCGAAGGGGTTGGCTGGTGTCCAGAAAGAACTCAAAACATGACCATTCCTCTAACCCAACCCTGTCAACTCACCCAAACCCTCAAAACTGGCCATACCCAAATCATTGAAGATTTCACCACCGATCACCCCTTTTCCCCTCATCCTTTTTTAGTGGATCATGGTGTTAGGAGTGGTGTGAGTGTAATTATTCCTACCCCCAATGAACCCTATGGTATTTTAGGGGTTTATAGCCGACAAAAACGGCATTATAGCCCCCAAGAATCCAATTTTTTAGAAATTATCGCCCAATTAATTGGCACAACCCTCAGCCGACTGCAACCCTCCCCAAACAAGCAACCCTTAGAATTAAATCAAGCAATAACCCCAATCGAAAGCGATCGCTTTTTTGAGCTTAACTTAGATATGTGCTGCATCGCTGGATTTGATGGTTATTTCAAAAAAGTGAACCGAGTGTTTACCCGAACCCTTGGTTATTCGGCAGACCAATTAAAAGCCAAACCCTTCCTGGAATTCGTCCATCCTGACGATCAACTCTGCACCCTAACCAAACTAGAAACCCTGAGTCAAGGAACAAAAACCCATCATTGTGAAAATCGCTATCGTTGTCACGACGGGTCCTATCGTTGGTTAGCTTGGACTTCTGTGGCTAATGTTCAGGAAAAATTAATTTATGCTGTGGCCCGCGATATCACCGAGTGGAAAAAGCTGGAAACAGCCTTAAGAGAAAGTGAAGAAAAGTTTCGTGTTCTTTTTGATAAGTCCCCGACGGCTATGGGGTTAGCCAATATGGAAGGTCGGTTAATTAATGTTAACGAAGCCTTATGTCAATTAGTGGGTTATAGCGCAGAAGAATTATTAAGCAAAGGTTGTGCTGATATTACCCATCCTGACGATCTCCAACAAGAAAAGAAACTATTTAACCAATTATTATCGGGAACCATCAACAGTTTTCGCCTCGAAAAACGCTACATTACCAATAATAAGGAAATTATTTATGGACTCCACCAAGCGACATTAATTCGGGATCTTCAAGGAAATCCTCTGTATTTATTAGGTCAAACCATTGATATTACCCAACAAACCCGTCAAACCCTAGCCCGGCAAGAAAGTGAGGAAAGACTAGGCCGAATTATTAGCAATATTTCGGATGGGTTATTGGTAGTCAATACCCAAGGAAACGTTCGTTTTATTAATGAGGCTGGCATTAAATTGTTTGGCCGTTCTGCCAGTCAATTAATGGATCATGCCTTAGGGTTACCCTTGGGAGACGAGCAACCCACAGAAATTTTTATTCAACAACCCAAAGGAAAATTAATTATTGCTCAAATGCGTGTAGCTGATATTACTTGGCATGGAGAAACGGCTTTTTTAGTTTCCTTAAGAGACATTACAGAAAATCATGAAGCTCAAGAAGCCTTGTCAAAAAGTGAAGAAAAATATCGTCAAATTGTAGAAACCGCTTCAGAAGGGATTTGGATTATCGATCAAGAGAATAAAACCTCATTTATTAATCAACAAATGGCCGAAATGTTAGGGTATGACATAGAAGAAATGATGGGCAAAAGCTTATTTGATTTTGTTGCCCCAGAAGATAATACCAAAGTTCATAACAAGATTCAAAAGCGTCGTCAAGGGATTGCAGACACCCATGATTTTAAGTTTCGTTGTCGGGATGGTCAAGAATTATGGACGATTGTTTCTACCAACCCTCTCTTTGATCATGAGGGAAATTATGCCGGTTCCTTGGGCATGATTACAGATATTAGTCAACGGAAAAAAATGGAGCAAGCCCTCTCTGAAAGTGAACAAAGACTAGAAGGTATTTTAACCTCTAT
>JAAUYB010170560.1_pt1 | contig 10747 bp, 10 predicted proteins | sample 7278071 | NCBI WGS metagenome assembly JAAUYB01 (sample SAMN14350121, study PRJNA611818) | marine sediment metagenome | isolation source: surface marine sediment (1.8m) | place: French Polynesia: Moorea | collected 2018-08 | reverse complement strand
GTCCGGGCCGATTGCGTTGTATGGCGGGAAGTTGCCCTCGGTGCCAAGCTGCAGCGCCTCGGCCATGGCCGGCGCCGTCAGGCAGAGCAGGATCGCGAAGGTGCGCAGCATCACGCGGCCTGCACGTGGCGCAGGAATTGCTGCAGGCGTTCGGTCTTCGGCGCGCCGAAGACGTCGTCTGGCGGTCCCTCTTCCTCGATCCGGCCCTTGTGCAGAAAGAGGACGTGGTCACTGACGTCGCGGGCCATGTTCATGTCGTGGGTGACCAGCAGCATGGTGCGGCCCTCTTCGGCCAAGGCCTTGATCACCTTGACGACTTCCTGTTCCAGCTCGGGGTCGAGCGCGCTCGTCGGCTCGTCGAACAGAAGCGCGCGCGGCTCCATGCAAAGCGCGCGCGCAATCGCGGCGCGCTGCTGCTGGCCGCCCGAAAGCTGCGCGGGGTAGTTGTCGCATTTGTCTCCGATGCCGACCTTGTCGAGATAGCCGCGGGCCTTGTCCTCGACCTCTGCCTTGTCGCGCTTCATCACGGTGACCGGCGCCTCCATGACGTTCTGAAGGATCGTCATGTGCGCCCAGAGATTGAATTGCTGGAACACCATGGACAAATTGGTGCGGATCCGCGTCACTTGCCCTCGGTCGGCGGGGTGGCGGCCGTGGCCGTCACCCTTCCACTTGATCGGTTCGCCCTCGAACAGGATCTCGCCTTGCTGGCTGTCTTCCAGCAGGTTGGCGCAACGGAGGAGGGTGGATTTGCCCGAGCCCGACGAGCCGATCAGCGAGATCACTGTGCCTTTCGCGGCCACCATGTCGACGCCCTTCAGCACTTCCAGCGCGCCGAAGCTCTTGTGCAGATCGCGAATCTCGATGACGGGTGGCGTCTCTGTCACGGGCAGCTTTCGTGTCGTTGATCCCCTAGGCTGCGATTAGGGCGGATTTCCCAAACGATTGCAACGGTTATGCGTCGTCATTGCCGTGCGGCGACCTGATCCGGCGCCGGCGGCAGTGGGACTGCATTGTATTCGTGCGCTGTCAGAACGGCGAGGCCGCGCAGGCCGCCCATATCGGCGGCGTCTGTTGCGGTGAGGCTTTGCATGGCATGGCGCAGGGCGCGTCGCAGTGGTTCTGGATCGGTGCCCTTCGCGGTGATCAGCGGCAGGCCAGGCGTCGGATTGGTCCGGCCGCGCAGCCGCACCGTGCGGTCCGCTGCGTCAAAGCGTTTCAGCAACCGCCAGGACACGGCGTCGATGCAGGCGATGTCGGCGCGGTGTTCTGCGACGGTGGTCCAAGAGCCGGCGTGGCTTCCGGTGCGGACCAGCGTGGCGGCGGAGGCGACCCAGGGCGGGTGTCCGTCGTCCGGGCTTTCGGTAGCGGCCGCCCAGCCGGATTGGCTGTTGGCGGTGCTGTAGGCGAGACGCAGCGAGGTGGCGCCCGGCGGCACGTCGGGGTGGGCGATGACCTGGGAATAGTAGTATCCCGGCCGGCATTTCAGGCCGAAATCGAATGTGGCGACGTATTCCACGCGGTCCTTCAGCACCGTGCGGAACGGCAGGCCGCAGGTCTGCGACAGGGCCAGATCAGGGGCGAGCCAATGCGCGGCAAGGTCGGCGTGCAGCGCATCGGGCGGGGTCAGCTTTGGCAGGGCGTGGCCGTCCTGAGCGGCCGCGCGGCGCACCGCGTCCCAGAACCGAAACCAGGCGTCGGCGCTTTCCGCCCGCCAATACATCGGCAGGCTGGCGATCATGCCCCGCCGGTTTCGACCCGTCTGCGCGCCAGAGCCGAATCCCGGTCGTTGATGCCCAGAAGGTTGGCCACCAGCCTAAGAAGCGCGTCCTCTTCGTGGTCGCGCACGCCGTCGGCCAGCACCACATCCCACAGCGCCTCGATCACGCCCTCTCGGTCCTCGTACGGGACTGCGTCCTTGATCGCGCGGGTGAAGCGCACCGTGTCGGGCGCCTCGGCCTCGAACAGCTCGGCCTCGCGGCGCACCTCGACCGCCTCGAACGGCGACAGGCCGTAGCGTTTGGCGAGGATCCGGTCGATCCGGGCCACCTCTTCGGGGTCATAAGAGCCGTCGGACCGGGCCACGCGCACCAAGAGCGCGGCGAGGGCGAGGCGTGCGTCGGTGTCGGGCAGCGGCTCGGGGTCGGGCTGGGTCAGTCGTTGGAGGAAGTCGGCGAACATGGGCGACAGATCTCGGCGCGGTTAGGGCCTTGCGAATGGGGCGGGGGTGGCGAGGATTATACGGGTTGCGGGTGCTTCATGGGTGCCAGGTGTGGAGCCGTGCCCATCGCCGACCCGCGGGGTGGCGAGCCGAAGCTTGTTCGGGTGCACTTTATGGTCGTCGAGTCCGTAGGACCTCACGCGGTGCGCTGGTGTCGACAAATCGCCACCCCTCCGGGGCGGGTTGGCGATGGGCACGGCGGGGCTGCGCCCCTTGACTCCGTGCCCGTGCCCGTGGCCGGTTTCGAACGTCCGTCCCAGGGCAAATCCAGCCGGAATCGGGCATTCGAACCGCGCCCCACGCCGGCGCGCCGCTCTACCGGTCCGGGGCCACGTGACCGTAACGCTCCGCGCCCAGGCCGCGCCGGCCTCGCGTCTCAGTTGTGCGTCATCCGGATCGACATGCGTTTGAGCGCGTTGCGGTCGGCCGCAGACAGCTCGGTCAGCCCGTCCGTCGCCTGGTGCAGCTGCTTCATCCGCCCGTCGATTTCGTCAATCTCGAAATCCAAATAATCACGGTCGTTGCGGGCGAAACCGCCCAAGGACCGGGTGCCGGGCTCGCGGATCGACAGGGTAAAGCCATAGCCCATGCCGAAGCGTTTGGCCTGCATCATCACGCCGTTTGGGTCGTCGTCGGTCAGGTCGCGCCAGCGGATCGCACCGGTCGATTCAAACGCCCAATGCATCGCCGGATCCTTCATCACCAACCCGCGTGCATGATAGTGCTCAACCCATTCGACCGGGAAGGTTTGGAATAGAAATGTCGGCGCGTGCGAGCGAATATGCAGAGCAATTGCAAATCCGCGCGGGCTCAATTCATCGAGCTCAGTAAGCAGTCGGGCTATGTTCGCTCGTTTGTCCACAAATTTAACTTTGACTCTCTATAAAGTTGCGAAGTCCGGCGCGTTTGTCCTATGGTGCCCGGAAGGGCGATTCTTCAGACGTGGTAGCATGAATTCCACGCGTTTGGAAAAGGATGTCGGCAGGATGGATATCGATCTGGAGACCGGGGCACTGAAGACACTGTCGCCGGCGGGTCATTATCTGGCGCTGCGCATCGGTTTCGCCTTCCCGATGTTCGAGCAATACACGCTGCCGCCGAAATGGGTCGAACGCTACCTGTCGCGCGGGCTTCTGATGAGCGATCCGGTGATGCGCTGGATGTTCGAAAACGTCGGCGCGCGGCGGTGGAGCGATCTGGGCCTCGACGACCCGCGCAGCGTGCTGAAACAGGCCGAAATGTATGGGTTGCACTACGGTGTCGCGATCTGCTGCATCGATCAGGACCCCATGGGACAACGCAGCTTCGGCTCTTTCGCGCGGTCGGACCGCGAGTTTACCGATGGCGAAATCGACGCGCTGCAGGACCAGCTGCAGGGCATGCACGACGCGCTGGTGCCGCCAAAGAACCTCACCAAGGCCGAGCTCGAAGCGCTGCGCATGGTCAAGAACGGCCTTCTGATGAAAGAGATTGCGAATCTGTTGGGCGTGTCGGAAGGCGCCGTCAAACAGCGGCTGAAAAACGCCAAAGTTAAGCTGAAAGCCAAAACCAGCACCCATGCGGCGACCATGGCGACCAGTTTTGGCCTGATCTAGCGTTAACAAACTCAAAAAAATACGTCTTTTTTGGGCGTATTGACGATTCCTCATTAACAACGCGAGTGGATGTGGCTTTAATCGCTCTCCAGAAAGGAGAGTCAGCCATGAGAAACATCACTTTTGACTTGTCGTCTCTGCATGAGCATGGCAGCGCGTTTTTCGACTTCCTCGCGCTGCGAAAACGCCACTTCGTCGACAGCCTGGGCTGGGACATCCCGCACAACAAAAACTACGAGATGGACCAGTACGACAATCCCGAAGCGTACTACTCGCTGGCGCTCTATCACGGCGAGGTTGTGGGCGGGGTCCGGCTGATGCCGACCAGCACGACATGGGGCAAACACACCTACATGCTGCGCGACGCCTTCAACCATCGGATTGACGGCATCCCGCCGGACATGCTGGAAGCAGAGATTACTTCGACCCAGGTGTGGGAGATGACGCGGCTGGTGATCTCGGACGAGCTGCGCAACCCGATCGAACGTAACGAGTGTCTATCGACGATCGGCGAGGGACTGCAAAAGATCGCCGATACGACCGACTGCCAGGAATTCGTGGGGCTGACTTCTCCGACCCTGGTGCGGGCGCTGCGGCGGTTGGGCTTTGTGGCGGAAAACGGCATCAAACGGTACCGCGACGCCAAGGATGGCCGGACCTACGGTGTCCTGCGTATTCCGGTGCACCAGTCCGCGCATCTGATCGCGGCGGAATAAGACGAGACGGCTGGCGGAAAGGGGCTGCGAACAACACCGGGATGGTCGGTGCAGGTCAGGCGGGGAGGTGGGCCCCGGATCAGACCAGGCGCGACATGTCCTTCGCGGCACGTATGAAGTCGGCAAACAGGGGATGCGGAGCGAAGGGTTTGGATTTCAGTTCAGGATGAAACTGCACGCCGATGAACCAAGGGTGATCGGTCCACTCGACGATTTCGGGTAGGCGGCCGTCCGGCGACATGCCGGAGAATTTCAGGCCCTGTTCCTCGAGCGCCTTGCGGTACTTGATATCGACCTCGTAGCGGTGGCGGTGGCGTTCGTCGATGGCGAGGTTGCCGTAGATTTCGGCGACGCGGGTGCCCTCTGACAGCGTGGCGTTGTAGGCGCCGAGCCGCATCGTGCCGCCCTTGTCGTCCGAGACCTTTCGAGACACTTTGGCGTTGCCCTGGACCCATTCCTTGAGGTGATAGACCACCGGCTCGAACCGCCGCTTGCCGGCCTCGTGGTCGAACTCCTCGGACCCGGCGTCGGGCAGGCCGGCGAGGTTGCGCGCCGCTTCGATCACCGCCATCTGCATGCCGAGGCAGATGCCAAGATACGGGACCTTGTGCACGCGCGCGAATTCGGCGGCCTTGATCTTGCCCTCGGTGCCGCGTTCGCCAAAGCCGCCGGGGACAAGGATCGCGTGGTAGGGTTCCAGATGCGGCGTCGGATCCTCGCGCTCGAAGATCTCGGCATCGATCCAGTCCGATTTCACCTTCACCCGGTTCGCCATGCCGCCATGGGTCAGCGCCTCGGCGATGGATTTGTAGGCGTCCTCGAGCTGGGTGTATTTGCCGACGATGGCGACCCGCACCTCGCCCTCGGCATTGTGAATCCGATCCTCGACATCGATCCAGCGGGTCAGGTTCGGCTGCGGCGCCGGGCTGATCTGGAACGCGTCCAGCACCGCCTGGTCGAGGCCGACCTTGTGATAGGCCATCGGCGCCTCGTAGATCGACTTCAGGTCGTAGGCCGGGATCACCGCCTCGGGGCGTACGTTACAAAACAGCGCGATCTTGCCGCGTTCCTTTTCCGGGATCGCGGCCTCCGACCGGCAGACCAGGATGTCGGGCTGCAGGCCGATCGAGCGCAGTTCCTTGACCGAATGCTGGGTCGGCTTGGTTTTCAGCTCGCCGCTGGCCGCCAGGTAGGGCAACAGCGTCAAGTGCATGAAGATGCATTGCCCGCGCGGCCGATCCTGGGCGAATTGGCGGATCGCCTCGAAGAACGGCAGGCCCTCGATGTCGCCGACGGTGCCGCCGATCTCGCAGAGCATGAAATCGACCTCGTCCTCGCCGATGCCGATCCAGTCCTTGATCTCGTTGGTGACATGCGGGATCACCTGGATGGTCTTGCCCAGGTAGTCGCCGCGACGCTCGCGCTCCAGCACGTTGGAATAGATCCGGCCCGACGACACGCTGTCGGTCATCCGTGCCGCAACGCCCGTGAAGCGTTCGTAATGGCCTAAGTCGAGGTCGGTCTCGGCACCGTCGTCGGTGACGAAGACCTCGCCGTGTTCGAACGGCGACATGGTACCGGGATCGACGTTGAGATAGGGGTCGAGCTTGCGCAGCCGGACGGTGAAGCCGCGCGCCTGCAACAGCGCGCCGAGCGCGGCCGAAGCCAGACCCTTGCCCAGGGAAGACACCACACCGCCGGTAATGAAAACATAGCGCGCCATAAGGACCGCAACCCCCCGTGATACTGCCCAATCTCGGTGCTGCAAACCGCCCAGAATCACGGTCTACCCACGGGATTTAACGTATATACGATTCCCATGCGTCAGGCAAGAAGACCGCAATATGCAGTGGTTCCAGTGGCTTATCGCCGCAACTTGTTGTGACGTTACGTCAGTCGGCCCGGGGCGGGGTCAGCGGCGCGCCGCCGGTCGTGGGTGGCAACAGATCGCTGCCGGCGGGCAGGTCCGGCCCGGTTTCTTCGACCGCCGGGACGTCGGCCCCCAGCCGGTCGATGACCGAGGTGTCGGCCGAATTGCGCGCCGCCAGGATCGTCATGAAGACGCTCATCGCCATGAATGCTGCGCCCAGGATCCAGGTGAGCTTGCCCAAGGCCGTCGCGGCCGACCGCCCGCTGACGACGCCGCCGCCACCGCCGATGCCCAGACCGCCGCCTTCTGAGCGCTGCAGCAGCACAACGCCGATCAGCGCCAGAGCGAGGATCAGCAGGATGACGAGGACGACGTTTTCCATCGGGCGGGCCTTGGCGGTTACGACGCGCGGTATCTAGAGGCTCTGTCCCCCCGCTGCAACCCCGCGCGGTCCTGCACCTTGGCGCAGGGCGTCGGTGGCTGACCGCGTGCCGCTTCTTCGCGTTCGAAATACTCCGGGGGGTTTGGGGGGCTGGCCCCCCAACACGGTCGGCGCACGCAGTGCGTCGAAACCCATGTCCGGCTGGACGCGGGCGCCGCCCGGGGCCGGCCAGCCCCTGATCCGACTTTCCGGTTTCGCCCCCCAGCCGCCGTCGATATACCGTCGCGGGGTTTCGAAAAACGGGGGCCGCCATGGCCAATGTCGTCGTCGTGGGCGCCCAGTGGGGTGACGAAGGGAAGGGCAAGATCGTCGACTGGCTCAGCGAGCGGGCCGACGTGATCGCGCGCTTCCAGGGCGGGCACAATGCCGGCCACACGCTGGTCGTCGACGGCACAGTCTACAAGCTGCACGCGCTGCCTTCGGGCGTGGTGCGCGGCGGCAAGCTCAGCGTGATCGGCAACGGCGTGGTGCTGGACCCCTGGCATCTGATCGACGAGATCACCCGGATCCGCGCCCAGGGCGTGGCGATCAGCCCCGAGACGCTGATGATCGCCGAGAACGCCCCGCTGATCCTGCCGGTGCATCAGGATCTCGACCGGCTGCGTGAAGAGGCCGCGGGACGGGCGAAGATCGGCACCACCGGGCGCGGCATCGGCCCGGCCTATGAGGACAAGGTGGGCCGCCGTTCAGTACGCGTGGCCGATCTGGCCGACGCGGCGACGCTCGACGCCCGGCTCGATCGGCTGTTGGCGCATCACAATCCGCTGCGCAAAGGGCTGGGGGTCGCGGGCATCGACCGCGACGCGCTTAAGGCGCAGCTGATGGAGATTGCGCCCGACGTGCTGCAGTACGCCGGGCCGGTCTGGAAGGTCTTGAGCGAAAAGCGCAAGACCGGCCAGCGGATCCTGTTCGAGGGCGCGCAGGGGTCGCTTCTGGACATCGACTTCGGCACCTATCCCTTCGTGACTTCGTCGAACGTCATCGCCGGACAGGCGGCGACCGGCGTCGGGCTGGGCCCCGGGGCGATCGACTTCGTGCTCGGCATCGTCAAGGCTTATACCACGCGGGTCGGCGAGGGGCCGTTTCCGACCGAGCTCGACGATGCCGACGGGCAGCGGCTGGGAAAGCGCGGCCACGAGTTTGGCACCACCACGGGGCGCAAGCGCCGCTGTGGCTGGTTCGACGCAGCCCTTGTGCGGCAGACCTGTACGACCAGTGGCGTCAATGGCATCGCGCTGACCAAGCTCGATGTGCTCGACGGGTTTGAGCGCCTGAAGATCTGCGTGGGCTACCGGCTTGACGGCGAAGAGCTCGACTATCTTCCCACCGCCGCCGACAGCCAAGCGCGCTGCGAGCCGATCTACGAAGAGATGCCGGGCTGGACGGCCTCGACCGAAGGCGCGCGCAGCTGGGCGGATCTACCGGGCGAGGCGGTCAAGTATGTCCGCCGGATCGAAGAGTTGATCCAGTGCCCGGTCGCGCTATTGTCCACGTCGCCTGAGCGCGACGACACCATTCTGGTCACCGACCCGTTCGCGGATTGATGGGGCGCTCATCGGGTCCTCGGGCCATCGTCGCGGCTGGAAAGCGCTGACCGGCGCGACGTGACGGCACGCGCAATGTAATGGAGGTTCGTCCCCTTGGCGCTCAGCTACAAAGCCCGCCGCCGCTGGTCGCTGGTGATCCTGCTCGTCGGATTGCCGGCCTATATCGTCGTGGCCGTAACCGTGGTGAACTGGTTCGAGCGTCCTGGATTTGTTCTGGAACTGGCGATCTATGTCGGCCTCGGCATCCTCTGGGCGCTGCCGTTCCGGGCGGTGTTCCGCGGCATCGGCCAGGCCGACCCGGACCAAAAAAAGGCGGAGTGACCGGGGTCACTCCGCAGGTGGCTCGTTGGCGGACGAGCACACGAATGCCAGTGTGGCTCAGCCAGTGGCGCTTTTCTGGGCGTCCTTGAACCGGCTCGACGGCGCGATGGTGAACTGGCCACGCTCGACCCGCTTGATGCGGCCTTCGCGCAGCAGCACCCCGAAGGCGCGCAGGCCCTCTTCGCGGGTGAAGTCGTCCTTGGGCAGGTAGCGCACCACCCGCTGCATGATCTGCGGCCGCGAATTCATCGCGTCGCCCTCGACATAGGCGCCGAACGCGGCCGAGGCTTCAAGCAGGTCCTGCAGTCCCTCGGCGCCGTGTTCGGTCACGAAGCGGGCGAAGTCGCCGCCGTCGCTGAACATGTTGCCGGCGGCTTCGCCGGTGTCGCCAGCGTCGTCGTCGAACAGCTCGTTCTCGTCGTCGCCGTCGCCGTCGTCGGCATGGACGCGGCGCGGACGCACGGGTTCGGTGCGGCCCTCGGCCGGGTCGGGCTTGTCGATGCGCTGTTCCGAGACCAGCATCAAGGGCGGCATCTTGCGGCGCGGACGGGCGGTTTCCGCCGCGTCGCCTTGCTTGGCCCGGGGGGCCGGACGCGGCTTCACCGGTCCAGCATCGGCCTCGGACTCGGCGTCGGTATCGGCGTCGGCGTCGTCGGCCGCCTCCGGGCGCACGACGCTGGCCAAATCGTCGCGGAATTGGTCGAGCGTTCGGGCCGCTTCGGCGTCTTCGGCGGTCTCGACTTTGCCGCCATCGGCGCGAACCGCGGCGACGGCCGCCTTCAGGTGAGCGATCGCTGAACGGCGGCGGCTGCCTTCCTTGTTCTCCAGCTCGGTATCGGCCTGCGCCAGCAGGCGGTCGACCGACACGTCGTCGCCCACCGGGGCGTCACCGCTGACCTCCGATACGATTGCGGCCAGATCCGCGGCCGCCTTCGCCTTGTCGTCGCCAGCCTCCTCGGGCTGCTCAGAGGTCTCGCCGGCTGCGGTGCCGTCCTCGTCTTCCGCGACCGCGTCCTCTGCCGCCGCCGCTTCGGGCGCGGCATCGGCGCGGTCGCGCTGCGCATCTCGTTCGACGGCGAGCAGTTCGTCGACGAGTTCCGCCTCATCTTCCTTCGACAGTCCGGTCTCGCCCAGTGCCTCGCGGATCGCGTCCGTGCTGGGGTCCTGCGCGTCCGGCTGGGCGTCGCCGATGACCTCGGCCTCATCGGCGTCGGCGTCGATGAACCGGGCTTCGAATTCCTTGCGGCTCATCTTCATGACGCGGACGCGCGGGGCCTGGCGCGGCGTACCTTCGGTGTCGTCGGCCGTCGCGACGTCTTCGTCGCCGGCGTCCTCCTCGCCCTCGTCGGCCTTGGCGGTCTCTGTCGAGCCCTTGTCCAGAAGCTCCGACAGGTCGATGTCGACATCCACGGCGTCGGCGTCAACGCGGTCGGTTTCTTCCAAAACCAGCTTTTCTGCGGCGGGGCTCTCCGGCGCCTCATCCGCTTCCGCCGCGCGGTCGTCTCCCAGAAGCTCCGTCAGATCGAGCTCATCCTCGGCGGTCTCGCCTGCGGCGTCGGTTGGCTGGTCGGCCTCATCCTCTGCTGCCTCGACAACCACCTCTTCCGCGACCTCAGCGGCTTCGTCGACCAAATCGGCCTCGGCTTCGGCTTCCTCGGTGCCGAGATCGTCCTCGTCAGCAGATGCAATGGCTTGCTCGGCTTCGTCCGCGGTCTCCGTCTCGTCTTCGTCGGCGGGCGCTTCTTCTTCGGCGGCATCCGCCTTGGACGGCGCCAACCCGGCGATGTCGAGCACATCCGGAGCCTCGTCGATTTCGAGGTCTTCCTGATATTCCTCGTCCTGGGCCGCGGCTTCGGTCGTTTCGGCGTCGTCCTGAGCGGCGTCGCCGTCCGCCTCCGAAACCACAGTCTTATCCGCGGTCTCTTCTATAGCGGACTCTGTCGCGGGCGCGGCCTCGGTGTCCAGGAACGCGGTGTCCACGGGCACGGCGGGTTCGATGCGTTCGGCATGCTCGTCCTCGGGGAAGACCGAGCCG
>JAAUYB010122059.1_pt1 | contig 10748 bp, 9 predicted proteins | sample 7278071 | NCBI WGS metagenome assembly JAAUYB01 (sample SAMN14350121, study PRJNA611818) | marine sediment metagenome | isolation source: surface marine sediment (1.8m) | place: French Polynesia: Moorea | collected 2018-08 | reverse complement strand
GATGAAGCAGGTGGTAGCAGTTAAGAGGGTGGGGATCATTAAGGTACCGAACCAACCGACATAGATGCGGTTGTTGGTGCTGGTCACCCACTGACAAAACTGTTCCCATACGGAAACGCTTTCGCGTTGTTGTAGGGTTGTAGTCATGTTGGTTATAATTCCTTATTTATTTGTCAAGGTACGTTTTGTTTTGACATTTCCATCATAAGACAATGTATCAAGTTTTGTAAAGAAAATTAAAGAAAAATTTTCTTATGTAACTCATAAGTAAAGTTAATATTAATCTAATTAGGGTTTGTAAATGTCCTAACCATATTGCGTAGTGCTATATAAGAGTACTTGCCCAAAAACCCTATGGGGTGAGCAACACTCACCCCTGATACTAAGTTTATCCAATATCGACTTTAACTACTTTGTTCCTTTCTTCTTCTGCTTTAGGAAGGACAAGATGGAGAATACCGTCTTTATATTCTGCCGTTACATTGGCATTTTCAACACGTCCAGGCAAAGGAATTACCCGATGAAACTTCCCATAACGGAATTCAGTGCGCGTCATACCATTTTCTTCGGTTTTTTCTTCTGATTTCCGTTCTCCTTTAATGCTAACAGAATCAGCTGTGACTTCCACATCCAAATCCTTTGCTTCGAGGCCAGGAACTTCTAATTTAATGTCGACAGCCTCTGGCGTTTCGCTCATTTCTGCCGCAGGAACAAAGGACAATTTTTCAAATTCTCCATCTACCAAGCTATTTGGAGACAAGGTATTAAATAAACGATTCATTTCTCTTTGTAGAGAGTCTATTTCTTTGAAAGGTTCCCAACGTACGAGTGCCATATATATTACCTCCTATCTTGAGTTTTATCTTTCTTATTAGAGTTTGACCGCTTTTGTCTCCCTCCACTGTCTATAATAGCTAAAATAGTTTAATTTTTATTTCGGTTTTGACTACTGATTAGGCGTAGATTTCCGTACTTTGAGATCAGGATAAATATTCGGCGATCGCTTGAACAAATCCAGTGAAGGAACTATAATCTTTGGCAATAATCTCAACTGATAAGTCTAGTTTTTTAGCATTAGCTGCGGTATAGGGACCAAAACAAGCAATAATACAATATTTATAGAATTGGCTATTATTTACTATCTGTAAAAATCCCTCGATTTCTGCGGTACTACTAAAGGCAATAATATCAACTTTTTTGTGTTTAATTAAGTCAATTTCTACTTCATATAAAGATGGTTTTAAACATCGGGTTTGATAAGCATAAACTGGCGTAACTTTCATCCCTAATTTTTGTAATCTTGTGATAAAGTTGGGGATAATATCTGGTTCAGAAATGCCCATAACTTGGGGAATGGGAACTAAAATACTTTGTTTATTGATATTAACAATTGTAGCTAATTCTGAGATAATTCCCTGGGGACTAGATTCATGAGGTTTTAAGCTAACTTGTAACCCTATTTCTTCTAATCTTTGGGCATCTTTTCCAATGGCAATTAATTGACATTCTTCCAGGGAAGAAAAGTGCATATTTAAAGCTTCTAAACGGCTAAGAAAAGCATCAATTCCGTTACGACTGGTAAAGGCAATATAATTAAATTGAGTAATATTTTTTAAAGATTTATCTAAGCCTTCATAAGATGATAAGTAACAAGTTTCAATGGTGGACATTATGATAGGAATTCCCCCTTGATTGATAATTTCAGAAGCAAGACGAGACGCATAATTACGGGGAGCAGTTACTAAAATTCGTTGTCCATAAAGCGGAAAGTTTTTAGTAGGAAATAAGCTATTATTCATGCTTTAATATCAGAAAAAAAAGTATTATCTAGAACTTTTTCTAGAGTAAAGTGGAGACTTTATGGAAAACTGTCTAAAGGTAATTATGTCTAATCAGCAGCATTTTCTCTAACAATTATGTAACATTCTTCTATTAGTTCTGCTGGATATTTTCTTAAACTTGGACTTTCTTTAATTCTTTTCTTAATTCCCCAACTACTATTACGAATAGAAGCTTTCCAACTACCACAACGATCTTCCAATAAATATGCTGTTTCTAATAAGCAATGATAATAGTCTTGTTTATAATCTATTTTTGTCATACTTAACCCCTAAAAAATTCTAAACATTTAATTCAATAAATTAGGGTAAAAAGCGATCTAAAGCTGCCTTTAATTCTTTAAGTTCTTCTTCTATGTTACCTTCTTGAGCAGCACGGGCAACACATTCGTTCAAATGTTCATCTAAAATCAGACGAGAAACCCGATCTATTGCCCCTCTAACTGCTGCTAATTGTATCAAAACTTCAGGACAAGGACGACTTTCTGCTACCATTGTTTTGACCCCTCTGATATGGCCTTCAATGCGAGAAAGACGGTTGATGATTTGCTTTAATGACGCTTCACTATGAACATGAGTATGGGTAGTCTCGTGATCATGATGATTACTATGGGTAGATTGCAATTTACTTTGAGTCAATGGCTTTACTTTTAACCTCAATTTGTAACGAAAATCATAACTCTCAATCGGGGGCATTCCTTTCAATCCTACCTATAGTATGGCATATTTGGTGATATCAAAAGAGTAAACATCGCTTGTGGGAACGGCTTTGCCAGCTATTCCCACAAGCTAAAAATTGGGTTAAGATTTTTGGGTAAAATTGCCACAAAGTCTTAACCCTAGTGGTAGTCGACATTTCCAACGATTACAGAAAAGAGGATCTTCTTTACCAGAAATCACCTCAAGTTCGGCACATCACTTTCCACTCCGACTACAAATAACTACAATGGGTTTGTCAACAATAAAGGCACTACCGTCAATATCGACATCAGAGTTATTCTCGATGACTTCAGCAAGGGTAACACTGAGATCAACCACACCCCTGAAACGGAAGAGTAAGGGATCATTTTCGTACCAGAAGCGATCGCCGTCTCTCATACGAATAAATGCGTCTGCAATGATAGTTTGGAATGTCTCCCCAACCTCACTACCTTCAACATCTGGTTCAGCATATCCACCGACCCACAGATCCACATCGTCAATGGACTCATAAACAGAGGCTAACTTCTGAGCAAGTTCTGTATTGCCGCCAGTTAACTCATCAAAGCTTTCATAAGGGTCTAAGCCTAATTCGGCGCGAACTGAATTAATATCACCAAGACCTTCCTCCCGTCCTCGTTGAATATTGAGTGATACTAGGTCAAAACCACCCTCTCCAGGATTCCCAAATAGGAAGTTTCGCACATCATCAACCACAAAGGGATCGATTTCTTGTGCTTGTTGGGAAGCTAACCCGCGCAACAAGGCGTCAAACCCTTCTTCTCGAACACCGCTAGTTTCAAAGAAAATATCCCGTAGGGGAAGGACTTTAACACTGCCATCCTCTTCCACGCGGAGTAGTTGGGGAGAAAGCATGGTGTGACCTATCCGGAAAGCTGCTGCTTGCATTTCGAGGCTAATATCAGGGTTGACTGTTGGGTCATAGCCTTCGTACTTAGGAATGGCATCTTCTCCAATCAGTGCGGGCAAAAACTCATTATAAGTAATCTGTTGGATTTCTGCTCCGACAATGCGACGGGCTGCTTGATAAATAAATTCCCCCTTACTCAATCCTGTCTTCTTAAAGAATCGGGTAACTCTTCCTTGGCCTTTATCTAAAGCATCGCTAACCTTCTGGGCAATGCGATTATGTTCTCGTACAAAGAGACCATGAGTAGCCATGAAGCCACTGCTTTCATTAACCCGCTCATCCCCTGCAATGAAGTTACCTTGATCATCTACAGGTAATATAACCTCCCCGTTATCGCTCTTGGTGGTGATTAATTTACCTGTTCCATCCATAGTCCGTAGTGAGTCAGCAACGGTTTGATTAGAACCATAGACTAGGGACGCATCAAAATAGGAACCAATAATGTTAATTTGCTGCCGAGGATTGCTGGGATCAGTTCCAGTGTTAGGGTCGAAGAGGTTACGATCTAATCGGATAACTTGATCTCCCGTACCATCAGGATCGAAAAAGGGGTCTCCTGTGGGAACTTCAATATTAAATGGCTCAGCAGGAGTACCAGGTACAGTGAAAACAAAATCATGATCGATAAATCCTCCCCACTGCCATAACCAGTCAGAAAGATGGGAGGCATTGGGCTTCGATATGTTTCCTTGAGCATTGATAGCATTACTTATTGCTCGTGGACTGGGAAGGGTACTATCAAACCCGCCTCTGGGTTCAGAGATCCCATCTTCATAAGCAGGGGAAGTTAAGCGTAAAAGTGGCCGATTCGGTGTTCCTAATTCGGGATTTTCTAAATTGTTATTACTCCCATCAATGGTACGAAAAGCATTTTTGGGGATAAAATTACCCCGGCGCAAATCATCGGTGTTTTTTGAGCCCTCAACGGGACTGACTTGTGCCAGATCAGAACCAGCAAATACAGGCTGTACAAATCCCATAAATGTCAACGCACATACAATCGCAAGTAGAGATAAAAAGGGAAGCAATCGCTTCATTTTTACGTCTAGTGGCATACTAACTATTCTCCATGAAAAACTATAACTACAAAAAATTAATTAATAAGCTCAAAAGCTTTTAGTATTTTTGTAGATAAAAGTTAATCCAAGCTCTGTTTTTCTTTTTTCCATCAAAATCTCTTTTTTGTAATATTTCTTTATATCTAAGTAGTCGGACATAAATATAGGAGTTTCGCATTGGCAGAAAACCAGAAATAGCTAAAAATAGGTGAAAGCCTTGCTGGCAGGCGGATTGACCTCGCTCGATGTCAATCCGCTTCAAACCTAGACAGAATCAGGGTTTTCGTATTATCAAGCTAAAACTGTGAACATATAAGGCATCACCTTTAGATGACAATGGGTTCCCTAACAAAAAAGGCACTGCCGTCAATTTCTATGTCAGAGTTGTTCTCTATGACATCAGCCAAGGTAACGTTGAGATCAACGATACCTCTGTAATTATCGAGTAACTCATCATTTTCGTACCAGAAGCGATCGCCGTCTCTCATGCGTAAAAATCCATCCACAAGAATGGTTTGGAATGTCTCTCCAACTTCGCTACCTTCAACATCAGGTTCGGCATATCCACCGACCCACAAATCTACGTCGTCAATGGAATCATAAACAGAAGCAAACTTGTTAGCGAGTTCGGTATTGCCACCGGTCAATTCATCGAAGCTCTCATAAGGATCTAAACCTAATTCGGCACGAACGAAATTAAGACTGCCAAGTCCTTCTTCCCGTCCTCGTTGAATATTGATGGCAGCAAGGTCAAAACCACCTTCTCCAGGGTTACCAAAGAGGAAATTACGAACATCATCAACCACGAGTTCATCAATTTCTTGGGACTGTTGGGAAGCCAAACCAAGCAAGAACTCGTCAATGCCGTTTTCTAGAACAATGCCAGTCTCTAAGAAAGAATCTCGTAACGGGAGTGCTTCAGCATTACCTTCATCATCTACCATCAGAAATTGAGAAGACAACATGGTATGACCAATACGGAAGGCTGCTGCCTGCAGTTCGACGCTAATATCAGGGTTCACCGTTGAATCATAGCCATCATACTCAGGAAGGGCATCTTCTCCAATCAATGCTGTTAGGAACTCATTGTAAGTAATTTGTTGGATTTCTGCACCAACAATGCGACGAGCCGATTGATAAAGAAATTCTCCACGGCTTAATCCTGTTTCTTCAAAGAATCGGGTAATTCTGCCGCGACCTTGATCTAAGGCTTCGCTAATCTCGTCAACAATGCGGTTGTGTTCCCGTACAAACAAACCATGAACCGCCATGAAACCAGGATTTTCATTAACTCGGGAGTCCCCTGCCAGGAAGAAACCTTGTTCGTCAAAAGGTAAGATCTCTTCCCCATCACCGCTCAGGGCGGTGACTAATTTACCACTGCCATCTTGCCTCCGTAATAAGTCAGCATCGGTTTGATTAGAACCATAGACGAGGGACGCATCAATAAATGAGCCAATAGTATTGGTGATTTGCCGAGGATTACTGGGATCGGTTCCAGTGGTAGGATCAGGGATGTTTCGTTCCATAACGATAACCTCTTCTCCGGTACCATTGGGATCGAAAAAGGGATCACCTGTGGGAACTTCAATGTTAAAGGGCTCATTAGGATTAGTCCCTGGAGGTGTAGCAGGTACAGTGAAAACAAAATCATGATCAATAAAGGCTCCCCACATCCAAATCCAGTCAGAAAGTTGGGATTGACTAAGGACGGATTGGTCTCCTTGAGCTACAATCGCGTTACTGATAGCTCTTGCATTGGGAAGGGTACTATCTTCTAATCCCCCTCTAGGCTCAGAAATACCATCTTCATAATCAGGGGAAGTTAAACGTGAAAGGTTCTGAAATGGGGTTCCAAATTGAGGATTTTCTAAATTATTACCAAACCCATCAATGGTACGAAAAGCATTTTCAGGAATGAAGTCATCCCAAACTAAATCATAGGTGTTTCCTGAGTCATCAACGGGACTGACTTTGACAAAATACTTACCCTTTTTTTCAACAGTAATATCTATTAATTCATTATCATCTGTTGAGCTTGATTCAGCAATCAAATTACCCCTTCTGTCAAAAAGGAATAGATCAAGATCGCCCATGGCATGATCAAATTCTAATTCAACAACAACTCTCAAAGCGTCATCACTAACTCTGATTTTATAAAAATCGTCATCGAGTGCGACACCTTCTCCATCAATATCACTGAGGGAAACACCTTCGTCTTGACTCAAGTTAAAGGCTCTTCTTCGAGTGTCATTGTTTTCGTAATTATCATCTATGTCAAAATAATTGACTTCGAGATTCATCATCTTACTCCAGTTCTTTGAATGTTTTTACTTGGCTGATTACTGACATCTTGCACCTGATGTTGAAAACTCGATTTTGAGCCTAACCGCAAGGAAATCAATGGGGTTTCAGCGATTCAAAATCGGGTTTTATGAATTTTTTGGTAATGGTGCAATACTATAAGTAGCGAGGAACTTCCGCCACGGTTGACTTCAAAAGAAGTTATGTAAATTCCGGAAAAAATCTCAGTAAGAGCACAAAATTTTCCAGAAGCCTTATCAGTTGGTCAAAGCCATTGCAATTCTACATACAGATGATAAGCTAAGGCAGATTTTTAATTAATTCTTCTAACTTTATGATTTCATAACGTTCAAATGGTTGATGAATCCAAGGATTATCTGTTAAATATTCCACATAATAATCTGGTTGAAACTGAGAACAACTCTTATACCAAATAACGGCTGTGCGAAGTTCTTTTATATTGGAGGAATAATGTTGTAACCATTGACTAACTTGTTGTAAACTAACCCCAGAATCTGCTAAATCATCCACTAATAAGATACGATTTTCTAGGGTTTGATTAGTCATAGCTAAATGTTTACCAATGTTCAGTTTTTCACGGCAGCGCTTATCCTCTCCCCCATAGGAACTAGCAGAGATAATAGCTAGGGGGATATCATAAAGACGACTAAGAATATCCCCAACCCTTAAACCTCCTTTAGCGATACAAACAATTTGATTAAATTGCCATTGAGATTGATAAATTTTAACCGCTAAAGTTTCAAGATGACGGTGATATTCTTCCCAAGAAACGTATAAATCTGACATAGAAATAAGGGAAACTTTAAGATAACAACTTATTCTGAAATCTCAGAAACATCGGAAATCATGGGATTATTTAGTTGAGATACAGGCAAAGCAACTTGAGAATTATGGGGGGATATTTGACCTCGTATTTGACCCATTAAACTGGCCATTTCTAGGGCATTTAGGGCATAATTCCAACCTAAATTACTCTTAATTCCTGCCCTTTCTAATGCTTGCTGCATAGTGTCAGTGGTTAAAATGCCAAATACCACGGGGGTTCCTGTCTGAAACCCGGCTGCAGCTATGCCTTTCGCTGCTTCTGCGGCCACATAATCAAAATGGGGGGTATGGCCACGAATAATTGCCCCTAAACAGATGATGGCATCATATTTCCCTGATAACGCTAATTGACGGGCCACTAGGGGAACTTCAAAACTACCTGGAACCCAGACATAATCAACTTGAGTTCCTTGGGGGTCAACATTCACTCCATGACGCTTTAAACAGTCTTGACACCCTGATAACAGTTTATCGGTGACTAAATCATTAAAACGACCGATGACAATGGCAAAACGTAAAGCAGACGGATCTTCGGTAAAGGTTCCCTCAAAAATGGTCATAATCTTCCAAAATTTCCTACAAAAAAATCCCCATCTCTAAGCATAACTAAAGATGGGGAATGATGTTAGATGATAATTAAACCACCAAGAAGTTTAAAGCGGCCACTAATAAAACTAACCCAACCCAAATGGCAGAACCAATATATAACAAGGGTTTAGACTGAGACCAGTTTTGGGGGGAAGCATAAGCAACAGGAACTGCAACCACCATAACAAAGGAAAAGAAAACAAGAGCGGCTAAAACAAGTTGGAAGATAATAGACATAGTAAGATTCTCCTACAGTTCTCCTAAAATAACGATGAGTGGATAGTGGACACTGAGATCAAACTATCAGATTTTTGCTGAAAATTAATATTATTATCCATCTATGTTACACTCCAGACAAGGAAAAAGGTAGTGCCATGATCCAAATGCACTACCCTTTCTAACTAACTAAAAAGCTAAATCTTAACTGTGGGGTCAATTCGCCAATTGGCCCTATTGTTTTAGGTTTTATATAATCGCGTTCAACTGCTCCACTGCTGCATTAATGCCGCCGACGTCGCCTCTTACAGTAACAAAGTCCGGACCAAAGACATCGTTGTTGAGGGTGATTTCCAGCCGTTCGGGGTTTTTTTGCTCAAATGCAACTGTGCCGCCAGCACCAATGTAACCGGAGAAATCAAGAATGTCGCTGGCTCTGAAGTTCCTGATTATATCTTCATCGTTGGTGCCATCTAGGAGTTCAGATCCAAACCAGAAGGTATCTGCACCGCCATTACCGCGGAGGATGTCATCCCCAGCACCACCGCGGAGGTTGTCAGCACCACCACCACCACGGATGTCGTCATCACCGTCACCCCCAAGGATGATGTCGTCATCACCGCCACCACGGATGTCGTCATCCCCCATGCCGCCGAAGAGGATATCATCATTGCCTTTGCCTTCAATTTGGTCGTCCCCTCCCTGGCCATAAACCACGTCATCTTGGCCCGTACCGTCGAGCTCATCATCAAACTCGGTGCCAATGATGGGGGTCAAATCGGGAGTGATGAAGACATCGTCAGGAATAAGTTCAGGGAAAGCGACGTTGGGACGAATGACGTCACCTAGACCGAAATCGGAGAGATCTAAGTCAATAGCCTCAGTAACAATACTGAGTAAAGAGTTGGGATCTTCGAGTTGATCGGTGTAGAAAAACTCATCGTTGAACCGTAAGCGGGCAAACTGATCTTCGACAATGGCAGAGAGAGTCGGTCCCAGCAAGCCGCCATGGTCAGCGGGTAGTTCAGAAATACCGGCAACCCAAAGATCAATCTGGTCTACATTGTCATAGACGACTTCCAGCAGATCTACCACCTCGGCAGACATCAATCCTTCATCAACGAGATCCTCGAAGCTGGTAATTTCTTCTCCAAAGATTTCTTCATAAACCTCAGTATAACCAGGAATACCGACTTCACGTCCCCGTTGAATATTAACGGCAGCTAGGTCAAAGCCACCGGTCCTGGCTCGGAAGAGGAATTGGCGCACAGCGTCAGTAATCTGGTTGTCAAGGGCAGCAGAGGGGGCGTAAATCAAGCCTGTAAGCAGCTGATCCACACCATTTTCACTGACAAAGTCTGGATCAAAAAAGGCATCTTGGAGGGCAATGGAATCAACACCATTGATATCAACGAGATTGAGTTCATCCGGGAGGAGGGTATGTCCCAAGCGATAGGCAGCAGCAGTAAAGGCCTGACTCACCCCAGGCCCCTCAATGAGGGGTTCCCCAAACTCATCTGTGAGGATCTTGAGATCATCGCCCCGTTCCGCTGGGTCATTGCCAATCAGGATGGGTAAGAACTCAGTGTAGGTAATGATTTGACTCTTGGCATCAACGACGGTGCGAGTTGCCTCGTAGAGAAATTCACTCTTGATTTGCTCTTCGGAGATGTCATCGATGAATTCTGTGATTTCGCTCTCCGTAAATCCAGCTTCCTCTAAAGACTCCTCAATGAACGGGACAACTGTATCTTCGAAGTACTCAGTGCTAAAGAATTCATATGCCGCAGTCAGTCCTGGATCTCCAGCCTCAAGAGCTGCAGCAATCTCACCGTTGACCAAATTGTGCTCACGTACAAAGACGGTATGGATGGCAGTCAGTCCACTCTGTTCGTTGGTACGGATATCGCCAGAAATGAACTCTGTTTCAACATTGCCAAAGGGATTGGCATTGGGAGATAGAGCCCGGTTGTAGGGCAATAGGACTTCACCTGAGGTGTTTTGGGGATCAATGCCTCCGCCTGGATTTAATTGCCCTGTGGTGTTGAAGGGACTGTTAGAGGTAATTAGGGTGCCATCAAGTGTTTCGACTACAGGGATGGGAACTGCACTAGCTTCTTCTCCAAGTAAAGATTCGGCAAGTTCATCCAACCCTGCTAAACCATAGAAGCTATTCCCTAAGTCGCTCCGCTTGGCTGCAGCCCGAAAAATATCTGAACCGTACCCATTGGAACCATCTAAAAGGGAGGTATTTTCGTTCTCATGTTC
>JAAUYB010029699.1_pt1 | contig 10750 bp, 15 predicted proteins | sample 7278071 | NCBI WGS metagenome assembly JAAUYB01 (sample SAMN14350121, study PRJNA611818) | marine sediment metagenome | isolation source: surface marine sediment (1.8m) | place: French Polynesia: Moorea | collected 2018-08 | reverse complement strand
TCCGAGGATCGTCGCGCTCAACGCTTCCCTCATTTTCAACTTGGACAACGCCCCCTTCTTGACCTTGGTAAGCCCCCGCGGCCCCTTCCCCGCTTTCGCCCCGAGCAGGACTTTGACCCCATCCAGAGGTTTTCCACGCCCCGGAGCTTAGGCGGATGTCTTAAATCTTAACTGCCTGTTGAGTTGCCCTTATCTTATCTTCCGTTCTTGTCCGCAGCCTCCTTATCGTCCACTCTCCTCCGGCGTCGATCGGTCTCCTCCCCCTGTCCGAGACGCTCTTCTACTACATCGCCAGGATGGAGGGCGACGACAACGACGTGGACGGCATCCAGGTGACGGGGGACTCGCCTGCTGCCGCCGCCGCCCGCCCCGCCCTGGACCTGCAGCCCATGGGACTTTCCGGAAACGTCAACTTCACCAGGTGTGGCCAATCTTCGACATATTTTTAGCACGTTAGTCCAACTGGCCCGCTGTGCGGGGTCTGCAAACTTATAAAATATCATTCCCATTCAATTAATTTCATCGTCCTTTGGTAAAGCCAAACCAGCTTGGCAAAACACACCTTAAATTTTACATGCAAACTGATCAGTTCAAGTGAAAATCAATTGCAAGCAGATACTAATTTTTTACTCACTGTACTGGAATGCATCCTTTTCCCGTCCCTTATTTTATTTAGTCTGAGTTAGACTGAGATCCCATCGTCCGAAGTAGGGTCTCGGATAATTTGACCTTAACCGGTTAACTTAAGCTAATGCCTCCCCCCTCCCAACATCCAAAATTTTGATTTTTATTGCATTTTTATTAACAAAATTTCTTTTGGGACGAATTTTTTTAAAAATAATTCGAAAATTCCAAAAAACTGTTTGGTCCTAAAATTCATCAGTTCGAAAGAAAAAAATCTCATTGGGTATCGCTAAAAATAAATTAAAAAAAAATAAGTGAAACATGCAAAAAAGTCTTTTTATGGGAAATTTTTAGCCGAAATTAACCGGTTAAAGGAAATATTAACCGGTTAACTGTTCCGAGCCCTAGTCCGAAGCAATCACACAGTGAAATATGTTCCGTTTTGTGACTATTTGCCAGTTTGGAGTTTGCCCACCGCGATGGCCACGGGTCCCAGCTGGTTCGCACTCTCCTCTTGCTCAAGAAGGAGGACGACAAGAAGTCAAAGAAAGCCAGATCTTCTGCTCCGGTCGACACTGCGGAAGACGCGTCGTCGCCCGCGGCCGGCACAGAGACCGAGGACACTCAACCGCAGCCTGAGCCTGAGCCCCCCATCCGCCTTCCTCCTGCACACATGAGGGGCCCTGACGACGTGGCTGAGTGGTTCGAGATCTGGCGCATCGCCAACGGCAACGAGTTCGTCAGGAAGACGCTGCACAGGGAGCTTGTGGACAGGATCAACGAGCGATACGACAGGGCCTTGGCCAGGCTCAAGGCAGAGTACGGGGAGGACTACGACCCAAAGAAGAGCTGGCTGTACGAGCCCCCGCCCCCATCAGAGAATGAGGAACAGGAGGAAGGGGCGGTCGGAGACACTGTCGAAGTGGAGGTGCACAAGCCGCCCAAAGAACAGAATTTCCCCGTCGAATCAGAGAAGGAAAAGAGCCCCTCCGATACCCCTGTTCCTACGGCCAGTCTGGATCGAATCGAGAGCAAGGAGGACAAGGAGGAGGATATCTTCAAAGAAAATCAGGAGAGGGAAGAGGGCGGAGGCGAGAAGAGCGACCAGAACAAGGAGGAAGAGGTGATAGAGACCGAGGACGATGAGGCAAATTTGATTCCTGAGGAGGTCAACAATGACCGGAAAGAGAGAAAAGAGAAAAAACTGAAATGGGCCAAGTATGTCACTGACGCCACTTGCAGCGGCTACAAGCACCTGAGCTACCCCAAGTCCAACCGTCTCATACTGAAGGGGACCGACGACACACTGGACGCCGACTTCGAGAGCCTGGACTACCACCAGCCCAACAACCAGCTGCGCCGAGAGTACCTGCGGAGGAAGGGGGAGCCCAACTTCTTTCAGCAGGTGCAGCACGAGACCCTCACCTTCGTCCTCTGCGTCCTCATCGGCACCATCATGGGCGCCACCGCTTTTCTCACCTTCTACTTCATCGAGAAGATCGCCATATTCAAGTACTACCAGTTCATCCGCCTCCTGACCTCCGGGTCGGAGAGCGGTAACACCGCCCTGGAGCGCCTCAAGGGAGGGACCTTCATCGTGGCGGCAGACGCCGCCCTCTGCTACATTGCCTTCCTGCTGGTGTCTAACTGCGCCGTGGCCGTGGGGTCGGGCATACCGAATATCAAGGCCTACCTCAACGGGATTCAGGTTCCTAAGGTGCTCCGAATCGAAACTTTCTTCAAGAAAGTCGGCGGGGTCATCTGCAGCGTGGCAGGGGGGCTGCCCGTCGGGAAGGAGGGGCCCATGGTGAGGAACAATGTTTGCGTTTACACGAAAAAAATCTTATAGTTTCCTTTGTTTATCAGATCCACGCTGGCGCCATCATCGGCGGTGGCTTCTCTCAGGGCCTGAGCACCAGCATGAGGTTCACCACCAACCTGCTGAGCCGCTTCCGCAACGACGACTACAAGCGCGCCTTCGTGGCCGCTGGGTCCGCCGCGGGAGTCTCCGCCGCTTTCGGATCCCCATTCGGCGGAGTCTTCTTCGCCCTGGAGGAGGGCATCAGCTTTTACGACTACCGCACGCTCTTCATGTGCCTCTTCGCCTCCCTCTCCAGCTACTGGTCGCTCAACACCTTCAAGGGGCTTCTCCTGGGTACCGGGGAGATCACCTCCGGCGGCCTCGTCTCCTTCGGCACTTTCGACAAGCCTCTGAGGACCATGCAGATCGACCTGGTGACAGCCGTCGTCATTGGGGTGGTGGGCGGGCTGCTCGGTGCCATGTGGAACGCCCTCAACACGCGCCTTACCAAGATTAGGATGCGCTGGGTCACCACTTTCAGATTCAAGGTAGGTAGCACCCTACAGATAAAAGTTACGTTCCTTCGGTGTATTACGAATTACGATTTCGCCGTGTGATTGCAGATGCTGGAGGTTCTGTTCTGGTCTATCGTGACCTCCAACATTGCCTTCCTCTCCATGACAACGTTCAGAGACTGCAGGAAGCTCCAGGACGCGGAGAACAACAGGTTCACCATGAAGATGACCTGCCCAGACGGATACTACCACGCCCAGGGAGCTCTCTGTAAGGGAAAAATCAAAAGAATATACGCTCGGGAAAACAAGAAATAATTTAATTATAAGGGTTCGAGACTCCCGAGAACTGCGTGAAGGACATGCTGCACACTCCCGGTAACAGCTACTCCGTAACCAGCCTGGCCGCCTTTTTCGTCTGCTACTACTTCTTCACTTGCGTCACCTACGGCATGACCATCTCCTCCGGCCTGTTCGTGCCCAACCTGTGCCTGGGCGCGCTCTGGGGCAGGATGTTCGGCATCTTCCTCCACACCGTCTTTCCGGACGTCGACTGGATGGACACCGGCGTGTACGCTCTCCTCGGGGCGGCCGCTCAGCTCTCCGGCCTCGTCAGGATGACCTTCAGCCTGAGCATGATTCTTATGGAGGCGACGCGTGAGTTCCTTTGATTTCGAAATTATTTTGTCGAAACATTTACTGGAATACTTACTATGTCCTTTCCCTCAGAGGGATATCTCATCATGATCCCCCTGATGATAACCGTCCTCGTGGCCAAGGGCGTGGCAAACCTATTCAACCACGGCATCTACGAGATCCACATGGACTTGGCAGGAGTTCCCTTCCTGCAGAGGAAGTTGCCACACGGGCACAACGGTCTCAAACCCAAGGATGTCATGGCCACGTGAGTCCATTTGGGAAGGCGGTTTTGTCATCCTTGGAAAATGAATAAGTTACAATGTGTTTTCCAGTCCGGTCGCCTGCCTCCGTCAGCGCATGCCCGTGCTGGACGTGTCGTCCGTGGTGATCAACCGCCACCATGCTGCCTACCCGGTGACTGACCCTGTGCCCAAGGGGGAGCAAGGGAAACACTTCGGGCGGCTGCGCGGGCTCGTCTACTCAAAAGACATCGCGGTCAAGTTCTTTGAGAAGTTTTTCGACGGGCACGACGAGACAAGGACTCTGGAGACATGGGAGAGGTACATTTCCACCTACCCGAGGTACTTCAGGCCGCACGAGGTGAGGATTCCATAGCAATAAATCTTCGAAAATTTTAAAACGGTCTCGTATATTTTCCCGTAGGTTTGGCGCCACGACCCGGAATCTACCGTCCAGATCGACAACGTGATGCGCCTGGACAACATCATGGACACGGACGTGGCCACCGTGCCCGTCAACTGCACGCTCAAGCACCTCTTCGACACCTTCGTTGACGAGCGCCTGAGGCACCTCGTCGTCGTGGACCCGGAGAATAACGTGGTGGGCATGGTCACCCGCAAGGACCTGGCGGGGGTGTGCGGAGGATACGTAGCCGACTCCTCGTCGTCATCTGGGTCCTTCATCCGCCGCTGGACCGCCCGCCCTAAGGTGGAGGCCAAGAACTGGTTCTTCACCGGGACTGGCGAGTACGACTGGGCCAAGCGGAACCCGGAGGACAAGGACGACCTGAGAATCATCACCGAGGACACACCCATGGAGGGCATCGTGCTCGGGCAGCGATTCGCATACGTCGACAGGGATTAAAGAGAAAAGAAAGAATCAACCTGTCCTCACGAAACAAGTTTTCCTAACCAAGATTTTTTATCAATTAGCAGTTAGCACTTAAGCCGTCCGCGATTGTCAGAAAGGCCTACTATTATTACAAGATGGGTTTGATTCGCCTTGCCAAATGGAAACTCTCGATTGTCAGCCATCGTGCAGTAAACCTCGCGTCATTCATTTACCTTCGTTCAATAGTTTTTGCGTGACATGTGTCTACTGTCTACCAAAAATTGTTGCGCCCTCCGTACATACTGTACGTGCCATTTTTTTAAAGTTTGTCTACATTTGTCAACGCCAAATCACTTTTTATCTCGTACCAGAATAAATGATATCATTTTTATGTGTGCAAATTGAGTTTATTGCTGGTGCAAGAAGGCATCGGTCAACTGTTGGTAAGAAAAGTATATCAAGTCGTCAAAGAGTTCAAAAGATTACATTCTTGAAGGAGGGGCAATTCCAGTCATCATCGCCCTGCTGCGCCCTTGCCTTGCCTGAACTTTGAGGCGGTGACGGCGCCCGCGGCGAATGAGCTGAAGAGCCTGGTCATGTCCACCATGGAGTAGTTGTTGGCCAGCATGGTCTTGTCTACGTGCTGTTTCAGCAGGAGGTAGTTGGCCTGGCCGTCGAGAACCTGGAAAAAATCTCAGTTACTATTGTTTTCCGGCAGAAAAATAAGAATAAACTAACCCCGCTCAGATCGGACGCCAGATTGATGCCGTGCTTTGCGCTGGCCCTGGCCACGTCGAACAGCTGCTGGTAGAACAACAGCTGCGTGTACAGCTGCCGGTCGGTGTAGTCCTTGACGAGGGCGGCTTTGTGGCACGACGGGCACTCAGGGTGGCCAGAGGTGAACCTGAGGGGCAACTGCCTCGTCCTCCCCTCGCAGGCGGGGTCCTCGCAGGACAGCGAGCCGGAGTAGAACCGTCGCACGTGCCTGCGAATGGCCAGGGTGAGGGCGTTGCGGAGGCGGCCCAGGCGGCGGATAGGGGGGTCGCGGTCGCACTTCGCGTTGGGACAGCGAGCCAGGGAAAGCACCTTCTCATCCCTGGAAAGGGTAAAAGGCATGAATTTCCAAGGAACTAAAAATCTCAAGTAGCTCTTCCTCACTTGACTGTGCCGCGAACTGGGGAGTCGACGGTGAACGACTCGCCACACTCGCAATAAATCTGTAAAAGTAATATTCCAATGATCGTTAGAGCAAAACCAAGAAGTTTGTGTCAGTCCCATACCTTGAGCTTTTCGCACTCCCTGAACCTATCCTCGTCCCACCTCGCGGCGCTCCTCTCGGCCGAGTCTCCTCCCTCCCCTCCTAGCCCGCCAGAGTGGTGGCGGTAGTCGCCTGGGTCCAGACCCAGGCACTGGGCCAGCCTCGCTGCGTCCGTGCCCTCCAGTGGGTCCACCAGTCGAGAAACCACGGGGTGGAGCTGTTGCGCCAGGTAGTACCTACAGAAAATTGAGAGAACAATTAAATTATTAAAAACATTTTTAAGTGTTATATATGAACTTACTTTATGTCGATCTTGAGCTCGTCCTTCCTCTCCCTGACCTCGTCGACGTGATAGGCCCGCTGGGTGGCCGGAAGACCGCTGCCGTCGTCGCAGATTATGTACTCAACCGTGTCGCCAGAACGGAGCTTCTTCCCGCCCTTCGAGTTGACTCGCACGGCAACCTGCATACGCAAAATTGCGTGTAATAATCTACTATTGAGTTAACTGTCAAAGACAGCCTGTTTGCCCAACCTGAACGTGAGGTAGAGCCTTCTTCTCCGCGTAGTCCTCCGGATCCTTGGTGAGCTGCTTGGTGATGGCCAGCTCCGCCAGCGGCACCTCTCCCTTGTTCAGCTTTCCTGCCAGCAGCTCCAAGTGCTCGTGCACCACCGAGACTCGGTCGTCCTCCGATCGGTCGCTCATGATTCTCTCCAGGATGTACTTCCCTGCGTCTGAGGCCAGTTGCGACCAGTCCCTCCGAACCACGTCCAGGCCCTTGAGCTCGGTAGTGCACACCTCCTCCTCGCCCTTCATCTCCACCGTCACAGCGGCGTACTTCTTCTTCTTGAGCAGCAGCATGTACTTGAACACGCCGTCGATGTCCAGCTCCAGCAGCTTGTACATGCGGTTGACCTGCGGGGGAGCGAAACGGAGAATTTAAAATTGTAAATGTGATGTAATTGTGCAAGAGTGAAAGTTTTGACATTCGTCTTTCTCCCACCTCCTGCTTCACTTTGTGCCCCAACTCGAAGGCCGCCTTGTAGTCCCTGTTGTTTGTGTTGATCATGATGGAGTCCGTGTCTCCGTAGACGACCTCGAGCGACATCTTTCTCTCCACCAGCGTCTTGGTGTTGAGCAGGATCTCCCTGCCGCGCGAGGTGATGAGGGCGGCCAGCGGCTTGGCGAAGAAACGAGAGTGGGAGAAACCCAGGCAGCCGTACATGGAGTTGGCGGTCAGCTTGAGGGCCATCTGGCGCAGGTTGAGCTGCATCCGCTGCTCCGGGCTGAGGCCCTGGTCCTTGAGCAGGGCCTTGACGGCGCGCCGGGACTCCACCAGCTTGCGGATCTCGGTGGGGAGGACTCCGGGCTCGATGTCCGGAGGGGGCACCTCGGGGATGAAGTCGTCGGCGGAGGCGCCCTGAGGCCGCTTGCGACTCACAGTGGTGAAGCAGATGTTGTACTCCTGAAGTTCCAAAACATCGATTAATTAAATTAAAGAAAATATAGGTGGGGACAATTTGGACCATACCTGGATGATGGACGGATACAGTGAGTTGAAGTCCATGAGGAGGATGTACTTGTCGTAGAATCCCCTCTTTGGCTCCAGCACCAGTCCTCCCGCGTAGGCTGGCTTTCTCCTACCACCGGCGGCCGCCACGGCGGTCTTGTCTCCAGCGACGGAGTCGTCCGCATTTTCATCGTTCGCTGCGGCGGCCTTTGCTCCCTTGGCCTTGCCGTACTGCTTGTCGGGACAAACGTAGTTTCGTTCAGTGAAGGCGTGGAGGAGAAGGAACTCGTTCCTTTCCGCCCGGCCTCCAAGCAGGGTGCGGGACATGACGTTGCCGGCAATCTGGAGATAAAAAATTAATTAGATTACAATTAGATCTATTTGCTTGTGTCAAATTGATGCTCTCACCTGTGTAATTTGCAGAGCCAGTGGGAGAGCGTTCAGCTCGTAAACACACTGAAGCGTGTCCGCAGCGTCGGCCAGGGAGTGCTTGACCACTCCCAGGAGACTCCTGGAGCTGTCAAAAGCGGCCGCCACCTCCTCCGGACCAATGCCGCCAGCTGAGGAAGAAGAAGCCTGCAGACCTGCGGAGGCCTTCTTCTCCCCAAGCAGTTTTTCGGAGAGCGCCGCCAGCTCGTAGCTCTTACATCGGATCAGCTCCTTGGCGGATATCTTTAGGTCGCACACCAGCCGCCCGGCCATGGCGGAGGCCGCGCCGCGGTTGCCGCCGAAGCCGCCGCCTCTGAAGTTGGGCGGCTGGGTGCGGTTGAGCCGGCCAAGGCGGGACCAACGCGGGATCCTGTTGGCGACGGTCCTGTGCACGAGGACCTCCAGGTCGAAGCCAGTGACGTCGTGACCGACAATAATGTCCGGGTCGACCCGCTGCACCTGCGCCAGAACGAATCCGAGCAGCGCGCGCTCAGAGTCCATCTTGTCGATGCGAGGCGAGCCCCGGTTCCTCTTGCTGGCGGCCAGCATCTTCTGGAAGTCGAACGGCCACGGGACGCCGTCCGGCTTGGAGAGGGCGCAGAAGTGGGAGCGGAAGGGCTTCTCCGGCGCGGGGCGGTCAAGGTAGAACTCGTCGTGCACCAGGCAGGACATCAGCACCACCTCGTTCTGCATCGTCTTCGGGTTTATCACCGTCTTGAGAGGAAATGAAGAAAATATAAAATATACCTAACGAAATTTCATTTCAAGTTGATATTCTTACCTTCATGTTGAACGCCATGACGGTGAGCGGCGGCGGCGGCTTGGCTTCTTGGGCCGGCACGATCTTAAGCTTCTTAGCGGGGGCGTCGCACACCGCCTCCACCTTGCAGTGAGAGATCGGCGCCCCGGTGGGAGTCGGGTCCACAATGTCGATCCACCCGGGGCCCTTCATCTTGCGCGACAGCAGCAGCTGCTCCAGGCTGCTCTGTGCCGCGCCGAACACCCGCGAGAAGGTCTCCCCTTTGAGGTCGGACGGCAGCGCAGGGTACTTTGGAGAGTACTGCACCTCCAGATACTCCCCTCGGTGCGGAACCTCCAGGTGCTCGAAGGCATACATCTTGTCCACCAGGCGGGAGCGGAACTCAGCGATCTTGAACCTGGAGGCCACCTTGGAGTTGAACTCCGCCTCCAGGTCCTTGGCCTCCACCTCGTCGCCCTCAATTTCCCTCTTCTGCCCGGCGTCGTACCTGTTGTCCCTCTTGGCGAAGAAGACCTGGCGAGAGACATTGCGCACTGTGACGCAGCATGAGGCGAAGGCGCGCGCCTCCTCCACGTACACCTTGCCGAAGAGCCACACCGTGCCCGGGTGCTTGAAGGCATCCTCGTAGGCATCGATCCAGTACATCCTCAGCACCTTGTTCCCCTCGGCGTCCGTCGTCAGGGGCAGCTTGCCGTGCTCCACCGAGGGGGCCTTGATGGAAGAGGACTGCTCCTCCAGCTTAACGCCGGCCTCTTTCTTCAGCTCTTCCTGGTCGTCCTGCCAGGGATCGTCGTTCTTCAGCAAGTTGGCCAACGCCTCCGAGTCCATCATAGATTCTTCTTCGGCCACCTGGGGCTTGGCGTCTTCCTCCTTCTGCTCGGGCATTTCCTCCTTGATCTCCTGCTGGGTGTCCTCTTCCTCGATTTTGGTTTCGAAGTCGTCATCCGCGGCCTCCTCCTCCGGGAAGTCCTCCACCTCCATCTTGAGAGAGGATTCTTCCTCGATCTGCTGTGAGAGCGGGGTGGCTGCCGGCCGGGCGATGCCCACTCGGGCTGGACCGATGACCTTCCTGGAACCGGACTCTGAAACGGCGCTTCTGCCGGAGGACCTGGTGGCCTGCGCAGCGCTGCCCTTAGGCTTCTTGAGGACTGGCTTGCTGGTCTTGATCTCCCCCAGGAGTGACTCGAGCACCTCGTCCCCCTCCAGCCCGGCTCCCTCCCCCGCTCCAGCTCCTGCTCCTCTCTTCCCGGGCATGGCCAGCAGCATGTTCTTGATGTTCCCCCTCTTCTTGGCCTCCTTCTTCTGCTCCTGCTTGCGCTTCTTCCTCGGCCCGGACCTGTCCAACCCCTCCCCGTCCCCATCCTCGTCCTGCTCGAAGATCTCCCTGCCATCGTCCGCGTACTCCCCGTCGTCGTCCACGATGAAGTTGTCCTCCAGCCTGCCCCTGACCCTCTCGGCGTACTTGTCCTCGTCCACCACGTCGTAGACTGCGTCTGCCAGCTCCTCCTCCACCTCGTACTTCTTGCCGGCCTTGTACCTCGCCAGCTCCTCCAGGCGGCGCTTCACCTTGTTGGAGGGGCCGCGGCGGCTGCGGCGGCACGCCAGGGAGGACTCTGCGCCGTCGCCGGCCGTGTCCTGGTCGTCAGACATGGTGGGCAACTTGACGATGGACACCAGGCTGTTCAGGCAGAGGGGGATTAGAGTAGGGATGGCATCGAGCCTGGCCCGAACCCGAAAGCCCGCAGGCTCGCATAGGTTTTTTGAGGCTCGCACCAACCCGCAGCCCGCACCTTGGCTCGCGAGCCTAACATTTCACCCAAAAAAACATATTTTCCCACATATTTAGTAACATTTTTTGGCAAGAAATTTCTATAGAAACTGGGTTTATTTTTGATGGAAGCAGATCCACACCAAAAAGCCATAAATTACACAAAAAAGTTTGGAAAAAGAGCAAAAAGCTCGAAAAAGCTCGCAAATGTACTGGCCCGACCCGACCCGCAGCTCGCATTGTCAAACCCGACCCGACCCGAGCCCGCAAAAATCAGGATCGAAGCCATCCCTAGTTTTTTCGCGGCCCAAAAATGTCTTTTTGCCACTAATTTTCGTTTCCTTTTCTTTTCAGCGATAGTTGACTTGAATACTAGGGAG
>JAAUYB010063387.1_pt1 | contig 10752 bp, 12 predicted proteins | sample 7278071 | NCBI WGS metagenome assembly JAAUYB01 (sample SAMN14350121, study PRJNA611818) | marine sediment metagenome | isolation source: surface marine sediment (1.8m) | place: French Polynesia: Moorea | collected 2018-08 | reverse complement strand
GGCAAAAACCGTGTTGCACAAGGATTTCTAATTGTGATTTTTTGTCGTTAATATTTCGGGAATTGGGGGAATATAAAAAAGTAGTCGGACGCAGACAGACAGACAATCCGAGCTTCCCTTATCTTTCACTACCACAAAAACGCGTGAAAAAAAAATGGAATAAGTACTACATGAGGGAAGAGGGACCAGATGGAAGCACTACTGTCAAAAATCGGTTTCGAATATCACTCAGTATAAAAAAGACGGAAAGAAAATGGTATTCTGTCTACTTTTCTCCGCCTCCTCCCTACTTAGGTATTCATGGGGACTTTTTATTGGATTTCCTTTTCCCTTCCTTTTCCCTCTTTCTTTTCTGGTCCAAAAAAGAAAGGTTTTTTTCCTTCTTCAGTGATTTTTTCTAACGCGCGTGTAAGACGTCATTTCCCGGATACTTTCCGGGATCACAAAATTGGAAGAAGAAATTGTTTATGCAAGAAATCGTGTTTGAATTACTGGTTTCACTTCCCGAAAAGTATTTGTAGCCCAGGAGGCAATGACTGGCTGCTGGAAAACGTATCAATCCCCTGAGTTTTAGGATACTGTTTGCCATACGTACCGTGCGGGCGCTACAACAGCAATTGCAGTAAGTACAAAGAAAGCAACAACAATAATACTTTTCTCCCTGATAACTTAACGCTTGCGCGGGGGGGAAATGCTGCTTGGCGTTAAATTGTTTAATTCGTAGTCCAACAATTCCCTTTTTTGCTGGGAAAAGGCTCTCAAGTTTATGAGAGTTCAAATCAATCGAATCGTCGATTAAAAATCCATGTTAAAAAAGATAGTCACTAAATGTGTTGGATCTCTTACTATCGTACGTAGTTCTTCTGACAACGTTTTGGGGGTAAGCATGAAACAGTGACACAAAAAATCATGTTTATCGCTGACCAAACCTCCGCCGACGATTGGATGCGAAGGGAGCAGTTTTTGAAGAAAAGGAGAGAAGACGAATTGTAATAGTAATATAAAACCTATACTACTCCCCAAAGCAGCACAGCACAGCATGTTAATTATTTGCGAGTCTATATAAAAGCAGTAAGAGCTAAGAAAATATCGCGATTGGTATAGCAACGTCTGTTCGCAATAACAAATAGGCGACGTGTGATCTAGATACGTATGTAGAAGCCGGCGGCGGCCGGGGTGGCGGCGGATATGGCGGCCACGGAGGCGGGGGAGGCGTTTTTCGAGGTGTGGGCCAGGATGTGTCTGCAGGTGTCCTTGAACACCCCGTAACCGTTTTCGCCGCCGTGCGCACCCCGCTTTCCCAACCCCGATTTTCCTTCTTCGCACCGGCGAAAATCGCCAGGTGGCGCTACTCGGTTCCGCAACGGCGTCGCAGTCGAAGACGCTGTACATACGCAATGCGCCTCGCGCAAAAAGGCATATAGGTACTTTAATATGGCACCACGTGACATGAGGCATTTTTTCATTTCGCGACATTTTGGGCACAACCGCCTTTACAAAAGTACCCGCCCTTCTACGTTCGACTTCACTGTTTCTGGCACCCGCCGAGCTCGAAATGGAAACCGCCCCGTTTATGATGGTAATAAAGGGCGAGATAGTGAGGCCTAGGAACGGTGTAGCTACGAGCTTTAGGATGAATCTTTATTAACGTACGTTTCTCTTTCTCTCCTTTCGCAGGGCACGATGAGCGACATCAGATGCCACTACCAGGTCTTCGCTGGGGCGAAGAAGGCGAAGCGCGCTTGCGGATCGGTCGTGGTGGCGCGCGGGGCAAGCGTGGGCCAGCTGAAGGACGCCATCCGCAAGCAGAGGGGGCAGGAGTGGCCGACATTCGAGCTTCAGCACAAGGGCACGGTCAAGGCAGATGACGTCACGGTGCGAAGCATGCTGGTGCGCGGGGAGGCGGAGGTGTATGGGCTTGTCTGTTACGTGTAATGTTGTATGTTGTATAGAGTATGTAAATAAGAATTAAAACGTTTTGCATGCCAGGTATGCGCCCATCGCTCCCTTTAGGTGATTTTGTAGCCCCAGAGGTAGGCGCAGCAGCGCCAGCCAAGCAGGAGAGCAGTAGCAGCGGCACGACTTTTAAGTGGGAGCTAGCAACACCAGCGAAATATTGCACATTTATTGCACAATAATTGGTGGGAATTGATGGTATTAATTGCAATAATCAGAAGCAGTAGCAACGTGTGTAATCACATACATCCCGCACGGAAACAATCTTCTTAAAAGGAAAGCCGCATGTGCTAACTAGAAAATGTGCGGGAGGGGTTGGAGGGGAAAAGGGAGGTGCTAACGTTTCCTATCTTAGTTACATGTAAAACACCGTATACCGCCGTATTGTCTCCGTACGGCCAATAGAATAAACAAGACTGGGGAGAAAGAAAAGAAACCCCCTTTCTCTTCTTCCCACCTGCCAGATGTTTCCCCTTCTTTTTCTTTTCCATATCATGCATGCGGGAAAAAGCGACGGTCGCCGCATTTCCCCGCTCGCCTTCTTGGCGCGGGTGACAAACGAGTCTTCCTCTCGATCCCCACTTGCCCCCCACCTCTTCCAACTTAGGCAATGCTCATCAATCCCTAAAAGACGTCGATCTTTTCGTGCACAGACGAAGGAAACGAAGACTGAAAAAGGTCTTTCCTTAGGTATAGATTTTTAGACAAAAAGAACCTTATGCTCGAAGTGCAATAAACAAAAATATTTCTAGAATTCACATCACGTTATTTTTTGCCAAACAAAGGGTTTCTCGTCTGCTTTCTCTCGGTTCCCTCTACCTCTACCCCTAAGGGATATCCATCCGTCTCGGGCCGGGTAGGAGAGAAAGGCTCACCTTCGTTACCCCTCCTCGTGCATAATTGAGAAAGCGAAAAACGAACGGCAGAGTTGCATGGGAAAAGAGGGGAAGAATCGGCCACTGGGCACTACACCAACATTGAAGTTTGTGTTTTTGTACAAGATAGCGTTCTGCTGTAATAAAAAATGAATTCGGGATTTTACTTAATTTTCTTTCATGGAAAGAAAGCAAGGCCGGAAAAACAAAGACCTCCCCTACCGCCCCCCCCGCGCTGTCTGGTCTGTTTTTTCGCGAGCGAATGGGAGATCAAATTATTTTCCTTGACAGCCCCGCCGCCAGACGAACGGAAAAAAAGCAATTTTCTCTTCCTCAAGGACTTTCCCCCATTTCTTTCTCCCGCTTTCCCTCTTCTCGATTTGCAAACAAATTAAACCTTGGTTGCTGCCTGTTTTTCCTTCCCTCTTTGCCCCCCTGGAAAGTAGGGACAGACATGCTTTTTCGCAATAAGCGGACGAGGAAGTTGAAGGGAGAAGGAAAAGGAGCGGAAGATGAGGAAAGTGGGAAAGTTGGGCCGTGGGGAGACGGAGGTCTTCGGTCTAACTTGCTACGTGTAATGTTGTACAGAGTAATATGATGTAAGTTAGAAAAAAACGTTTGCACCCTGCGCTTACCTTTGGGACAGTTTGGGGCCTACTCTGAGCCTGGGTATGCGATCGTCACCGATCTGGTCAAGGCAATACACAAAGACCAGGGCATGAACGAGGTACAAGGAGGTCCAGCAGATCGTCAAGATCATGGGGACGGCGGGCGAGGAAGCGGAGAGGGTGCGCCAGACAGCGGCGCAGAAGGAGGAGGAGGTACTGGGTGTGGCGGCAGAAATGACCGTATAAATTGTACATCTATGTACCAGTATGTTGCAAAGTAATGTGTTCCTAGAAGTAAAACTTTATGCTTAGTATGCACGCATATGCCACGCTCCATTTTGGCGAAGTTTTGACGGTCATAGCGTGTAGCATGTTCAGGTGGCGGTGGAATTCAAAAGGCGCACTAGCAAGCGCATTCGCTCGAAAAGGAAATTGTACGGGGGAAAGCAAGAGCAATTGCAGCCACATACGTGCAACCAAAATGGAATTTTGCGCTAATGAAAATGCGTGTGCAATCGTGCAGGTAGCGTGCAAAAACAACTGGCTTTTTTTGTGCGAAACGGTGGTGGCTCCGTGCCCTCTTTGCTCCTCTCTTTTTTGCGGTCGTTTCGGACAAAGTAAATTTATTTGTCATCCCCCGCGCGTCCTTGCTTTGGAGCAAGAGTGGAAGGGGAAAAAACAAGTAGTGACGTTTTCCACCTGCCAGATGTTCCCCCCCCCCTTCCTTTTCTTTTGGAAAAAGATATCATGCATATGTAGGAAAAAGCGACAGTCGACCGACGAATTTCGCCCCCCTTTCTTCTCTTCCTCCATCGCCTTCTTGGCAGATGACAAATGAGTCTTTTCCCCCTAGCCCGTCTCCTTCTCCTTCAGACTTTGGCAACGCAGCCGAAAAAAGACATCTCTTCATGCACCAACAATGACGAACAGGGTTTCCCAAAAGTTTCTCAAGACAAAAAGTAATATTTTCTGAAACATCGAATTAATAGAACAGAGGAAATTTTCTGTCTAGAATTCATTTCCAGGTTTTTTTTAAAAAAATACGATAGGTTTTCCCAGCTGCTTTCCCCTTTTCTCTCTCTTCCCCCTAGGGAGATCCCGCCTCGAGCCGGAGAGGAAGGAAGGAAGGATTAGCGCACCTTTATCTCTCCTCCTCGTGCATAATTGAGAGAGCTAAACAGAAAGGCACATTGCATATTAGGAAGGGTAAACGATACGACTGTGTTTTTGTGAGAAAAGGCAACATTCGCAGAAAAATGGCTTCCGTTTGACATTGCTTTGTCCCTAGTAGAATTCGGGAGCAATTTTTGCGTCAAAGCAAAGAAGAGAGCAACTAGATCCTCTTCGCTCTGACTGCTTTTGTTTCGCGAGCGAAGGGGACATCAAATTATTTCCCCTGACATTTTCGTTTTTCATCCCTCGCGTTTCCAGACGAACGAGAAAAAGCAATTTTCTCTTCCTCCTCAAGGACTCCTCTTCCCCCTTCCCGATTTGCAAACAAATTAAACCTCGGTTGCTGCCTGTTTTTTCTCCTTCCCCCTCTCCTCCCCCTGGAAAGTAGAAACTGTCATGTTCTTGCACAATAAGCGGACGGAGGAAGTTGAAGGAAGAAGAGGAAGAAAGTGGGAAAACACGCAGAGGCAGGGTTGCCACTTTGGGATCAAACCAAGTACATTCATTCAGTCCGATACAGTTCAAACTATTTCGTTAAATTTATGATTTCTAAATAGCACCGGACATTGCATTAATTGGTTTCTAATTTTGATGTTTCTGCCTTTATGGCAACCCTGCCTAACAGGTTATTATTTTTTCTTTCTCGCTTTCGAGCCAGCAGCCAGCCAGGCAGCCAGCGAGGGCTCTTAACCCCAACTCCCCCACTTCCAACAAGGTTTTCCTTCCTTCTTCTTCCTCTTTTCTCAGAGTTGCATGCCAGTAATTGTTTTCCCTCTTACATTTTCCCTGGCGAAACCGACCGGGTACGTCCACTTTCATTATTAAAAGACATTAAAACAAGCCAAACATGAGGGAAAACGGGGGGAGGGGAGTAATCGGCAATAATATCCCCCCCCTTTTTCCTTCTTACCGTTTCTCCCCTCCTCTTCAAAGGGGTTCAGAACGGAAAAAATGGCCCTTCAAAATTTTTTCCCTCCCTCCCTTCCTTTTTTTGGCGAGGCAATTATTATTGAACCAACAACACATTTGGGAAAGTGGCGGTTTTTTCTTTTCCTACATAGACCGTCCAGCAACAGCAGCAGCAGTGATAAATGCACCTCATTTGCCCTCGAATAAAGCCCGCTTTGTCACAGAGCCGCGAAGGGCAATTTATCCTGCAAGAGTATGGGAAAAAGGATTGAGTGCGAGAGTCTGGAGGGAAAAAAGTAGGTGGAAATGGACCTACTCACATCCTGAGGTTTCCATGGTTTTCGCGCCAGGAGAAAACAGGAGACCGTATGTTTTTTAAGATAATTTGTGTGAAAGGCTAGGTGGTGGCTCTATGTTAATTGAAGAGCGGAGAGAGGAGGAGGAGGAGACAGAAATCTCTTTCTAATTCCCGCCTAGTCACCTTTCCAAATATGATCTGGGTAAATGGGAAACCGCCGCCGCCGCTGTGAGTAAAAAGGGCGAGCGTACGGTACAACATAAATAGAAAAGAGGGAAGAGAAATGTTTTGATAACAATTTGTGCCGCACGTGACGCCATTTGATGACTTAACGAATATGAAAAGGCGCGCTCTTTTTTTATTGTGTCACTTTTCTGGTAAAAAAAGGGAAATGTGGGAAAGCGCGCGCATTTTGTCGGAAAAGAGGAATTCTGTAATGGTAGTACAGTAGATGGATCAAAAATTTTCGGAGCTGATCAGCATGGAAGTCCGATAAAAAACCCTTATCGGGGGCGAGGAATTTTTTTCTGCCTGATCACTTCCTCCGTTTCCTTTATCCTAACTTACAGTATTTCGGACGAAGGAGTGGGGGGGGAGAAATCATCAATCCATCGAATCGACCCTTCCCTCCTTTTCCCCATTAATAACTCTGGAGAAATACCGGTATATATCGGGGGGGAAAGAGCGAATTTACCCTCTCCGGCTTTTTTTCGTGCGGGAAAACGAAGGATGGAAGCAAAGTTGTTTCGCGCAAAACGGAGGAAGTGGCAATGGAAAAAAGTGCCTGGCGGTGGGAGCTTTTTTTTCGGGAAAGAGCTGGTTGGTTGGTTGTTTTGCGCGACTAAGGCGGGTGAGAGATTCGCCATTTTTCAACTTTTACCTTTTTTCTTAGAACCCCTACTACATGTTGGCAAAACGACAATAAATTCTCGCAATAATTTGGGAAATATCATACCTCTGGTTTTGCCACCAAGCCATTACATTACGGCAGTGGAAGAAGGAGAAGAGAGGGGGAAAATCCATTAAGAACGGCAGACATTTTTTTTTCTCTGGAGAAAAAAGATTTGCGATCTTCTAGCGCAGGAATTCGCCCCTCTCTCCCTTTCCCCCCTCTCTCACGACGAAATAAATGCCTTAGGTGGCGCTCCAAAGACCAAGCAATAAAAGTGGGAAATTGCTCTCTCCCCCGAACAAGACCGAAATTTACGGGCGGCGGCGGCGGCGGTTTTTACGGGAAATTGCAGAAAAGTAGTGGACGGCGGAATGAAAAGAAGAACGGTTTTGCGGGAAAAGAGGCTCGTGCCAGATATACTGTCGATTCTTTTTCTTCTTGCGGGAAAGTAGTTGTTGATTTTTTAGCACAAATACAAAGATTTAAGTTTGAGTCCTTTTGTAGGACACATGGTATGTTGAAACTCTGTGGAAACACGGAGACAGATGCTGATTTTTTTCCGTCCGTCCGGAACCTAGAATTTCCCGCAATAATAATTTTCTGGCAAAAAAACGAGAGTCATTCTCGTTTTCGAAAGCGGTGCGGTATCCCCAGTTGTTGTTACATGTGTTGGAGCCTCCCTTTGTGTTGTGTATACATAAAGAGGCGGCGGCAGTGCATTTCCCATAAATAAAAATTGGTCCCTCCTGCAATTTTTCTCTTCTCCAACTGCGAAAAAAAAGAGAAAAGAACTCTCTCTCTTCAACAACAAACATTTTGCTGCTCCACTTTCCAAACCAATTCCCAAATAACAACGGCTTTTCTCCCTTCTTTTTTCCTAATCCAATTTGCCCTTTGTTCCCTCTCTTTTTTTCCAAACAGGGCTCTTCTCTTTGCCTTTTTGCCCGCTTTTGCTGCTTGGTCATTCCCAACATTTTCTTTCGCGCAAAAAAAAGAAGGCGGCAAAAAAAGGAAGAGACAAAGGCGGAGAAGAAAAGAGGAGAAGAGAAGGGGTTTCATTGTCATCAATCCAGAGTCGACAAAACAGAAGAATCCACTCCTCCTCCTCCTCCTCGTCGTCGTCGTCGGAGGCGGAGGCGGCGACTGTAGGTTTCAGGCGAAAAAGGCCATTGGACCGTGAAGGAAGGACAGGGTTACCACATGGCAAATTCAAAGTACAAGCTTCTCGTGTACGGGAGTTAAATGAACCCGAAAGCTATCCAAGCGTTTGGCAAACCTGGATCCAAGTCCCGCCGGATTCTGCATGCAGCCATTGAAGCCGAAACGATTTGGCAGCAAAATAAAAGAGAAGGACAACAGTTTCCCGCAAAACTCCGACGATATATTGGTTGGGATACTCGTACGAAAATGCCACCCAAAGAGAATCGCCGAAAAAAAAAAGCTTCTAACCTAATCTACCTACCTGGAAAATGATGCTATGTACGTACAAAGCAGCAAAGCAACCCAACAACCGCCGCCACCAACAGCTAATAATCATCAAAGATCTTTCCTCCTCGCTCCCTCGGAGCCATATCAAAAGGGCAACCACAAAAGAAGAGGAGGGGGGGGTATAATAATACCCGAAGCCCCCAACCGTCGCTGGGGCGGAGGCGGAGGCTTTTGTTATTATGTGTGTGTGTTTGGTTCAAAAAGGTGACCCACCTCCCCACCCACCGCTGGCCACCTTGCCTCCCCCCGCATTTGAAAAGAAAGAAAGAAAGAAGCATTTCCTTTCCGACCAATGGAAAGGAGGAGACACACAAACCCTCCTTCTCTTTCTCCGCGGCATCCGAAAAGGTAGCAATGCCGACTTGCCTTCCTTTCCCTTTCCATTGCTTGGAATCCTCTCCTCCCTCCCTCCTCCGACCAATGGGAACAGTCCTACTTACTCAGGCGGAGAGCAATGCCACAAAGCAATGGGAGAAAGAGAAAAGGAGGAGGAGGAAGGAGGAGACCCACTAGCCTGCCTGCCAGGTTTAGGCTGGCTTGCCTGGCTTTCTTTCCTTCTCTCTTCTCATTTTCTAGCTTTCAAATGCAAGTATGTGGGAGGACTGAGGAGGCGGGCCGAGGCGAAAAGGGAGGGAGTTTCCGAACTTGGATATTCTGAGCTAGCATGAGTCAAAAAGTCCATTTTGGGGACCTTTCGCTCCAGGGCGAAAATAGCATCATATCATGACGACGGCGATGGCGCCAATGTGCCCTCAAGGCTTTTCCCCTCCAACGGCTGTTTGTCATCACAAGAGAGAGAGAACAGGAGGATGTTTAGAGGGGGACATCCCTTCTCATCCCACAAAAAATATATATTATGTCGCTTAATGAGGAGGCTCCTTGACAGGATAAAAGGCGGCTTTTTTTTTGGGGGGGGGGGGAAAGGAGGAAGCTAGGGGACATTTTGGATTCTCCTTTCGACGTCCTAATTCCAAGGTATGACTCTCACAAAAAAAACTCTCTCAGGAATATTAATTGGACTTCTTTCCTCCCGCCCTTGTTTTTTTTGTGTGTACTCCTGCGTTTCGAATTTTCAATCAGGGTCCACCACCGCCGCCGCGTTTATTATAAGCTAACCCCCATATCTCCTCTCTCGGACGAACAACAACCCATTTTATTTTCGGTTCCCGATCGAGTCATGATTTCCCATAAGTAGAACGGGAAAAGAGTGAATAAAGGATCCCTTGCCACTTGTGCCGCCTCTCCGTCCTCCTCCTCTTCCTCTCATAAGTTGAACAAAGAAGCAAAGGAGAAGCGTTTTTTCTTCCTCCTCTTCTCCGTCCGTTCGGTCTATATACTCGCACAAACAAGAAGGGAGAAAAACATAGACAATTGACCAGGGAACTTGTAGTCTATAAAGGGAGTTATCAAAACATGTTGAATATGAGAAAAAGTGACCATTATTTTCCAATGTTAGAGTTGAACGGAAAGTAATTTATTCCACAAATCTGCTTTATGCACAACAAGTAGCTACCTAAAAAGGGGAGGAAGAGGGAGAACAGGGGGGGCGACGGCGTCGATATCGAGCAATCAACTGGGGAAGAAGAGAGGAGGAGGAGGAGGAGGAGAAGAGAGGGGAGGGGGTCTTAGACCTAACGAACCCCCCTCTTCTCCTCCCGCCATTAGAATCCGAAAGAAGAAGGAAGAGGAGAGAGGAGGAGGCCCTTCTTCGCTTTCACAGGGTGTTACGGGGAATATTTTTAATATAGACAGTTTTTTTAAGGGAAATGAAATTGTTTTCCACCCTGTAACGGTGGCAAGCGGCAATTCTACACCTTCTCCCTCCCCTCTTCTTCTTCCAATCACGAAGCTTCCAAAAAAGAAAAGAGGGGAAAGAGGAAAAGAGGCGGTTTATTTTGCTCTGGCTTAAGAGGGGGAAAGAGGGAGAGAGAGGCAGGTTTACAACAACAAGCAAAGCAACGGCGGCGGAGGCATGGGAGGAGGAGGGGGGGGAAAGGAAAACTTTTTTCTTTCTCTACCTGTAGCTGTATATAGCATAGCAGTGTAGCTACGTATAGAAGGTGCCAAGCCATCTCTCCTCTCTTCCCTCATGCAAGCCTCTCTTTTTCGGCTCAGGCCAATGAGAGAAGGAAAGAAGAGGTAAAGAATAGAAGAGGTCTTTCAACTCTGTTTGGCACCCAACGAAAGCAGATAATATTTTCCCCTTCTCTCTCTGTCTTATGCATTTAAGTGGGCGGAGGGAAAGATGTATATTCTTTGCATGTGAAATGCGAAATAGGATCAGACCTGTTATTGTCGCATGTCTGCACTTAAAATTTTTTATTAAAAGTATTCATAAAATGTTTAAAGGTTTGGGAAATCTAGGAAAGGAGAATTTTTTTCGAAATTATACCCACAGGCGAAACCCACACCCCCTTTTCCCCAGTCGTGACTTTGGGAAGCAGATTTTTTGTTGGCCCCCCCCCCCCCCCCCCCCCCGCGGCGGGGTTTTTGGAGGGGTGGTTTTTAAGAGAGGGTTTTTGTGGGTTGGGGGGAGTTATTTGTTTGTATGTG
>JAAUYB010180329.1_pt1 | contig 10754 bp, 19 predicted proteins | sample 7278071 | NCBI WGS metagenome assembly JAAUYB01 (sample SAMN14350121, study PRJNA611818) | marine sediment metagenome | isolation source: surface marine sediment (1.8m) | place: French Polynesia: Moorea | collected 2018-08 | reverse complement strand
CCTCGTTCCTCGCGAATTTGGACACTCTGAAATGCACGCGCCTGCCTCCTTAGTGAGAAGATTGGGAATTATTGCACTCCCATCTTATCTACCGTAAAGTACCCATTACTGCCCGACCTACCCTGCGGCACGGAAAAGAGGCGGAAAAATCACTGTTCCGCGGAAAAATCCGCGCGGTTAGCGGCGCGGAAAGGAGGCGGATTTTGCGCTCTCGTGCGGACAAACCGCCTCTTTTCCGTGACCTTTCCGCGGAACTATTGTACCCGTGGTTTCCCGGGAAATCCGTGCGGCAACATTGTTCCACGGAGGAGTCTGGGAAACCGCACGGAAACTTTGGTATCCACAACAGACATCGTATTTCTTTAAATTACTTCTTCCTCCGTTCGCTAAAGCACGCTTCGCGGAATTTGCGCGGAAAAACAACAGAAGATTTATTTTTCCCCCTTTGCACTCGACGGTTTGCCTAAACCCCCCGCCACCATATGGTTTCCTTCCGTAGCCTATTTTTTTAGTACGCGGAAAATATACGGAAACTCCACGGATACAGCATTTTCTTGTCATATTCTTTATTTTACCGCACGGAATTCTCACGGTATACCACGGCTACACTCTTCTTTCTGGCACAAAACAAAGGACGGAAAACTCACGGAATCCCTGGAGATTTTGCTGCCTTTCGCAGTGATACTTGGCAACGATCACAGGTTATTTTTGGGGAAGACAAGCGGATTTCTTGGGCTATCATGAGGTCTCGCGGCTACAACGAGGGGATTTTACAGGGAATCCGCACGGAAAGTTTTGGGTGCAATTGGAATCTTGTGTTAGGGCAAAAGTTGTTTGGGCTTGTGCGCCTTTCACGGCGGCTTCTACAGTCACAGGCTGTCTCAAAATGGGAAAAAAGGGGTCGGGGAAACGCCGCGGAAACCTCAGGGAAACTTTATCAACTAATTGACTTGTTCTTGGGATAAATGCCTTCTTTAAAATGATTCTTCTTCGGTTCTTGACTTAAAACATAACGGGCTCTTTGCGGAATCCTTAGGGTTTTGTAGTGTTTTTCTTTAAACTTGAGGACGGTGGCAGCTTTCTTCAGACTTGTGGGTGGTGGTAGCCCTTAATAAAAAAAATTTTAGAACCACGGAAATGTTACGGAAACCCTGAGGAATCTTACGTGCGGGTGCAGGTGAGCAATCTGAGCGTTCACTGGACCCTCCCATCTCGCCAGGAACTCCTGTTTTTCCGCGTGGGTTCCGTTGAAGGGTGGGCTTTCCTGGATGACGTGGGAGTCCGAGGAGGTGTCGCGCCAGACCAACAAATAGACAGGGTCCGACAACTTCCCAACGAAGCGTTCCTAAGGGAAACACAGGAAATTCCGTGTATTTTCCCCGGCCATTGGACAAGGTTTAAAAGCTTCCGGTGTTTTAATACATTGCGGAAAACATGCGGAAACCTCAGGGAATCAATTACCTTGTCCTCGTCCTTCGCTTCCTTGCGGGAGTCGTTTAAGTGGTCCTTGAGGTCCTTGCAGCCCTCCTTGATCTTCTCCACCTCCTTGAATTTGTCGACCACCAGCGCACCGAAAAAGTTTACGAAGACTGGGGGGAGGATCATGTACTTCCGGCCGTACCAGTAGACAGCCGCCCGGTCCTTGTGGCTGCAAGGAAACACCACGGAAAACTTTAGCATGAACTGCACATATCAAACCAGCCTTAAATTCAAGTAAGCCGTTGCCAAAGGGGCGGAATTTTCACGGAATTCTTGAGGATTCCTACCTTCCCGGGCGGTTGAGGGGATAGGCGCACTTCTTGACCTCGTCCACGAAGAGGGCGTCCATCGCCGCGCGGGGGAAGTGTGCCCGGTCCGCCCCCAGCCGGTAGAGCACGCGGTAGACTGCCTGTAATTAATTCAATTAATTTTCAGTCGCGGAAAGTTTGCGGAATCCTTAGGGTTACCTGTTGCTTCTCTGCCGTTGCCATGCCACTCTGCAGATCCTCCAAGCACCGCCACTTGAGCTGTAGAAGCCCGAAATCTGCCATCACTTTGTTGGCGCTTGTCCTGACTGTGGCTGCTTCCTGGAAAAAAAACCCTTGTTGGTGATTTTTCCTGGATTCCGTGACTTTTCCTTACCTCCGCCTTGTCTTGCACTTCCTCCAGGGTGTTCCCTTGCTTCTGCAGGAGGCTTTCGATCCTCCGCTGACCCTCCTTCAGGCTGTTCAGGTCCCGCTTTAGCTCGCAGAAACGGATGACTGCAGGGAAAAAGCACGGAATTCGTGAGGAATCTTTTTTAATTCAAGTTTCTGATTAACATTAAATAAACCCCCCCCAAAACATGCATCAGGGAAAAATGGCGGAAACCCCGCGGAAACTTACAGGCGAGATTCTCTTGCATGTGGGAGTCCGGTCCTGCCACGGAAAGGGCCTCGCGCAGCCTAGTCTTCCCTAGCTGGTTGCAGCGGCATCCCGCTCCGCAGGAGAACAGCGGATAGCCCTGCGGAAAATCAAAGGAATCCTTAAGGAAATTGTACAACCAGCAACTGGCCGTTTTTACCGTGGTCGGGGTTGTTGCAATCGGTGCCGGGGTGGGAGGGGGAGGCGGGGCCGGGAGTCCCGCTGCTTTGGCAGCTGCGGCAGCATCAGCAGCAGCCTAATGAACGGAAAATTTAGGGAATCTTCGCGGAATCTATGAGCTGCAGGTTCACCTTCTTTGCGTCCGCGGCCGCTTTCTTCGCCTGAGCCGTTGTTGGGAGAGTTGCGGCAGTGACCTGTACAAAAACCAAATGTGTAACGGAATTTATAGGTATTCCGTGGAAATTCCTTGCCTGTCCCGAGGGGCCGGGCAGTGCTGCGGCGATGGCCGCGGCATCGGCTGCAGTGGCGTCCGCGTCGGGCTCCTCCTCGTTCTCCGCGGTGTTTCCGCGAGTCCTCCGCTTCTTCTTTGCCGGGCTAGGACTCTAAAAAGAAGTTACGGAAATTAAACGGATTCTTGGGGTTTCCTTCTATTTTTTTTACCTTTGGGTTTGGCGTCTTATTTCCTCCGCCTCCTCCTGGCGGCTCGCCTCCAGGGGCGCCCGCGCCTGCTCCCGCCCCGGAAGTGCCCCCGCTTCCGCTTGCACCTGAGGGGCTGGCACTGGAACCCCCGGGGTTTCCGCTTGTTGCCTGCGAGGTGGAGCCCCCCTCCTTGCTGGCGCTGCTCTTCTTGGGCGTCTTTCTGCGCGGGGCGTACATGATGCCCGTGCCCTGCAGGGATAAAACACGGAATCCCTAGTGGATCTTTCTGTTTGCCTGCCGTGGCTACAAATCCGGGTTTACCTTTGCCATCTCCACCCCCGGCACCTCCGGGAGCTCCTCGATGTACAGGTAGTCGGCCTCCTCGTCGCTCTCCGGCTCCATGTCGGGGAAGGCCGACGGATTCCCCATGGCACCCGCGAAGAAGGACTCGACCTCCCGCCCGCCGCCACATGATGACAGGTACGCCTCGTCCAGCCGGACGGACGGCCCGGGGAAGGCCCAGGGATTCTTGATGCCGCCCGCGACCATTGCGGGCCTCCGGGATAGTCCGGGTGGGCAGGTGACCGGGTTTATGGTGCAGAGGCACACGGCAGCCGCCGGTTCTTTTTTTTTGGCCGAATAATAAACCGGAAAAGGAGAGAATGAAGTCAGCTGACGTGCAGCTGACGCTGCACGGATTCCATAGAGAAAAAGGAAAAAGCGGTCGACGGGCCGGCGGGCAGGCAAGGCTGGGCGTGGCAGAAGAAACAAGATCGGGCGTGATTAGGGAAGTCGCGTTTGGATGCGGCGGCTGTAGCGGGGCTTTTGGCGGGAAATTCTGCGGAATCTCTTGCTTCTCCGCGCTCACTTAACTTCGTCTGTTGTAAGCGCGGTCATTTATTATACTTTTAAAACCTCAACAGCACCGGGGTAATGACAAGAAACTTTCACTGGAATGGAACTCACACGGAAACTTTACGGAATACGCTGCTTGACAACACACATAGTTAGGAACACATTTGCCCTTCCTTGAAAACCCGCACGATGAAACGTTTCTTAAAGTTAGACAAAAACCTTTGGTAAATGTTAGGGGGAAAATTCGCGGAAACTTTGGGGTTTCCTTGCTAACCTTTCTACACACATATTGGGGCCCACGCCTTGGGAACGAAAAGTAATGGCAAAAGAAATGTTTAACATGTGTCATGGATACAAAAACTTTTCCGTGGACTCTCCGCGGATTTTCCCTTTGTTCTTTCTTCTTCCTTGTTCTACAGGTCGCCGAGTGGCACGAAGTGGCGCCCCTGCAAGAAATTTTCTTCCAACTCAGAAATGGAAAAAAAAAGGAAACCGTACGGAAACTTACCCGAGGGTACTTGAGGGTGAACGCCGCTTCCACCAGCGGGTTTAGCCTTTCCACGAACTCTGTCTGCGAAGCTGCGAAGGCCTCGAGCTGCTCCTCCGTGGCGCCGGGGGGGGGGCGGAGCGGGGGTTCCTCGGTGATTTCGAATAGATCGCACTCTGTGTCCTTGTAGCATAAGGCGAAGATGGCCTTGTCCTTGTTTGCGGGCTCCTTAAACCAAGCCTAAGAAAAGGGGTGGCTGAAAACTCACGGAAACTTCGCGGTTTCTTTTCTTACCAGCTGTTCCCTTTTGGCCCTCTTCCGCGTGTCGTTGAAGTAGTTTTTCAGCTTGTCCTCTGCCGTCTCCAGGTCCGGCACCCCGGCCACATTGGCAACCATGTATTTCGTGAGGAACTCGAGGAAAATGGGCGGATACACCCAGTACCTCTCGCCCAGGATGATGATGGGTCCAGGGTTGCGGTGCCTGCAACGAAGCCTTTAATTGCGGCGGAACTCTTACGGAAACTGCGCGGACTCACCTAGAAGGCCTCTTCAGGTAGACACGCGAGCGCAAATCCTCGGCGAAGACGGCCCGCACAGCCTCGCGCGGGAAGTGGGTAGAGCGCTGTGTGACAGTCCTGAGTAGGCGGGTCAGTTGCTGCGGTAGAAATATTTTTAACTTTACGGGGGAAATGTCACGGAATCCCTAAGGAAACATACCGCCACTTGTTCTTCGTCGCTGAACACGGCGAAGCATTCGCCGCAGTTGTTCCACGGGGTGCCTGCGGAGCCCGGGTTGGCCTCGGCCACAGCAGCGTCCGCCTGGCCACTCAGCAGCAGTTTCTGGAAAAAAAAAGATTCCGTGAGTATTCTGTCTTATTTCCATGGTATTGAATTAACGGGTACTTCCGATGAAAACCGTAAGAAACCGTAGGGAAATCTGCTAACCTCGGCAACTTGTTGCACTGCGCCCTGGTTGTCAGAGACTTCCTTGACTGTGACCTGTAGCTGCGACATCTGGCCCCGGATCCCCCCGATGGCCTTCATGAGCTGGCGGAAGTCCAAGTCTGCCAAAGAAGGAAAGGTTGGGGAAACCGCACGGAAACCGTTTTGTTCCATTACATCTTAGAGTCTCGCGCTTGTGGTCGCGCGGGTTGTCGCTTAGCTCGTCCCGCAGCATCCCTCTCGTCATCTTGGCGCACCGACAGTCGGTGCCGCAGAGGTGGCGTTTCTAGGAAGAAAGCGGGGAAAAATTGCGGAAAAACCTAGGAATCCTAATTAAAGGCCATGTATACCTTGATGGACTTTAGTTCCTCCAGCGTCTGTGCTGCTCGCCGCGCCTTCCTGCCCTCTGTTTCCTGCAGCGGGAAAAACAAGGAATCTCCACGGATTCTTTTGCACTTAAAATTTAATATACCTCTTCGAAGTCATCATCGCTGCCGCCCAGGGCCTCGACGCCCAACTCGTCGTCTTCCTCCCTGGCCTGCGGGGGGGGAAGCATTAGAAGGGCCTTAGGCAGTGTTTCCGTGGGTTTTCCTTACCTTTTCCGCTTCGGTCATCGTCTCCTGCTGTTTCTTCGCCTTCTTGTTGTGCGCGTCTGGCGCGCCATCCAGTTGGAGAGATCGCTGGAACGAAAAAAAACGTGGCGGGGAATTCATTCGTTTTCCGCGCGGTTTCCCTTACCTTGGCTCGGCCTTTCATTGGCAGGCCCTTTGTCCCTTTCCCGGTCTTGCTCTTGGGGGGAGGAACTCCTTCGAAGGGGTCCATAGGCACATCGGTAGAGGAGCCAGGAGGCGGGCCTGCTGAAGTTGAGGGTTGCGGTTCCTGCGCGGAAACTCCGGGGTTTCCGTTGCTCTTTGAGGAGGCAGCTTTGGCCACCGATTTCTGGGCGATGCTTGTCATGGCGGTGGCGGCCAGACACATAGAGGAGGGGATGATACTCATTGATTCATTGGAGAAACCGTCGCCGTCTCCCGCAAAGGGCGAACGCTGGGGAGTGCTCGCTGCCGCCGGAGCCTTGTTCTCCTTGCCGCGGCGCGGTTTCTTCGGGGTAGACTTGGGGAAGAGCATGCTTCCCAGCGACTCCTCCCCCACCTTCTGGGTGGCAGGCAGAAGGCACTAAAGAAAGGGAGGGAAAGACAAAGGGAGGGATCGATGGCGTTAAGGAAAAAGGCAAAGATATCACGGAAAAGCAAAGGAAACTGCGGGGTTTACCTGGCTGTCCATCTCTTCCTCGCTCTCCTCTCTGTCACTTCCGGCGCCGGATCCCAGGTCGAGGCCTTCCCCGTCCTCCTGCCCGTCGCTCTCGGCCACGGAAACCAACCCGGGCTCCCCACGTTTTCCCGAAAGAATCTCCCTGGTGTAGTCCTCGCCTTTCTGGAGGTTGGGGTAGCTGTAGCCATGGTACAGGCCCTCGGGGAAGGTCTGGCACAGCTTTACGTAGGCTTTCCCGCGGTTTTCCGACGTGTTCGGCGTGCCTCTCATGAGGGACAGGAACTCCTGCCAGATCCGCTGATGAAACACGCGCTCCATCTCTTCTTGAGTGACTCCTAAAGGATTCCGCAAAAAAACCTCGTATTATTAACGACCATGCAAGAAAAGTTTTTCGTTTGTGACTTGCAAAGTACTGCCACCGAAAAAAAAAGGAAACCCCGCGGAAACCTACCTTCTTCCACGCGCGCAAAGACGACGGCCTTGAACGACTTGTGGTTGCTGTCCTTGGGGAAGAACTCCACTCGCGTCTTGCGGAGGTTCTTGCTCAGCCTGAAGTTTGCCTCGATTCCAGGCGGAATCCCCTTCAGGTCCGCGAGCGATGCCATGGACCAGCGGGAGGCCTCACCGCTCCCGGGCTTGTCAGAGTACAGGATGAGGCGTGAAAGGCCATGCATCACGCCCGACTTGACCCTCTGCCTCTCGCGGGCCTTAGCTTCCGCGGCTGTGGCCATTTTTCAGTGGGGTTCCCGCAGATTTTCACCGGCAGTTTCTTTTACGTTAGCTCCTTTATTCCGCCGGGCCAAAAACGGAAAAGGAGGCGGCAGCTGACTTCAAAACAAAGGGGGGGGAACGTTTTCCCGACTACGGAATAAACCGGTTTTCCGCGGAGGCACACCAAGCAGGCAGTGCGCGCCTAAGTCAGCTGTTGTTGGTGTGGGGAGCTGCCGCCGCAAGGAAAATCCACGGAGGCTGCGAGGTTACCATGGAGGCCACGCGAAAGATTACGCGGAAAAGAAGCCGGGAGTCTGGAGCTGAGAGGCGGAGCAAAGACAGGGAGAGGAAGAGGAGGAAAAGGGCGGCGCCAGCAACTGCGCCTGTGGTGGACAATTCGTCATCCTCCGACGAAGGAAACCCTCAGGAAACCGAGGCCTATCACCACCCCGAGGCACACCTGTTCGAGTCCGACGCGGGAGCTGCGGCATGGCTCCGAAGCCGCCAGAACGAGGTGACAAGGGCGGGAAACCGTGGGGAAAATGCGTCGAGCAACAGCAGTGCAACAGCACAAAGCCCGGAAAGCCATCCACGCGCCCAAGGACACGTCTCGGGCGCGGAGGGGCAAGTAGAAGAGACACCGGCAAACAATGGATTCAGCGACATTTCCGTGGACATTCCCCAAGACGACAGCGGAGCAGGGGAGGATTCTGACGGGCGCAACAGACCAGACAGCAGAGAGACAAGCGACCACAACAGACAAAGTGAGGAGATCAACAGAAATCCTGAAGGATTCCGTGCAAATCCCGTGCCTGTTCAGGGAGACGGCACGACACAACAGGAGGAACAAAGGGATGGCCACGGTGCACAAACCCAGGGAGATGCAGAGGAACCCCCAAGGAATCCGTGGGAAAACCATGAGCAGCAATACAATGCGCACGAACGGCTGGCAATGGCGTTGGCGGGCGTGCGCGGCTCAAGCAACATAAGTGACGAGGCCATTAACAAGATGTTGCATGTGGCCTTATACCACCGGGAAACCCTGCAGGAGCTGGCAGAGGGGAGAAAAACCGACAAACTGTACACGAAACGGTTGCGGCCCAAGGCAGTCAAAAGGATTCCGCAGGTTTTCTGCGCGCTCCTCCTGGAAGAAAAAGTGCAAGGCGGACTCAACTACCGGCGGCTCAGCGACTTGAAAACGATCCCGAAGGAGTACCAGAACCTACCCAATCGCGGGCGCATCAAAGTAATCCGCGAGGAATCCTACGTAAAGCTAGCCGACATAAAGAAGCACCATAACCGCATCCACAGGGCGAAAGGAGCAACAGAGGAAGACATACGGAATCACTACGGAAACGCCCAGCTTAGCGTGGATGGTGTCGAAGAAGCACGCAAATGCAAGAAGACCTTCCACGTGGTGACGCTCCGGCTTGGCGAGTGCATCTATTTGTATAAAATCTTCAACCCCCTGGTTGGACATCAGGTGGCCAACCCGTCTGTGCAAGAGGTGCTAGGGTAAGTTCCCTCACGGATTCCCCGTAATTCCCCTTAAGCTTTCAAAAAATTTGCGGCATCCGTGGGTTCGCATTGCTACGGTAAAACCACGGAATTCTAGGGGATTCCTTTTGTTTTCCCAGACCCATTGTGGAGGAAATAAACGAAAACCCGGCATCAGGGTGACCGCAGTGTTGGCAGACATGCCCGAGCGGCACCTTTTGCGCGGCCTCATCGCAATCAGCGGGCGGTATTCCTGCGAGTACTGCAAGGGAAGAGCACAGACTGGTGGCGGGATCTCTTGGCCCTACCCTCAGTTCTACAACTGCAACCTGCGGGAGCACCAAGAAATGGAAGGAATCGCCAGGTATTCCTTTAAATTTCCGTGGGCCTTTCAGAAAAGTATGGAAGCCTTTACCTTTCAGGATGGGACTCGGATTGGGCCTGGAATCTTTGGAGGAAAGGCAGGGAATCCAAGACTTTTCCCCGCTGTTTGACCTGCTCTACGACTTCGACATCGTGTGGGACGTCAGCCTAGACCCTTTCCACCTACTTTTCGAGGGGAACACCAAGGAAATGATGAGGCGCATGTTCACAGGGGAGAAAACCCAGGTTTCCAGGGCGTTTCACCGGCTTCTCTCCCGCCTCTACGAAAACACAAAAGTATTCACGGAGACACCGAAACGGACAAGGGCGCTGGTGACTGGCACCTTGAAAGGGCACGAGTACGGCCTCCTCACGTTTTCCGTTCTGCTTCCGTTCTGCCTGGACACCATGCGCAACGTCTCCGCCGGCGAGTGGTAAGGGGAAAAAAATCAGAAAACGGCAACTAAACGCGGAATTCTCACGGTTTTTTCGCGGATTCCAGGCTCTACCGCCGACACACCTTGCTAATCTACGTCTTCCTGTGCCGCCTCTACCACTACGGAGACTGGACCCTGGATCAGGTGGAGAGCCACCTGGAAGCAAACGGGAAGTCCCTGAAGGAGCTGCATCGGTTGTTTTATGACGGGTATCAGCGCGGTTTCTGTGGGAAATCCTCGGAAAAAGTCAGAATCAACACGCACACGTTTTCCCACCTGGAGGAGATCCGGAAGAAAAGGGGGCCGCTGTGGAGATTCTCCACGGAACCTTTTGAGTCTCTGTACGCAGTTATGCGGCGGTGCTACCGGCCGGGAACTGCCAATACAAGCAAGCAGGCAATGGAAAATTTCTATATGAGAGACACGTAAGAGGGAATCCCCGAGGATTCACCGGTTTTCCAATGATTGGTTTAACTATTTTCAGTGCATTCCACCGGTGCAAGGAGAAGGAGGAACTTGTGATCAACGGCGCCACAACCAACACGAAGGTGGCGGACAACTACATAACCACCCAACGCGGATTCCGCGCGGTAACCAGGACAGACCAGCAGTACGTGTACTGCCACCCTGTGGAAACGGGGGACATCGACACAAGTGCTCTTGGCCTGAATTTGCCGTGGACCCTCGTAGGAGCCGCAAGGTGAAAATACGCGGAAAACCCAGGGTATCTTTAAGAACTCTAAGCCACGTTTTTAATTTAGGTGGAACGATATCGACTACACCCGCTGCCTGAAAATTCCCCGACGCGCCGTGAAGGGGAAGGCCATCCTCTGCGGCGGGGTACTGACAGAGTGGAGGAAAGAGTGGCTATATGGAAGCAAGAAAGACTACTGAAAATGCACGGAAATCCTGGAAATTAGGCGCTACAAAAGCGAAGGAAATAAACCGAAGTTAAAGGCGCGCAGTAATAAAAATTGTGTAGAATCCGCGAGGTTTCCGCGCCAATACACCGACACATTAAACAACTGAAAAGGGCAATCCGCGGCGGCGGCAGTCTAAAAAAGTTGGCGCAGGGGGAAAGGGAAAGCGGTGCGTTGGGGGAAAGGAGATGGCGGGGGAAGTATGCCAAATCACCACACTTTCCGCGCAGAACCCGAGAGCATAAGACTAAGCAAAAAATACCGAATGCGGCTTGGAATGTTCCTGGGGAT
>JAAUYB010094163.1_pt1 | contig 10756 bp, 5 predicted proteins | sample 7278071 | NCBI WGS metagenome assembly JAAUYB01 (sample SAMN14350121, study PRJNA611818) | marine sediment metagenome | isolation source: surface marine sediment (1.8m) | place: French Polynesia: Moorea | collected 2018-08 | reverse complement strand
CCAGGCCGGAGGGTAGGCGCTACAACCCCTACGAGCCGGAGGCTTCGCTCAATCTTTTAAATTAGACAGAATTCCACAATTTGTCATTCGACAATCGTCATTCGTCATTCCAAAAACCCTGAACCCCTAAACCAAATGAAAATTGACTATTGACTATTGAATAATGAAGGTATCCTATCTTTTTGTTGAATATTAATTGATAGAATACCTCAATTCGCTCCGCCTGAGGCGGACCAATCGACATTCGACATTCTATAAACCCTAAACCCTGAACGCTGAACGTTGAACCTCGGAACCCACTGTCATGCCTGAAATTTTTGTTGGAGATTATGTAGCCGAAGCCCGGAAGGCGCTGAAGGATCCGGTGCTGCAGGGGGCGCTGGCCGATCTGCAGAATCGCTTTGGACGCGGCACCGAACAGGCGTATCAAAATTTGCCCGAAGGGCCTGATCTGCGTCTTCGAGCGCATGACATCAGAGCAGACGCCATTGCCAACTTGGATATTTTGCTGGAAACCCTGGCCGACAATGTCCGCCAACATGGCGGGCATGTGTTTTTTGCGGCCGATGCAAAAGACGCCGCGGATTACTGCCTTAAGATTGCCCGCCGGAACGGGGCGAAACTGGCTGTCAAAGGCAAATCCATGGTCAGCGAAGAAATCGGGCTGAACACGGTCCTGATGGAGAACGGCATCGAGGTGGCCGAGACCGATCTGGGAGAATACATTATTCAACTGGCGGAGGAACGGCCGTCCCACATCATTGCGCCGGCCATCCATAAAACCCGGTTTGATATCGGCCGGCTATTCAAGGACAAAATCGGCATCGAATACACTGCGGATCCGCCCAGTCTGACCCGGGCGGCCAGAAAAATGTTGCGAGAAAAATTCCTGGCCGCGGATATTGGATTTTCAGGGTGCAATCTGGCTTGCGCGGAGACCGGCCACATTGCCACCGTGTCCAATGAGGGCAATATCCGGATGTCAACCACCATGCCCCGGGTTCACGTGGCCATTATGGGAATGGAGCGGGTTGTGGCCCGACTGGAAGATCATGATATCCTTCTGCGGCTTTTATGCCGCGGCGCTGCTGCCCAGAATATGGCCACCTACGTCAGCTATGTGGGGGGACCCAGAACCGCAAACCAGGTCGATGGCCCGGAGGAGTTTCATCTGGTGGTTTTGGACAATGGCCGCAGCCGCATTCTGGCAGATGCGGAATTCCGGGAGATGCTCTGCTGTATTCGCTGTGCGGCCTGTCTGAATATCTGCCCGGTCTACGGAAAAATCGGGGGCCATGCATACGGACATCCTTATTCTGGACCGGTGGGGGCAGTGGTTATGCCGCTTCTGGCCGGCATCGACGATGCCAAAGATCTGTGTCAAGGGGAAACCCTGTGCGGCGCCTGCCAGGATGCGTGTCCGGTCAACATCGATATCCCGCGCATGCTGCTGGCCCTGCGCCATAAACTGGCGGAAGGCGATCCCGGGTGGGGTGTCAGCCGGTCGAGCGGCAGTGAAAAACTGGCCTATCAATTCTGGTCCTGGATGATCCGCAATCGTTTTATTTACGATTTTTTTCTTAAAATGGCATCCATCGGGCAAAACGTGTTGCCATACCACAACGGCATGATCCGCCGCCTGCCGCCGCCGATGGCCGGGTGGACCCGAGACCGGGATATTCAGCCGGTGGCCGGGAAAAGTTTTATGAGTCGATGGAAAAAAAACCATCGTAGGAGATGATAAATATTTGTATAGCAGGCCGAGAAAGAGGCCTTTGAAAGAAGTTGATCCCTTAAAATATTAAAATTCCAAACACCAAATAGCAAATCCCTGGCCCAGTCCGAATTTCCGCTTGAAATATTCACGGCACTATATCTATGCAGGAAATCGGCAGTAATTGATACCGAATTAATCGCACCAGGGCGGGCTCAAATAAATTTCAATGACCCAAATTCAAAATTCGAAACAACAGGCGTTTATTGGCAGAATCCGCTCCGCATTGGGGCATGCTGCCGATGTGCGTCGCAACGAAGGTGACTGCTGCACGGCTGTATTTTCCGATGAGACCGGTGAACGTTTGGATCGAATCAAAAACCGCACGGCGGCAGAAAAACAGCAGCTCCTGGAGCGGCTGATTGAAATGGCCGAGCCGATAAACCTGAACATCGTTGTGCGCAAAGATGAGAGTGCCGCAGCGGCAGCCATAGTCGATCTCATCAAAAAAAAAGATCCGGAATGGGGTGAGCAGAAGAGTATCGTGATGTGGCAACATCCGCTGCTCGAACGCTTGAATCTTGGCGAGGCATTGGCCCACCTGGATGTGCCGGTTTACAGGAGCACATTGGATGAATCCGCGGCGAGCGAAACATCAGTGGAAGAAGTAAGAGAGCACCTGCGAAAACGTATCGTCAACGCCTACATTGGCATTACCTCCGCCGACTTCTGCATGGCCGATACGGCCACGCTGGTCATGCGGACCCGTCCGGGGCAGGCGCGATCCGTATCGCTGGTGCCGTCCATTCACATCGCTGTAATTTACCTCGATCAAATTATCTTCGACCTGAAAGAGCTTTATGCCCTACTGCAGTGGGATCCGGATGCGCGCGAGGATGGATTGACAAACTGCATGACCTTTATCTCCGGTCCCAGCAAAACCGCTGATGTCGAAGCCACCATGGTGCACGGTGCCCATGGGCCGCGTGAAGTCTATGTTTATGTGATTACGGGCTGAAGCAGGGCAAGTTCCGCCGGATTTCCGATACCGCACCCGCCCTGGTATCTCGCTGATGACCAGAAGCGGGTGCGGCACCGGGTGCCCTCCTGCGAAATGTCTTAGATCCATTCATTCGGAACGTTGGTTGATTCATTGATGGCCGGCTCTCCGGTGAGCACCTGGGGGTTTTGTACTCCGAAATATTTAAATATGGTTGACGCAATGGCAAAGGGCTCACACTGGTAGCTGCCGCTGGTCGGTGATGTAAACTGGCGGTTTTGCTTTGATTGGCCAATGCGCCGGGTACGGCCGACCAGTTTGCCCATGGCACGGCCGGGAATCCCCCAGCCGCCCAGGGTGTAGAGATTCTGGTTGTTGCCGTGATCCCAACCCATGGAGTTGTTCAGATTCACGTTTCGGCCAAAGTCCCCGTAAACATTGATCACGATGTGATGGGCTTTTTTTAATTCCATATGGCGGCAGGCCACCTGCAAGGCGTCCATCAACCCGTTCATTCGCGAGGGATAATCCTCCAGGGCATCGGAGTGATCATCCCAGCCGCCCAACCCGCTGCTGCCCAGGCTGATAAAGACCGTATCCGGATTGCCGATGGCCAGGCTCACGGCGGACTTCAAGCGATTGCCGAAATTGCTGCTGGGGTACTGAATCTGCTGATCTGTCAAGGGATCGACCGGCAGGTCGGCATCGACTGTGTCGCTGTTGAACCTGCTGTCGATAAAGGCCTCGAGTTCGGCTCTCTTGGCAAATGCCTCTATGATTTTGGCATATTTGGCCGGATAGCGGGCAGAAATGGACTGGGCCAACCGATCAAGCCGGTTATGATTCTCATCTTCGTCGCTGCTGTCCACATACCAGTTTTTGGATCGTTCATAGGGGTTTTTAAAATTGGCGTCGAGGGTCATGGGGCGCATCACCTGGGGCACACTCAGATCGCCAAGGGCAAAGACCCTGGATTCTCCTTCAAGGGAGACAAACGGCAGAACCAGTTCCTCGATACTTTTACCGAATGGATTGTATAGCTCCAGAATTGCCGCCAGGGTCGATGCAATGCCCGGATTCAGGAGGTCTAAATTCCCCACCAGGTTCTGGGTGACGCTGCGGCCGTGGGCCTTGGAGTCGTCCTTGATCCGATTGACCGTGCGATATATGGACAGGTATTTATCCGCCATCAGGGCTTCCATGATATCGCCGCCGGCCTGTCCCCAGAATTTATTTTTGGTGATGTCGTTGTCGGGATTATCCGGATCCAGGCTGGACGGGTAAAAGTTCTGTGAATTCGCGTCTATTTCCGCGATATTGGTCAAATTGCCGGCCAGTTCCGAGGGTCCCCCGTAAAGGAAGACGTGGATAATCTTTGGAATGGTCGGCGGCTTTTTGTAATCGATGTTGTCGAGCAGGGCCGCATGGAGCTCCTGCTTTGCAAAAGGCAGCGGTAAGCTTAAAGCCAAACCTGTAAATCCAACTGATTTTAGAAATTGTCTGCGAGTTATCATCATTTCTCCTCTAATTTATTGCCTGCATGAAATACAGCTCCGGCAGCCTCGAGATGTAGTCCAGGACGATCATGGCCCGGTGCATTTCCTTGCCCTTACGATTGTAGCCATATCCCCTGTCTTCCATGATTTGGACCAGTTCGACCAGCTCCTCCGGTTTCGCATGGCGGGACAGAATGGCCATGAACAGATAGTCGATGTAGTCATCCCCATCATCGTCGACTTCAATGAATTCTACTTGCCAGCCGCCGTCATAGTCATTGTCCGGATTGCTTTTTCTGTCGAGCAGCAGTCTTTCCCGGATCGCTTTGTGGTAGTAGGAGAAACTCAGGGTATCCAGAGGGATTGCCACCGGCTTGCCCAGTTTGTAGGTCATGGCGGCCTGTTTCATGTTGTACAGACTGGGATAGCTGGAGCCGGAATAGGCGTGGTTGATGTCCTTGAAAAAATTCCGATTGGCAAACCAGTTGATGCGATGAACAATGTTGAAAAATGCCTCTTCAAACCGTTTCGGCCGTTCAACTTTCAATAAATACTCTTTGGAAAAAATGATTTTGGAAAACAGTTTTCTGAACGTGCGGGGATTGGAGGCGGCAATGCGATTGGCAATCTGTTGCCTGGCTGCATCGCTATAACCATGAAAAAAGATGTCGACAAGCGTTTTTGTCACCGCCGGAATCAGTTTTTTATGCTCGGCTACCGTGTCATAAAAATCATAGCAGTCGACGACCGATCGGCCCAGCAGCTGCAGAGGCTCGGCATTTTCATCGAAATCCGTAAACAATCGATATCCATCTGACTCGTCCGTCAGTGACCAGTTTTTGCAGGCCTGTGATGCGATGGGGACATCCGCATCCGAAAAATGTCCCAGAAAAATCTCCATCATCTCCCGGGTATTGTCTTCCGGGGATCGAAACCGGCGCCAGTTTTCCTGAGAAATCATGTGCTCGTAAACGATATCGCGGATGGATTCATCGGTTCCGATCATATGGAACAGACGATAACAGATGCTCTGGATATCCAGATAATCACAGGACTCCAGCTCAACCGCCGGCGAGAACAGGATGGTGTTAATCAACTGATATGCCATCCAGACATCGTAATACTCCCGGCTCAGGGGAAGCTCGTAAAGCATTGCCAGGGGATACTGCATCGGTTTTTTGCGGGAATCGAACGAATATTTTTCATCGATCTCCTCCAGATAGGGATCGATGCCACCCAGGGATTGCGCCAATTTTTGTTCGATACCGGCGATCTGGTTTGTGTCATCCCTGATGACCGCCCGTGTCAGAGCAGGATCATCGAAAAAATCCTGTAAAGAGGCTCCCTTGAAAAGCGTGGAACTGGCTTTATTGGTTAACGCCAACTTATCTTCATCAGAGAGCGCGTTCCAATCTTCTTCGGTCAACTGGTCCAGATTTGCGGAGCTGGGCGCCTGATTGTTGCCGTCGGAATCGCCCCCGGAGCCGCCCCCGCCGCCCCCGCAGCTGGATACAAGAGCCCAGAAAATGATCACCACCGCTAACCCAATTAATGATTTCTTCATTTACCCCCCTATACTGGCTATTGCAGCATTTCTTTGAGACGGTTGTTAGTGACATCAAGTAATTCAGTAAACGTCAGTCCACTGGAATGCAGACAGATTTTTTACTAGGCAAGAATCATACCCTGAATGAAATTTATTGAATGATTTTATAGTTTGTTGATATTGTTGGGATTATTGCTTTTAGGGATCAGTTCCCTTTTTGTAATTATGTATACAAATGAATACAAAAATTGTGTACAAATATGCACTATGGTGTGGCCTGGCCACAATTGAGTTTTCAGCTGATTTTTATACGTGACCGTCAACTATTCGGGCCTGAAACATCGCTAGAACGAAGATTTTTGTTTGATATTTCCCTTATCGATCTTATCATTTTAACTTTGAATCGATAATAATTCCGGCATTATTCCGCTGCTCTTGGGGCAGGCCGCATTGAGCCGGCCTGAGTGCCGAAGGTGACGATAGTCTATGCACAATTTGCGACGAACCAGTATTTTGCTTCTGATTTCAGTTTTGCTCCTGAACGGTTGTATTTTGGAACGGATTTTCATAGTTCAAAGGCAGCTTTGCGACTTTGAAAATAACTTTCTAGTAGAATCTTCGGATGGATTTCGAATTATTATACGGGAGCCGGTTATGCTGGATGATGATATCATCTGGCTGGCAGGCGCGCAGCCGTCCGATCAGGAGATGATTGGTGATGATCTTTTCATGACTTATATTGCGGAGAGAAAAGGGGGACCGTCTGACGGACGATATGATTTGCCCATTGAATTACGATTTATCCGTCTGGACGGAAAGTATCGACTCAAAGAGGGCGCCCTCAGCCGCAACATAACGGAGATGCTGACGGAAGATCTGTTGATCCAGATCATGCAGTCGGTCTGCACGTCTGAAAAAAGTCTGATTAAACAACAAATTGTTGTCGACATCAGCTCCCTGGATCGATCCTTGTTGCCGGGTCGGGCGGAATTAACCCGCATCCTTGGACCACCTAACCCCAACTCGGTAATTGAAAACAAGCTGGTATACGATTATCAACTTAAAAACAGTATTGATCCGGACCATGAGTCCCTCATCGAAATCTACCTCGATGACGGAGATGAGAGGATTAACCGGATCCGGATGACGTATCTGCGATACCACCTGGATGCCGATATTGAAAAGGGTGAAGCGGTCCTAAGCGTTGAACTATTTGAAGATCAGGATCCACAGATTTAGACTAAAGGTTCAAAGGTTCAGGGTTCAGGGTTCAAGGTTGATGGAATTCTATCTTTTTTTAGCTTTATAATAGATGTAGCGAAGCGACCTCATCAATTAATCAATTTTCAATATTCATTAGTCATTTGGTTACGGGGCTTTTAGAATGTCGAATGTCGATTGGTCCGCCTCAGGCGGAACGAATTGAGGTATTCTATCAATTAATATTCAACAAAAAGATAGGATATATTCACTATTCAATTGTCAATATTGATATAGCCGCAAAAAGGCGCAAAAAGCGCAAAAGTTAATCTTCGCTACCAGTAATATCAATAAGTTACAAAGTCAAAATTCGACAATCTCGACTTTTTACGAAACCGTCAATATTCAATATTCATTTTTTGCAGCCGTTCGGCGTGGCCGTAAGCACCCATGGTTTGATACAGGCGAAGGGATTCTTGCAGCATATTATGATTTTCGCCCGTATTTCCCAGTTTTTCGGCAAGCTCCGCCCGGCACTCCAACACGACCGGCCGCATCACTTCCCCTCCGGTAGTTTCAATCAGTTTTTCAGCCCGTTCCAGCGCTGCCACGATTCGTGTATGATATTGCGCATGATTGAGAGCCAAAAATACCTTTGCCAGTGTAATCTGAGACTGTAATTCCCAGAAACGGGTTTCTTTGCGGCGGGCGACCTCGACTGCTTCTTCAGCAACGGATTGGGCCTGTTCCAACTCTCCGATACCGGTCAGTGCTTCAGCCAGATAAGCCAGGTATGATGCTTCAGCTTCCAGGCCAAGCTTGTGCTTTCTGGCCTGGGCGAGCGCGAAATCAAGTGACGCTTTGCCCTGCATCCAGTGATTGGCGACAAGCTGAGCGCGTCCCAGGGTTGAAGCGGACACAGCAATGGCCCAGGTAGAGCCTGAGCGTTCGGCCAGTTGAACGAAAGCGCGTGCATTGCTTAAGCTGAGGTCTACATCTCCACTGTAGATCGTGAGGCTGGCCCGGACCAGTGCTTCCGTATGCATGGTGCGCGAATCTTTCCGCAATTGGTCGGTTGATGGCGCGAGACGGGCGGCCTGATCAATTAAGTCGGCGGCTTGTCGCAGCTCACCCAACATTGAGCGGATGTTTGCGCCGGCAAGCAGAAATGAACGCAGCAGACGATCGGCTGTCGACCGGCTTAAAACCGGCGTTGCCGATTCACATCCAGCGATACCTTCCTCGATAAGGGTCAGGGCTGATCTTAAATTGCCCTGATGGAACTGGGCCACATACCGCCGCTGCAGCAGCCTCAGCTTAATCTCCGGGTCCGGCACCTTCCCGGCAATGGTTGTTGCCATATCAAGATACCGCTGCTGTCCCTTGAAATCTCCTGACCACCCCAACCGAGCGGCCATGTCTTCGTGAAGACGCAGGGATGAGTGGTGATCGCCAAATTTGTCTGCCAACTCCCGACCGATATTGAAGATTTCTTTGACTTGCCTTGGGGACACATCGACGCGTCCGCCGATATCCAGCGCCCCGCAACATGCCTCCAGCTGCAGTCTCAATGCTTCCTCATCAACCGGTGCCAGACGGGCCAATTTCAGCGCCTGATTCCAGTGGAAAAATGTTCTTTGAACTTCGGCGAAGCCGGCAACCCGGGCTGCTCTTCGATGCCATTGGGCGGCTTTGAGGAGTTCGCCCCCTTTCTCCCAGTGGCTTGCCAGCAGTCCTGCGATTTCATCCTGCTGACCAGATCGAATGGTTTCGAAAGACTTGGCAATACGGCGGTGCATATCTGCACGCGGCCGGCTTAAGAGTGAACGGTAAGCCACTTCCATCACAATCGGATGCTGGAAGGCGTAGATTAACTCCGGATAAAATTCTTTTTCATAGACAAACTCCACCTCGATCAATCCCCCCAGGCAGTCGTCGAGTTCGATTTCCGGTAAATCCAGGGCCACATGCAACACTCGCTTTTCAAATTCCTGGCCAATTACCGATGCGGTTTGAAGCACCAGTTTGGCCTTTTCGCCAAGACGATCTATACGTGCGGCCAGAACCGTCTGTACTGTTCGTGGCAAGGTTTGGGTTTTAACGGGATTTTCCAACCGGTAGGCACCCTGCTGTCCTGAGAGATTCCCTCCCTCAACAAGGGTTCTGACCAGCTCCTCAATGAAAAACGGATTGCCTGCAGTGCGAGACACGATTTTTTGCGCCAGAGATTGGGCCGATGGGTCCTTCCCAAGGAGTTCGTCTACAAATTCCCGGGCGCATTCGTTGTTCAGGGCCGGCAATGGTAGGTTGCGGTAAACGGAACGGTCCATCCACCGCCGCCGGTATTCGGGTCGGAAGTTCAAGATTATCAGCGTACAGGTGTGCTTAACAGAGTTAACGAGTTGCTCAATAAAGGCATCGCTCGGCAGATCGATCCAGTGCAGATCATCGACTAAAATTAACAGCGGTTCCCGCTCAGACTTCAATCGAAGTAAACGTTTAATCAGGGCGAATAATTGTTGTTGACGAACATCTAAGTCGACTTCTTTCTCCGGCAACCGGACATCTTTTACGGCCAGAAATTCAAACCAAACCGACAAACTGTCGGTAAATGCCTCATCCAGCAGAATTAAGGATCCGGCAATTTTTTTGCGGGTCTCCTCCTCTGAATCCTGTTCGGAAATACCGAGCAAACTTCGTACAAGGTGTTGAATCGGAAGCAGGGGGACCGTCCGAATATGGGAGGCGCAGTTGGTTTTACAGATCGTAACTCGCTTATTTTGATTGAGTTCGAGAAATTCGTGGCACAGGCGGCTTTTGCCGACTCCCGGCTCCCCGACGACACCGACCACATTCCCTCTGCCATTCAGGGCCTGTTGAAAGGCGGATTCGAGCACGGCCAATTCGGCCCCACGACCGATAAACCGTGAAAAACCCCGCTCCCGTGAAATATCGAGCCGGCTTTGAAATTGCCGGATATCTTCCAGTTCGTAGATATGCAGCGGCTGCCGAACACCTTTAACCGTAGAGGCTCCCAGATTTCGAACTTTAAAAAAACCCTCGATCAGCCGATGGGTGTGCTCCGTGATGTAAATCCGTCCGGATTCGGCCAGCTGCTCCATGCGTGCCGCCAATCCAACGGTTTGCCCCTGGGCCGTGTAGTCCATGCGCAAATCGTCTCCGATTTTGCCGACAACCACCTCCCCGGAGTTCAGACCAATCCGAACGCCGAAACTAAGCCCTCGTTTCACTCGCAACCGATCGGCGAGGCGCCGCAATTCACCCCGCAGATAAAGGGCGGCATAACAGGCGCGCGAGGCGTGGTCTTCGTGGGCAATTGGCGCTCCGAACAAGGCCATGATGCCATCGCCGGTGTACTGGTTGACAGTTCCCTCAAAGCGATGGATTCCGGCAGCGAGGATTCGGAAAAAGTCATCCAGGATGGCATGCCACTCTTCCGGATCGACCTGGTCGGCCAGTTCCATGGATCCCTGAACGTCGGCAAACAGCACGGTGACCTGTTTGTGCTCGCCCTGCAGGGCGCTGCGGGAGGTGAGTATTTTGTCAGCCAAATGCTTGGGCGTGTAAGAGCGGATGGATTCTAAACGGTCATCGGCGGAGCCGGCGGGATGACCGCAACGGTGGCAGAATTTTGCGTCTGTTGAAATGGCTGTTCTGCAGCCAGTGCAGATCTGCTGAAGACGGGATCCGCAATTTTGGCAAAAATTCGCTCCCGGCGGATTGAGCTGGCGGCAGGAATTGCAGACGGGTGTTGACCGGCTGGTGTGGTTTTCTCCCAT
>JAAUYB010055768.1_pt1 | contig 10759 bp, 4 predicted proteins | sample 7278071 | NCBI WGS metagenome assembly JAAUYB01 (sample SAMN14350121, study PRJNA611818) | marine sediment metagenome | isolation source: surface marine sediment (1.8m) | place: French Polynesia: Moorea | collected 2018-08 | reverse complement strand
TCTCTTGACAGCTTGGGCTAGCCCCTCTTCCTCCATCAGGCTGCCCAGCTCTGGTGCCAAGCTGCTACGTCTCCTCTCAGCGGTCGCAACACTCCCCCGTACGTGGCAAGCGGTGGAACGCAGCTGCCGCGTATATACTCGGGAAGGGGCAGAACCCACAGAAGGCTAAACGCACAGCTGGCGTAGGAACAGCTTCGGCAGCGCCAAGACAAGACAAGACAGCACCAGGACGCCCGAGCGTCGCGTGCGTAGAGGAGAACGAGCAAGGAGAACGGGTACGCAATACGCGCCTGGACGCTAAAGCGTCATACGCGAGGGGGGAATGACCGACACAGAGCGAGGTTGCGTGACTACAAACGCGAATGTACCGCCGGGCAGATTTACCATATAAAAGACGGAAAGGGCTTTAATACAAAGACGCAAAGAACAGTCACAAATGTTTAGAAAGTATTGAATGGCAAAAGAAAGAGAAAGGCAGTAAACGCGATAAGTAAACTCAGAGTTCTTCATCCGTTTCCGGACGCTTCACTTCTTCTTCGAGGTCTTCGTCGTGGACTTCCGGGAGGTCGGGCGGTAGTCCGGGTCGTCGTCGGAGCGGCGGGACCTCCTCTCGACGACCCTGATGACCCGGACGCTGTCGTCGCTCCCAGAGGAGGAGGCCTTGGAGGAGCCGGGCCTGGATCCACGGCGGCCAGGTGAGTCCGGACGGGCGCGAGAGCGAGAGCGATCGGTGGAGGCACTGGGGCGAGGTGAGGCGGGGCGCCGGTCCTCATCTCTGGAGCAGCCAGGGCGGGGTGACGCGGGGCGGCCGGATCGTCCTGGGCGAGAAGCAGAGCGGGGAGAGACTGCACGGGCTGAGGTACCGCTACGGGACGTACCTGGCTCCGGGGAGCTCACTCTGGCTCCCAGTCTGCTGAAGGCGCTCTGGCGGGTGGCGGAGGCCGACGAAAACCTGCGCGGGTTGGACCAGGCGCTGAGCGGCGCAGCGGGTGGCGGCGGGCGGCGGTCTTCAGGGGAGGAGTGGCTTTTGCTCCTTGACGCGCCAAGGCGTCCAGAGCTAGGCTCCTCCTTAGCAGCAGCGGCGGCGGCGGCCATCCCGGGCCCCTTGGCAGTGACGCGGACGTGCGCCCTCTGGGCTGAGAGCAGCTCGTCGGCGACGGAGACCGGCAGCTTGATAAGGTCGCGGTAGTAGACAGGGTAGGGGTAGGGGCTGCCGAAGCGAGCTGCGTAAAACCCCCAGCGGTCGTCATGGTGGCGCCGCTTGGTGAAGAGACCGAACTGAGCGAAGTCTTCAAACTGCTGCTTCTTGTCGGCCCAGTTGCGCTCGGACCAATCCTGGCAGTACTCCTCCTCGTTGTGGCCCCGATGGAGGCACTTGCTGCAAACTTCATGGAGCTTGGGGCACACGAGAACCTTGTGGGTGTCCTTTTGGTCGCAGAGCGGGTAGATGCAGACCTGCTCGCCGACGGGCGTCTCCTTGCGGCGGGGGCACATGAGCACACCCTTGGTGTCTACGACGCTGTGGCCTCCTACGCCGCAGAATTCGCAGCGTCGGCCCCAAACCGGACTGTACTGGTACGGATTGTTCCTGTCGATGTCGCGGTTCCAGTGGCAAATGTACGCCGGCGCCTGGCCCGTGAGCTGACGCAGCGAGGACCTTTGACGCTTCCTCGGCGGCGGCTGCCCAGACTCCTCAGACGTGTCGACGTCGTCAAATGCGTCGTCGTAGTCGCCGTCTTGCAGGATCTTGTCTATCTCCGCGTCCCAGTTCTCTTCCTCCTCCAGCTGCATGCCCTCCTGCTCCTCCTCGATGCCCACCTTGAACTCCCCCAGGTATTTAAAGATGGTGGACTCAACGGTGTCATTGACGCCGATGGGGCAGCGACCTTGACGCTCCGTATCTTCCAAGAAGAGTTTGGAGGGGAGCCCGACCTGCGTCGTGGCGTCGTGCCAGTTGTAGAAGTAGACTTCATCTCTGAAGGAGCCGTCCAACTTCTGTGGCCATTTGTAGATTTGCGTAGGACGCCGAAAGAGGGGCCAGACGCGCTGACCCTCCCAGTCGGGGTACGGAGAGCGTCCGTACGTCTTCTCGTACTTGGTCCTGGTCATGGGCTTGAAGTCGCAATTCTTGACCCACAGAGCCTGGATGCCGGTGCCCGTTTTGGCCGTGATGCCGACGTTGATAAGCTGCCCGCGCTCCACCTTTTGATACTCGGCAAAGACCCGCCTGGTGTCGACGGTGCCCCGAACAGTCAGCTTCGATGCTAGTGCATCTACTGATATCTCGGAGCCCACCTTGATCACGGTCGGGTCCCTGAGCCACGGGGCGAAGACGTCCGGCAGGGACTGGAGCGGGTGCATGGGGTCCACCGGGTTGCCGCCCCTCATCTTCTCCAAATCGAAGAAGCAGGTCTTGCCGGAGGCGGTGGCGAAGTGGACGAAGACGATCCTCTTCTTGAAGCGCCAGTCGGAGTACATGCTGGGAAGCATGCGGCCGGTGTGTTCGCCGTACCACTCGAAGTCGAAGCTGAGCAGGCCGTAGTCGTTCACTTCGGTCTCGACGATGGGGGCGTAATCGTACCAGTCCTTAGGATCCTCCACCACGAAGAGAGCCGCCTTCTGCTTGGAGGAGAGCTTGGTGACGGCGGGGGTGTCCATCCTGATCAGGTTGTGGGCGTCGCGGAAGAAATCGTAGACCTTCTTCTGCTCGGGCTCCATGCTGGACCTGATGGCCTCGGACGAAAGACCGTTGTAATGCGCCGGGCTCCTGTTCCAAAGTTTCACTACACTCTCGTCAGAAGACGAGGAGCTGGCACGCTCCATGGCACTCATGCTATCGGCCCCGCTCACTTTCACTGCCCCTGCCGAAATTGGACTTGCTTCCCTCACTGCCGGGCTTCCTGACCGCAGCTTGGACGTTTAAACGTCTGCTGCTCTTACCGACCAACACTTCTTTTGACAAAATTTCCGGACACGTAACTTGACACACTAAATTCAAAATTTCTTTTCCCCCTCTATTTATAGGTGCGGCGGGACTCGGGGCCGACTCCTGCGGAGTCCGTTTTCGACAGCTTCTTGATCAGCGGAGACCCCCGGCATCCATTTTCCACCGGAGAAGACGTGCTGGCACCTTTTTGTGGCATAGGGTGAGTCTCCAATGCTATTCCAACCTCTCCACTTTTGAGACACTTATGTAGGTGCTTCTTCCTTTTTGGCACCTTTTTGGACTCCTATTCCCCTCCGTGATACGGGAACAAAGTGGGACTCCACTCCTCCCCCCGACCATCTTAGTTTTCTTCGTCGGCTGATTCCTCGCGCGCGCGTAGTGGGCGAAAGGGGCTCCTAGTGCTAGGAGCTGACTAGTTTTTCCTTGTCTAAATCACGTGGTGTGGACTTCTTTTAGGTGGAGGTCGTCGGAACGGCCTCGCCTGCTTGAATGAGCGACTCCTCGTCATCCGGACTGATCAGCAACGCCACCTGAGAGATGGGCCTGCGGTAGACGGTGCCGGAGGAGAGGACCTGTATCCTACGGACCTGACCATCGTGGCTGACCTCGGTCCGTACGATCTTCCCCAGCGGCCAGCGTCCTCGCCTCTTCTCATCCATGAGAACCACCACGTCCCCTACTTTAAGCGACCGCCGTTTGCTCCTCCAAGCCGTAAGTTCTTGCAGGTAGGGTTGGAGTTCTTGTCGCAGCCTCGACCATAAATGGTCCAGCCTTTTCTGCAACTGGTGCCACTTTTTTCGCAGGTTCCATCCCCAGGGGGCTCCTGCCAGAGGTCGATACAAGGGCACTGCCATCAGGTCTGCCGGGCAGATGGGTGTGGGGTCCGCTGTGTCGCTGGTCCTGTAGGTGAGAGGTCTACTGTTCAGTATCCCTTCTGCTACGACCAGGCCTGTGTGGAAGTCCTCCCAAGGGATCACCTCCGCGGCTGGGCAGGTATGATAGAGTGTCTGCTTGACCGCTCGAACGAGCCTTTCGTAAACTCCGCCGAAGTGCGGACCTTTAGGAGGCGTGAAATCCCACTCTATATGGGGAAGACGTTCTCTCACCTCTGTCCTTGCTTCTTCTGTCCACAGCAGCCGCAGCTCACTGAGTCCTGCCACGAAGTTAGATCCGTTGTCCGACAGCACCAGCGCAGGGACGCCCCGACGGGCCGTGAAACGGTCGAAGGCGGCTAAGAAACTGGCGGCGCTGGGGTCCTGCAGTTCTTCAAGATGGATGGCCCTGCAAACCATACAGGTGAGAAGTAAGATGTATCTTTTTCTCTCCCCCCTTACGTCTTGGTACTTGACACGAAACGGGCCGGCCATGTCGAGGGCCGTTTTTTGGAAGGGAAAGAAGTTAGACTGCAGCAACCTGTAATCCGGCAGACTGGCTTGTACTTGTTGGCTGGGTGTTGCTTTTCTTCGTCGACACTCCACACAGGATTGGACCACCTTTCGAACGGCCGTAGTGCCTCCCACAATCCAGAATCTCCGCACAATGATACTGAGTGTGTGCTGGGCTCCGGCGTGGTTTAGCACCTTTTCGTGGTAGTAACGGATAAGTGCTTCTGTGGCTGGATGTATCTTGGGCAGCAGAATGGGGTGCCTCTCCTCGTATTCCATCCAGCTTGCATCTCGCAGTCTCCCAGCCAGTCGTAGGCAGCCCTGCTTGTCCAGGAAAGGGGGCAGCTTCAGCAGGTGGCTCTTGTTGCTAAGCTCGTCGTGGCGTTTGAGGTCGTGCAGGGATCTCCCAAAGGCGGACGCTTGCACTGCCCGTACTACTAAGGTTTCAGCCTCTCGTAGTTCTTTCATCAGAATGGGTCCTTTTGTCCTCCTCCTCCACTTAAGTATCCTGGCCGTGATCCTCAACAGCTTCTGCCAGTCGGTGGGACCAACGGGAAACCACTCCGAACCATCGTAACCGTCTGTGGGTACTTCTGAGACAAGAAACGAGAACTGTGCTTTCTTTTTTAACTCCCTCAGGACGTCATCGGTCGGCGAGAGGGCTGAAGGCTGCGGTGGCACTTCTCCCGTGGCGAGGAACGCAGGCCCTTTCCACCACAGATCGTTGTCCAACAACTTGTCCAGGTTGCAGCCTCGTGAGGGGAGATCGGCTGGGTTGTGGTCAGTGTCGGTCCATCTCCAGCTGTTCTTCTCCGTCGCCGTCTGGATTCTTGCCACCCTAGTTCCTGTGAAGGAGTTGTAGTCTTGGGAGTCGCTCCTGATCCAGCAGAGTACGTTTGTGGAGTCCGTGTAGTAATGTACGTTCTCCTTGGAGATGTTCAAGAGGGGATACAGTTTCTCTGCCAACTCTGCTCCCAATAGGGCCGCCATCAGTTCCAGTCGTGGGATGCTGAGCTGCTTTAGGGGGGCCACCTTCGCCTTGCTGATGACCAGACGGCAGCACCTGTTGTTCATGTCTTTGCTACCCGTCACTAAATAGGCCACTGCTGCGTAACCCTTTCCAGAGGCGTCACAGAAAACATGCAGTTCTGCGTTCTGTACGTTTGACTGCGTGAGGCAGCGGTCGATCCGCAGTCGGGGAAGAAGAGCCAGCCCCTGCAGCCACTCTCGCCACTGGAGTTCCACTTCTTCTGGTAGTCCATCGTCCCACCCTAACTTGAGCTTCCAGAGCCGCTGCAGGATCATTCTAGAGATGATGATGAACGGTGAGACGAATCCATGCGGGTCATATAGTCGAGCTTCAAAGCTTAAGATTTCCCTCTTCGTCCACTTCTTCACCAGCGGTGTCTCCATGTGGAAGCTGAACTGGTCTTCTTCGCAGAGGTAGATGACGCCTAGGGTCTTGACTAACGGGACATGTTCTTCCTTGTTGCAGAAGGACGCCAGATCGATCGTTGGACTTCGTTCCTCCTCCGCAAAGGACTGCAAGACGGAAGGAGAGCTAGAGATGATCTTTCTTAATTTCATACCTGCGCGCGCGTAAAGCTGCTGTGCGTCTTTGATGAGCTGGACAGCTTCCTCTTCGGTGTCAACGGAATCCAAGTTGTCGTCGACTAGAGTGCTGTGGATGACCATCTCTGCTGCTCTAGGAAACTCCTCTCTGTGTCTTCTAGCGTGTTCTTTTATTGTGTAGATGGCGATGCAAGGACTGGCTGCGCTCCCGAACGGGTGGACTTTCCACCTGAAGATCCTGAACCCGGTCGGTCCGTCATCCGGCCACAGAAAACGATGCCAATCTCTGTCCTCCTCCGCTAGTCGAATCTGGTAGAACATCTTTTTTACGTCCGCCGCCACTGCCACCCTCCGGAGTCGGAACCTCAGGAACACTTCAGTGAGCTCGTTAATCAACTTTGGTCCCTTATGCAAGTATTCGTTGAGGGCCTTTGACTTCCCTGCCTTCGCTTTTCCGTCCATTACCGGTCTGACTTGTGTAGTGGTCTTATCTCTCCTAACGATGGGAAAGGTGGCGAGATAATACGCTGGGTCCTTGTCGGGGTTCTGCGTCTCGACTTCCTCGACGTGGTCGTCCTTAATCCACTCGTCCAGGTTGGCCATGAACTCTGTCCGCAGGTCTTTGTCCTTGAAGTGCTTGCTTGCTTTCAGGGCTTCTAATCTCTTGCGCACGAAGGAGAAGTTGTTCCCCGGTCTGGAATCATTTTTCCATAGTGTTGGAAGTTCATACTTCCCTTCCTTGAGTTGCAACTTGTGCTTCATCCACTGCATGATCTTCTCTTCGACTGGGGAGTACGTCTCCTTATCGATCTGAGTGTCGATTTCCCACATTTTCTCCACTCTCCTGTGCAGATCGTCCTTCTCGAACTTCTTATCCTCCCCCAGCGGCATCGTTTCCCACAAGGGAGAAGAGACGGAGGTGAAGAGGGCCGTGGGCTGGATTTTTGATTCCCCGGTAGGTCCGGCGATGACCCATCCTAATCTAGTGAGCCTTGCGATGGGGTCCCTCTCGTTCTTTCCTGTCCTATCTGCTGCCAGGGAGCAGAGCAACTCCGGCGTGGCCATACCAATCATGATGTCGACTTTGCGTCCCTGCACTGGCGGTGGCACGGGGAGATCTCGGAGGTGTTCATATTCCTTCTTCTTGGTCTCCCAATTGGTCGGAGTATAGTTGCCGGCTGGTTCGTCCATGACGTGCACGTAGATCCAGTTCTTCTTGTGGGGGCTGTGGATGGCGGAGACTTGCACCGCGGCTGCCAGAGTTCGTTCTGTTGTAACCGCTCCTCCGAATCCTGCCACTGATGTTTCCACCATCCGTCCTGTGAGACACAACTCCTCCGCTGCCTTTTTACTGAGAAAGGCTCCCGTTGCTCCTTGATCCATGAGTAGATTCATCTTGACCGACTTCTTCGTTTCTGGGTTCTGAACCAACACGGGAATGGTCTGGAGTGCCACCGAGCAGCGGGTCCCCACGGCTTTCAGTGCGATCTCTTCCACTGCGCTGTCTTCTGACCATTCGTCGTCGGCGGCTTCTTCCTCGTCTTCCTCGTCTCCGTCGCCCCCCAGGCCGGCCATCAGGGCTCGCTCCTTCCGGATCGCCTGCCGCCTCCGACGAAGGGAGCCGTGTAGTAGATGATGATGTTTTCTCTGACAGGTGGGGCAAACACTCCCTGACGTGCATTCTCTGATCTGGTGTCCAGCTTCAAGGCAGCAGTAGCACCTCCTCCACTCCTCCAGTCTCCTTCTCCTCTGCGTCGGCGTGAGGTCCAAAAACCCAGGGCACAGAGCCAGTTCATGGTTTTCTTTGCAGAGCGGACACTCGGTGGGGGTTTTCTTCAAAGTTATCAACGAGGTGTGCTCGGGCGTCTTCTCCTTCTTCTCCCAGTCCAGCGCCTCCTCGCTTTCTCTGGCATCCTTGACCAGCTCGCCTAGCCATGCTAGCATACTGGGAACATCTCGTCGCGCCTGTTGCAGCCGGACCCACCGCAAGAAATCCCTCCTCAGTGCCTTGTCCAGCCGGTTGAGGTTCTCCTCGTACGTCCTGATTGTGACCAGGTCGTCGGCCCGGCCCATGGAGGCGGCGGTGTCGCAGTAATCCTCCATACGAATATGCAGCTTTTGCAATTTCATAAGGTCGGTGGCGCGGACATTCTGTATTTCGTTCAGCCTCTGCAGTTTCGCCGCGAGCGTGCCCCTGGGGTGAGAGTACCAGTCTGTGAGCTTGTGGATTGCCCTGGCGTAGGAATCTCGGTCCGCGGAGAGTGTGGCGAGTAGCTCCCTCAACATCTCGTCCTGCTTGTTGAGGGCTTTGATGAGGCATTTTGCCTTGATCCCCACCGAGGCTTTGGCTCGATGTATGTTAGACACGAAGCTGGTCATCCACACTGCGTAGTCGACCTTCCTGCCAGAAAAAACCGTCACGAGCTGTTCCAGCTTTTTGGGCTCGGTGATGAGGGGCTCCCCGTCAGCGGGGGGCCTGTCCCATGGCGCGGGGAGGTTGTCCTGGTACCACTCGGGGGTCTCGTCCTCCTGTGGTATAGCATAATTGCTGAGTGTTTCTTTCTTTCCATAGTCTGGGATGAGGCGGGCGAATCGATTTATGACAGGGTGGGGATGGACTGATCTAGCTGCTGCTCCCCCGGTCGAAATACCCCTGGGGTCTTGGGCTGCCCTAGATGCAGGGACGGCTCTGGTGGACTGAGTGGACCTTCCCTGGTTCGCAGCCGCAGCAGGTTGTTGTTGATCCCTTTTGTTTGTCGCAGGTGCTGGAGCAGGATCCCCCTGGCCAGTATCCTGAGCCCACTCCTGAGGGGCCCGAGTCTGCTGGAAGGTAGTGGATCCTCCACCTCCTCGTCCCCCTCCCCCGCCCCTCCGACTCCCCCGATAAACTCCATCCGTAGTAAGGTGATCGAACCGTACGTCTTGGCACGGGCGCCTGTTATCAGGTGTGGACTGCCGTTGTTCTTCTGGGCGAAAGGAGGAGGACTCACCATGGGCGGCCTGTTGGGCTTCCAGTTGACGGTAAACCTCGTGTGCGTAATCGAGCTGGCGTCGGAGTTCCTGGATCTGTTGTTCGTGTTGCTGCTGGAGCTGTTGCTTCTCCCTCTGGGCAGCTTGTTGAATGCTCTGTACCTGCTTTGCGACGTCCGCTTTTGCAGTCGTCATTTCCCTTTTTTGAGCCTCCAGGTCCGCTCGCATCCGGCGAAGCTCGTCCGCGAGACCGTGCTGGTCCTGGTGTTGTTGCTGCTGTTGCTGTGGCAACCGCAGCTGGGGTGTTGGAAATGCTTGTGGGAGAGGGAACCTGAGCGACGGCGCGTGGCTTCCGAATACAGGCGGAAACGGAGGGGCTCCCACCACTTGTGGCACCCCTCCCATTTGTCGGACGTCGGTGTTCATGCTTGCGATGGGCAGGACGGACGGAAACGGTCCCGGCGTGGAATAAATTGCTCCTGCTGCCGAATATACCGGTTGAGGGATGAAGTTTCCACTAATGTAGGGTGTCCCCGATGGTGCGGTGCTTGCCGCAGTAGAAATCAGCAGCGGAGGGTTCAGGGCCGGGACGGACCCTGCGGTTGGAGCAGCTCCCAATGCCGGCCCCGAGGGGGCCGCTAGAGTGGGATTGCTGGGTTGTGACGGTGGGGGGGCGGCAGCGGATGTAGTGGGGGCGCTCCCCACGGAGGTGGACGCAACGACGGCGGCCGTTGATGTAGTGGGGGCGCTCCCCACGGAGATGGGCGCAACGACGACGGCCGTTGCTCCCCCGGTCGGACCACCGTCGGGGGGCCGCGTTGTTGTGACCAGAGCCCCCCCTGCAGAGGATGGGGCATCTCCGGCGGGCACAGCGGCGACGGCGGCGGCGGCCGTCTTGGAACGCGTCTGCGGGGAGGAAGGCGGTGGAGGGGGCGGCGCAGCGGCCTTTTTTGGCTTCTTCTTGGGCAGCGGCGGGATGTCGGGTTCCGATGGGGGCGCGGTGATCACTACGGCGGGGTTTTGCTTTGCTCGAGCTCCTGTCTGTGCTCCAGGATGGGGCACGAAGGAGTGAAGAACCTCGTCGTCGTCGTCCGCTCCAGCATCCACCAGCTCTGGGTATCTCGTAGAAAGACGATAAATCGCTTGTTCCATAAGTAGGTCGATCTCCTGCCATTTGGGTTTCATCTGGAGGTGGGCGGGATTCCTGTTTCTCGCCCTCATCTTGTTCTGGTAGTAAGCCCATGTTTTTGCCGCCACTTCCTTGACTCTGTAGATCTCCTTGAGCAGGGTCGCCGCTGATGCGTGGTCTAAGCCTTTGCTGCGATCGAGCGCGATGGACTCCATGGTGAGGCGGCGCTGATCTTCCTGGTACGATTTAATCCACGCCCTCTCCTCGTTGTTGCAGTTGGGCATCATCAGGCGCGTGAAGATGCCGTCCTGTGTGGTCTCTGCCGGACCTGCGGCCGGTCCCTTCGTGACCGTTGTGTTGGCGGCGGATGCGTTGTTCGCCGCGGGCGGGGCGACGTTCTTGCCATCCGCCGCCGGGACGGCGGTGGCGCCGTCAGGTTCGTTGTGGCCATCCCCATCTCTGTCGTCCGTGCGCTGGTACGCGTCCTGACGATCTGGAGGGGGTGAATGGAACATCTTGTCTACTTCTCGCTATCGCGAATGTAGATCATACTTGTGAATATTTCGCAGCTTGTCGCAAGGACTGCTGCTAGCGGGTTAAATTAAACGTTGGGCGCCATATTACTGCCCGAAGGAAGCGACCGCCGAACTTGTATAAATGTAAAATGTATTTCAATAAGTCAAAGACAAATAAAATCTCCTGAGTCAAGACAAGACAGAGATCCTTCCTTTACAGTGGTTGAGCTTAGAGTGAGCT
>JAAUYB010191273.1_pt1 | contig 10761 bp, 15 predicted proteins | sample 7278071 | NCBI WGS metagenome assembly JAAUYB01 (sample SAMN14350121, study PRJNA611818) | marine sediment metagenome | isolation source: surface marine sediment (1.8m) | place: French Polynesia: Moorea | collected 2018-08 | reverse complement strand
GTACTTTTCTGTTCATGGTAAAAACTGCAATATAAAGCAAGGCAAATAGCTGCCATCTCCTGAGATATTCCAAATGTTCCATCAAAAAAGTTGGATGGAATTTCTAGTTGACATCCTAGTTCTGAAAAGAATTAATTTCGTATACGTGAAAAATCTCGAAACATTTTTTTTTGAAAACGGGGATTGGTTGCTTGTAGAAAATTTGTATGATTATGGCTTAAAACTTTTATTTGAATTTTAAAAGAATTCGTTAAATTCATTGTTTGATTAGACTTTAGGTAAGAATGTAGTATAGTTAGTGCACGATTCACAATTTCACCAGGAGGCGCATTCAAATCGTAGTTGCCTGTATTTAAGCCGTGAACAATATTATTTTCAATTATTGTAATATAGACTTGATGATGAAGATTAGAAGAATAATAGCTACGAAATCTAATTAAAATAGAGGTTAGTGCCTCTTTGATGGCAGTTTCTAATGATAATAAAAGTAAAGTATGTCTTCGCCTAGGAACAATATTTACTTGGTATAAATGATCCTCTGCTCGAAATCGTGTATGTCTTTGGTGTTCTATTGCTCGAACCATTACATCAACATTTCTATCTGAGTAAATGTTTTCACCTCTGTTAAAGACAGGAGCGTCACCATGTCCTAATTGATCTGAATTTTGACTTGTAGAAGGAGTTAATCGTTGTTGTTTTGGATATTCGTCAATGAGAGGATGCTCTTCGGATTTTCTTTTTCGTTCGGATATCTGAGAAGCCTTAGGCTCATTAGTATCTGATTCGGTATCTGTTGACAAAACAGAACGGAGGTCTCTCATAAAATCGCTCATTTTGCCCACATACAAGACAGAAAAGAAAGCTCTTTGTCGTAGAACGTAAGCCACTTACAACCTACAAGGAAGGGTTGGACGTACGTACGTAAGTAGCGAAAAGAGGAAAGAGGGATCTATATCGGGACCTACGCAGTATATGCAGTAGGCAAGAAAAACGTCTACCCTGTTATCTTACGACTATGAACATTTTTTCTTTTCGGCAAACAATTTTAATTTTTAAAAGGAGACTATTTTAGTATATTCGGCGCTGGAGTTGAAATAGTATCGATTCTTAGTTTATTTCAAGCGTCTTCCATTAGCAAATTTTTTTTTGGAATCCAGCGATTATATTGTGGTCCATAATGTAAATATTTGACTAAAATATAGGGCTGACCCCGTTTTTCTTTTTCTTCAATGATTTTTTCTACTGCAAAAAATTCGCCTCGTCTTGGACGACTTGTTTTTGCAAGCTGTTCTGCATAGTAATACCCTTTCATAAGAACACCCTTAAGATCTGTTAATTGATAAAGGGGTGGACTCTTTCCAGCATCGACACGACTAATACGAAATATTTGGCTTCTTTTTGTATCAAAACTTTTGGCAAATTTCGATGGCAAAAAATCAAGAAAAACGTAATTGCCAACTTGAAGATTGTTTTTCTTTTTTTCATATGCTAATTGATTTTGTTTCTGCTCCTCTACTGAAACATCAGGCTTGTATCCAATTGTTTTATCTATAAGAGGGTCATCCATGGGAGAATGAATTTGTGAGGGCCGTAGACCACCAATAGCCGAATTTGGTGAGTTATTAATAGCATTGACAATATGCTGCAGATATTTTGGCCAGTTCTTTGTAAGTCTTGTACGTAGAAGCCGAAATAGTCTTGTTTTTACAAGCAGGATTCCATGTTCAGCAAAGCTAGAAGGTTTATACATGAATTATGAGATTAAGAAGACAATGTTATATTATACCTAGCTTTGTTAGTGCCAAATTTTACTTTAAAATATATCTTCTTAGCCTTGAAAAATCCACGAGTATTTTTAAACTCACTGCCAGCATCACTTTCCAACTTTTCTGGCGTTATTTGCGCCTCAGCAAAAATTGATAAAAAAGCAGACTCCACTTCACTGGCTTGTTTTGTTTTTAATTTTCGACAGAATAGTTTTCGAGAAAAAATGTCAATGCACAGTAAAAATCGGGTGTATTCAGCGAAGGGAAACATTTCTCCTAGGTCCGCCTGTCAGCAAACACCATAGCCGTGGATGTTCATCTGGCGTCGTGTAGTTATTTTTTTTATTTTTCTCATTTCCAAGATATAATTTCTGTCCTCCTTCAAAATATTAAATAATTTTTCTCGAGAAATATCAATACCTTTGTCAAGCTTCAAGAGTAGCTGAAAATTTGCAAGACCAGAAAAACTGCCTGAAAATTTTGGATCACGCCAAAGTCGTCGAATTTCATCAGCCTCTTTCTTCTCCATATTGAAATAATAAATATACCCGGATAATATTGATCCTTGCAGCTGTTTGTAGTCACGTGGTCACGTGACTAATGGGTCCTTGTAAGGGCCTTTGTCATGTGATGCCCCTTCCCCTTTGCAAGCTTTCTTTTTGTCCTTGTCCAGAGCCGAGAGCACAAGGACGATCTAGCCTACACACAAAAAGCGAGAAATAGAAGAGAGAAAATTTACATCCGTTTCACAAAAATTCGAGTAACAATAATATGAAATTGAAAACTGTGAAACTCTCAAGTACACTTTCAGGTGATACGAAAAATTATTCTCTTTCCTACCCGTTAGGCATAATAGAAAGTATTACCAGTGGCCGTTGGGAAATTGCAATTTCTGCTGTGGCAGTGTTTTTTGAAGGCAATTTAGCATGGAATTCTGTCTTTGAGATTTCTACCAATTATGTCGAACATACGGTAATTACTGAAACAGGACAAGAAAGGAAAGAAATGCCTCTTGCTTTTATTCGACTAAAAGGAAATCCGAATGATAAACAAGTTATTGGCTTTAAATGGCGTGACTTTTTCCATATTACTTCGCCAAGTCATACGCTTTCTTTAAATCTCAAAGAAATTTACGATCCAGCGCATCCTCCGCCACCCATTCCTATCCCTGGGCCAGGAGAACCAGTTCAAGAAAGAAAGGCCTACATTTCTATACTTCTCTTATTCAGACGTGTCGAGTAAGGACTATGCCAGGACCTATTGAAAAAAGTCATCCTTATTTGCGTCGTTTACTTTTGCAACATAAAATGTTTCTGTACAATCTCTATACAAAGAGTCCGATCTGGTGTAAAAGACGCTTAGAAAGAGCATCTAAGTCAGAATTAAAAACTTTGATTCGATTTCTAGTTTGTCTTGAGAAGGGCCATGTTGAAATAAGAGCTAAAAACTATCAGGCTATTGTGAAGAGCAAGAGAATTAACAGATTAATTAATCTGCGGAAGAACAAAGTGGAAATTCTTAAATCTCCTCATCCTGAGAAAATCGCTATTTTATCCCAATTTACATCACTTTATTGATATCTTCTTGAACCACTCTTTTATGAACGTAAAATAAAAGGAACACACGATTAAATAGATTAGTTCTAAGCGCAACGAAAGAGAATATATTTTTTTTATTTCAGACAATGGATATTAGTGTGAAAGTTATTATTGAGGAGAAAGAATATCAACGATTATTAGATGTTGAAACTAAATACAAAGAACTTATTAGTTCAAAAAGTTCGAATCAAATGGGTGATGGTAAATTATGTCACTGTCACGAGTCAACCAGCGTGCCGCTAACTCAAATTATTGCTGAAAATCAGGACGCACATGCACTTAAGAGCCCTGTTGCGGGAATTTTACCCTCTATTACAACCTCAGAAGAGAGTCATGAAGAAAAGCAATCTTCAACTTCACTAAAAAGTGGAGCAAGCCCAGAGCGAATGGAAGAGGCGCTGGAAGATAACGTAGGATACCACGAATTTGTTTTGCCATGGTACTATATTGGTACCCCCAGTGGAAAATAAAATGTATGCAAATGAAATTGCTGAGTATCTTAACAAGCATCCAATAGTAAAGTCCCGTTTTATGGGATTTTTTGCTCGGAATACCCTGCCTCAGTCGTTGAAAGAAGGCTTTTTTTTCATCGGAAATACAGAGTAAGTTTCTACTATACTATGCCATGTTCTTCGCTATGTCCTTTTTTAATAGTCTTTCTACAGGACAAGGACGTCATTGGTTTGTTGTTTATCGCTCTTCGCCGGATTTTGTGGAAGTGTTTGATTCGCTTGGTAGTGACATTGATTTTTTAAAAAAATATTTTAAAATCCGAGCGATTGTAGAATTTAATGAAACCCCAGTTCAGTGTGAAGATAGCCAGTTATGTGGGTTATTTGTAACATACTTTTCTATTCTTCGATATTTCAACCTTGACATGGAATTTTTTGATTTTTTAAATGATATTTTTAATACAAATTGTAAGGAAAATGAAAGGAATGTAAAGAATTTTCTTAAAATACTTTAAAATGGCAACTCTTAAACATAAAAAGTTGCAAGTAAACAATACCGTGGAAAAAATTTCTGTGAAAAAGGGATTCGGCAAAATTGTAACACCAAGCCGCATGCTCGTGTGCGGCCCGTCTATGTGCGGTAAAAGTACATTTGTTCATAATGTCATTGAATATCGGGATAAAATTTATGATAAGGCTTTTGAACGAATAATTTATGCTCTACCAGAAGGATCAACTCATTTGCATCAAGCTTTTTTAGAAAATCTTCGAACAGTTTACGCAGATATTCATATAATAGAAGGTCTCCCAAATATTGCAGAGTTGAATATCAGAGAAGATAAGACGCCAAAATTACTGATAATTGAGGATATGATGCAAGCTGCATTTGGCAGTCAAATGATACTTGATCTTTTTACAAAAGATTCGCACCATTGTAATTGTAGTGTTATTATTACGTGTCAAAACTATTTTTTGCCAACGCGATTTGGCCGAACATTTGTCCGCAACTGCAGTGAAAAAGTTATTTTTTTTGACAAAACTGATGCAAATCAACTTAGTATTCTAACGCGTCAAATATTCCCTAAATATCCTTACTTTTTACAAGACTGTTTTGATTGGATTTTTCGTCATAGACACTCTGACCTACTTAAATATTTGTTAATTGATTCTTCGACATTAAGTGATTTCCCATATAATGCAATAGTTCGGAGCTGTATATTTCCGGAAAAGGATGGAATTGTAAGAATGCGGTTATTTTTCCCAGATAAAAAATATAAAGAAGCATAAAGCTAATAAAACAGTTCAAGCTGACGTTTTAGATGGGCTTTTTGAGGTTGGCATGAGTTTTCATTGAACGGTCCCTTAATCGAGATGAAATGGGTGCCTCCTCTTGGCGGCGCAATCGCGTACGGGATGCAACAGGGGCCTCTTCTTGTTTTTGAAACTTTTTTGCTTTCTGAACCAAGGCACTTGCCTTTTCCTGGAGAAACTGAGTAGGGGATTTCTTTTTCCGTGCATTTGTCGATTTATCAGACTGTTTAGGTTTCTCCCCTCGTTCCTCACGTTTCTGCCCTTCGTGGTCAGCAGCTTCAAGTAGGACAGGGCCTCTCAGGATTTCGCACGTCACTTTTTGTTCTGCATCATCAGCACCTTCTGGCTCAAAAGCCCTCATCTCGCCTACTCTTTCCTCTACTGACTTTATATTGTCAATATTGGATGCTCCTTTAAGGTCAGACAATGGCTGTTCGTTGATACGAGAGGCTGCAGCAACAGGTGGTAGAGGGCTTGATTCAGCGGGTAGGTGAGTCGGCACAGACGTTGGACGTTTCTCCCAAGCACCGGCAAAGCTAACACTAGCTAGAGCACGACGGTGACCCTCAGTATCCAAGGGAGCAACTGAAAGAAGAGGAATAAAAATTTAGGCATATTATAAACTTTTGATTTGAATTTTTAATAAATACCTATTGGTTTTTTGGGAATGTGGATGTCTGCCGTAGTTGAAAATCTTGTTGGTTGCGAGTCATCGCTATTGCTGTTGCTGCTACTTCTCAATCGCTCAAATTCGTCTGCGAGCGACTTCCTCAAGGTCTTTACAACCTGGCACTGCTGATCAAGAGCTTGATGGATAGATGTATCCATATTTTCCAACGGCCGATTACCAAAGTATTGCTCAGTACGTCCAAGCTGTCGTCGCTCTTCAATTGATTGTCGAAGTTTTTGCCGCTTCAAGCGATCATCTACAGCCTCTTGCAATAACCAGGCCAGGCTTCCATTCTTCGCGCAATGTAAAGTGTTCAGACTTGCACTTTTACCGCACACATGACGCCCACAAGTATGATGTGCACCAAGAGCACGCGAGAGCGGTCGGGGAGGCAGAGGAGGAGCTGGTGGAGCAGGACGAAGAACCTCAAGCGACGAAGCAGGATCAAAAAGCAAAGCCTGATCTTTCTCTTGCGCAGTAGAAACAGAACATGGAGGAGCTGTTGGAGCTGGAGGTGGAACTGGCACTGGGACCGGACTTGATCGACTAGAGCTGCAAGGAGATTCAGTAGAACCGATTGGAGAGAGCGTGGGGTTTCGTGGTGCTGGCGCTGGAGATGATGCTCGAGCTGGAGGAGCTGGACCTGGAGCAGACGGATGTAGGAAGGGAGACCTGCTTGCGGCTAAAGCTGGAGAAAAGACCGATGGAAGAGAAGGACTGTACGATGAGGGTGTCGATGGCGCTAAGCCGGATTGTGCGGACGGAGGACCTAGTGGTGGCGGTGGTGGTGGTGCATCGAGAGGACGAAGAATTCGTGTGCTGGGAGTACAGATGCGGTTGAGCTGGAGTTCAACATCCTCTTCTACCTCTTCTCTTTCTGCTCTTTCTTCCTGGTCGTGGAGATTTGCAAAGTAGCGTGCGAAGCCTTCGGCATCTCCCAAAGTATTTTGGTTAACATCATGTGTTGCCCGTCTCCTATTTAACAACCTGAAAATAAGAAATATGAAGTATGTAGTAATGTCTTTAGCTTATTTTCATTTATAATGTACCTGTAGCATCGAGCCAAAGCTGCATTTGCTCTCCGTCCTGCCTCAGATCCATGTCTTCGACGCCACCGCAAGAAACGGTTTGTACGACTTTGAGGTAGGCGCCGACGCTGCCTCCGACAGCAATAAAAGAGTGCCTAAAAAAGAATTCCAAATTGTAGCCTAGTAGCAGACAAAAGTGCAGCATCAAAATCTAAATTTAACTCCTAAGTTTTTGTGAGAAATAATTATGTAAAGAAAGGCATTTACCGCAAGGAGAAGAAGAAGGCCTGCTGTGCAGAAGCACGCTGCAACAACTGGACCAACAACAGATGGCGGAGACGGTCCTCTAGGATAAAAATCGTAGTTTTGGCCTTCGGAAGGTGGTGCATGCGGGTCTGTTCCTTTTTTCGCCCCGTAGAGATCCGGCTCAACAGAAGGGTTATTTTTAGCTGCATTTAAAGCCCCCTCTCCTTCTCCCTCAAAAAGGCCAGCAGTCGAGTCAGGTGCGCCCAGTCCATCATCATCCTCGTCGCTATCGTCCTCATCCTCATCGTTGTCCGTGTCGTCGTCCTCATCCTCATCGCCGTCGTCCTTGTTCCTTTCCTCGTCATCCTCGTATGCATCATGGTAGTACGTCTCATCATCACTGCTGGAATCGTCGTCGTAGTCATCCGGATCAAAAGGAGGGTCGTGGTCGTCGTCTGAATGCCACGCGCCTGTGTGAAACCGACGTAGCTCGAAATGCGTGCCGTTCGGGTATTTGCACCTAATTTTAAAAAAATCTTTTATTCAATATTCTATAGGAAAATATTGCAATATTTTACGTACACCCAGTAGTTGCAAGGCGACTGGGGGAATTTATCAATGATGATAGGTGGGAAGAAGGCCTTGTTGTAGACAGGGCAGCCTTGTGCGATGTTGTCGTCCTAGGTTAGATGCTTGGTGCACTGGATCTAAAAAAACTCTTTCGTTCCATATGTACTCTTTTCTTTTTTTTCTCCACAATTACCTCGGCAATTGCCGTGTTCACGGCAAGCAACAAGATTGCACAAGGCAGGAGAGCCATCCTGACCAAGAAGCTTCGACGATAATTAAAAATTACATGATTTTCTGTATCGCTCTCTATTTCTTAAGAATTTTTGTATGACAGTACATACAGCAGCAGCAGCAATAACAGAATCGATTCTCTCCGATCTATCCCTCGCAACAGCATAAACCAAGCAACCTTAGTGCTACATGCCAAGGGAGATAGGATGCTCCGCCTCTACTCCGCCGAATAGGCTAGGAATGGTCTACTTCCAGCATCTATGGCTAGAGAGGGATACATTCTGCGCACGACGAGAGGCGCACTTTCCAGCGGGACCTTTTCATTTCAGCGGCATCCCACTGCTTTTGCTCTCTACAAATGCTTTCACAAACCAAATGTTGGGCACTGGTGCTTTCGAATACAAGAGTAGCAGCGGCTTTCTCTTGTATTGATTGTAACAGCTGGTCGCTGATCGATCGATACGAAAAGTGGCAGCAAAATGAATCCTTTTAAAGAATTTGTTTGCATTGCCTGTGAGGCATTTAGAAATGGAACATGTTTGTGCTACAAAGATCGAAATGGGCCAAGAAAAGGACGTGACTGTATCCAGTGCCGTTGTGTCATTATTACCTTTTTACTGCTGAACAAAAAAAATGCGCAAAAAAATTTTTTCCGGTGCGGGAAAGGAAAAAACTTGGGATGTGGATGCAAACTGGTCTGCCAACTTCGATCCGATGGTGGTACATGTGAAAGAAGACATGGAGACAAAAAAGTATTTATTGCTCATAAAACATGCGAAAAACACTATAAAAAGTGTAGTACAATGAAAAGACTAGAAGAAAATTTTGAAACATTCTCAACAATTGTTAACAAAGTTGGATATTTGGAAATTCCTCAAAGGTGCATTCCTTTTTTTGGCACCAAACAGCGCAAATTTCACCAACTCAAAGAGCTTGAACCAGAATATAAAAAAAAGCGAGATCTGGTAGTTACGGAGGCAAAGTTGAAGTTGTCAAAAAAATTTCAAACAGAACTAAGAATTGTACCAGAAAGTTTACATATAGCTCCTCCTACTCTAGCAACAGGAGAAGAGGAGGAAAGCCGAAATGCTGCTATGACAACTAAAGAAAACAAATTATCTGAATCTCGTGCGAAAAAAATCATAGAAACTTCCACGTCCAATTCCCCGTCAAGTTGCAGAATACGCAATGAAAATGAAGAGGAAGTAGAGGCGGTAGCTCATATTAATTATCCAAACAATACTAGCACCAGCGGCACTGGAGAGGATAATGCCCTAATCCAAAATATTTCTGAGAACGAGAGTACGTTGTTGGAAGAAGAGAATGGAGAGGAAGCAAGTGATAATGAATCTTGTCGTACTGTTGAGGAGCCACCTACAGAGGAAAACATTCATAACTCCTTTGTACAAGTTTTGCAATTCTTTACTACTCTACAAGATTCACAACAGGTACGTCTCTAATTACACATGGGCAAAGGGGCGGACGGGGGGGGGATACCCATAGGCTCATGCCGCAAAACCTAGTCCCCTCCCTAACGCAAAAATTAATTGACTCCCCCAAAGTTTTTTTTCCAAAATAGCACTTGCGGAATAGTCCACCTCCCTAGGTATAGTCCACCTCCCTGGGTCTTTTTTTGTAGTACCCCTCACTGAGAGAATTTTTTGTCTCTCCTGCTGAAATTTCGATGGCGCTAATGTGTGCTCCTAAGTTATATGTATATGATAAAAAATGCATTTTTATGTGATTTCAGGTTGGAAAATTTTGGTCCGAAATCTCCAATGGTGGACAATTTAATTATGAATTATTTGATACCTATTTTTCGCTCCTAATGGCACACAATGAAACAGTTTTTGCTTTTCCAACAGCTTTACTAAATGATAAGCTTCTTGCTACAAAGTTTACTCAGAAAAAAAAATTAAGAGGATTTGGATTTGAAAAGGCATTGAAGTGTCCTTGGAAATATTCCCTTGAAACTGTTGAGGAAGAAGCAGGAGACTTTGTAGAATTTAAAAAAGTAAGCAAGTTGGCTCTTTTCGCAAATATTTTTATTCTTTCTTCTAACTAATTCTTTTCCTTTAGGTCAACTTTGATGAATATAAAATTATTCTTTTTCCGATTTTAACAAGATTAGCAAATGGAGCACAGCATTGGTATTTAATTGTTCTTCATATGACCACTCAAGCCAATGGCATCGTAGAAAACATAATGGTAGTGTGGGATTGTCTTTGGCAATACAATAAACTGAAAGATCAAAAATGGGATAAGAAAATTATGAGGTAAGTACTAATATACCAAGTGGATACCAAGTGGAAAGAACAGATTTTGGTGATATGATATAGCATATGATCGTAAGGAGAGTACCAAAAGATTTTTAGCTAAATATCCCGGCCAGAGATTTTTAGGGGCTGGGTAAAAAACCTTCCCCCCAAGCCCAAAGTTCTTCACCCCTCCCTGGAGCCAAAATCTAAATCTATGTCCCCCCCCTCCCTCCTCCCTCCTGCGGGCCGGACCAATTTCTACCGCCCTTGTCGCCAACCAGCGTACCAAGTATGGACACTCCCCATACTATAAGGGCTTGAGTGCCGGCTGGCGCTGTAGCAGATTGTTCAAGGAGGTCGGGATGAGGGTCGGAGAGCAGGGTCCAAATCCGTACAAGTATAATTTAGATTGGGCGCACATTGGGCGCACACATAGCATGGCGGACGCAAAGGTTACCGTTACCCCTCCTAAAGAGTTGCTTAGGCGTCTGTTTTGCAATTTTACCGTACCCTTTCTGCTACCCTCCCTGCATATCCGAATTCTTTTTTAGCAGACATTTTTTCCCCCCTACTCCGGCCTACCCAGTGTCCAAGATGATCCGGAGGCTTCTTGCGGTGTCGAGTGCGTACG
>JAAUYB010176438.1_pt1 | contig 10767 bp, 11 predicted proteins | sample 7278071 | NCBI WGS metagenome assembly JAAUYB01 (sample SAMN14350121, study PRJNA611818) | marine sediment metagenome | isolation source: surface marine sediment (1.8m) | place: French Polynesia: Moorea | collected 2018-08 | reverse complement strand
TTAAATGCAGATGGAAGTTACAGTTATACCCTGGATAATAATAATCCTGATGTAGATGGGTTAGACGATGGAGAAAGCTTAAGTGAAGTGTTCCGATACACCAATAGTGATGGAGATTTAACCGCATCTGCACCTCTTACTATTACCATTGAGGGGGTAAGTGATCAACCACCCATTATTGATGAACCTGGTGGTGATTCCTTATCAGCAAGAACTCCTGGTTTTTGGTCCAATCATACAGAACTTTGGGATGGTGATTTAACCAATGATGCAAAAGGAGGTGCAGGAAAAGAGGATTTTCCATTGCAAGACTTATTGTATTCTAGTGTTGACCCGGTGACTGGAGAAAGCAGTAAAGGACTGTTGATTGGTGATTTTAACCATGATGGTCTTACCAATAATAATGAACGTACCCTATTCTATAGTCATGAAGAAGCTTTAGAACTCGTCGACGCATCCAGAAAAATCAGTAAACAAGATGCACGTTATATTTTAGGTCGTTCTTTAATTGCTTCATGGTTGAATAATCTTGCTGGAACTCCTTCTCCCATTGACGACATTCAAGATGGCATTGATTGGCTACAATCTCATACTATGGATGAAAATAATGATGGACTAGGAGATGGTAATTTAGTGTTAGGGGCCAACATTTATGGGGTTCAATCTAAATCCCTAGACTGGTCAGGTTCTCCTGAAAATGACACAGGTTTACCTTCAGGGGAATCAATTCATACCGCCTTAGACCAGTACAACAATTTTGGTCTGGTGTAAATCCTTTTTCACATTAATTAACATAATTTAGGCTGGCGATCGCCTTTGATAATCTTTGTGATGAATAGAAGGCGATCGCTATTTTGCGTCTCGATCAACTCAATCAATTGTTAACAGGAATGTCTGGATTTCCCCAAAACCAATTACCGGGAGACTGGGGATTTTCACTATACAAAAATTCATTCAGTAAAGTTGTTAATTCATCCTTCGTCAAATATCCATCTTTATTTAAGTCTAAGTGTAAAAAAGTTTGATGCACTTCTTCTATGTCGGTTTCATAGATTTGATGAAATTTTGTGAATTCATCTATACTCACCTGATTATCTTGGGAAAAATCCATGACCTTTAAGGTAATATTAGTAAAGGCTTTTTGAATGTAGGAAGCTTCAAAACGATCTAGCATTTGTTCTAAATACCATAACCATTCAGCTTCTGTAATCTTTCCATCACCATTTTGATCGGCCCAAACTTCTAAACGATTACAAAACCCCATCCAAAAAAAATGAAGTTCTTCGTATTGAGACGTTCCCCATTTCCATGCTCTCATCTTAGTAATTTCACCGATAAGTTGCTCAAAATCTTGGCGACTGAGTACCCCATCATGATTCCGATCTAAAATCTGAAATAAATACCGTAGTTTTCTTTCTCGAATTGGGTTAAGCATAACAATTTAACATCCTCAGAATGAAGAATTTTAGGTTGACTGGACTTTTTCAAGTAATAATCTCTCGATTACCAATCGGGAAAGTCTCAATCTGCATGATTACGATACCAATCAATGGTATTTCTTAACCCTTGTTTAAAATCCATTTGAGCCACAAAACCAAACTTTTCCTTTGCCCGTTGTGTATCTAAACAACGACGGGGTTGACCATTGGGCTTATCTGTTTGCCAGACAAGTTTTCCATCAAACTCCATTAATTCACAAATTAATTCAGCTAAATATTTAATAGGAACCTCATAATTTGTGCCTAAGTTCACCGGCTCAGGTTCATTGTATAACTGAGTGGCCATAACAATGCCCCGGGCTGCATCAGTAGAGTATAAAAACTCTCTCGTGGGAGAACCATCACCCCAGACAAAAAGCTCTTTTTTTCCTTCTTTTTGGGCTTCATACACTTTACGAATTAAAGCAGGGATCACATGAGAACTATTAGGATTAAAATTATCCTCAGGTCCGTATAAATTAACGGGCAGTAAATAAATGCCATTAAATCCATATTGTTGACGATAGGATTCCAATTGCACTAATAAAGCCTTTTTAGCGATACCATAGGGAGCATTGGTTTCTTCGGGGTAGCCATTCCAGAGATCATCCTCCTTAAAAGGAACAGGGGTAAATTTAGGATAAGCGCAGATTGTTCCCACACAACTAAACTTGTCAACCCCTGCTTCATAGGCAGCATGAATGAGTTGCGCGCCCATCATCAGGTTGTCGTAGAACAACTCTGCTGGTTTTTCCTGATTTAAGCCAATCCCTCCCACATGGGCAGCTAAATGAACCACAACATCTTGTTGTTCAACTGCCCGTTGACAATGATCGAGTTTCCGCAGATCACAGTCACGAGATCGAGGAACGCTAATTTTTTCTGGTTGTGCGCCGGCGGCCACCAACTCATTAACCACTTGCTTGCCGAGAAACCCGGCCCCACCGGTTACCAAAATCCTTTTGTTCGTTAAATCTAGCATTGTGTTGATACTCCCTTGATCCCTGAAGTCGGTGAACAGTTGCTCATAATTAGTGGCTCAACGTTAACTTAAGCCCCAATTAAAAAACAACTGATTGCCCCAATTAATCCACCATGACGCTCATGGGTTGACGCACATAAGCATTATCCTTGAAGAGTAACACTTTGTCATTAGATGTTTCGTTTGGAGAAGAAAGTCCTAAAACCGCCAGGTCTGCTTCTACCATCAGATGCACTAACTGTTCAAAGGTAACAGAGGGTTCCCATCCCAGTTTCGTTTTGGCTTTGGTGGGATCACCGATTAATAAATCCACTTCCGCAGGCCGTAAATAACGCTTATCGAAGTCCACATAATCTTCCCAGTTCAAGTTAACGTATTTGAAGGCAATCTGCAAAAACTCCCGTACCGAGTGGGTTTCCCCAGTGGCCACCACATAATCATCAGCTTGATTTTGTTGGAGCATTAACCACATGGCTTTAACGTAGTCTTTAGCATAGCCCCAGTCCCGTTTTGAGTCGAGGTTACCTAAATAGAGCTTTTTCTGGGTTCCAGCCACGATGCGGGCGATCGCTCTCGTAATTTTCCGAGTGACGAAGGTTTCACCGCGACGAGGGGATTCGTGGTTAAATAAAATGCCGTTACAGGCAAATAAATCGTAAGACTCGCGATAATTGAGGGTTTGCCAATGGGCGTACACCTTGGCGCAAGCGTAGGGACTACGGGGATAGAAGGGTGTGGTTTCCTTTTGGGGGATATCTTGAACTTTACCGAACATTTCTGAGGAACCGGCTTGATAGAAGCGAACTTCAATGCCAGTGCGTTGTTGATAGTCTCGGATGGCTTCTAGCAGACGGAGGGTTCCCATCCCCACCGCATCGACGGTATATTCTGGGGAGTCAAAACTCACTCGAACATGGGACTGGGCCCCTAAGTTATAAATCTCAAAGGGTTTGACTTCTTCTAAGATGCGTCGCAGGGTGGTTCCGTCTGTTAAGTCTCCGTAGTGGAGAAATAACTTGGCCTCGGTTTGGTGAGGATCGACATACATATGATCGATGCGATCGGTATTGAAGGTTGAGGTTCGGCGGATAATACCATGAACTTCATAACCTTTTTCTAGTAACAACTCGCTGAGATAAGAACCATCTTGTCCAGTAATACCAGTGATCAGGGCGCGTTTTGTCTGGGTCATTGCTTAGTTATCCTAAATATCAGGGAAAATTAATTAAGTTTTGTAATCTGCTTGAGTCTTAATAACATACTTTACTTCACAATGACAAGCTCTGCCTACACTGCTTCATGAAACCTAGGCAAAGCTATACAGAACGCAACATCTTAAAAAGAACAACATCGCGAAGTCCCCCGGATCAACTCTGTTATGCTTTTTGTCTGAGGAAACCTAACACTTGTCTGAGTTGTTTCTTGAGTAGATCAATTTCTCCTTGCATCGTATTGACTTGTTCTCGCAAAGAAACAAGTTCTTGGGCCATAGCGGAGGTATCGTTTAAGTTGTCCGTTGGTTGAGGGGTCGATACTTTGCCTTCTTTGGGTTTAGGATGTTTTCTTGCTTTGGCCATGGCATCTTTGATGGCCTCGAGTAGCTGCTTTTTTTCAAAGGGTTTTTCAATAAAGGAAAAATACTCAAAAGGTTCAGTAATTTTTTCGACAACCTCTTCTTTTCGTCCTGACATCAAAACCAAAGGAATTTTTTTGAGGTCATACTCTTTTTGTACTTCCTGATACACATCCCAACCACTCATTTTGGGGAGAAGGAAATCTAACATGATTAGGTTAGGTTTTTCGCTACGAATGAGATTGTATCCTTCAACACCATCTTTGGCTTCGAGAACTTTAAAGTTGCCTTCTGGCAACATATCTTTAACCCGCATCCGGATCACTTTACTATCATCAATGACGAGTATTTTATGAGTTGACACAGTAAACTCCCTTTTAAGCGTTAAGTCAATGGTTTTTGAGGTGATTGATCTTCACTCCTAACGGTGATAGGTTGCTTATCCCTCTCCTCTATGATTCCCCAAAATAAGCTTAAACTAACAACCCCAAAGGAAAAAATTTTGCTGTTTAAGTTGACTATTTAATTAATTGGTGGCATTGGTTTGTTTTTCGGCTGCGTCTACCGCGCGATCAAAAAATTCATCACTTTTTTGAAATTTAACTTTAATGGTTCCTTTTTCTTTGTCTCCTTTTAAACTTCTATACTCTTCTTTTTCCTCAGCAATAAATTGAGTAACGGTTTTATAAATAGTATCTCTGGTGTTGGTACTCACCTTTCCCACCGATTTTGGTAAGATTTTATCTCCTAGTAAAATAAAGGCAATAGCAAATACCAGACTAACTTGTAAGACAACTCCTAAATTAATTGAAATTTTCATAATAATTCTCCTACAAAAACTAAATCAATTATTTTTTTTCTATAAAATTGTTATAGTTCTTTTTCCTATTGTATGCCGTGAAATCTATCAAAAACAACTGTGATCAAGATCAAGGGATGATGGGTAAAGGGACAAAGGTTTTCAACATTTTGCGAATTTTTAATAAAAAGATAAGATTCTGCAATTTTGAGTCAATTTCGGGAGGGTAGGGACTTTGTGCTAATTTTTCTTGAAGTTGGGCGTATTCTGCTGCGGTTAGGGGTTCTCCATCCACCGGCGATCGCCCTTCGGTAATAATTTCCATTCGCAACACTTCTTCAGGAATGTCCTCTGGTGGGGGTAAAGTGACCCCTACCTCTAAAAACATCATGGGTAGGGCTAAACTAAGGGGGATGACCCGATAAAGTGAGGGATAGACCATAATTATACTCTTATACCAACAGTCCTGGGGGCAGGGTTTCCCCACAGATATTATGAATGGTAACAATTTTCTCAAATAACCAAGGATAGACTTGACGATAGTGGGGGATTAATGCTAGGGGACTGAGTAAGGCGGTGGCTGCAATGTCGGCCATACTTAAGCGATCGCCCACTAGGTAGGGTTGGGTCTTCCAACAGGATAACACAGTCATGGCGGTTTCGAGGCGTTTTTGGGCTAAGTCTACGGTGGCGGGGGTAATACCGTACTGACGACGGACAATATTGATCACCAGTTGACTCGATAAGGAGGGATCAATGGATTTTCCTTCCCCTGCACGATAATGATAATAGACAAAACGGGTGGCTGTACCAATACTTTCGTCTAGCCAGTCTTCTAATAATAATGCCTGGGTTTGTTGAGCGGGATCAGATAACATCAGGGGAGGATCGTTTTGATAGGTTTCCAGGTAGTTAAAAATAGCAGTGGAGTCTCCTATCGCTTCGGGTTCTCCTGTTTTTTGAGGGAGTAAAACGGGGACAGTGGTTACTCCGGTAAGGGGTTTTAGCTTGAAAATATGTAGTCCGGGGGTTAAGTTTTCCACTTGATAGGGGATTTTTTTGTATCCTAAGGCCAGTCTGGCTTTGCGACAGTAATGAGAGGTGCTAAATTGTAGGAGTAACATATTTTTTCTTGAGTTATTATAGATATTTTAGTCAATTTTTTACTCAAAAGTTGACCGTTAAAATAAATATTCCATGACAGAATTGGGAAATTGAGCCATTAAAATAGGGAAAATCGGACAGGGGGTTTTCCCTTGTAAATTAATGGTTCCATCTGCTTTAAAAATACTCCAACGAAAGGGACCTTCTTTGGCTGCTGACATCCATAAAAGACGTTTGGCGCGAGTCATGGCTACGTAAAGTAAGCGATATTCTTCTGCTTTTTTGAGTTGTTGCGCTTCTTCCCAAGCATCGTCTGGATTAGGAATTTTTAGGGTATTTTCTGAGTTAATATATTGATGATGAACTGCGGCACGAATTTGGGCGCGAGAGACTTCTGCTAAAGTAAACTTGCCTAAAAATTGTGCAGAAGTAGGAACCCAAGGACTACCGGGTAAAACGTCTTCATGGAGAAAAGGAAGAAAGACATAATCCCAGTCTAGTCCTTTGGATTTGTGCATGGTAATAATGGTAACTTGGTTGGCTCTTGTATACCTTTCTTCGCTGTCTTCTTCTATCCCTTCAAACTGTTCTGAATTAATCATTTCTCTGAGAACATTTAAAACACTTTTTAAGGAAAATTTGCCGATGAGTTCTAGACTAATTCTTTCCGAAAGTTTTTGAACAGTCGCTAATTCTGCACCAGTATATTTCAAGGTCATTCCTAAGAAGGGAATTAGTTGATAATCCGGTAATTCTATCTTGGCTTGTAGAAGATTACAACAATAACGGCGGGCCTCTAAAACTTGTTTTTTAGGTTCAGAAATTAGGGGAGTAGGATAAAGAAAATTCTCGGGATAAGTCGATAAAGCATTGAGGTCTTGTGAGGGAATTAAACCTCGCTTTTCTAATATTTCTAAGGCATTTTTTAAGTAGTCGGGAGAGTGGGGGCGATCCATGAATTGTAAAAGGGTTAAAATTTCATTGGGAATCTGGGAAAATCTTTCCGATTCTCCCACTTCATAGACTCTAATTTTATGTTTTTTGGGTAAGTCTTGCAGATTTTCAGCTAAGAAACGACCCTGACGGTTTTCTCTGACTAAAATGGCTGCATTATGGTCGGGATTTTTGTTTAATAATTCAATGATTCGTTGACGAATTAAATCAACGGTATGATAAATATCATCAGGACGATATAGTTCTAATCCTTCTCCAACGGGTTCGGGGTTAGCATTAGGTTGCGGATCATTTTTACTCACAGTTTCAATGGTTTGTAAACGAAAGGGAATCACTTCTTTTTTGTCTTCTCTAACCTCAGAAATAGACTGTTTTTTTCGTTGCTTTTTTCTTTCAATTTCCCACTGCTGATTGACCCATTTTAGAAGAAAGTTTGCTGCTTCGATAATAATCCAGGAACTCCTCCCTGCTTGGGTCATCTCGGCTAACTTATTCTGATTTTTGCACGTCTCACAAAACCAATTAAAGTAAACAGGATCAGCAGGGGTAAAGGTAGAATTAATGGCTTGATTGGGGTCACCCACTCGAATTAAGTTACAGTCGGTTTTATTGGTAGCTAAAGCAGAAATAAGTTGCTCTTGTAAGGGACTCGAATCTTGTGCTTCATCTTCAAAAACTGCAAAGATTTGTTGTTGCCATATTTCTCTTATTTTGGGATTCTTTAAAACATTTAAAGCTCCTAAAATCATGTCATCGTAATCGATAAATTCCAGCGATCGCATGACCATTTGATATTGTTCGTATAAACCGGCACCAATGGCAAAAATGTTATAATCTTCCTGGGAATAATGACTTAGTTCCCAAACCTTGTCGGGGGTTAATCCTGAACTCTTTGCTTCCCGAATAATAGTATGAGCAAGCTTAGGTAAAACTTCTGTTCTTAATACCGATTGACGGCGTAATCTTTCTGTTTCTTCTCCATCAAATTCTACCCCTTCTAATAATAGTTGATAGCGGCGAGGATTACGAGTAATCCACTTTTCAACAGAACTACGAATCACTCGATGACTTGGGGTAGGAATGATCACCGTTGATGTGTCTAAATTGAGTTGAGATAACTCAGGATGACGAGTAGCAATATTCAGGGCCAAACCGTGTAAAGTTTGTACCATAAATCCGGTTTGTGGTATCTTTAAATCCTTAAGACGTTCCTTAATTTTGGCTTTAATTCCCGCAGCAGCAGAGCGAGTATAAGTTACAATAACTAACTGGTTTCTTGGATGAAGTTGATACCGTGCTATCATCATAGCAGCAGCCACCGCAAGACTATGGGATTTACCCGCCCCAGGCACCGCAGAAATGGCCATTTTCCCCCCTTCCCAACTCCCTAGTTGTTGTTGTCCAGGACGTAAACTATTGCGTAGTTCCTCTAATTTTATAGAGAGGGTGGAAAGGGGAGAGTTTGATGTTAAGTTAATGTTATTTTCCAAGGATAAATCTAGGCGACTAGAGTAACAATTGATATTTTATATTATACTAAATAATAAGAAAAATGAGTAAGTAAAGCAAATTTAGAGTTCAACTGCTATAATCTAAATTGACTAGCCAGTAATCACTTTTTTGATTCCATGACCCAAAAAAACGAAACCCCAATTCTCATCTTATCTTTAATCATAACGGCTGCTATTTTAGGAGGGGGTTATTGGTATTTTACACAAAAAAATCAAGGAAATGTCACGACTAACAATAGTGGAACTAAGACGCAAACGACCACCAATAATCAATCAACCCTAAGTACAGGGAATGAATTATTAATTTCTTCGGACAGTACCCCACAAAAAAAAGCAGGAATTACTGCCTTTAAAGAAGGCAACTATTCAGAAGCGATCGCCCAATTTAAAACGTCCTTACAACTAGAAGCGAATGATCCCGAAACCCTCATCTATTTAAACAATGCTAAGGCAGCGATGAATAACCCCATAAAAATTGCTGTCGTCGTTCCCATTGGGGCTAATTTAAACATCGCTAAAGAAATTTTAAGAGGGGTTGCCCAAGTACAAGAAAAGGTTAACCAAGCAGGAGGAATTAAGGGAAACTTGCTCCAGATTGCTATTGTCAATGATAATAATAACCCCGAAATTGCCGCAGAAGTGGCTCAGAAATTAGTCAATGATAAGAGTATTTTAGGGGTGGTTGGCCATAATTCCAGTGATGCCACTTTAGGCGCAGGTCCAGTGTATCAAAATGGGCAATTAGTGATGATTTCTCCCACCAGTGATGCCAAGAAAATATCCACATTAGGAGACTATGTTTTTCGTACCGTTCCTAGTATTCGTTTTCAAGCAGATCAACTGTCTCGTTACCTCATTAATACGGCCAAAAAATCGAATGTTGCTATCTGTTTCGATTCCAGTGCAGAATATAGTTTATCCTTAAAAGAAGAATTTACTTCAGCTATTTTTGCCGATGGGGGTAAAGTAATAGAAATTAACTGCGACTTAGCAGATAAAAGTTTAAACCCTTTAAATAAAGTCTCTCAAGCGATCGAGCAAGGCGCCGATAGTTTATTATTAATTCCAACGGTAAATAATATTAAAGCTGCCATTGGTGTTGCTCAAGCGAATCAAAATCGTTTATTATTATTAGGAAGTTCTGCCCTTTATACCTTTGAAACCCTCAAAGAAGGACAAAAGACCGTAGAAAGGATGGTGTTGGCTGTTCCCTGGCATCCTGAAGCGGTAGGGGGTAATGGTTTTATCGCCCAAGCCAGACAGTTATGGGGAGGAGATGTCAACTGGCGGACGGCGGCTGCTTACGATGCAACCATGGCTATTGTGGCTGCTGTGGAAGAGGGAAACAGCGATCGCCAAAGTATTCAAAACGCTTTATCTAATGGTAATTTTTCCGTTCAAGGGGCTGCAAACGAAGTGAAATTTTTACCCTCCGGCGATCGTAATGGGGGTTCTATTTTAATTACTATTGTTCCTGGGTCAAAAAGTCGGACAGGTTTCGATTTTGTTCCTTTGAAATAAATTACATTACTGCGAATAATTAAAATGAATGTTATTAGTTTACCTGCAATCCTAGAGTTAAATATTGATCTAACGGACGAACAATTTTTTGAACTTTGTCAGAAAAATCGTGGTTTAAGGTTTGAACGTACAGCTAGAGGGGACTTAATCATTATGCCACCCACCGGTAGCGAAACCAGCGATCGCAATGCTGAGTTAACCTATCAATTACGCGCTTGGAGTCGTCAAAATGGGCGAGGAAAGTCCTTTGACTCTTCTGGTGGGTTTAGACTGCCTAATGGGGCGCAACGGTCCCCAGATGCGTCTTGGGTGACAATAGAACGGTGGAATCGTTTAACCCAAGAGGACAAAGAAAGATTTGCTCCTTTATGTCCTGATTTTGTGGTGGAATTAATGTCCCCCAATGATTCTCTGGAGAAAACAAGAGAAAAAATGCAAGAATATACAGAAAATGGTGCTAAGTTGGGATGGTTAATTAATCGTCAACAAAAACAAGTTGAAATTTATCGTCCCCATCAAGAAGTTGAAATTTTGCAGTCTCCAGAAACATTATCAGGAGAAGATATTTTACCAGGATTGGTTGTTGATTTAGCCCCCATTTGGTGATATGTCCCTAAACCCTTCATCCTCCCGAATATTATCAAAATCTGTATCTGTTTTTGCCATCTCTTTATATTTAACATTAAGGTTAATCGCTTGTTGTAAGTTTTCAATGGCTAATTCTATGTTATTTTTTGACATACTCCACTCCCTGAAGTGAGTGGATTCTCCCGGACTTGCGTATAGGGATTACTGGCTCATCCAGACCGCTTAACCATCTCTGCTCTCGCAACAGTTGGCCAGAG
>JAAUYB010180705.1_pt1 | contig 10773 bp, 7 predicted proteins | sample 7278071 | NCBI WGS metagenome assembly JAAUYB01 (sample SAMN14350121, study PRJNA611818) | marine sediment metagenome | isolation source: surface marine sediment (1.8m) | place: French Polynesia: Moorea | collected 2018-08 | reverse complement strand
TACAAAGAAGCATAAACCGTCGACCCTTTCCAGTTATGAGTATGAGTAAGCATTTTAGGGGCTTGTTCGGAACCAAAATACTTCTCATAAATGGTTTTAATTCGGTCTGGATGGTAATCAATTTTTGCTACCCTATCCATGATTCCCTGGTCTATCAAAGTTTGACAGGCTTGGTCTAATTGTTCTTGACTTCCTGTGTCATATCGGTAACGTTTTTCCCCAATCAGTGGGGCTGTATCCATTGCCAAAACTCGCTCAACAAAAGGGTAATTACAAGAACGAATTAAATGGGGAATGGTATGCAGCATATAAGGAACATCCGTTCGAGCTACCAAAATCCAGAGTGATACAGGGGGTTGAATGGGTTTATGGGTATTCATCTGCTCATTAATAACTAGGGTTGACTGTGGAATTTTTCTAAATCACTTTCTGAATAATATTTATCAACTAATTTTTTAATCATCATAACATCTTCTTGATTCGTTTTCTCATATTCTTGTTGTTCTGCTCTAATTCTTGATAAGTGGCTTTCTATATTTTCTGATGTTAATAAAACACCAAAACTAGAGGAAGTCGGTGGTTGTTCATCTTCAGAATCAAAAACTTTATTCAGCACTAAATCCCCCAAGGGTTTACTAAAGTGGGAAGATTCATAATACCATTGCATTTTAGTCGTTTTATCTTCAGAATCTGGCACTGTTTCCGTTGTGAATTCGTTGTAACCGCTAAAATCCCAAATGGGAAAAGGAGCGGTATTAAATTTGGCAGCTTCTTCTTCGTTTATTTTCACTAATTTCCATTTCCATTCCTCAAATTTATCCCATAATTTGAGATGACGAATAATCTCCCACTGACGGGCATGACTAGGATTAATAATCAAACGAAAGTCAATGTTATCTTCGTAAGCAATTCTTAGTAAAGTTCGATAATATTCCCAATAATTTTCTCCCGTTTTTGTATTAATAAAACTATATTTTTTATCGGGAGGGGGTAAATATAATGTTGTGACGAAAATGTTCTCAGTAACAGCGAAGGCTTTTTCATATCCTCCCCCTTTGACAATTTCTTCTGGTTTATGTTTCCAAGCTCTTTGCCCATTGTTTAAGTAAGGGGTTCCTTTGTTTTTTGATTTTTGTTGACGAATGGTATTTAAGCTTGACGTTAACCCATCTTCTGACAAAAAAACAGGTAACATATCGTGATATCGATAGAAAAAATTAGGTTGATTATCAACAGTTACCGCCAGTCGTTTTTCACTAAAATCCGGTTTACTAGCGCGATAAGCATTAAACATATAAAAATCTAACCCCACCACAGTTTGCTCGAGGGGTTGTACTTTATGCGCGTGTTGAAAATAACGTAACAGTTCATAAAGACTAACGGCTGCTAGACCCAAATTATAACGGGGTTGGGCTTGAAGGTTCCATCCTGGATGGTTCGTATCGTAAGCTTGTTCGGCGCGAGAAGAGCCTAAAATGATGGCTTTGGGGGCTAAGCGGTTGACAATGGCGGCCTTAGCCAACCTTAAATGATCACTAAATTCGGGTTTTAACTGGTTTAAGCCTTTAATTTCAGGAGAACCTACCACACGATAAGGGTCAATTAATCCGTTAAAAAAAGCAAAACAGAGACTAACAGTTGATAAGGATAATAACCAGACTTTGAGATAGTTTATCGGCTTCATTGTCACCACACTAAAATTGGAAATATAAAAATTCACTAATTTTTGATAGTTTAATCAGACAGAGGAAATTAAACAAGGCAATCACTACCGACCAGGTATAACTTGGTCGCCATTTTAACCATTTTGGTATGGGATATCTTGACTTTATTTTGTAGGTTAAAAGGGCCGGATTATAATTATCCATGATTTGTTGAGTATTAGGTACAAAAGCGGTAATTAAAAACAAGATTAAAAATAATTTTTTGGGAAATTCAAAGCCATTGGTTACCAAAGAAAAACCATTAAACCCTATCATGGACTGCACAATATGTAAGGCACTATCTAGGGTTGTAGCCCTGAAAAAGACCCAAGCAAGGACAACAGCGATAAAGGTGATTATTTGGCCGAGAATTTGACCAAAAATAGTCGATTGGGTTAAGTCATGTTTCAGATAGTAACGGCGAAAATTATGCCAGCCATTATTAATGACTAAATAACAGCCGTGTAATCCTCCCCAAATGACAAAAGTCCAGCCGGCACCATGCCAAAGTCCTCCTAATAACATGGTGAGCATTAGGTTAATATATCTTCTTGTAATTCCCTGACGATTTCCTCCTAGGGGTATGTATAAATAGTCCCTTAAAAACCGTGATAAGGTCATGTGCCAACGTCGCCAAAACTCTGTAATATTAACGGATTTATAAGGAGAATAAAAGTTCAAAGGCAAGATAATGCCAAACATCCTAGCAATACCAATGGCCATATCAGCATAACCAGAAAAATCAAAATATAGCTGAAAAGTGTAAGCTAAAGCCCCTACCCAAGCTGCTAAAAAGGTTAGAGATTGACCTTGTTCTGCTGCTGTAAAAACAGGATTAGCATAAACAGCAATACTATCAGCTAAAACGACTTTTTTAAATAATCCTATAGAAAAAATGGACAAACCAACGGCAATGTTTTCCCAGTTAATACGATAGGTTTCCTTCTGTTCAAACTGGGGAATCATTTCTTGATAGTGAACAATAGGACCGGCGATTAATTGAGGAAAAAAAGTAACAAATAAACAGTAATTTAAGAAGCTACTATTTTTAAGTTTGTTCTGATAGGAATCGATTAAGTAAGCAATTTGTTGAAAAGTAAAAAAGGAAATTCCTAGGGGCAAAATAATATTTTGTAAGTTAAAATCAGAGGAATTATTGCCTAATACAGCAGTTACGTTACTAACTACAAAATGAGCATATTTGAAGTAGCCAATGCAAGCTAAGTTAGCAACAATTCCTATTATTAATAAACGAGAAGATAAGGGCTTATTTTTGATTGTTTTATTGATAGTATTTCCGAGGCAGTAATTAAAAATAATCGAGATAATAATTAAAAGAAGGTATTTAGGATTCCAGTATCCGTAAAAAAATAAAGAAGCAGCAACCAGCCAACCGATGGATAAAACACGACTTTTAAAAATACTTAAGGTAAAAAATCCTAGAAGAACAATCGGTAAAAATAGAAAAATGAATTCATAAGAATTAAATAACATAATCTTAAGAAATTTTGGCTAGAATGCTAACTGAACCATCGTCATCAGAAAAGTTAATGCTACTCTAGCACAAAATGTACGCTCGTGTTACGCTAGAAGTGTTTAAGGGACATCAACAATGTAAACCCAATCTCCATAATCTGGCTCTCTATTTTCCGTAATAGCAAACAACTTATCTTTTAATTTCTCGGTAATAGGACGATGAGAAGAAAGTTTAAAGGTTTCGATTTGTTTAACGGGGGCTATCTTGGCTGCAGTTCCACATAAAAAGACCTCATCAGCAATAAATAATTCTGACTTATCGATGGGTCTTTCAATAGTAGGAATCCCTAAATTTTTAGCTATGGTTAAAACACTATCCCTGGTAATTCCTTCTAGGATATCTTGTTCAAATCCAGGGGTGATTAGAGACCCATTTCTAATGATAAAAATGTTCATACCGGTGGCTTCACAAACTTTCCCCTGGGAGTTCATCAAAATGGCTTCATCAAATCCCGATTCCACTGCTTCTGTTTTGGCTAACGCAGAGGTAATATAGGCAGCACTGATTTTACCTCTGAGGGGAAAACTTCTGTCTTCTTGGCGAGTCCAGGAACTAATGCGACAACTAATACCATCAGGGGAAAGATAGTCTCCCATTTCTAATCCATAGACGAAAAAGTTTTTTTCTATATTGTGAAGTCTGGGGGCAATACCTAATCCTGAACTGTATACTAAAGGGCGAATGTAAAAGGATTGAGTTGGCTTATTTTTTTTGACAAAATCAATAATAATTTGTTGTAGTTTCTCTGGGGATAATTCATAATTGAGAAACTTGGCACTTTGACATAAACGTTGACAATGACGATCCAAACGAAATAATAGAATATGTTGGGGATGGTTAGGGTCAGGAATTCCACGCATTCCACCAAAAGCTGCCGTCCCGTAATGTAGGGCATGGGTTGCTATAGAGAGTTTAGCATTTTCAAAAGGGACAAATTCATTCTCAAAATAAGCAATGGGCAGAAAAGTGTGCATTGTGTCTTCCGTTATCCTTTCAGGGCTTCAGATAGTCTTGATATCCAGGACTTTTATTATAACTCTAAAATTGCTCCCTACTACCCTGAAATTTTTCCTAACCAACCCCTTAAATTTTCCTGTTGAAGCGGTGAAGGATTTTCAATTTGCACTATCTCATAGTTACTGGGTTGAGGTTGGCCTAAGGTGATAGAGAGGGTTCTTAATTCATCTTGGTGAAAGACGCTTACGGAAATGATTTCGTTGGGTTGATGGTCTTTCAAACGTTGACTTAAGTCTTCGGCTGTGACCCGTATTCCATTAATAGCCAATAATTCGTCCTCTGGGTCAATTCCCTCAACAAAGGCCGGTGATCCTTTCTCGACAAATTTAATGATTTCTTTATTATTTTCCGATTGAACTCTAATGCCTAGATAGGGAATATCCTCCGATTCTGTACTGGGTTTAACTTGTAGGCCAAAGGGGTTTAAATACTTATTAAAGGGTAATTCTTCTGTGCTATCGATATACAAATTGAAAAAGCTTTGTAAGTCCATATCTGCTACAGATTCAATCACTCGTTGCAGTTGATGGGGAGTAAAGCCAATTTCTGACTTGCCGAATTGTTCCCACATTTGCACCATAACATTATCTAAAGAGCGTTTATTTTGATGTTTTGCTCGAATTAATAAGTCTAAGAGAAGAGAGACTAATTCCCCTTTTAAATAGTAAGAGATTTGACAGTTATCGCTGTTATTATCCCGTCGATATAATTTAATCCAAGCATCAAAACTAGATTCGCTTAGGGGCTGAACTTTACGACCTGGGGTGTTTAAAAAACGGGTGATATCTTTGCTTAATATTTCTAAGAACTTTTTAGTATTATAAATACCCGCCCTCAAGGGAATAACCATATCGTAATAACTGGTGGTTCCTTCAGAAAACCAGAGAGACGGGGTATAGTTTTCCTGTTCATAATCGAAGGTTTCTAAGGCTTTTGGCCGAATGCGTTTCACGTTCCATAAATGGAAAAATTCGTGAGCGACTAATTGTAGGAAACGATTGTATTTATCTGTATCTTTAAAATTGAAACGGGAATAGATTAAAGAACAAGATTTTTTATGTTCTAAACCCCCAAAACTATTATGGGTCAGATGAAGAATAAATAAATAGTCATCGTAGGGTAATCCCCCGAATAAGTTGGCTTCTGTTTCGATGATTTTTTGGGTATCTTCTATAAGTTTGCTGGGTTGAATATTACCGGTTCCCCAAATAGCATATTGATGGGGTTTTCCTAAGACTTCAAAGGAGTAAATAGCGTGACTCCCAATCTCAAACGGACTATCCACCAAGGTATCAAAATCTTGAGCATAAAATTGGTTAACTTTTTCAGGGATAGGGGGTAAACCGGTGCTAACTTTCCAGCTAGAATTCGGGGGGATAATTTCAACGGTGATGGGCGTTGCTTCCAAGCCTGGAATGAAATAGAATAAAGCAGCCCCATTAAAATAGCCATGACTATTATCTAAATGGTTAGTTCTAACGGTTAATTCATTAGCAAACACTCGATAAGTAATCAGAAGATTATCAACTTCTTTGGTTTCAACTTCCCAGTGATTTTTGCTCAGTTTTTGACTAACTAGCTTTTTTTGTTTATCTTTAGAAACTGCTTTAAAATCTTGAATGTGTCGAGCATATTCTCTGACTAAATAAGAACCGGGAGTCCACACTGGCATTTTTAAATTGAGGACAGGATTTGACCAGTGTTCAATTTGTAACCCCACTTCAAATAGATGGGAATTAGGGTTGCTCATCTTAACAAAATAAGTTAAACAAGGTAAAGGATGATTGAGGGTCTTAGTGTCAGTAATAGTTGATTGAGTCATTATTATAATTAAATTTGTTTAGCAAAATGATTTAGCTGTTTAAGATTGTTTAAAAACAAAACTTGGCGAGAGGGATCACTTTCAAGACACCCTTGATGTTGCAATTGACCGATAATCTGTTGACAGTCACTCAGGGAAATATCAGCAATATCGGCTAGGTCTTGCTCAGGAATGTTGAAAATTTCTGCCCCTTCTTCTGTTAATTTACCATAGGTTTCTGCTAACTTAATTAAAGTTTTAATGAGCTTAATTTTTGGGGTTTGTTGATGTAATTGAAATCGACGATAAAGCTGACGAAATCGCCTGACACTAAGTTGCAACATTTTGTGCTGTACTTGGGTGTCTTTAAAAAGCATTTGCAAAAAGCGTTGGGCTGAGATACTGAGTAATTCAACATCAGAAAGGGCAATCACGTCTATATACTTAAGAGACTCGTCTAAGACCTCCATTTCTCCAAAAAAGTCTCCCTTACCAAGAATTTCTAGTACCACTTCTTGGTGATTATAGCGAGAACGAACCTTGACCCAACCCGACGTAATAAAGTAAACTCCTTTTCCCCAATCATTTTCTTTTATGATTTCTTCGTGGTGAGCATAATGTTCTTCATCGACCACAGACAGTATCCATTCTAACGTTTCCGGATTCGCTACACTAAACAGGGGGAATAGCTCGACGATTGCTTGAGTTTCCATTAAAGGGGTTTTCGGACAGCACTAAATAAGAGATTCAGGAAGATCAATGGATTGACTTTTCCTTATGGTTCAACCATTTACTTTAATCATAAACCCCACGGACACCATAAGTCTAGGGTGATCAGATATTTAAGGCATCTCAATTGTCTAAACTTCAAAAATTGTTATATTATCGTGAAGATCACAAGCACAACTAGGGAATTTTTATGGATAGAAAGTATCACGTTTACGGTATCGGTAATGCTTTAGTTGACATGGAGTTCCAAGTCACACCTGAATTACTACAAGAATTAAAGATTGATAAGGGGGTGATGACGTTAGTGGATGAAGTGCGTCAAGGGGAGATTATTGCTAAATTTAATGGCAATCTTTGTAAACAAAGTGGCGGAGGTTCGGCTGCAAATACAATGGTAGCTTTAAGTCAATTTGGTGCCAAGGGTTTTTACTCTTGTAAAGTGGCTAAGGATGAAGCCGGATTTTTTTATTTAGAAGACTTACAAAACTGTGGGTTAGATACCAATGTTCACGATGAAAAAGAAGTGGATGGAACCACAGGAAAATGTTTGGTTATGGTGACTCCTGATGCCGATCGCACCATGAATACTTTTTTGGGAATTAGTGGCGGTTTATCGGAAGCTGAGTTGGTTCCTGATGCAATTATTGATGCTGAATACTTGTACATGGAAGGCTATTTGGTGACTTCGCCTACTGCTAAAGCTGCTGCAATTAAAGCAAGAGAAATGGCAGAAGGTTCTGGGGTGAAAACCAGTTTTTCTTTGTCTGATCCCAATATGGTGGACTTTTTTAAGGAAGGATTATTAGAGATAATTGGCTCGCAAATTAATTTTATTTTTGCTAATGAATCAGAAGCCTTAAAAATGGCAGATACTCAAGATTTTTCTGAGGCGATCGCCTATTTCAAAAAGCTATCTCAAGGGTTCGCCATTACGAGAGGAGCGCAGGGATCAGTGGTTTTTGACGGGCAAGAATTGATAGAAATTAACCCTTATCCTGTAGAAGCAATTGATACTGTTGGTGCTGGAGATATGTATGCCGGAGCTTTTTTATATGGGATTACTCACGGTATGAGTTATGCTCAAGCTGGTGACCTAGCTTCCCGCGCTTCTTCTCGTATTGTTACTTCTTATGGACCCCGTTTAGAAACAGAAACATTACAAGAATTACTTAATGCCTAAAGGAGTAATGATTCCTAGGCTTAAATCTTCTGTTTTTTTCCGAGGCTACGGCCTCGGTTGCTTAAATTTAGTAGAATTACTGCTACAATAGTACAAGATAACTTACAAATAAATCTGGTAATAAAGAGGCATTCATGATGTTAAGTCAATTCCGACAACATTACCCTAAAGGAAGTTTAGTTAGCGAGTTAGTCACCATCGATCATGGTCAGTATATCGTGAGGGTTTTATTACAGCATAATGGTGTCACTTTAGGAACAGGATTAGCAGCCGATAATAAAGTTGAAATTGCAGAAGATCGAGCCAGAGAAAGGGCATTAAACAGTCTAATATTAGACCATAAACCCCTTGAAATTTCCACTTCTGAAAATTTGAATACCGAGGGTGGCCAAGGTGTTGAACAAGCAGAACCAATAGTCTCTTTACCCTCAGAAACTCCTCCATCTAAACCCAAAGTTGAAGTATCATCACCTCCCCCAGAAAAGCCCCTTGAACCTGTTGCTAAACAAGAGGAAATTAAAGCAATAGAAGAGGAAGAAGAAGAAGTAAAACCCTCCATTCAACCAACAGAAAAAACCCCAGTAAAATCCTCGAAAGACCGAGTTAAAACTGCATCAAAACCGAAGAAATCAAAACCTGTTGAACCAGAAATAGAAGAGGAACTCTTGCCTATTACTGAAGCAATGCAGGAACCAGCAATTGAAGAAAACACATTGCCTATTGATGAAATAGCTGAAGAAACAGAGACAGACGAGGATATCCCTGTAGTAGAAGAAGTGCTTGATTTTTCAGAAATTATTGCCCGTTCTAATGCAGAATTAAAGCGGTTAAAATGGACAACAGAACAAGGTCGAGAATATTTAATTAGAACTTATGGTAAGCGATCGCGTCAAGTGTTATCTGATGAAGAACTATTAGAATTTTTGCGTTATCTAGAAAGCTTACCCACGCCTTCTTAGAAGTGGAAACATTGAGAAATATGGTTTTAACCGACTTCTGCTTCTTTTCAACTGTAACGTTTATTTTCGTCCAGATACTTAGAACCCCATGAAGACTTTATTTTCCCTCCCAAACATCCCTTCTTGCGCTTGGAAACGTCCTATTGGTCAAGAGTGGGAGCATCCCTACACAGTACGCTATGCTAGTAATTTAGATGACGGTCCTTGGCACGGAATGCCTTTAGGGGGGTTTGGGTCTGGTTGTATTGGCCGTTCCCCTCGTGGTGACTTTAACCTTTGGCATTTGGACGGGGGAGAACATATTTTTAAAAGTATCCCATCCTGTCAGTTTAGTATTTTTGAACAACCGGAAGATGGACCAGCACAAGTTTATGCGTTAGCCACGGAACCTCCAGAAGACAATACCTTATCCCGTTGGTCTTGGTATCCCAAGGAAAAGGGAACTTATTCGGCACTTTATCCCTGTAGTTGGTATCAGTACGAAGGGGTATTTCAAGCAGAGATTTACTGTGAACAGTTTTCTCCCATTATTCCTAATAACTATCAAGAAACCAGTTATCCTATCGGTGTATTTGAATGGACCATAAAAAATCCTACAGATAAACCCATTACCATGAGTATTATGCTCACCTGGCAAAATATTGTCGGCTGGTTTACTAATGCTATTAAATCCCCTGAAATTACGGTTAGGGATGATGGTAGTCCTGAGTACGAATATCAACCCAGATGGGGTCATAGTACGGGGAATTTTAATCAGTGGGTACAAGATAATTTTCGGGTGGGTTTTATTCTTAATCGGTTACAACCCCATGAACAGGTACAAGAGGGAGAAGGACAGATATGTATTGCCAGTGTAACTAATCCTAGTGTTGAGGTTTTTTATCTAGGAAAATGGAATCCTGTAGGGGATGGTTCCGAGGTTTGGGACTATTTTGCCATGAACGGATCTTTACCAGATCAAGAAGATGAAACCCCCGCCGAACCTGGAGAACAAATTGCAGCAGCCATGGCCATACGGTTTACCATTAAACCGGGAAGAGTTAAGAAAATTCCCTTTATTTTAGCTTGGGATTTGCCCATTACAGAATTTGCCCAAGGGGTGCAATATTATCGCCGTTATACTGACTTTTTTGGTCGCAATGGCCAAAATGGTTGGGCAATGGTAAGAACGGCTTTAAAACATTCCGATGTCTGGCGTGAAAAAGTAGAAGAATGGCACAATTCTATTCTTAAACAGGACAATTTACCCGACTGGTTAAAGATGGCTCTGTTTAATGAATTATACTTATTAACTGATGGAGGAACCCTTTGGACAGCAGCCTCTGAGACTGATCCTGTTGGACAATTTGGTGTCTTAGAATGTTTGGATTATTGTTGGTATGAAAGTTTGGATGTAAGATTATATGGATCGTTTGGGTTATTGATGTTATGGCCTCGCTTAGAAAAGGCGGTCATGGAAGCATTTGCACGGGCAATTCCCAGCAGTGATGATACTGTTCGGATTATTGGTTATAATCAAGCCGAAGGGTTACGAAAAGCGAAAGGTGCAACGCCCCATGATTTAGGTGCGCCCAACGAACATCCTTGGGAGAAAACAAATTATACCAGCTATCAAGATTGTAATCTTTGGAAGGACTTAGGTAGCGATTTTGTTTTACAAGTTTACCGAGATTTCTTGTTGACAGGAGGGGAGGACATTGAATTTTTATGGGAATGTTGGGAAGCGGTTCCCGAAACGTTAAATTATCTCAAAGTATTCGATTTAGATAATGATGGTATTCCCGAAAATTCTGGCGCACCTGATCAAACATTTGATGACTGGAAATTAAGTGGAATTAGTGCTTATT
>JAAUYB010041712.1_pt1 | contig 10773 bp, 16 predicted proteins | sample 7278071 | NCBI WGS metagenome assembly JAAUYB01 (sample SAMN14350121, study PRJNA611818) | marine sediment metagenome | isolation source: surface marine sediment (1.8m) | place: French Polynesia: Moorea | collected 2018-08 | reverse complement strand
TCTCGTTGGTTACTTCACCGAGAAAGGCAAGTTCAAAGTCACCACCGGGACCGATAGTCGGACTCGCGAAATAAAATGATAAAAAAATTATGCACAACTTTTCATCCGCAGGATCGAGGTTTCTTCTTCCATGACGGTCAGAGAGGGTTGTTGCCGTTCTGGGGAAATATAAAATTATTTAGTAACAGAATGGGAGAAGAGCAGGGAAGCAAAGAAGAGCGCGTGTGACTTGCGCTGCTGATGCTTTCACCTTATTTCTGATTTCCCTTCGTAGACTCGGACAAATGGTCGGTCTTCGAGTGGACCCAAAATCAAAATAAACTTCAAACTGACATTCGCGCCAGCGCGCCTATTAGACTGGCCCCACACAAGTATAATTTCAAATACCTGCTCGACCTTCGCCTCCTCCTCCTCCTCCGCCTTGGCCTTCCTCTTCTTCTTCCAGAAGAGCCAGGAGTTCCTCGTCATGGCCACCCGCTCCGCCTCCTCCATCGAGTTTGGCAGGTTGAGCCTGGCGGTCTCCGGCCAGACCCACACCCCGAGGACGGCGGCGGCGAACGCAAGGGCGCCGTAGATGAACAGGGGCAGGAGGACGCTGGATCGAAAGAAAAATAACAAGAGCAGCAGATGATTTCCCGCGCTCATGATCAACTTGATAATGACTATTGGGAACATGATTGAAATGCACTCTCTGTTTTACAGTTAAAACAAGGCAATGAGCGCAGTCTTTGCTTTTACTGGACGTTTCTTCCCGAAAAAATAAGAATAAATAAATATAGGTCACAATCGGCAGGCAGTGTCCGTGTAACGGCCTAGCCGCTTCATTTTTCACGTTGATTTATGTTCCAACTTGCAAGACCTTTTTAGTAAAACCCACCTGTAGTCCTCGAGCAGCGCTATGAGGGCCGATATCATGGACCCGATCCGTGCGAACCCCGACCCGACGCCCATGGCCGTCGACCGCATGGAGGTGGGGAATAACTCGCGGGTGTAGGAGTAGGCCACGTCGAAGGCCATGGAGCAGCCGGCCTGGCCTGAAAAAGAAAATTTCATAAAATAGTTTTAAAAAGTGTTGGGAAATCGATTGATTTACTGAAAACTACTTCTTTTCTTTTAAAAAAATATTTGATATGAAATCCTTTCCATACATCACAGATATTTTTATATATCTTGGAGACTCTGGAAATTATTTTTAGTGCCATAATTCCGTCGTAAACCAGGTACTGGATTTGAAAAGTTTTCCCCCCATTTTACCTGCGTATGCAAGCACGATGACGACCCAGAACTGGTCCTTGGGCACGGCCATCACCAGGAAGAGAGGGACGCCGGTCAAGAGGAAGGAGAATGTCAGCATCACTTTCCTGCAAATTGAAATAATTTCGAAAAAATTGTCTTTGTACACTGTAGGAATTGTTTTTTGCTACCTGCCAAAGTGGTTTTCCAGGAAGGGCATGAAGAAGACTATCCATCCCAGGGCCAGGCCTGGGATCACGTAGACAATCCTGAATTTCGATTTCAATTTTAAAATAATTGCTTTTCCTTGTCCTTTTTAGGCGAAGTGACTAGTACTTTTACCTGACGTCGTATCCGAACGTTGGCGTGTTGTAGATGAGTCCGAAGTACGCCGCGCTTAGCGCCATCCAGCAGAAGTTCATCAGGAGGAGGTTGCGAAGGGAGGCGGGATACCTGAAGGACAATATGGTATATATATTTAGGTGCCATAGTTAAGCGATTTCAAAATCATCAGTTACAGCGGAAGAAGTAGCTACAAAGGCAACAGCAGCAACAGCAGCAACAGCTTCAACACCAACAGCAGCAGGAATAGCGTCAACAGCAGCAGCAGCTTCTTCGGCCTCAAAATCAACATAAAACATATAAAAAATATACTACCGGAAGCAGCACCAGCACGTACACTACAAATGCACAAATAGAAACATGAGCGAGCGAATATTAACCTGCACAACAAGGCCAAGTTTCCCGACTCCCCCTTCTTGTTGGTCCTCCTGGAAGGGTCGTACTCCCTGCTCCACTCCTCTAAACGCCGCCGCTCCTCGTCTCCAAAGGGGAGGCGGTTCATCCTGCAGGCCTGCTCGGCAGAGCGGAGGCCTGGATGAGGCCAGTTAGAGAAAACAAAAAAAAATATTTAAATATCGGTTGAGGAAAGTACAATTCTCCTCCCGGCTTCAGAATGTTGCATGGAAGCAATGGGATTTAGTTTGAAGGGGAGACAGCGACTAGTGGTTATTTCCAAGCTAGGGTCACGCACACGAGAGCTCCTCAATAATATAGCTGGGGTAAAAACGTGTCAGTATAAAAACGTTTCCACACATCAAAAAACTTTTCAAAATGTTCACCAAACACCCACCCTGCGGCACCCTCCTGTTCACGAGCAGCCACCTGGGGGACTCCGGCAGGAAGAGGAGGACGACGAGGAAGGGGATGCCGCAGGAGGCGACGAACAGCTCCAGGGTCACCATGTTGGGGATGAGGTAGACCAGGAGGGCCAGGCTCACGTAGCCAAGGAGGAACGGGAAGGCCCTGGTTCGGAAAAAACGGAAATCCACGAATTAATTGGAAAGGAAAGGAAAATTGCACGTTTCAATGGATGGCACCGCCACCACTGCCAGGCAAAGCAGCAGCAACAACAACAGGAACAGAAGCAGCAGCAGCAGCAACAACAACAACAACACAGCAACGTGAACATGAGCGGAAGGCCAACAAATAACCTAAAGGAAATTATTCGAATTTGAGAGGAGGGGAAAGAGAAATGAGAAATATGAAGGAAAACACTATGAAATAAAAACAATAATTTAATTCACCTGAAGTAGTTGTTTGTGACGGACCTCCACTTTTGGCCCGTGATCTCAATGAGGTAGACCGTCTGCACGGTGTTGTAGGCGATGGAGGCCCCTCCCACCAGGAAGCGGAGGAGGGACCAGGTCCAGAAGTCGGGCGCGAACGCCTCCAGCAGTCCCGCGCAGATCCAGAGGGCCAGCCAGCCTCTGCGGAAATTCATCATATTTGGTGGCGTTTTTGTAATTGAATTTAAGAGCACAGAAAAACGATTTCGGTTTGTGAAAGGCTCAGACTTTGATCAAAAAAAGTATATTCTGTCTTAAGAAGGGTGATTTACTTTTTGCCTCTGAAAGAAGAAAAAAAGCCGTTTCCAGAAAAAAAACCCGTCAAAGCCTTGTCGAAAGGTTCTTTCTAAAACACATATTTACTCACATGTACGTCGTCATACGTCCGTATTTGTCCGATAGGAATCCACTGGCCAATACGCCGATCAAGGTGCCAGTGAAAAATATTAGCTAGGAAAAAGGGAGAAAACTCAGGTCATTATTCCAAAAAAAAGTGTAAAAATAAATACCTGGCCGATCCTTCTCAGGCTCTTCCGGCCGCAAACGAGATCGAACCGTTTTGTCGCAGTGTCCTGTTTTTGAAAGGAAAACACATTTTTATTTGATTTTTCGAGGGAAATGTATATTTTTGCACCTGGAAAAGCGTCTCGTCGTACTCGAACTCGGTGCAGTTGACAACCTGCAGCTTGGAGGTGTCCTCGGGCCGCTGCCAACCGTCCCAATAGTCGATGGAAAATCTGGAATTAAATTACGTGTTTTTCTGGGAAATTGCATCAAGTTGCCAACTCATTTTTTACCTTTTGCATCGGTCCGGCGTCCCGTCCTCCTTCAGCGGCGCCGACATGTTGAGCCACTGCTCAAGCGACACAGAGTCCCTCAGTTGCTCTGAAAAAAATAAATCCGTCACTGCAATTTCCCACCTTTTTTTTTAAAAAAATGATAACTTTTTTATTTTATTTTACCTGGCCTCCTGCAGTAGTGAGGCACCGGGTACGTGAGGAACTTGTTGGCCAGCATCTGCCAGGCGTGGATCACCACCGTCAGGCCAGTCACGAACATGAGGCCGAACTGGTGGTGACGAATGTAGAAAAGACAGTCGGGATTATTTTTTTTTCGTGTTAGGGGAATTCACGCACACTGAATGCAAATTGTTTGAGAGAAACTCCAAAAAAAATGTGTGTAGTACAAGCGGTTTTTTTTGCTATTGTCGGGCGTTCCCTCCTAGAACCCCGGGTTATACTTCAAAACCATTGACGTCGAGGAAGAAGACTAGGGCCGGTAACGAGACGAAAGTCACGAGACAAGTCGAGATCGAGACGGCAGGTCACGAGACGAGACGAGACAAGAGACGGTCTCGTCCAATTTGTCTCGAGACCAAAACCCACGGGACGAGACGAGATGCGAGACCAAGTACATAAGAAGCAAAATTTCACCCAAAATTTTGACCCAAATATTGATATTTTGGTCCATTTTTTCTTTGAGATGGTTTCGCGAGACGAAGTCACAAGACGAGACGAGATCGAGACGGTCTTGTCTCGTCTCGCGTGTTTTCGAGACGAGACCGTCTCGATACCGGTCCTAGAGAAGACCGAAATAGTTTTGTGTCAATTTGCTCACCTGGTAGTACCCGACTGCCCCGATCGTCTTTATGAGCGGGTCCTCCAGCCCTTGCTCCGTGACAAGGTCCATGGTACCGTAGGAGCCCATCATCACCGGGTTATCTCCTGAACAGCAGAACGGAAATGTTTTTTGCACAGTTTTTTAGCGAGCTTTTGCAAACGGCAACGGATGCACAAATGCTGCACTTTAGTAGACATCTGCACAGAAAGGGGGGAAAGGCTTTATTTTTTGGCTCTACACAGAGTTTGCAAAGTGGAAGTCGCACACACAGCAGCTGCTACCGCGCCGTACACATCTCCATATTTAAATTTGTGTGCCGTCGGATATGATCGCACACGGTTCACATGTGATGTTCTGCATAGATACACTCGGAGCGTGCAGTTGTGCGTCTATTTAGCTGTCAATCGAGGCGGCGGGGTGTGAGCTCGCATACAAAAAACACTTAATCAACTTCACAAATCTGGGCGACGGAAAATACATCACCCTTCCGATCGCTTCAAATTGAAATGCAAGTTACAGTAATTTAACTTTTATCTCACTTACGGGAAATCAAGAGACGCCTCCTCCCAGAATTAATAAAAATTCGACCTTGCGTATGACGCTTCTGCTTGGAACAAGCTGAAGTCTCCTTTCTTCTTCTCTCTCCAGCCTAATACAGGTAAGAGGCAGAGAGAGAAGGGCCTCCTGATGCACACAGGTTACCTGGATTTTCCCCCTTCTTCCCCTACAGGGCGTCAGGCTGGAGGGGGGGACATGTTGGTCGCTCTATTATTCCCTTATGTGGGAAACGAGGGGTTTCTTCCCAATTTCGCAACTTGTTTGTTCGCAGCAGCAGCAGCAGCGAAAGGGTGTATAGTCGTACAGTATATGTCCATGTACAGTATATTTCTATATCACAAGCCCAGAAGAAAAACGCAGTAACAATTGATGTGCGGCATTTTCCCCCAAAAGAAAATTACTTTTGGGGACACAGACGGTGCGAAACACAAAAATTCTGCAAAAATAACGCCTCTCCAAGCAGTCTCTGTATGTAAGACGATGATAATACGTGGGCGACAGGGGGAGGAGGATTCGTATATCACAATCGCGAGGGGGAGCCAGCGCCGGAGCCTGAAAGGTAATCACAAAGCGATATTTACTGCAATTTCCCAAAGTACACAAATGAAAATAATAAAATATTTTACCTCTGTTTTTCACTCCTCCTCCTGGCCCGCCGGCGGCCGGTCTATGGCGTTCCGCTTTATGCACTGCACGAGCCAGTCGATGCCCTCGGACACGCCGTCGCCAGTCAGACCTGAAACAACAAACAGTTTCCCTTAAAAATATTTCGAAAACAATTATATTCTCGTTCTTCTACCTGATGTGGGAAGCACCATGCAGTCCCTGTTCCCGATGTTTTCCGCGTTGTCCTGGAAGATGGGCTTCACCTCGCGGACGCCCATGCACTCTTTAACAAAAAGAAAAAAAAATAATTTGAATTTGCGTGGGAATCAAGGTGTTGTTGTGTGTGTTCACCCGGCAGATCCTGTTTATTAGCCAAGACGAGGAGAGGGACGCCCTGCAAGTTGGAGTTGGAGATCATGGCGTCGAAGGACGTCTTGGACTCCTGGATGCGGTCCCTGAAGAATGATTCAAAATTTAGGGTTCGGAACGGTTTACCGGTTAGTCGAAGTTAACTGAAATACTAGCTCAAAACGGTCTACCGGTAAAAAAATAATTTAACCGAATAATTTCGGTTAAAATTCGAACTAATATGAATATGACAATTGTAACATTTTCGCATATTTCGCCTTTTTATCGCATCAATAATACGGGTGTAATTTTTACAAATCGTAGAATTTTTATACATTGACATAGAAAAATCCGCTAAAAATGTTTTTTTGTACTAAATTTTCCAGTCCCAAAAATAATTGTTAATAAAAATGCAAAAAAAACCGCAAAAATTTGGCACTTTTTGATGGGGGAAAATGAACCGAACCGATATTGACCGGATATTAAGTGAACAGACCCCCCCCAAATTAACCGGTTAACCAATAGGTCTCATTTCAGTCGAATTCCAGACCCTAATTCAAATAATTCACTCATCTACTTTTGCGAATTTTTTCCATGTGTCAAACCACCTGTCGTTGGAGTCCACCGTGTAGATGACGGCGTGGCACTCGGCGTAGTACTTGTCCCACAGCGCCTGGAGCTCCTCCTGACCGCCAAGGTCCCAAAAGTTCAGCCTGGAACGATTTTGAAATATTAAAAATACTTTTTTTGCAGGAAATACTGCGGTCCCGTTTATACTATCCCTAATCTAACCTAACCTAACCTTGCCTAAAAGTCATCCTAGGCCCCTAAACTAGGCCTAGGCCCCTATGCTAAGTCCTAGGCCACTATGCTAAGTATCCCTAAGGCCATATGCTAAGTATTTCTAACTTAATATGCTAATTTTCCCGCTCTACTCCCCCTGCTCCTATCTTTTTTTGCGGGAAATACGACTAGGTTTGTCCTTACCTGACGCCCTCCGTGTCGATCTTGCCAATGTTCAGCCCGACGGTGGTGGTGATCTTGGAGGGGTTCTTGGCCTGGTAGTCGCGGGTGAACTTGGCCTTGGCGGACTCCTGAAAAAAGAAGGGCTTCCAATGAAAAATGGCGTTGAGCAATACCCGTTATCATCCGCCTTGAATGTAATGTGAACACGCATACGGCATAGCGAACACGCACTTTCTACTCACTGTTTCTGTACTACAAAGTTTCTCCAACTTGAACGAAATTCAACGAAATTCCAGTAAAAGTGCCATAATTGGGCACAGTGATGCCAAGAGGACATTCGAGCTCTTCATACGTCCTCCTCACCAGGAATGTGGTCTTGCCGGCGTTGTCCAGCCCCAGGATGAGGACGAAGAAGTCGTCCTTCTGGGTCAGGGAGCGGTACAGCCCGGACAGCAGGGTGTACATGCTGTGCGGACGGGCGGCGGTCTCTGCCAGGAAGGATCTTAGGCGGACATGATGGCGGAGACGACGAGGGACAGGTTGTTGGTGACGCTGGCGAGGTGGACGTGGTTGAGGGTTGAGGCGGCGGCGGCGGCGGCGGATTGGGCTTCTTTACTCTTTCTTTAGCAGCTGTTTCTCTTTTTTTACGTGCTTTGCTTTTGCGCGTGCGCAGGAGAATCCGCTTCTCTTTTCCCGTCTGCTATCCAGGGTGGCGATTCGATAGGGCAGCGGAGAAAAAAAATGAGAAATCGGAGCAAAACTGCAAAAGACTTCAAGTACTGTGTGAACGTGTAAGAGAACTTTATAAACTTTTGGTTCAAAACTATAAGGTATGGTGGAACAGAGCCCTGCCCTGGTCCTTGTCAGTTGCAACTTGCATTATTACCCCGAAAAACTAAAGTGAAATGTCAAAAAAAGTGTCGTCTTTCTAAAGCCCTGTTTGCAAAGAAGAAATTATGCCGTTGGAAATTATGGACCCAACTCCGGTGGCCGCCGAAATGGATTCCTGCGGCCCCCTGGACGTGGTGGCCCCTGCCCGCCCTGACTATGGCGGGGCCGACGCCGATGCCAAGGTCCTCTCGGACGCTCTCGGGCTCCACCACCCGGGCCTCCGGGCGCGGGTGCTCGGCCGCCGCCGGGCGGGCGGCGGCGGGATGGTGCACCTGGCTCCCAAGGAGGAGGACTGCGGGAACTCCTCCGTGCCCTGGCTTGACGGGGGCGAGTTCGGGGTGATTTCTCCCTTCCACGTCGTCGTCAAAGTGGAAGAAAACAGGGTGAGCTGTGAGCACAACATGCCATTTGGCTTAAAATAACCCTGGAAGCATTTCGTGTTTCATCAGTCTAGTTTAATTCAATCCGCGGAATTCCGTCCAACTTATAGAATTGAACTTTTTTGCCAATTCTCCCCTATTATCTTTTCCTCTTAATAAAAGTGAAAAGCACTCACAGCGCAGCAACTATTTCAATAATTGTAAAAATACTGTTTTATCCTTAGGTGACCGCCTTCCTGCTGTCCCACTTTGGCTCCGTCCTCCGCACGGAGATCCTCCCCTGCTCTGCTTCCGACTACTTCTCGGGGGCCTCCGAGGTCGTGGAGGGCATGGCCGCGGCCACCAGCGGGGAAATGTGGCTGTGCGGGGGGCTGACGGATCAAGGCGAGGAATTCGGAAGGGGCATACTCAGGGAGAGGCTGGGGAACAGGTGAGATATGCATGTTTGAGGTGTTTTTGTTATTGGTGTTACTGTTGCTTTTGCTGTTGTTCTTCCTGCTGCTGCTGCTGATCAAACTATATTTCTACCTTTTGGAGTGAAACCTACATGGTTTTTTGTTGTTGCTGCTGCTGTAGCTGTTGCAATTTCAATTGTAGCTGAGGCTGTTGTTGCTGCTGCTGCTGTCCTGAGTGGTGTGGCAGTAGCTGCTGCTGCTGATCAAACTATTTATCCTCTCCTGTGTTTGTTTTCTTCAGTTTTTCCTTGAAATGGCCACTGCTGTTATTATTGTTCTGTTTCCCAATTTCAACTCACTTAACTGTTCCTTTTTGAAGGATCGTGATACGCTCCGAAGACTGCACCTACGTCGCCAAAGACGACAATCACAGCAAAGAAAACCAGAAGTCCTTGTCCACTCCGATTTGCTCCCAGTGCGATCTTCTGCAAAAGAAACGAGAACAAAAGCTCAGAGTCGGCAAAGGACCCAACAAGCCTAGAGGTCCAAAGCAGCCGGCCCAGAGGAAGTCGAGGAGGTCGAGGTTGCCACCGCCTGAGGAGACGGGAGGGGAACACATCGATCTAAAAGAGGAGCAAGGGGTAGGAACCGAGGACATTCTAAGCAGGTGTTCTCTTTGAATGTCTCCAATGTCGACTGGATGGATTCATACTTGAGCTATTTTTGCCTTACCAGGCTTCCCGAGAGTTTTGTCAGATTAGAGAGGCTAGAGGACCAAGACTTGAACGCCCTGATTGGAAGCATGGTCAAGAAACAGGAGGAAAGGAATGACCCGAGCCTGAAGTGTGAAACTGACCTCTGGGAAGGCGAATCCGCAGGCGAAGAAGGTTGGGAGGACGGAGGAGGAGGAGGAGGAGGAGGAGAGTGGGGAGGAGAAGGCTTCCAAGATAACGGTGAGGAGGAGGGGGAAAAGGAGGGGAAGCCGGAGGAGCAGGATGAGGAGTTGGAGGAGGAGGAGGAACAGGTCAAGGAGGAGGATTTGCAAGACGTAGAGGGGACTCCAGACGTCGGGGCTGGGCCGTCGTCGTCTTCCACCAGCGAAAGGGGCAGGGGCAAAGGTGAGAAACGACTTATTTTGGGAAAAAAGCTCCGCAAATGAATGCTTCGGTTTGAACTTTGAACAGATGTTTTCATTTGGTACCTCACTGGGCTCCATGCAAACTTTTTTTGATTCAATTTAAGTATGGTGGGACTCTAGCAACACACTCTCTTACGTTGTGAACTTGTTTTTACTGCTTTTTAGTACTGACTTTTCACAGTTTTGTTTCGCGTTTTCACGCTCATTGTTTTTCCATTTTGTCAATTGGTTTGATGTTTTTCTTTAGCCGGGCATCCGCGGGGGCGTCGCCGGCGGCGGCGGCCCGGCCACGTGCAAGACGAAGAGTGGTTTCCGCATGTTGGGGCTGGGCCGTCGTCGTCGTCTTCCAGGGGCAGGGGTGAGAAGCAACCTTTGGGGGAAATGGCAACGCAAATGAACTCTTCGGTTTAGAACAGATTTTGCTCATTATCTGTTTCGCTGGGTCTGATGACGCCCCATGCAAACGTTTTTTTAACCTTCCAAGTGAGGGAACTTACTTTTGTTTTGTTTTGAGTACGGTGGGACTCTAATGTTTTGTACTTGTTTGCACCAACCGTGTTACTGACTTTCTCTTTAGCGCATATTGTTTACCATTTCGTTATTTAGTTGGTTTGATGTTTTTGTTAAAACAGGCAACCGCAGGGGCGTCGCCGGCCGCGATATTGCAAAGGTTTAAATCATTCTGAATTTATTTTTGAAAAGGGGGGAAACGATTGTTGGCGTCTCTCAGGTTTGTCCCACGTGCGGCAAGGAGTGCGCGTCGACTTACAAGCTGAAGATCCACATCGCCGTCGTCCACGACCCACAGGGACCAGAGTCAAGGTATTGCATTCATTTCCCATAGAAATAGTACCCTTCAATGAAACAAACTCTTCTTTCAGGATATGTGATCTGTGCGGAAAGCAGTTTGGCCACAAGGACAAACTAAAGCGCCACATGCTGCAAATGCACGGGACCAAAACGTAATTGTTTCTTTCTTTTTAATGTTCACTTTGTGTCAAATCATGATT
>JAAUYB010045800.1_pt1 | contig 10774 bp, 14 predicted proteins | sample 7278071 | NCBI WGS metagenome assembly JAAUYB01 (sample SAMN14350121, study PRJNA611818) | marine sediment metagenome | isolation source: surface marine sediment (1.8m) | place: French Polynesia: Moorea | collected 2018-08 | reverse complement strand
CGCCATGGCGTTCATCGTGATGGACCCTGCGGACGAGTCCAGCTACCTGGAGCCCTCCTACCTGGACAGGGACCCGCCGCCGGGGAACCCATTCAGGGCGCCGCTGCCGGTGAGGACAACTTTTGGGTTGTAATTTCGACGTTTAGAGACATCGTATCGTCTCTCCTCTCCTTTTCAGGTGGGCTACCCGTCCAGCCTCCCCGTGCGCAACCTTTGTAGCGACTTTGAGAACGACAGCGCCTCATCCTCCCTGCTGCCGGTGCCCAGTGCCAAGGAGACCATCCAAGTGTACCTCAGGGTCAAGCCGAAGACGGTGGAGGAGTCAGAGATCAGCGCCTCCACCGAGGCATCCTCCTCCGCCTCTTCGGGGGAACACGGAGGAGGTGCGCCGCCTGAGGCCAACAACTCAACCGAGGAGGAGGCGGGAGAACTCATCAAGATCGAGTCAGAGCACCAGGTAAAGTGACCCGTTGTAACTTACAGTCCCTCCCACGAAACAATTTTATTGCAATTCCTCTTCCTTTTCTCCTTAGCTGGCCATGAACGCTCCCAAGGACAGCAACACTTACAAGAACTCTATGAACGGCGCCGGCCAGCTTCTTCACCGCTTCGCATTCACCAAAATCTTTTCCCCTGAGACGAGCCAGTCCGCCTTCTTCCAGGACATGGTGCTGCCCAGGATGCGAGACCTCATGGAGGGGCAGAACCAGCTCCTCTTCACGTACGGCGCCACCAGCTCTGGCAAGACGTACACCATCCAGGGCTCGGGCGTGGACCCGGGCATCCTGCCGCGAGCGCTCGACGTCATCTTCAACTCCATCGGCGAGAGGCAGATGGTGGAGCTCAAGCTCAAGCCCAACTGCTTCAACCGCGTCGTCCAGATGAAGGACAAGGACGTGCGGAAGCTGGAGGAGGACAAGCAGGGGGTCTTCCACCTCGGGCTAGAGCTGGCGGCCGCGCAGCAGATGGAGAAGAGAGGAGGGGGACAACAGCAGCACTCCGTCACCGACTTCGGCAAGTTGACGGGAGCGTCCAAGCTGTCTGAGGAGACCTTCAACGCGGCCGACATGACCAACCTGAGCCAGGATGACCTGGCGACTATGTTCCCCAGCCTGCCCGACCGCGTCCGGGAAGACTCTGAGATCCCCCTCAAACACGATGACATAAACTACGCCGTGTGGATAAGCTTCGCCGAGATCTACAACGAGACCATCTACGACCTGCTCGAAAAAATCCCGCCGGTCAAGCGAAAGGGCGACAAGCCCAAGAGGAACCCGCTCAAGCTGGCAGAGGACAAGAACGGCTCGATTTATATCAAGGGGTTGAAGGAGATCAAGGTCAACTCGGCCAACGAGGCCTACCAGGTCATGATGATCGGCAGGGAGAACCTTCACTTCGCAGCCACCAGACTCAACCACCACTCTAGCAGAAGCCACTGCATATTCACAATCAAGGTAGGTTTTGACGATCCTCACAGCATTTATCGGAGTTAACAAAGCTTTATGTTAATTGTAAGGTCATTCGCGTTGCCAAAACTGCCAAGCCCCACCTTGCCCGTGTGTCCATGCTCTCTTTCTGTGATCTCGCCGGCTCGGAGCGAATCAAGAAGACCCTCAACACCGGCGAACGACAGAGAGAGGCCGGAAACATCAACACATCCCTTCTCGTGCTGGGCCGATGCATGAAGGCCATCAGACATAACCAGGTGAGAGATGCTATCTCGTAGGATTAAGTGCCATTTGCTCAAGTATCTCTTTCAAAAATAACAGATCACCAAGGACAAAAAGAAGCAGCAGCTGGTGCCCTTCCGCGAGTCTAAGCTCACGCGCATGTTCAAGAGCTTCCTGACGGGCTACGGCAAGGCGTCGATGGTGGTGAACGTGAGCCAGGCGCCCTACCTCTTCGACGAGACGGTGCAGGTCATGAAGTTCGCAGCGGTGGCCAGCAAGGTGACGGTGGTGCAGCTGCCGGAAACGCCGCCCACGGTCGTCAGGCCCGCAAACAACCCGCGCAAGCGGAAGACCCGCTTCTCAATGATGGTGGACGAGCACCAGGCAAAGAGGAGCAACTGCAACTCGACGCTGATGGGCAGGGGATCCATCGCCTGGGAGAGGCCCGCCTTCAGGTCGACCATGTGCCCGACGAGGCCGGCCGACTCCACCGTGGTGGACGAGACCCTGATGGAGGAGGACGAGGAGGCCGAGGCCTCCGTCATGGACGCCACCATCGTCGACCAGAGGTACGAGGGGCTGATGAAGCTGGTGGACGACCTCAAAGACCAGCTGATCAGGGAGAAGCAGAAGAACCTCACCCTGGAAAAGGAAGTGAGGACGGAGCTGTGCGACGAGTTCAACACGATGCTGGTGGAAGTAGAGAAGGACTGGGAGAAGAGGCTGCAGGACGAGAGGGAAAGGACGGAGGAGCTGTCCGAGTGGCGAATCAACAAGGTGCAAGAGGTGTACAAGGCCAAACTGAAAAGAAAGCGACAGGACGACGAGGATGAGGCGGCTGCAGCCGAAGACGAGGCCACTTTGAATGAGACGGCCGCCTTCAGGAAGGCAGAAGTTGAGATCCTCCTGGAAGAGAAGACGGCTGAGCTAAGATGCCAAGAGGAGAAGACGTCAGCCTTGCAGGAACAACTGTCCGGCCTCGCCAAGGAAAAGGCCAAGCTTCAGGACGAGCTGGTAAAAAAGGGAGTTGAGCTGGAAAAAGTGCACAAGGCGAAGGATTGCGCGTCCGAGGAGCTGAAGGAGTGCAGAAAAGAATTGGAGGCCATGAAGGAGTCGGAGGAGTCCAAGAGTGCCGAACCCATCATCGAAGATCTGAAGAGACAGGTGGAGGAGGGGAAGACCCGCGTCGAGAAGCTCGAGGAAGAGAAGAAGGGGCTGAAAGAACTCTTAGACGAAGCAGGAGAGGACTTCGTGGAGAAGAAGGACGAGCTTGACAAGGTCCTCCAGACCCTGAAGGAGCAAGAGCAGGAGATGCTGCAGGAGAAGGTGGTACTTACCGAGTTGACAGCCCAGTTGGAAGAGTCCCGCCTCTTGCTGCAAGACTCCGCCGCCCGAATGGAAGAGAGGGAGCAGGAAATCTCCGACCTGGAGGAAGCTGTCAAGGCTGCGGCGGTCAAGGAGGACGAACTGAGAGAACAGTTGAAGACCGAGGAAGGAGAGAAAAGTTCCCTCAAGGTGCGGTTTGACGCCGAGGCTCAAGAGTTGAAGGAGGAAATCGCCGCTCTGAAGGAGAAGTGCGGACAGGTAACAATAAAGTACCCTTCCTTATTTATGTCATATCTCATTCAATTTATTTTTCTGCTTAAGGTCGATCAGAAGCACAACAGCGAAAAGGAACGTGTGGAAAGGGAACTGAACGACGAGATCGAGGAACTCAAGGGCGCCAAGAAAAAGCTCAAGGCGCAACTTGAGGAGAAGTCCAAGGGCAACGAGGGGCTGGAGAAGGACGTGTCCAGGTTGGAGGGAGAGGTCAAGAGCCTCATTCAGGTATAATCGAAACCTTTGGGATATGAGGCTTTTTGTTTCATTTTAAAGCCCTCTGCTTTTAGGCCGAAAAGCAACAGAGACAAGCCAGCGAGGAGCACAGGGCAGAGGCCTCACTGCTCCGGAAGCAGCTGAAGGACCTCGGTGCCAAGGAGTCCGCCACCAAAAAATCGGCGGAGGCGACGCTGAAGGAAAAGGAGTCGGAGGTGGAGAAGCTCCAGATTCAGCTCAAGTCCCTGCAGAAGGAGGAACACGCTCTGGATGTGGTCAGCGAGGAGTTGCAGGCCCGGAACCGTGAGAGGGATGAACTAAACGCGCAGGTGAAGGGCTCTATTTTCACTGATTACCAACTAAGATGGTAAATACAAACATTATCTTCAAGGTTGTCAAGCTGCAGAGCGAGGTGCAGGCCAAGGAGTACGACCTGAGCAAGATGAAGGAGGAGCGGGACTCTATGATGAACACGTACGAGCAGCGGCTGAAGAAGACCACGGAGGAGCTTAGCATGGAGAGGCGAGAGGCCATCAAGATGCGGGAGGTCATGTCCAGGTCCACTCCCGCCAAGAACAGCGCTTCAGCCGCCGCGGCCGTGGAAGACGACTGCGGCTGCGCCAGCCCAAGCAAGCTGGCCCGCAAGAGGAAGAGAGCCTGCATTTGGGAGACGGAATGCAACAAGCTGAGGGAGGAGACGCAGAGGCAGACTGACACCATCAAGAAGCTGGAATCATTCATTCCAGCAAAGAAGCAGCTAAAGTGAGTTTACAATTCTTCTAACCGTGCTACAGATTTTAATGCGTACCTAATTTATTTTACCACAGCTATCCCTCTAGTGGAGATGAGGCCGAAAACAGTGAAAGCGACGCGGAGGTGTTCAATCTCAAGGGCGAGGTGGTTCGCCTGCAGAGAGAGTTGGAGAATCAGAAAACTACGCATGCCAAGGAGCTGCAAAAGATGAAGCGGACCCATGATAAGGTAAGAAGTACTACAAATTATGAAGTTGAAATTGAAATTGTGTTAATTTTGGGCGCCTTTCAATTCCCGCCAGAAGGTGGTCCAGATGTACCAGAACACCAACCGCGACCTTCAGAGAAACATGTCTACCACGTCGGGAGCGTCCACCTCCATCGCCACGGACCACAGCACCCTTGAGGCCGACAACTCCAACAACGTGGACGGCAGCCTCATCGAGGACACTCCGGGCGGCGGAAGCAAGAGCAGGAAGAGGGCCAAGAGGACGGCCAACGCCAGGAGCGGGAGAAGCGGCAAGGCGCGCTCCAGCAAGGCGATGACGGACAGCGCCTCGCAGGCTTCTTTCGAGGACTCCAACGTGGAGAACGACGAGCCGGAGGAGCCCGGAGACAGCGACTCGCAGTGGCGGCCGAGAAGGAGCTCGAGAATAAAGCGATCGAGACCGGTGAAGAAGGCCAGGAGCAACAGCAGCAACTCCGCCGCCGGCAGCAACCATAGCCTGAACCTCCACCACCATTCGGGGGACAGCAGCCAGCTGAGCGTACTCCAGGCTATCCAGGAGAGCTCCCCGACCCCGAAGGCGGCGTCGGCGATGGACGCAGTGGGGAAGACCCCGTCCGCCAGGAAGCGGCAGCTGTACAACGGTGACGGGAGGGGCGCGGAGGAGTTCACCCCTCCGACCGCCGAGAGCGTGCAAGGGCCGACCGCCACGCCAAGGACTGTCGTCAAGAGACAACTCAGGTCAAGGTCCTCCAGAAAGAAGTGCTAACTAAACCGACAATGTACACGCCAGCGTCTTATGGTTTTGACTTAAATTTGTACAAATTCCTAGTGGATGTAGACTACTATGCTGCGTTTCCTTTAGAATGCCGCAAGCACAGAGAAATATACTTTCTTCATCAATCAACTCGACCCTAACGCAAAACGAATTTTCTGGCTCGATTTTAATGCTCTCTTATGCTCATAATGCTCATCGATATCTTAAAATGTACTGTAGTACCATTATTAGTTATCACAGAGGTACCGAAACTTCCCAACTCTTACGTGTTCAAGAAAAAATCAGACTGCGGCTGTCACAGATTTGTCATAGTGATTCTTACACCTCCACCTCGTCTTCGTCGAGTTTGCCCAGCTCCTCTTTGACTAATTTGTCCATGTCTTCCCTTTTTTCAGCGTCTGAACGGTCTGAAAAGCATGATGTAGTTAGTAATTTTATCTTCCTTTGATGTGTGTGTTTCCGATGTACCGTACTTTTCTAACACTACAACACTAATCCAACTTTCAAAACAGACATAGCAGTTTCTACTACGTATCATATATATAACAAAACTTTAAAAAGTCTTCATCCCTTTTTATAGTACTGGACAATAAGCTTTAACTACCTAAAAACTATTACCTTCTCCTCCCTGTTGGGAATAGAAATTCGTTTTAAACACGCAGAACTTGTATGCAACTTCCATATCGATCAGATTAGACAAAATTTCGGACATGGAAATTGGAAATTATCCTCACGTCTTGCGCTGGCGATGTCCCTTGCCCCCCTGCTGATGGCCGACCCCTCCCTGCTCCCCGGCGCCGGACCCATCTTGTTGAGCACCCTGTCCACCTTCTCTGCCACGTACCCCATCTGCTTCTCCATGTCGTCCACGCGCTTGGTCAGCACCGCGAACTGCATCCTGTTCATCTTGGGGACGTTGTTGAGCGGCTTGGCCTCCTCCTCGGCCACCTTCTTCTCGTGGTCTAGGATGAGATGGTCTAGGTTCTCGATCTGTTCGCCCAGGTTGCGCTCGATGGCGTTGATCTCCTCGGCGGAGAAGCGGTAGTCGCCGTCCTTGTCGTAGCGCGCGCAGAAGATCTCGATCTCGAGGTCAGAGAAGTTGAGCTTCCTCAGGTTCTCTCTGATCTCGTCGTAGGTGACGACGCCGTCCTCGCCCGCAAGCTTCACGGTCTCCTTGATGTCGATCAGCTTGTCGCGCGTGTAGAACTTTTCGCGAACGTTGTTGTAGCCCCGAAGGACGTAGTCTCCAACCTATGCACAAAGAAAAAATCCTGTGTTCCTATTTTTCGCTCAAGCTTAATTGCCTGGCACTACTACTGACCTGGAATTCTTCCCTCCTAGCGTTCACTTCCTCCTTCACTTCCGAGTAGGTGTCGTTGATGATGGCCAAGAACATGTTCTGCAAAGGGGTTTTGTTGGTTTTCATCTTTGTTTTAATAAATTATGCTGAGTGCGGTCGCACCATGAGGACGAAGAAGACGAGGAGCACGTAGGTGATGAACCAGACCGGTCCCCAGGTGCTGTGAGCCTCCTTGATTGCGGAAAAGTCAAAGTCGCCCAGGATAAGGCGAAACTGGGTGAACAGCGCGTACTTCAGGCTGCTGAACACTTTCACCTGGAAATAAAGGATTGGGGAATGTATATCTAGTTTTTTGATGGGTGTATTGCGAAAAACTATTTTTACATATGCGCCGAAGAGCAGGTATCCGACTTGGGCGTAAGCCACGAATACGATCTGGAACATGACTGAGAAGGCGATGACGTCTCCCGCGCACTGCTTGATGGTCCCGGCCAGCTGAGCCATGGTCTTGTTGAAGGAGATGTACTTGAAGAACTTGAGGAAGCCGGCGAAGATAGTGAGGCCGGCAGCATCCTGGAAGGTCTTGGACCAGGACTCGAGGAAGGAGAAGTCGGCAAACTTCTCCGGCTCAGCCAACAGCGATTTGAGGAGCCGGGAGACGTGGAAAGTCGTGTACAGGTTGAAAGCCACCGTCGCAGTGGAGACCTGAGGAATTAATCACATGTTGGCTAGCGTTCTTTTCTTCACTTTAGCGAAGAGCATTAATTACCAGCAGCACAAATTGGTCTAGCCAGTTCCAGAAGGACATGAAGTACTGCAACCTCATGGACCTGAGCTCAAGGATCTCCTCGATGAAGTAGTAGAGGAGGAAGAGGGTGAAGATAAGCTCGGCACCAAGGATGGCATACTCCCACTGGGTGATGTAGCGGAGGAGCTTGACGGTACCGAAGGAGCCGTACGGAAGGATGCCGCCAGTGGGAGGGAACTCAAAGTTCATCCTGAGGGGAAAATTGTAGGAAAAATGTATTTAGGGTCATTAGCAGCAAAAACAAGCGTCTCAAAAAGACGGGAAGCAGCAACGCAATTGTAATTTGTAACAATTTGAACGATAGGCCGATAGCTTCAATTACCGTCATAAGAAGCAACATCGAGAGCACCATGCATCAATATATGTATCATCAACTGCAACAGTAGCAACAGCAACGAATATTTAAAGAGCTTCGACAAAAAATGTAGCTGTAGTAGCACCAGTTGCATTGAAAAGTCTGCAGCAACACGAGTGCAACGTAATTTGTGTGGGTACTACTGTAGGTACGAACTTACTTAATGACGCAAAACAAGTTAATGTTTGCGTTGTAGATGGTGAAGTCTATGACGACGTATCTGGTCCCCCTTCCGATCCAGAGCCCCTCCTTTAGCTCCTTGATGATGTTGTAAGAGTCGATCTTCCTCTCCCTCAGGTTCTGCACTGATCCGGCGCCGCTGTAGGTGGCCTCACGGCCCCAGTAGCTGTTGCCCTCCAGCTCCTTCACTGTCTGGTATCTCCAACTGGAAGCACGGTATAAATTCGCATTTTGCGATGAGGGTATTTACTTTCAATGAGTTGATTCTCACGCGTCTCGAGTAGTGTAATTTCGCCATCCAGGACCGAACGATTCTTTGTCTTCTATGTCTTTACCGTATGGACCGTAGCAAACCTATGGTAAATGTCACACCTATGTTATAAATTTCTACTTTCATGCCTGGAGCTCAATTTTTTCCTTGCCTTTATGTTTTTTTCGAACTGTTCTGGTATCGTGCACGAGTTATTTCTGACCCTTAGCTGCCTCATCTGAGGAACTCCGAGCAACCTAATGAAGAAGAAAAATTATTGCACAGACGGAATGTTGCAACATTGCCGTATTTTTTTTCACCTATTTGCGTGCATAACCATCCTGTCTGCCGCGTCGATTGGACACGGTCCTGTTGCGTTAGGATGCCCCGGGCAGGGGAAGTTTGCGTTGTCGATCCCCTCGTTGTACCACTCCTCCCAGTAGAGCGCATCGAGAAAGTCCCCCTCCATGTAGTCCCAGAACCCCTGCACCTGCCTCACGTCCTGGTACGTCTTGAAGAGGCTCTTGACCATGAGGGTGTACCGGTACATGGTGGTGCTCATGGCGCTGAGGGTGACGATGCACAGGATGACGAGGAAGACGACGTAGATGACGAGCTCCCTCAGCGAGGTGCGCACGATCACCTCGCGCTCCTCCCCCGGCTTCATGTCGGTCGTGTCCCACATGCTGCTGATGAATCCGGTGAAGGTGGCCCAGCATCCGACCGGGGCCTGGTCCTCCTTGCCGCCGATGTCCTCCCGGTTCAGCTCCTCCTCCAGCTCCTTGGTCATCTTGACGTCGTCCTCCGCGTTCCCGCCCTTCTCCTCCTCCTTCCCCTTCTCGGGGTCGTGCCAGGCCACAGCCTTTTTCCCGCTCCCGGCCGAACCTGGAGGGGAGGCGGCGGACTTTCTGCTGTGGGCGCTGGAGGAGCGGCTGCTGCTATCCTCGCCGCCATCTGGAAAGAGAATCACGTATACATAAGTACACGAATAAAAAATTGTATAGAAAGTAAGTACTGGAGGCTGCTGTCATGGGCCTGCTCTTGGCCGTTGCCGCCCTGCTGGCCGCGGCGGCTGTGGCGGCGCGGCTCCCGCTCGCCGTCGCCGTCCGCGCGCGCTGGCTCGCTAAAACAGAATATTATGGGGTTGCAAACTCTTGCATATCCTGCTGCCCCACAAAAAAAACCTTTCACGAAAGTTTGCAATTCTCACCGGCAGTTGCCGCCCGGCTGTGTATGGAGCTCATCGCGTGTCTTCTTCACTGCCGGATGTGTACCTATCTCCCGTTTACCCTTTTGCGATGAAAAAAGTTCCTTCAGCCCTTCATTTTAAGGGCCTTCTTCTCCCGCGGTCTCACCGAGGCCCTCTGCTTGCGGCCCGACTCGATCCCTTCGCCCTCATTTCCCCCCACTAGCGTGTTTCTTCTTCATTCCCTCGATCCCGTGTTGGTGGCGACGGTCGCTTGGACGTCAAGAAAATAAAGGATGAGAAAGTCGGGGGAAATGGGCAACAACAGATAGCCCAGCAAGGGCCGAAAGAAAGTCAAGAAGTTGCCTTCTTGAATTATTAAGCGGCCAGACTTGGGAAATTTTATTGATTGTTCTTTCTCCGCTCCCCGGCCTGACTGCTATACTACGAATGTTACGACATGCACATATGCACGTAGAAAGCGCTTCCATGCTTTTATCAACTGGCGTGTATGTATTTTAAAAGAACCTTTGCCCTCATCTACTAGCAAAAAACGATGGGGAAAACGCGGTGCAACTCAACAACCCCTTTGCCTCTCACCGCGTTACTAGCTGTACGTACGTCACATGTAGGTCGCTGTCTACACACACTACGGTAAACAGATGTTTTGCCACGCTGCTGGAAATTTTCCGCTGAAGCAGACACGAAAATAAATCTGACCCAGGAACTTTGCTCTTCTCCTACATAAACTTGGGGAACTTTGTACCATGTTCCAAAAATCCGAAGTCCGGAGTCATCCTTCATTGTCCGACACAATCGTTGCAGCGATCCTGGCATCCTGCTACAATTTCGAAAGAAATCATTGGGCCAAAAGGAAGGCTGTAAAAAATCGAACGGGGCAATGCATAGCGCTACAGTTTCGTACCATTTGCCAGTATTTGGTACTCTTGAAATATCTTGCTGTCGCTCGTGCTTCAGTTTGTTTAAGAACGGTCATCACGTAATCATCCTGTTCGATTTTCTTCGCCGCTACACATGTGACATGTGCGTCGCAAAAGAAGAGAAGCTGGCGCAAAACGTACCTTGGAGTATTCATGATACGCAGTTCGTCTTTATTTCAAGTATAAATGCTATACTTTTGTCAGTAATTGGTACAAGATGAGTTCCTTTGTACTCCGCTTGACCAAAAGCTCTCTAGAACAAAGCTTTCGGGCACATTTTTTTGGTGGCGTCTGTCTGCTTTGTGTATACGTGGGGAAAGAAAGGATTGTTTTTTTATCGATCGAACTCGCGATTCACAACTTCCAGGTGGCGCGGGAAAAAAGATTCGTCACTCAGAGGGCAAAGAGGAAACAAAGAGGAAAACAGATATACCGTACTTAATATGTGGCACGATTTTGGTTGGCAGAGGTTGTTGCTTGAAAGCGTCGGTGTTGCTCTCGCAGAGAGCAGTT
>JAAUYB010020727.1_pt1 | contig 10774 bp, 3 predicted proteins | sample 7278071 | NCBI WGS metagenome assembly JAAUYB01 (sample SAMN14350121, study PRJNA611818) | marine sediment metagenome | isolation source: surface marine sediment (1.8m) | place: French Polynesia: Moorea | collected 2018-08 | reverse complement strand
CTCCTCTGCCCACAGCTTCTGGGCGAGCGAGAGCTGCTGCTGCTGCAGTTCGGTCAGCTTCTGTCCCGACGCTCCGCCAAGCAGCGAGGAGAAGGTGCTGGCCGCAGTGCTGGAGGCAACGGACGTGGAGGTCTGCTGCGGCTGCTGTTGCGGCTGCTGCCTCACCGGGGTGGGCTTGGCCACCGGCTTTGACACCGGCTTGGCGGTGATGGTCACCTCCGGCTTTCCGCTGGCCGCCAGCGCTGCCGCGGCCTCAGCCTTCTCCTTTTGCTGCTTGGCCTTGCTGGCCGCTGCCAGTACCTCCGCGATGCTGTTGTTGAAGGTCAGTGGTATCGCGCTGGAGCCCTGCTCGCCAGAGGAGCTCTTGAACAGTTGGCTGTTGCTACTGCTCGACTGGCCAGCGGAGGAGGCGGACGACGCAGAGGCGGTCTTCTTCATCCCGGTGGTCGCCCCGATGAGGGAGGTGTTCCCCAGGAGAGGCCCGCTCACAACTTTGGGAGGGTTCTTTCCGGGCGGGTCGTTCAGGAGCTGCAGCAGGTTTGACTGAGAGGGCTTTGGCAAAGAGGAGGTGGCCGCGGTCGTGGCCTTGGTGGCGACGAGGTCGGCAATCTTGAAGGAGTCCTTTTTGTTCTGGTTCGTCTTTCGCGTGAGATGCTGCTGGAGTATCTGCGGCGTAGGATGAACGTGAGGATGCTGCTGCTGCTGCTGTTTTGGCTGCTGTTGGGACTGCTGCGTGCTCGATGCGGCAGACCCTGCCTCGCCCCTGGGCTTGAGTCCCAGGTGCATGAGGTCCGTGCGGACTCTTATCTTGGTGGGAAGATTGGGAGGGGAGGCCTGCGGGGGGACGTGCTGCTGGCCGGACTCTGCTGGAGTGGAAGATGAAAGCTGGTTCTTGGGCACTGAGAAGTTCGGTATCTTGAGGATGGTGGAAGCGTCGTCTGCTGCTTTCTTCTGCTGCTTGGAGGGAGGCGGGCCGTCGTCGTCTAGAATCACGATGTCGTCTGTGGTGTCAGTGACAGGGGGCTTGGCCGCCACCGACGCCGAAGTGCTTGGCCCCTCGTCCACCTCAATGGGAGGTAGGTGGAGGGTGTCTGGCGGCGCTGGGACGCTGAGGTCTGGCCTGGTGGAGGCGCTCAGGTCGTGTCCGGACCTCTTGTGCTGCCCCTCGTAAGCGTCGATGCGGTTTCTCACGCTCTTGATGTAGACCTCTGCCTTCTGGCTGGAGTCGTCGCGCAGCACCAGGTCGCCGCTGCGCCAGTACTTCTCCAGCAGGATGAGGTGCCGGAAGAAGCTGGTGTAGGTGCCGTACGGGTAGTGGAGGTCCTGCCAGAGCTTCTTCGTATTGAGGTCGAACTGGATGGTGACGGAGCACTTTTCCATGATGTCGGCGACGGCCGGTGGCGCCGAGGCCGCGCTCCCGCCGCCGGCGCCCTGCTGTCTGGTCGCCGGGGCGGCGCCCGCGGCAGCGCCGGATGACGCCGCCGCCGGTACCGCGGTCGGGCCAGTGCCTCCGTTCCCCTTCTTGGGGGTCTCAAAGTCCTCGTCGACCTGAATACGAGAATCGCTGCCGGGAGAGGCGAACTCCTTGGGCGGCTTCCCTCTCTTTCTGCCTCCCGCCTTGTCGCCGCCGCCGGTCACGTCCAGAGTGGTGGTCTTGATGGTGATCTTGGTGGGGTTGTTGTCGCTGTGGCTGACTTGGTGGATCTTCTTGAACGACGATCCGCTTCCTTCGGGGGAGGCGTAGCCGTCGCTGTGAAGACCCAGGAAGGAGCACAACCTAAAGAGAAGACAAGATAATAATTACTAAAAGTTTCAGAAAATCTTGGAATTTTTTTCCACTCACTTTTTGCGATAATCCTTGTAGAAGGACTTGTGCGGCCTATTGGCCTTGAGGTAGTCGACGTCGTTGTACTTGAGCCGGATGCTGCAGAAGGTCTTGCAGTGCTTGCAGATGAGAGACTGCTCATGCAGCTCCGACGGGATGCCGTCGTTGCGGAGCGAGGCGTTCAGCTCGGCGATCTCCTCCGAGGAGAAGGAGATGAGGACGACGCTGCCAAGGGCCATCTTCCGACCGCACAGGCCGCAGATGCTGAAGGAGTTGGCCAGGGACATGTGCTTGTGGCAGATGGAGAAGGTGGCCTTGGCAGAGGCCTTGACCACCCTGTCCCAGTTCAGGGAGACCTTCTTGCCCATCTTCTTCCTCAGCCGGACCAGCCACTTTCTCGTTATGGTCGAAGTCACCTCTCTGTTGCAGCTCCTGACGATGCAGGTCTTGACCTTGTCCTCCTTGCCCTGCCCTCCCCTTCCTGCGCCCGAGGTCGACCCCTTCGCGGCTCTCATCTCCTTGGCCTTGCGGTCGATGAACCGGTAGCACTTGTCGCACAGGCAGGCGTCGGCACTGACGGAGGCGAACTCCATGGCGAATCGCTGCACCTCGGCCGTCTTGAGCTGGGAGACGTGGAGCGGGGTGTCCAGGCTGCCGAAGCGGGTCGCGCAGTAGTGGCACGTGTCGGAGCAGCAGCGCTCGGGGTGGATGTTGAAGGAGGAGGCCTTCTCGGGGACCACCATTGACCTGGAAAAGGAGAAGAAACGATAGTGTAAAAAGTAAAAAAAAAAACATTTAGAAAAAGAGGCACGTACTCGGCAGCCAAGTTGTTTTCGAGGCTGGCTTGGCTGTCCGGGGTCCTCGTCCGTCCACTCCCAGTGCCGGCTGCTGACAGGGAAAGCTGCGCGGAGACGGAAGCGGGGTCCGAAGGGAGTGTGGCAGCGGCACCAAGGAAGCTGTTGAGGTTGTCGTCCTCCACCTCCTCCGGGACGAGGTCGTACACGCTCCCGCCACCGGCGGCGGCGCCGCCACCGTTCCTGGTCACCTTGCCCTCGGTCGGCTTGACCGCCTGCCGGAAGACCGGCGAGACCTTGCTGTTCCGAGTGGAGGGTGTGACAGCGGCGGCGGCGGCGGAAGCGGCGGCGGCTGCCGCAGCCGCGGCGTTAGTAGCCGCGACAGCCGCCGCGTGATTCTGCTTCTTCTTCCCGTGGTGATGGTGGTGATGCTCCTCGTCGAACTTTTTCCCCTTTTTTCCCTTGCCGCCGCCGACTCCCGCACCTCCCTTGGGCAGCCTGATGACCGTCTTGAGAGGCGGCTGCTGTCCGCCGCCGCCTGAAGAGGAGGACACCAGGTCGCCGTTGACGCTGCCTCCGAGCCTGGACTGAGTGGGCATGGCGGTCATGTCCGGCAGGACGGCCGTGGCGGTGGTGAAGGCGTCGCCAGGGTTGAGGATGGTGGGCTGCATGTGGACGCGGTGCCGCTTCCGGGTCCCGTAGTGGTGGTGGCGGTGGTGGCGGGATCCTGCGGCCATCGCCCCGGGCGTGGTGAGGAGGTTCCGCCTCCCGTAGGAGGAGGAGGAAGAGGAGACGGAGGCCGACGAGTGGTGCCTGGGCTGGTCGGGGATGTCGATCTTGAGGGGTTGAGACGTCTCCGTCCCATCCAGCCGGTGCTTTTCTGACAAACTGTGTCGCTTGGGCGACAAAAGGAGCTTTGGCCGGATGATCCTGCTGTTTGGTGACTCTGGGGTGGTTGGCGCCGACGACCTCCTCTCTCCCTCTGCTTCCAAGGTGGGAGGGTCTAGGTTCACAGAGGAGGAGAGTGGAGCGACGTCGCCAGAGGGACCGTCTGCTCCTCCGCTGGTGCTGGACGCCCTACTCCTCTTGTTGACCCGCACCTTCCTCAACGATTTGGTCAGCTCCGATCCCCCACTGCCACTGCCGCCGACGCCTGGGGCCGCAGCTCCGTTGCTGTTGCTGCCGGAGGCGGCCGTGGAGGCTGCAAGGACTCCCGGCATCGAAGCCAGCTTGTTTGCCGCCTTCTCGGCGACCAAGGAGGGGGCCGCTGACTTGGACTCGGAGTCGTCTGACGAGGAGTTGGAAGAGCCGCTCTCAGGCTTGGTCTCGGCGGTGCTGTTCGCCGCCTTAGCCGCCGCCTTGCTGCCATCCTGGCTGCTGAAGATCTTTGGAGGTGTGCTGTTGACTTCTTCGTTCTTGACTACGGCAGCGGAGAGAGGCGGGGGCGAGGAGAGGTCCTTCTCGGACAACTCCTTATCCGACCCTTCCGAGACCACTTCGCCTGGCTCCATCATTGCCACGATCTTTGGAGGCCCATCATCTTCCTCTGGCACCTGCTTGCTGCTGCTGCTGCTCTCACTCTCCTCCTTGGTACAAGAGGCCCTGGCTACCGCCTCGTCCGATATCTTCTTCTTGTACACGGGCTTGTTTTTCAGGGCGTTGTGAGTCTCTTTGGCAAACTTGTCTTCCATCTGAGAGAAGAGCTTGCTCTTGTCAATATTGGGCTTTGACTTGGAGGAAGACTCCTCGTCCGACGCCTCGGCGGGTGAGGCTGTCACCGAGGACGAGGAGGGAGGAGGGGGACCCTTCCTGGGGGAGGCGAGCGAGGGCGCGGTCGGCTCCGATACCGCGGCGCTGCCGTTGGCCTTGACGGGGGACGACGACTCCCCGATTGATCTGACATCGTAGACGGCTGCGAGAATCTCCTGCACGACCGATTCTCTCTCTTTTTGCATTGCTTTTTCGTCCTCGCCCTTGATCAGGTTCTTTGGCGCCTCCTTCCCGGAGAAGAATTCAGTCAGGAGGGTCTTCACCTCCTCCCTGGTGGGCGGACATGGCACCGAGGAAGAGGAGGAGGAAGAAGAGGAGTTGGAGGACCCTTTTGCGGCGGTCTTGACCGCCTCCCGCAGTCGGACCCTCACGTCCCCGCCGCCGCCGTCGTCGCTATTGTCTTTCACAGCCTTGCAGAGGTTTGCCCTCATGAGTTTCAGCGACGCCTCCGCCGCGGAGTTGCTCGCGGCGGCAGTCTTCTTGGCGGAGGAGGAAGAAGGAGGCGACGATGCCACCTCGCCGTTCTTGACCACGCGATCCTCCTCTGTTGCGGAGGGGTGGTCGCCCCCGTTGGAGACGGAGGACGGAGAAGAGGTTTCTGCGGCGTCTGGCAGCCCTCCGGCCGCCTTCTCCGAGCCGCTGTTGTCCAGCTTCCTCACCATGTCTCCCACGAGGCCGCTCACCTCTTCCTTGACGCTTTTGGCTTTTGTTGTTGCCGGTGCAGCCGCCGCGTCCGCTGAGGAGGAGGAGGAGGAGGCTTCCTCCTTCTCTCCCTTGTCCGCTCCTTCCACTTTGGCTCTCTTGGGAACGCTCTCCTCCTCCCCCTGCTCTCTCCTCCCTTTGGTCTCTTTGTCCTCCGTCCTCTCCCCCTTGCCCTCCCCCACTAAACCTCGCTTTCGGCCTCCGACGGAGGAGGAGGACTCTGCCGAGGCTGTTGCTGTGGAGAGTGCGCCGACCTCATCCTCCTCTCCGTCGGTTGTGGCGTGCCCGTTGGAGGAGGACGCCGCCGCCGTCGCCTTGTTGCTGTCGGCGCTGCTACTGCTGCTGTTGCCACCCGTAGCGGAAGTATCACAGACAGGGAGAGGGCTCTTCTTGACCTGTATCATCTCTCCGCGCGCCTGCTCCTTCTCCTTGCTCAGGGCTGGACTGGCGGCGGACGAGGATGAAGACGAGGCCGGACTCTGGCGCTGCTGCTGCTGGCGCTTCTTGTCCACCTCCACGATCTCCGGCGCAGGAGGGTTGTCCTGGAACTTTGGCCTCCTGTGCTTCTTAGACCTCTTCTCCCCGTGGGAGGAGGAGGAAGACGAGGAAGAGGAAGAGACCTTTCTGCTCCCGCCTTCGCCTCCGCCGTCCTCCAGGGCGAGGTGCCTCTTGGCCGGCGACGACGACGAGGACGAGGAGCTCCCCGCCGAACTCCTGGAGAGCTGCTGGTGGAACTTTGGCGGCCTCCCGCGCTGGCCCCTCCCCCGGGGCGAGAGGGAAGAGGAGCCTCCCTTGCCGCCGCCGCCCGAGTGCCTCGAGCTGGGGTTCCTGCTGGAGGACGGGGAGGAGCCTCTGGAGCCGGGGGAGGACGAGGACGTCTTGTGGCCTGAGGAAGAGCCGCCGAACCCGCCTCCTCCTCCGCGGCCCTGTGGCCGGCCGCCGCGGCCGCTCATCGCGGCACTGCAGCCGCCGCCGCCGCCGCGGCCCCGGGGCCTCCGCCGCCGCTCTGGTGCGGTCCCGAGGGCGCCGTCGTGGTGATGATGGTGCTGATCAGATTGATGCCGTCTATCCTTGAAAGTTGAGGGCGGCCTCTCGCCGCTGACGTGTGAGACCTGTTGAAAGTGAAGGGGGAAAATCATTTAGTCAGTTAAACTACCTCACAACGTTTCGCCAATAAAAACAAAACTTTACAGTCAACGTGTGCTTGTAACAGAGAGACTATATGAGACACATGCCGATTTCCTATAGAAGTGAGAAAGAGGAATATGTGCACAGAAAACCACGCTCGCTCTTTCAAGTTATTCACGAAATCTGCACGTGGCGCGCATCGAGATAACGATGGTCTTCTGTAGCCCATTTTTAGCTCTACGTCCTTATCTTTGACGAGGACGAGGTCATAGTTCAAAAATTTGACTAGAGAGACTGGGTTTTGTTCCAGTCTAGTACTACACGCTACATATGCTGATGTCCTGTAGGCTTCCGTCTGTATCACACCAGCACATCATCTGATCAAATGAAGCTTCAAAACTTTGAATTTTTCTGGAGTCGAATGTCCGTTGATTCCCCCTTCCTTCCTTCCATCTGATCTTTTTCCCTTATAATCTTCCAAATCGGTTTGAGGGAAGGAGGAGAAAGAAGAAGAAGACGCGTTTGTTCGTCCATCATTCCAGGTTATTTTTTTCCCGACTGCCTACTCGTTGCTATTGCCTGTCTAGCAGGCGAGTCGAGCTAGAGAGAGGTGCAGTGCAGCAGCCACGGTAAAAAAAGGGGGGGGAAAGGAAATGCAGTCTGGCCGCCTTCTTAACCATCCCCCAGGCCCGGGGGCTTCAAGTGAGGGGGGGAAAGAAGGGGGACGGGCTAGACAGATCTCTCCCGCCTGTACGTGGTACACCACCATCACTACGGTACCTATGCGACGGGGCCTCCTTCCCATCACCCCGCCGCTCCCCCTCCCCCCCTAACCTGCCTATATTTACTACTACTACGTCTCTCGGCCATAAAGCCGAACCAAATCATCCCAAGAATGCGACGGAGTTTTCTTTTCTTTTCCCCCCTTTTCTCCGTCATCGTCATCGCCCGCGTGTGTCCAAAACGAGAGAGCGCCGGACGTGAAACAAGATGGGGAAAGGAATTTCGATCGTTGCTGGCGTTGAAATCTTCGGATGGAAGCATCCGAGTGTCGCTTCTTCCTCTCCGCATCCTTTAACCCTATTCCGAAGCGTCTCGAAATTTCACACCAGCCATGACTTAATACCGTTAGGGGCTACATTGCGGACTCAATATCTGGGATTTTGTTGCATACAAGTGAGCAAAAAAATTGGAAAAACCTGTTGCTTGACCTCATAATGGCTTTTTTTCCAAGCTCGGTCTCGTACGGCTCCTCTTTAAAGGGACCCCCCTTCAGACGCGGCAGCAGCCAAAGCCAAAGGTGGCGGCGCAGTTCTAGGACCAAGACCGACCAGGAAGGGACGTATGAGTGTAGTGTGCCTACTTCTTTCTCCCTAGTGCTACACCTGCATCCAATCACACAGGTAGAAAAAGAGAGGATGGGGGAGTAGGTAAAAAAATAGAGGGAGGAAGAAAAGAGGCCTTTTCTCCTTCGTCTCCCGTCGCAGAAAATTGCAAGAAAATCCCCGAGACATATTCCAACACCATTAGTTTCGCAAGCTAATTCGAAACCCTTTTAGACTTAGCTTTGGAAAGAAGAAGAAGATCAGAGATGTCTTCTATGCAGTGTCTCGTCTATGGTGCAACCAGGCAACCTCCTTCCTGTCTGTAACGGGCCAGTGCACATTCAGGCCTACCCCCGGCGGCGGCCGCGGCGGCGGCACAGGAAGGAGGAAGAGAGCAGCAGGGCATACGTGTTCAGGAGGCCTAGTACAGCCTTCCTCATTTCAATCCTTTTGCTTCAAAATGGGGGAAACCATCCTTTTTGTCCAAAGAGTACTGTACCATGTTACGAGGAGAATAAAAAACCTTTTTTTGCCTTACACAGGAAGAGACTTTCGTTTGACCCCTAGGCCCACCTGTGTATGAGGGGGAGGGGGAAGGGAGACGTGACTGGAGACGGGCGGACGAGCTCACGAAGAGAAAGAGGGAGGGAGAAACCGTACTGTGGTCGGACGGAGGGAAAAGGAGACCACGGACAAGAAGACGAATTACCGCACTTGCCCATTTTTGGAAAAAGGGGGGTTCTACCTTGCGGGGTGAAAAGAAAAGAAAACATTGGCTTCGTGAAACCATGTTTCCAAGTCAGCGAGCGTTGAAAGTTATTTAAAAACCATTTCTGTTGTTGATAAAAGGTGGTACGTACGCTATGCAGTATTATTTCTACAGTACTGTAGTCCTGCCTTCGGCATCTGTTATCTTGAACAAGAGCAAATAATCGCCCTGCTATGCAAATCATGTGCAGAATATTGTAACTTCACGTAAGGCACTGTGCTATATTTGTCAAAAACAATTTTAAGGCCTCCCCCCCTGTACATATGTGCTTCAAGTACCGTACCTGCACCATGCAATGAAAGCGTAGTGCTGTACCCCCGCCGCGCTACCAAAGGGGAGGCAGCGTCGGGTCCATTGCGTGTAGTACAACACCCCTCTCTATTTTCTCTGTATAAGACGGCGGCGGCCTCAATGCAGCTGGAAAGGCCTTGACCCGCTCTGCCGCCGTACGTACTGGAGGAGGAGGAGGAGACGTCTCGACGTGAGGGACAGGAGAAAAGGGGGGGGGGGAATGAAAAATAGGCCATGGGCACCCTCTCTCAAGTTGAATGGTCGTTTAAGGAGGGTGGGTGGGCGTGATGGCAGGTCGTGAACTTTCAGTGATTTACTTAATACTGTCGCCTACATCTTTTCCCGTCCTGCCAAAGCTTTGGACGTACGAACCAAGATGAAACAGCAATGTTTTCCTTGCAGTATTTGCATCGAAATTATGAAAAGGGAACTGTCACCTTATTGGTATTTGCAAGATGAGAATACTACGGTATGCTACGTTCCTACCTATACGTACATCGACACACCTTCGAAAACAGCTACTCTTTTAACTATAAAGTCCTAGCAATGCATAAATCAAGCTAGTGGCAGAAAAGTGATTCAACACCCCACCCCAGATGTCACCCCCTTCCTCCGCCCCCCTTTTTTGATAAACCCTTTGAAATTCCGCGTGACCACCAACGTGCGGCGGCGGCAGAAGGGGGTGGCAAAAGGAGGGGGGAGAGGGTGCAAAAATGAATTGGGTGCTGCTTCTCCCCTCCCACCCATCACCACTGACACCCAGTTCAGCCCATAACTCTCAGTCCAAATGCCCCATTCGCTTCCTCCCCGCAAGTGAACCAAAGAAATTGTCGGGGTGGGGGATGTTGGGGTAAGTACTGTAGTAGTGGGTGGGTTTCCTCTGTATGTAACCCCCCCTCAGCCGGCCTGACGCACCAAACAGCTGAAGGGGGGGGGAGGGGGGCTGCGCTGGCTGCTGCACCAAGGAAGAGGATGGAGGCCAGGGGGGGGGACTAGAAAAATGGGGGGTGCAAGACCTGGGCGGGGCTGAATCCGGAAAAACCCGGGGTAAAGTGACAACCCGGACCTTGGCGCGTCGCTGGGGGCCGGAATCGGGGTCCTACCTGCGCCCGTTGTGCGCGAAATGGGCCCCGAAAGCGAGGTCGGGGTGGGCGGCCTCCTTCCTTCCACAAAGACTCTGCACTTTTAACTTGTCTCTTTCCTTCTCCTCCCGCTCGCTCGCGCTGCTGCCAAAGGGGGAAGGAGAGAGGAGGGAGGAGGGAGGAGGGAGCGCCCACTCCACTTCGCCCAAAAAGGGAACAGCCCAGGGGGGAAAAGAGGGCGGAAATGGCAGGGCCACTCAACTCTGAGACAGCTGCTTCCCACTCCCCTCCCCTCCCCTCCCCTCCCCGCTGGCCCGCCTGGCTGCCTTGCCTGGCCGCCGCAATGGCGTACTACCGTACTTGATCTGTCAGGGGGAGTCCGGGTGGCGCCCGGGGAAAAAATCGTCCGGAATCGTCCCAATCCGGGCGAGCGGCGCCCGAATTCCGGCCCCGCCGGGTGCGCTGGGGTCCCACTCACCTCTCGGCGCGAAATTCAGGACCCGCTCCGTGCGCGGTGTGCCCGAAAATCGCCTCCAAATGTCCGCCCCCCCGCACGTCGAATTAATGCCTCTTTTCTTCTTTTTTTCTGCTTTTGATGATATGCTCCTTGCATTGCGGCGGCGGCGGCTGCGCCTCCGGGCGGGCCACACGGCCACGGGCGTCGGGCGCCCACCGCCGGGCGGAGAGAAGTGGGCTGCTGCCGCCCACCTCGTCCATTCTGCCCCGGCCTGCCAATCCGCCCTCGCCGCCGCCGTTCCCTTTCCTCTCTGGCCTCGGCGCTCCCCCCTCCCCCCCCTTCGGTGGGTTGCCCACGGACGGAAGAGGAAGAAAACGACGGACGGAGGCGAACGAGAAGAGGGAGCTCTTCCCTTTTCTCTCTCTCTGTGCCCCCTTCTTCTTCTTCCGCTCCTCTCTCCTCCTCTTCGGATTCGGGCGACCGTCGGGCGGACTGGCGGACGCCGGAAGAGGAATCGGTACCCATAGAGAAATTAAAGCTACGCAAAGAGGGCCGAAGTCGCTCCTTTCTGAATCTTCACAGACTCCCAAGAATCACCTCCCTTTTTTACTACAAAGAATTTATTCTATTG
>JAAUYB010223871.1_pt1 | contig 10782 bp, 11 predicted proteins | sample 7278071 | NCBI WGS metagenome assembly JAAUYB01 (sample SAMN14350121, study PRJNA611818) | marine sediment metagenome | isolation source: surface marine sediment (1.8m) | place: French Polynesia: Moorea | collected 2018-08 | reverse complement strand
GGGTAATGAGTGAGAAGCGCAAAACCTTAGTGGCTTTCCATGAAGCAGGACACGCTTTAGTGGGTGCCTTGATGCCTGACTATGATCCTGTACAGAAAATCAGCATCATTCCCCGTGGTCAAGCAGGTGGTTTAACCTGGTTTACCCCTAGTGAGGATCGCATGGAGTCTGGTTTATATTCTCGCTCTTATCTCCAAAATCAGATGGCTGTGGCTTTAGGTGGCCGGGTTGCTGAGGAAATCATCTTTGGTGAAGAAGAGGTGACTACAGGTGCCTCTAATGACTTACAACAGGTGGCACGGGTAGCCCGTCAGATGATTACTCGCTTTGGAATGAGCGATCGCTTAGGGCCTGTGGCTTTAGGACGGCAAAATGGTGGCGGTGTGTTCTTAGGTCGGGATATTGCTTCTGATCGAGACTTTTCTAATGAAACCGCTTCTGCTATTGATGAAGAGGTTCGTCAACTGGTAGATACTGCCTATACGCGGGCAAAAGATGTGTTAGAAAGTAACCGTCACATCTTAGATAAGTTGGCAGAAATGCTAGTAGAAAAAGAAACTGTTGACTCTGATGAACTGCAAGCAGTTTTGAGTAGTAATGACGTGAAAATGGCTAGTTTAGTTTAGTATTTTAACTTATCTTACATTTTTGAGCAGCACTCTTTTAAGTGCTGCTTTTTTTATTAATAAGCAGAATCATGAGCCGAATTATTTTTTTCTTATTAATTTCTAATAATTGCTATATTAAAACAAATTCGTTTATTCTAAAGATAGTCATTCCTGTAAAGACAAATGCTAACTTATAAAGCAATGTATAAATTTTTAGATGAAGGTGTTCACGGAGAAGTATTAGATTTTCCTGGTACTATTTCTTTTGCAGAGAGTTTAGAAAAAGTACGTCAGTCTTTAGCAAGTGCATTGGTCGAAATGGCTGAAACTAATTTGAGCAATGGGGAATCTTTACCTATTCCTAATCCTTCTCTTAGTGATCCTGAAGCAGATTTAGAAGAACCCATATATCTTATTTTAACAGCAGCTTCTCATATACAAATCATACCTAATTTAGCAGCTTCATGAAACGTCGAGATTTAATACGTCATCTGAGTCAGCAGGGTTGTTATTTATTGCGTGAAGGAGGAGAACATTCTATCTGGGAAAACCCTAACAATAAACGTCGTACTTCTATCCCACGTCACAGAGAAATCGCTGAATTTACCGCTAGAAGAATCTGTCAACAATTAGGAATATCACCTCCTTAATTTGCATAAAGTTTATTAAACTCATGGGTAATGGTTTTGACGCTCTACCCGATTAAAAATCGGGAGATTCATAACGAGGCAACTTTGTTGCCGTTATTATCTTGTATAAAAACAAAGCCCAAAAAATTGGCAAATCTTTGATAAAACGGCGAACCATTGGATACTTTTATAAGTTAAGATAAGCTGCCTTGTTATTATAATAAAGAAACAGATATTAAAGTAAGATCACAAGTCGAGGAAATGATTAATGTTGCAGTCTATTAAAACTTGTGCGATCGCCATCATAACCGGTTTTTTATTATCTTTAGTCACGGGGTTATGGAGTCAACCGGCCTTCGCTTTAACCAATATCCAATTATTAGATATCTCTTACAAAGATTGTCCCCCGGAATTAGCAGAAGGAAACGTTACCAGTGGTGGCTCAAGTTTCCCTGCTGACTGTTATATTATTACAGGAAAAGCCAAAAATACTTCTGGTAAAACTGTCTATGATGCTGATGTTTTTGGGCGCATTAATGATGCGAATAATGAACCCGTTATGCAAAACCGGAGTCGTGTCGGAGCGATCGCAGAAGTTCCCCCAGGAATTAGTACCTTTGAACTGAGAATTACCGTTCCCTCAAATCAACCAACCCCTTTGAAACTAAAGAAATTTAAAGCATCTGGTTTTACAACAAAAGTCACCCCAATCTTTTAATATAGACCGTTAAATACCCCAAAACTAACAGAATGGGGTATTTCTCACTTGATTAAAACCCTGTCATGCTGGACACATATAAGTTATCTACCATGGTAGAAATAAATTGCAACGCTAAAATCGCTAAAATGGCAGAAATATCGATGCCACCTAATGGGGGAATAATCGAACGGAAAATATTGAGATAGGGATCAGTAATAGGGCTTAAAAAAGACATGGCACTATAAGCCCATTCAGCCGTTTGAAACCAGGAGAGTAGGATGCGAATAAATATCAATACGAGATAGATATTAAGAAATGCGCTTAGGGTTTGAAAAATTAATTGGGTAATGGCAGTGTCCATAATTTAACGATTTTCCTGATAAATAATAGTGCTACTCATCGATCTTATATCAAATTTCGACTCTCTGACATGAAGAGTTAGGGAAGCTAGGGAGTGAGGTGGTGAAGAGATGAGGCTTCACCGTGAGCGTCAGCCGAAAGGTGGTTATGTAGTGATGGGATGGATGTCTTATTATTAGAGGTGAAAGGGTTTGAGGACGGTTATGACCATGCCAATTACTTTATTTTCCCAGAATTTGTATGACCAGGATTATTATCTCTGGATAGAGACAACCATTGAGCAAATTAAACAGGGAAGCTTTTCTATGGTTGACTGGGAAAAGGTGCTTGAGGAGTTGCAAGGGATGGGAAGGAGTGAAAAAAGAGCCGTTGAAAGTTTCTTAACCAGAATTTTAGAGCATTTACTGAAACTACATTATTGGGAGTCTGAGAGAGATTATAATGCTAACCATTGGCAAGCAGAAATTACCACATTCCGCTTTCAACTCTCTAAATATTTGTCCGATAGTCCCAGTTTAAAACCCTATTTAGAGCAAATTTTTGGTGAATGTTATAGTGCAGCACTTCGTAGTGTTTCCCGTGCTATGGGAGTTAAATTAGGCAGTTTACCAGAGGAAGCGATCGCGACTCTTGAACAAGCTTTAGATGATGAGTGGTTTCCTGAGCAATAATTCTAGTTAGGAAAGTTAGGAAAAAATAATTTGATTCCTCCTGCAGTTAATGCTAGGACAAAACCAACCACAACAGAACGATTAATAAACTCCTGAGTATCTAACCGTTTTCCAATTCCTTTGACTTCTGTAGACAGGGTTTTCATCTCTCCTTTTAGTTCTGTAGACAGGGTTTTCATTTCTCCTTTGACTTCTGTAGACAGGGTTTTCATCTCTCCTTCGAGTTTAGTTTGTCCTATCTTGATTTCTGTGATCTCTTTCTCGATAGTGTCAAACCTATCATCAATGTTGTCAAATTTAGCGTCAATTTTGTCTAACTTCTGATTAAGTTGACTTAAGATTTCCTCTAATGAGTAAGTGACTGTAACAGGGGTTTGAGTCATGGGCTAAACTTCTAATAGAAAAGAATTTTTACTTTAGTCTTCTGGTCATCTTTATTCTCTATGTTATCTTGAATCAGGGGATTGCATTCTCTTGATCTTCACTCTCCGCAATTTATTGTCATTTATTAACCTAAAAAAAGGGTTAGAAACTTATCACTTTCCTAACCCTTTTTTTGGACTTATAAATTTGATGGGGTGAAACTGTAAGATACCCCAAAGACTATCCTAAAAGCTATTTACTAGCACCATTAGGATTATATTCTTCAATCTTGATGTCAACAGGCTTAACATCCCAAATTTGCTCACAATATTCAGCAATGGTACGATCCGAGGAGAATTTACCCATTCTGGCGGAGTTAAGAATAGACATTCTTGTCCAGTTATCTTGATCTCGATAAGCTTGACTGACCGCGTCTTGACAGTCAACATAAGCCTGATAGTCTGCCATCAACATATAAGGATCATCATTCATTAATTGATCCACAATGGGTTGGAATAACTCGCAGTTGCCATGACTAAAGTATCCGCTAGAAATACGATCGATCACCCCTTTTAAGTTACCGTTGTTGTGGTAATATTCGCTAGGGGAATAACCATGAGACTTGCGATCGTAAACCTCTTGGGCAGTTAAACCAAACAAGAAGAAGTTCTCAGGGCCGGCTTCTTCTCGAATCTCAATATTAGCCCCATCTAAGGTACCAATAGTTAAGGCCCCATTCATAGCAAACTTCATGTTACCAGTTCCAGAAGCTTCTTTTCCAGCCGTAGATATCTGTTCAGAAAGATCTGCCGCAGGATAAACCCGTTGTCCCAAAGAGACGTTAAAGTTGGGCATGAAAATAACTTTTAAGCGTCCGCGAACATCAGGATCATTATTAACCACATCGGCCACGGCATTGACTAATTTAATGATTAGTTTAGCCATAAAGTAGCCAGGGGCAGCCTTACCACCGAAAAGGAAGGTACGGGGAACATAGTCGCCGTCGGGTTGGTGTTTCATGCGGTTGTACAGGGTAATGATTTCGAGAACCATCAAATGTTGGCGTTTGTATTCGTGAATACGCTTGACCTGTACATCAAACATGGTGTTGGGGTCAATGGAAATGTTGCGATGTTTGAGAAGATAAGCAGCTAAGGTCTTTTTATTTTCTTGTTTAATTTCTCGCCACTGTTTGCGAAACTCAGCATCATCTACAAATGCTTCGAGTTTGCGCATTTCATCTAAGTTCTTTAGCCAACCATCTCCAATTTTTTCGGTAATTAAGGCTGATAGTTTGGGGTTACTCAATAGTATCCAACGACGGGGAGTGACTCCATTGGTTTTGTTGAAGAATTTTTCAGGCCACAGTTTAGCAAAATGCTTGAGGGTGTCTTGTTTGAGTAGTTCTGTGTGTAACGCAGCTACCCCGTTAATAGCATGGGAACCTAAACAAGCTAAATTCGCCATACGAATTAGTTTGACAGATCGTTCTTCAATTAAGGAAAGTTCGCTAATCAATTGATCATCGTTGGGGAACCAAGTACCAACATTCTCTAAGAAACGGAAATTTAATTCATAGATGATTTCCAGATGTCTCGGTAGTAACTCACCAAATATAGTCACCGGCCACCGTTCTAGGGCCTCTGGCATTAAGGTATGGTTAGTATAAGCTAGGGTTTTATTGGTAATTTCCCAAGCTTTATCCCATTGATAGTCATGTTTGTCGATTAATAAGCGCATCAACTCAGCAACGGCCACTGCTGGGTGGGTATCATTGAGTTGTACTGCTATTTTTTCAGCAAAGTCATCTAAGTTGTCATGGGTACGCAGATGAATGCGAATTAAGTCTTGTAGGGAAGCAGAAACAAAGAAATATTGTTGCGCTAAGCGTAATTTGCGTCCAGCCGGGGTATTATCATTGGGGTAGAGAACTTTGGAGATGGTTTCTGCATCCATCTTTTCTTCTACAGCGCGATCGTAATGTCCGGCGTTGAAAGCGTCAAAGTTAAAAGATTCACTGGCTTCTGCTTTCCACAGTCTTAAGGGGTTGACTGTGTTGGTTTTGTAACCAGGAACAGGGGTATCATAGGGAATGGCTAAGATGGTGCGATCAGCAACCCAAAAGCTTTTGAGATTACCATTATCATCGTGGGTTTTCTCGGTGTGTCCCCCTAACTTCACTTCTACTGCCTCGTTAGGACGAGGTAATTCCCAAGGGTTATCAAACCGTAACCAGTTATCAGGAATTTCCACCTGCCAACCGTCTTGTATAGTTTGATAGAAAATGCCAAACTCATAGCGAATGCCATAACCAATGGCTGGTATGGCTAAAGAGGCTAAAGAGTCCAAAAAGCAAGCGGCTAAACGCCCTAAACCGCCATTTCCTAACCCTGGATCTGGTTCTTGTTCTATAATGTCATCGAAGTCTAGACCCATTTCTTCTACTACTTCTTTGATGAGATCATAGAGTCCTAAGTTAACTAGGTTATTCCCTAAATGACGACCCATCAGAAATTCTGCGGAAAAATAAGAAACAATCTTGACTTTTTCTTTTTTGTAAGTCTCTACTGTATTTAAGAAGCGATGAAGAAGGCGATCGCGCACGGTATAGGACAAAGCCATATAATAATCGTGCAAAGATGCTTCTGAACGATCAATGCCTTGAATATAGAAAAGATGATCAAGAAATGCCCGTTTTAGGGTTTCTTTGCTCATTCCTGTCCGATCATCCTCAACTTTAATGTTGGTTTTCTTGGCTTTAGAGGTTAAGATACTGTCCATAAATTGATCCTGAATGGGCTATGCAAACTTATCTATAGATTTTGATAGCAACTAAAGGCCAGCATATACGATTCTGTGGTGAAATTAGTTGGTCTTAGTTACGCTTTCTTGACAAATGTTTTGCGTTTTTTTCTATACAGCTACATCTCTATCGTAACCGATAAATGTTATTAGCATCGTATTTCTTTAGATTTATTTAAGGTGATTAAAGTTAATAATTTGGGCATAATTAATGAGAATAATATTTTCATATTATATCCCTAAAAATATATTTATGATTAACAATAAACCAACATAGTTTACTTTTTAAACATTATAGATGAAAATTTTAAATAACTGAATAAATTGACTCAATTATCAATTAATGAAAATCCTTCTCGTCGATGACGAAGCTGAATTAACCGAACCCCTTTATCATGTGTTATCCCATGAAGGCTATGACGTAGATGTAGCTGATGATGGCAAAAAAGGCTATGAATTAGCTTTACAAAATCCCTATGACCTGTTAATCTTAGATTGGATGTTACCCGGTAAGCCAGGCCTGTCTATATGTCGGGAACTGCGATCGCAAGGAAAAATGACTCCTGTACTGTTCCTAACAGCCAAAGATACCCTAGATGATCGGGTTATGGGGTTAGACGCAGGGGGTGATGATTACCTAGTTAAACCCTTTGAGTTAAGGGAATTAATGGCTAGGGTTCGCGCCTTATTACGTCGTTCCCCCGCCTTTGAATCTAGCAGTACAAGCAAACTAAAGACAGCCGACTTAGAGCTAGATCAGCAGAATCAAGTAGCTTACCGTCAGGGAAGAATGGTGAGCCTATCTGATAAGGAAGTCAAACTCCTTGCTTATTTTATGAACCATCCCAGTCAATTATTAACCCACGAGCAGATTTACCAGCATTTGTGGACAGAACCGGAAAAACCGAATAGTAACGTTCTGGCTGCTTTAATTCGCTTATTAAGACGCAAAATAGAAGAAGAAGGAACCTTAATTCATACTATTTACGGTAAAGGGTATCGGTTTGGGGAATGAGAAACTGTCCCCAAAATACATATTCTGGCCATTCTATAAAAAAATACTAGAAAATTGTAGTCAAATGTAATATTTTGTAATAAGATGAAAGCCATCTCTGAATCTATCGTTAAACCCAAAAGGTAAACGGCCAGAGTGTTAAAGCGTTGTAGTAACTAATAAAATAGGGAGTGAGGTGTATGATAAGACAAAACAAAAATCCTAACCCTACGGTAGTGGATTTAACCCAAGACATACTACTTCATACGACTATCCCTTTAGACAACCATGCGGCCTTAAGATCAGGATTTGCTGGTTATCCCATAAATCCTCGTTGGACGGTTAAGAAAGTTCGGGCTTGGAAAACTGGTCATAAGTTGCGTCAAGCACTGCAAGAAGGAGAATTAACAATTCGCTCATCAGATTCGATGTTAGTTCCCAGTCATAACAAACAAGAAGGGATGTCAGTTTGTCAAATACCGACTCAACAGTATAAATGGGTGTCCTGTGCTGAATGGGTAAAACAACTGTTTATAACCTATCAAACTGTTTAATATTTAGAATATTTCCTCTTCTTGGGTAGTCCCCGCAAACTGGTGCCGGGACTGGGCTACTGTTTTAACTTGCTCTAAATCTTTGGGTTGAGATTGAGGAATTGACTTATGATAAAATCTCTGAGACTTTAACCCAAAAATGCGCTCGCCATGACTAAACTGAAATCTCCAACCTTCAAATTTATTCATCTTTTTCTCTGGAGTAGCGGGTTAATTTTAACCTTGTCTTCCTTTATGTTTGCTCAAGCAGGAATGCCCAGCAAAACTGAGCATGCGATCGCCAAATTTAACTGGTTTCAAGCCATTATTTTAGGCATGGTACAGGGATTAACGGAATTCTTACCTATTAGCAGTACAGCCCATTTAAAGGTAGTTCCAGTGGCTTTAGGATGGGGTGATCCAGGGGTAGCCTTTACTGCCGTAATTCAATTAGGAAGTATTGCCGCAGTCTTATGGTATTTTTGGTCAGATTTAAGTCAAATTACCAGGGGCATGATAACAGCAATGAGCCAATCTGATTATAAGTCCCATGACTTTCGTTTAGGAATAGGCATTGCTTTAGGAACACTACCTATTGTTTTTTTTGGTTTATTAATGAAACTGTTAATTTCTGATTTAGATAATTCCCCATTACGTAGTGTGGAGGTAATTGCCGGGGCTTCTATTGTCATGGCATTATTATTAGCATTATCTGAAAAAATAGGGACTCATCGACGTAGTTTTGAAGAATTAGGGTGGCGAGATGGAGTATTAATGGGTTTCGCTCAATCCTTAGCCTTAATTCCTGGAGTTTCTCGTTCAGGAGCAACTATTACATCGGGATTATTTATTAATTTAGAACGAGCAACGGCTGCCAGATTTTCCTTTTTATTAGGTATTCCTGCCATTACTTTAGCGGGTTTAGTTGAATTAAAAGATGTGGTAGATATGGGACTTTCTGGTGATATTATTTTCCCCCTTATTATTGGGGTAATTTCTTCTGCTGTCTTTTCTTATTTAGCGATCGCTTGGTTAATTAGTTACTTACAAAAACGGGATACCTGGATTTTTGTTTGGTATCGTTTAGGGTTTGGGTTATTAATTTTAGGATCTATTTTTTTCTCTTCCCCTATTTAAGCTAAAAAATTATCTCAAGACTTTAGAGGTTTTCCGCAAAAACTGGGTACTCTAACCATAAGAGGCTAAATCCGAAGCTGACAGGACGAAGACATGACCAGTCGTTATTCCCACCCAGATCAATTCACCGAAGAATCATTTGATAAGGACATTTCACAACTCTTGGACGATTTAGTTCAAGACTCAGACTCTAGGGAGTCTGAGGGTAAATTTGACGAATTAGCAAACCTATTTGACCAAAACTTATCAGACTCATTAGAAGACAAAAATCATAAACCCCCCATAGAGCGCGTTAGTCTAACATCTTTGCCATCAGAAGACGAAATTAACAATCTATTTAACGATGATTTTACCTGGGAAGAAGACGGTAACGACTGGGATGATACCTCAGAAGAAAAAGAGTCTTCAAGCTTATTAGAGCAATCAACTGAGCAAGGGGAAACGGATGACGAATTTTTTAGTGATTTGGCATCTGCTTTTGATGAATTTACTGAAGATGATGACTCCGAGGAAATTGATGATCTTTTTGGAAAAGTAGAGTCTGATGATAACTCTGCTGTCAAATTTAAGGGAAAAGTTTCAGTGATTTCTGAGGTATATCCTCCCCTAGAAACCTTAGCATCACTCATAGAAGAACCCGCCACAGATGCTACTGAAGATGTCTTAGATGCAGCCACAGTTGCTGAATTAACGGCCTTTATAGACGCGCCTCCTGTTGTTGAACAAATACCCTTATCATCGTCCCCTGCAACTCCAACAGACATTAAGCTAGTGTCAGAAGGAACAGAGCTTGATTTAGACAACGATTTCCAAGACTTGGAAGCTCTCTTAGAACAAGCTGATGGTACCATGGGGGGTTCTCCTACCATCGCCCCATCCCTAGGAAAAAGCTTTTCAGGCCCCTCTCCAGCACGCACCACCAAAACGAAGGCCTTTGAACAAACCATGCGGGTTCCCATTAAGCAACTCGATAACCTCAGTAACTTAATCGGGGAATTAGTCGTTAAACGCAATAGTTTAGAACAGGACCAAGAAAGACTCAGACAATTTTTAGACAACCTCCTCAACCAAGTCCATAACCTCAGTGATGTGGGAGGACGGATGCAAGATTTATATGAAAGAACCTTATTGGAAGGGGCATTATTAGCCAGTCGTAATCAAAATCGTAGTGGAGAGTCTTTCGGTTATATTTCAGCAGTCCATGGTCAAAACCAGGCCCCAAACCCGGACAAACATGGCGAAGATGGGGATTTAGATGCCCTAGAAATGGATCGCTTTACTGGTTTCCATTTACTTTCCCAAGAAATGATCGAACTCATTGTACGGGTACGGGAATCATCCTCTGATATTCAATTCATAGTGGATGAGACAGAACAAGTGGCCCGTAGCTTACGACAAGTCACCACCCAGTTACAAGAAGGGATGACCAAGTCTCGCATGGTTCCCTTTGCCAACACGGCTGATCGTTTACCTCGTGCCATCAGAGAAATCTCCAGAAAATTACAGAAACAGGCCAAACTACAGGTAGAAGGGCGAGATGTTCTCATCGATAAGATGATCTTACAACAGCTTTATGATCCTATGACTCATTTGGTTAATAATGCTATCACCCACGGCATTGAAGAACCAGCTATGAGACAAAAACAGGGTAAAACCCCCGAAGGACATATTCGTTTACAAGCGTTTCTTCAAGGAAACCAAACCGTCATCACTGTAGCTGATGATGGGGGAGGTATCGATGCTGAAAGGGTGAAAAGAAAGGCTCTAGAAAAACGGCTAATTACTCCTGAAGAAGCCAATGCCTTATCAGAAACAGAGATTTATGACTTTTTGTTCCATCCAGGGTTTAGTACCCGGGACAAAGCCGACGATTTTGCTGGCCGTGGTGTTGGCTTAGATGTGGTACGCACCAGTTTACGGGACATTCGCGGTTCAGTTACCATTGACTCTACTAGAGGTCAAGGCACTACCTTTACCATTCGCTT
>JAAUYB010052317.1_pt1 | contig 10787 bp, 7 predicted proteins | sample 7278071 | NCBI WGS metagenome assembly JAAUYB01 (sample SAMN14350121, study PRJNA611818) | marine sediment metagenome | isolation source: surface marine sediment (1.8m) | place: French Polynesia: Moorea | collected 2018-08 | reverse complement strand
TTCTGTGCACCCTGTGCACGTTGAGCACATCTTCCTCGTAGGTGACCTTCTCCCAGATGGAGAAGGAGAGGCCCTGGTGGCAGTAGGACGGGTTCCGGATGCACTTGTCGCTCTCCAGCGCGAAGTGGGACTTGACCAGGCACTGCCGTCGAAAAGGAAAAAAAACCAAGAGTTTTAAAAAGAAATCCGGGGTAGAAAAGGGGCATGGCATGCGGGCACTGACAAAACTGTGTACAGTACACCTTCCACTGCGTATACAGGTTGGGAAATCTCGCTTGAAACGTTAAATTGTTGCAACTGAAATAAGGAACTGAGCTACGTCAAACTTTGAAGCATTTTGCAATCGTTTTTAGAAACCTGCTTCTCCTTCAACTCGATTGAGTCGTCGAATCCGAATGGCCCGTGGACGATCCTCGGCGCCATCTCCTCACTCGAGTTGAAAAGCGCCGTCAGGTTGCGACGGGTCAGAAGGGGAAAGTGGTACTTGGTCGTGCGGTCGTACTCCACATCTGTTTAATAGTTTCCCGGATATTGGTTTGTGTTTTATGAAGAAAAAAAGTTCCAAAATACCGTAGCTCGGCCTCGTGGGGAGGATGATGGTGTTTGGCGGCGGGTCGATCTGGCCTGCTCATTATGTTTTGTCGCGGAGGGAAAAAGAAAAGTGCTGGAAAAAGAAGTGAGAAAGAAACTACGGTTAGTGCCTTTAAGAATCGACAAGATGGCGGAAAAATGACTTTTGTTCCAAGACAAGGTCAAATTCTGATCCCTAATAAATACAATCGCTGAATTAGCGTTAGGGATCCGAAAGCGACGCTCGATTTGCAACAAGCCTTTCACGCCAAAACAAGGCAGACGCAAAGCAGGCCAAATTGTTTTTCCGGAGTTTCGCTAAAATTATCCTAGCTAGAGCCGCGGACCGACCTTCCGACCGACGGACGATCGGGCCGCGACTGACCGGTCAGAGAAAACCACAGGGTCAAGAAGGAAAGTCAAAGCAAGGGGCGGTCGTCGTCTTGGGCAAGTTCATTTGAATCGCGGTCGTCAAAAACAAAGGCCCAGAAACGGAGGAGGACACCAAGATCCATGCGACTAAAAGCAACAAGACAAAGACAAAAAGTCAAAGGGGCGCCTATCCCGATCTTCTGACCTCGGCCCCTCTCCTGGTGACGCATGCATTAAACATGGAGGAAATTTCGCCGAGGATATAAGTAGTACTGGAGTGGAGAAAACACAGACTTTAAATCTATGTCCATAATATCCATAAAAAGATTTGTTGCGTCGTTAATTCGGAAGCGCCTGCTTTGAGACTGAAAGTTGGCGAATGTTGGTCCGTCTAAAAAAGGGAAGCCCGGCCAATGTTTCCCACGCGAAAGTAAGGTCGTAGCGACGACCGCCGTGAAATGATTAGGACAAGACAATGCTCAACTTCACGGAAACAAGTATCTTTGTATGTATTTCCTTTCATTTTTTCCCTTTCGCATATTAATTTTCCTTCTTTTTTCTTCGACGTCGTGGCCACACAAATATTTGTTTCAATGTTTTTCGCCTCCCCAACCCCATTTCTTCACAGTTTCTGGGTAAAACTTCCGCGTCTGTCGTAGTGGTAGTAGTACAGGTATATGCCCTAATAATTATCATTTTTCTCCTTCTTCCCCTGCTTTTAAAACCTCACTTTTTCCAGTCACCTACTGCTGCTGCGTTACATTATTCCCTCCCTCCCTCTTTGCAGTAGTGGTAAAAGTACTGTATACAACCTACGTTTCTCCAGGGAAAAGGTGGCAAATCAAGACTTTGGTTTTTAAAAAAATCTGCCGCACTGTGGCTGCGAGAGCACGGATAAAAAGGAAAACGAGGGAAGGGACAAAAAAGCCGCTGAACCGACGATTGCTCGGTTTACACAGGAGGAAGGTAGGTACACAATTTACATGATACATCATCGTAAGATGGCTGCTGCTGCTGAGAGATGCCGCTCACACTTTTGTTAGGCCTCTCTTTTTTTTTCCTCGGAGGTAAGGGGGTGGGGTGTGCCTACATACCGGGGTTTTCATTCTTGCCTACTTCTTTGAAGGGGGGGGGGGGACTCTTTACATATGAGGGGCCCAGCACCTGCATTGTTTGCTTTAGTAGTCGCATTCCTCACTACTACTGCACGTTTTCACCTGTATATACGCACAGTACGCATTACACAACACATTAAAAAATCAGATAAGACAGCAGCACACCCCTCCACTTCAAATAATGATTTTTTTGTCAGAAATTTTCGCCATCATGCAGCGCTCTAGTTTCAGAGCCGGGTTTCTGTCAGCTTCGAAAATTCTTTGGCCATTCTATAGCTATTTTTACCGCCTTTTGCCTTTTTTCTCGCTCTTTTTTTCTATTCAAAATCACGCGGTTTCTGCAGAAAATATATTTTTGTTTTATCTTTTGACCCCCCTACTTTTTTGTTTAGCGAGTTCCCCCGTGCTTTTCCCATTTTTTCCGCTATAGTGCAAAGCTCCTAAGGGTTGCGTTCACTTTGCAGGCTTATCTAAATTGTGTACAGAGTTAGTTTTCTTGGAGGGGCGCGAAAAGTAATGCGCTCAGAATATTTTCGCCTGGAATTCTTGGTTTCGCCGACGGCGTCTTCTTTTCGAGGAGGGGTGGGTAATGGTTGCAGGTCAAGGAAATCAAATTAGGTCTCCCTCCTATCGAATCGTTGTGTCGGCGGCCCTGGATCTTCAGACAGGTGTCTCTCCGTCCTTGCTCCCTCCTCCTCCTCCTCCGACTAGATTCGCCTTCTCGTCCTCGGTGCCGCTCTCGCCCTTGGAAGATGGCTTGGGCTTCTCGATCTGGAAGAGGGAAACAACATGTTCTTGGTCGTTCCAGGAAGAAAGCCACCTCCGTTATTCATAATTATTGGCACAGCCGATGTTTTCGGGGTAGTCGTCTGCATTGAAGCCAGGTTGATACTAGGTGGTATGACGGGAATGTATGGTAGTTACATGTCATATGAAAGGGGTTGCTTACGAGGATGGGTATGATATAAGGGTACTCACGTTGTTGGGGGATCCTTCTACTGAAGCCATGCAGAAAAGCCAAGTGTGGTTGTGGGTGACTTGTGGATTCGGTGAGCGGGTAAAAACTTGAACATAATTAAGAAAACAGGACACACAAAAGAAAACGACACACGATACAAGGGAACGAAAAGGAAACTAAAACTAAAAGAAACGGTGGTGCATTATTTTGCGTGTATTCCATATAAAAGCGAGTGCATACAAGCTCACACGACGGACGGCACAAACGTAGAAAAGAAACGAATAAAATGCATAAGTTCAAAAAGGAAGTATGAGCAAAGGTCCGGGCGGGATCAAATCGCCGATTTAGAAGACCAGGTGCAGGTTCTCTTTCATGCGCTAAAAACATTGGGGTTTGGCGCGGGGCGGGGGGGTGGAGTATGGCAGACGGATAAGGGCGAGCGGGGAAAAAAGTTTGCAGGGTGTCAAAAAATCTTCTAGGAAAAAGGCTCGCCCTAAGGTGTGTGTGTGGTCAAAAGCGTAGGATTAAAATAATGGGGGGAGTGCTAAAGAGTATTCAGGAAGCTCGTCTATCTTATTTACCCTTTCTCGCTTTCGTATTTTTCCTTCGGAGGAAGGGCTCTGAACCCTATCCTCCTGTCTATGTACTTCGCAACGTGGGTGGGCGGGCCTCTATTTAGCCACCTAAATAGACGCGCGGAAGGAAAGAAATAAGAAGGGATATTTTTTTTACGGCGTGATTTTTGTGGATTGGGAAAAGCTGCTGCTTGAAAAGAGGGTCAAATTTGCTACGCAAAAACTCTAAATATGTTTGGGGATCGAGGGGAAGGAAGAACTGAAGAAAACACACACGAAATACCGCGAACTAAAGACTGTTTGATATTGAACGTTCGAGATTCGGAGGGCTTCTTGAGAGTGTGCGCGGTGCTGCTGCTGCTGCTTGCCAACTACTCGTGGAGGGGAAATAAGGGTTGAGAAAATTGTCGCAGTTTTGTGTTTTTAAAGTCTTCTCGACCAAAAAAGGGGGAAAACTGTGCTCAGATGCGTCATATTGAAACGTGGGGAAAGAACACTCTTGCTTTAAAGAACCCTCTTCTTTGAAGTACTCAATTGCGAAAGTACTGCAACGACAAGACGGGGTACACCAACGAGAGACGCATGCTGGCACCAAACTCTCCTTCCAAAAAAGAAACTTCAAACTGGAGGAGACGCAAAGAGGAGGAGGTATCAAACTTCCTCCTTCTTTCCTCCCTCCTGCCCCACTCCCACGGCCTCAACATCGGCCGCCGCCGCCGCGGCCAGCCGCTCTCTCTGCTCGGCCTCTGCGGCCGCGGCTGCGATGACCTCACTTGCCTTGATCTGGATGCCAGTGTCCTCCTCGTCCTCCGCCACCACGCTCATACGCTTCTTCTGCTTCTTCCTGCAAATTGCACATTTGCATCATCAACTGTAATCCCGTCTCTACTTCTTATATTCAATACTCACTCTGCTTTGTTCTCCAGACTGGTGCTGCTCCCCTCCAAGCTCTTCCATACTCCGCTCTTGTTCATCTCCTCCGAGATGTTGATGTCTGCGTTGTCAGTGATGGGGATCTTCATGACGTTCCCGTTGGCCATGGGGACCTCGATGCTGGACTCGGTGTAGCGGAGGCTCTGGCGACGCTTAGCCATCTCTTCGTCCTCCTCCTCGCCGGCCTCGCCGCCGTCGCCGAGGTCCTGAGAAATAAGTGAGAGAAATAGGTTAAGGGAAACTGTGATAGCATTTTTTTGCAGCAGCAACAACAGCAGCAGCAACAGCAACAACAAGAGCAGCATTAGTTTACAAGCTTACAAGTGTCATGATTTATCCTTAGCTCTCACCTTCTTTGTCTCGTCCTCCTGATCCAGCTTCTCGTGCCTCTTGAACTCTGGCAGGATGTCGTCCAGGATCTTGAGCTCGTTCTTGTCGAAGAAGAAGTCGAGCACCTTGCGCACGCCCATCATGACCACCAGCATGATAGGGAAGAGGATGGAGGTGGCCTTGATGTCTTTGATGACCCAGAGGAGGACGAGGCACCCGAACTGGATGAGGGTGAAGAGGTGGACCCTGCGCAGCGGCACGCGCCTCAGGTAGGGGTAGTCGGGCTGGTACTTCTGCGGCATGAAGAAGAGGAGGATTCGGTCGAAGAACTGGAGTCCGTTGAGCGAGGCCACGCCCATGTAGAGAAAGACCCCGTAGAGCACTGGCATGGGGATTCTACGGAGCAGCGGGCCCATGCCGACGGAGGCGCCGATGGTGACGAAGATGGCGATGTGCGTGACGCGCTGCTCGCGAATGCCCAGGAACTGCGGCTTCTCCCCCGGCGCCGCCGTCTCCGACTCGCGGGTGAGAGACTTGACGTGGTTGATGGAGAGGACGGTGGCGGCCACAAACCAGGGGAGTCCGAAGGCGGAGCAGATGACGATGAGAACGGTGACGACGAGCAGGTCGAGGTGGTATCCGCCGCCCTTGGTCAGCTTGTGCTCCTTGCGGTTGACGATGACGGCCGTGATCTGCTGGTCCATGAAGATGAGGATAGTTCCTAGCATGGCCGGGATGATTGCCCCGATGGGCGCCCACAGAGGGATCCCGTCCAGCGGGTTGAACACCCAGCCGCGGTCTGGGTTGGTCGGGCGGAGCTCCTCAGGAACGCTCAGCTTAGGGGTGTTGACCTGATTTAAGTGGATATAAGGAAAAGTTGTATCTTGGTAGAATTTGACGGGTTTTTTTTCTCCTGTACATTTCCATACCTGCGTTGCAAAGTCCGTGAGCGTCATGGAGATGATTGCAATGATGACGGCAAAGTCGGAGATGAATCCTCGCACCTTGGCCGGGAAGAATGATGCCGACTTGAACGCCTTGAGGTGCCAAGCGATGAGGAAGGTGCCGATGAAGAGGAGGACGCTCATGAGGAAGGCGTTGGGCTCGTAGGCGCAGGCGGCGCCCTGCACCAGCGTGCCGTCCTCCGCCGTGAAGGTGCACGCGAACTTGGTGCGGGTCTTGCGGATGGTCACGCCCTCCAGCTCATCGAAAGTGGACGACGGCTCGTACAGGCCAACCTAAAATGGAACAAAAATATTTGTGCTTGAAATAGTACTGGAAATGCCCATACTTAACATACGTACTATGTTTACACAGTAAAAAAATCTGGTTTAGGAACATGTGGCAATATCTGGTGTTCCATCCTCTCTCTTACCTGCGTGTGGTTTGTCGGGTGGCAGTAGCACCCTTCCGGATGTACTGGGTAGTCGTCCTCGATGTGCACCAGCTTCTCCACCGCCTTCTTGATGAAGATGAAGGCGATAAGACAGGCGAAGTTCTCCTCCGTGAATCGCGTGATATAGCAGACGAAGGCTGAGGCGTCCGTCGCCACCAGGATGAGCAGCAGCACGCCGATCCACATGCCCGTCCAGAAGCGGAAGGAGAGGTACGACCACTCCTGCGACTTGCACAGGTCGAAGAGGATCGTCTCGAAGACCAGGATTGGGCCTGTCGAGCCCAAGATGGTCAGCGGCTGCCCGGAGAAGAAGCCGTAGGCGGTGCCCACCAGGAATCCGGAGACGAGCGACTCGATGGCGGCGATGTTGTTGTTGGTGGCGTCGCCTAGGAGGCCGCCGAAGGTGATGATGGGCGTCAGGCAGGCGAAGTAGATGAAGATGTAGGATGCGATGGACTGGACGGCGATAGCGTCCTTGAAGTCGGACAGGTAGAAGGGCTTCTTCCTCTTGATGTCATTGATGAGCCCTCCGAAGAACCTTCCCGTGCGCACCAGCCCGGCCTCCTCCCTGTGCCTCCTCTCCTCCTCCTCGTGCGATATCTCGGGCCCGCCCCCGCCGTTGGCGCCCTTCTTCCCCTTGGGGTGCTTCCTCCCGTCCTGAGAGGGCACCTGCTGCGGCGGCTCTATGCGGATGGAGGGGTCCCACTCGCCCGGGGGGAGGACCGTCACCGCGTCCAGGAACTCGTCGATCCCGGCCAGGAGGTGCTCCCGCTTCTTGGCCTTGTAGGCGACGTCGTGGAACACCTCGTCGGACATGATGGTGGCCACCGCGCGGCCGATCTCGTGGTAGCGGCCCACGTTGTTCTCGCCCTACAAGGACGATGAATGGGAGGTAGGACATAAAAGTAAAAAATCATGCTCGGGGGACAGCAAAAAAGATTTGCACTAGCAAGCCATAACTGGAAGGAGCAATATCGCTAGTATTGCATTCTCTCCGGTGAAAAAGTGAGAAAAAAAGGCAAAAAGTAGAAAATATTTTTTCCCCGCAGTTTTTTTAATTTTCTTACGGTGGGCCCCAACAGTATGAAGATGAACCTAGTGGGCACTGGGACCTCCGTCAGGTCTCCCAGCGAGGCTGCCTCCGAAAGGCGGATGAAGGCCGACAGGGGTTTGTCCAGGGAACTCAGCTCGCCAACCTGGAGGGGGGAACAAAAAATCGAACCATGTAAAAAGAGAGTTCGAACGTTCTTTCGTTCATTACCAGAATGTTTGAGGCCTCGGCCCCCTTGGGCAGCTTCTTCATGAAGTGCGCGTTCATCTTCTTCATGTCCGCCGAGCTGTCGTTGCCGCCGTTGTGGTGCAGCTCAGACCCCTCGGAGCTCTTGCCCTTGTCGTCGCCGTGCATCCCGCCGGGGGTGCCTGGGGTGATTTCGAAAGAGGGAGGAAAGGGGGAGAAGAGAAGAAGAAAATTGAAACGTCAGATCAAAGAAGAAAAAAATTCGGTTGAGCCAAAGCAGGAGGTTATTAGATTCACCAGGAGTCGTTGGTGATGCGGGGGTTGAACTTCACGAAAAAAAAGTGTTCTTCCCCGTCTAGTACATTTTTCGCTTGTCTTGCCCATTGTAGCACGAATTATAAGGTCTCATCAGTCGTAGAGTATCCGACGATCGACTTGCTTAGAATTGCAGACTACTAGCCTAACGATATTTAAATTCGAATTGAACTACATCGGATTCTCGCATTAGCTTTTTTAGTTCCAAGCGCGATGTGGGGAGAAATGTAAAAATATCAACACACTGTGAGTGAGTCCGCCCCTGATCCAATGGGAGATGGCGGCGGCGGCGGCAGGTCTGTTGTTAATGGAGTTGTGAACCCAACTACCGTACGGGAAGAAGGCACCCTTCTTTACCGAGGCTGCTACTGCTCCTGCTCTGCCTCATAAAGGCGGAGGACGGCTTGCCACCGCTTCCGTTGCTTCCGTTCGCCCAGAAGAGCCCCGGCCCTGGCAGCGACGGCCTGTGCATGCGGTTCCTCTGCGGCGGCGGCGCCTCCTTCAGCGAGTCCCCGCGGCGCACCACCACGGCGCCCGGCGCGGCCACCGCGGCGCTGGCGGCCACGTCGGCGGCGCACGCCACGGTGCCGCCGCCGCCGCCTGTACCGCCGCCCGCGGCGCTGGCGTCTGCGTGCGCGGGAGCTCGCTTTACTGACACTGTACACGATTTGTACAAAAAAATCGGAAGAGGCGTTTATCGCGAAAGGATAATGTGGTGCAGGTGTAAAAATAGTATCCTATTGAGTGCGTGTCAACCTTGAGTGCCATCCCATCCCAGCAGCAGCAATGCAGTATATAGCGCGTAGCAGTGAAGTGTGTAATGAGAGTGCGTATAAATTCACATCACATGCGTGCAGACAGGTGTGCAAAAGCCTGTGAAAAGGGACGAGGAAATGTCAAACATAGAAGAAAGAAGCCCCCTTGCCTTTCCCCATCCCTCCGGGCATGGTCTAGGAGATCCCCGCCTCTCTTGAGCGTACAGTACGTCGGGGAAGCTTTAGGAGGCAGTTCCATCAGATTCGAGCTTTAGACGGGGGAGGGGGAGCGTTTGGGAGCCTTTTCGGTCCTCCTTTTACCCTCCCCCGTCTTTTCAGCCACCACCTCTTGCATGCACGCAAGGGCACTTAGTCAAGTCAACCGCGGGGGGAAGGGGGAGGTTAGGGACAAAAGAGGAAGGATGGAGGAGGGGGGAGAGACCCTTTGAAGGCCAGGCAGGCGAGGAGGAGAACGCAGGAAGGAGACCCGACCGGGATGGAGGAGGAGGATCGAAGAAAGGGGCGACTTTTGGGGACGAGGGAGAGATGTGGGGGAAGAAAGAGGGAAAGCGGTCGGAGAAAAGTTTCACAGGCGGGAGGGAGGCCATGGGAAGAGGGGGGATAAGTGAGAGAGGAACTGTCCGCCGACCGTGGTGGGACTAGGACCGCCTACTCTTTCAAGTTGGTGCCAATAGTGGGAGGAAGGAGGAAAAGATGTTGGGAAAGGAAGAATCGAAGAATGGGGCAGGGGTGGGACTTCCTTGTCGTTGGGGAAGCGGGAACCTGCCCAGATATCGTATGTAAAAGGAAGGAGGTGATATGAAAAACAAGCTTGCAAGTCTTTTGTTGGTGGTCTAACAACAATGTGGCTCCGAAAGGAAGAGCAAGGCAATGTTGCAATGTATTGTTTTATCGGGCGAAGTCTAAGGCCGTGATGTTTCTAGAGTGTCTTTTGTTGTCCGGAGCGGAGGTCACTCGGCATTCGTGTCCCGAATGCAAACTGGCTTGCAACGTGCGTCGGAAGCAGCCACTTCGCGGCATCAAGTATGAAGCAAAAGCGGACGGGAGGAAAAGTTTGCCAAACAGACGGCGACGCAGCAGAAAGAGGACACCAAGCTCCTCGGTAGGTATAAAAGCGAAAGTTGAAAGGAGGAGAGACGGGAAAAGACCACCACGAAGATGTGCCGAGGAAAAAACGGACTCCTTCGCGGTGCATGCAGTGATAGACAGGCGGACATTTGAAGCTCGACTGCTCTCTCTCTCTCTCTCTCTCTCTCTCTCTCTCTCTCTCTCGATCTCTTTCATCCTCTCTCGTTCTCTCCCGGCCTGTATCCGATTACCTTGTCCCGGTATAGCCAGGAACCCTTTGGCGTCCACCGCGGCCTTTGTGGGCGAGAGCGCGGGCGAGGATCGAGAGTTTTTCCTGCTCCCTCCTCCTCCATCTCCTCCTATCTCCCCTCCGCTGTCGCATTTGCGAAGATCCTCCTTTGACCCAAAAATCTCCTTGAGGCGGGCCATGCCTGGAAACGGGGCGGTTAGTCAGAGCGACAAAAAAGATGGAGGTAGGAAGGAAGAGGCGGAAAGAGGATTAAACTTCAAGAAAGAGCGGGTTGTTGCTATTACGGTTCCTTCTCAGGGGGGAGTCTGTCCCCCTAGCGTTTTTAAGCGACAGTAGGATGGAAGGAAAAGGTGTTATTTGCTTGTAGTTCCGGGAAAACGAAAAAGTAAGGTGGATGAGATGATTTTGAGGCGCGGTACACAGAACGGGTAGGGTGATCGCTCAGCATTATAAGCTCTAAACCTTCCACACACTTTTAGCTTGAGTTGCTTTGGGGGTAACGGGAAAAACGGAGCAGCAAAAAAATTCATGCATGGACTGAATGTCTCCTGAGCTGGAACCCTGTGCTGCTGCCATTCGTGACTTTGTCGCCGTGCGGCTGCATTTCATAATGATCGCGCAAAACTCAATGTGTCCCAAGCTGCTGCTGCACGAGTAGCCCAAAAACATCCAGTGGAACGGTGATGGTGAGTATAATTGTGTGTGCGCGCGATAATTTTCCACACTGTCTCATATGGGTAATCCCCCGTCTGCTTACTTTTCGTTGAGGAATGGTTTCTCCCGATCTCCGCCTCAAACATGTCAAAGCTGCCGCTCATCCGGTCGCTGGCGGAGATCGGGAGAAACCATTCCTCAACGAAAAGTAAGCAGACGGGGGATTACCCATATGAGA
>JAAUYB010179985.1_pt1 | contig 10793 bp, 7 predicted proteins | sample 7278071 | NCBI WGS metagenome assembly JAAUYB01 (sample SAMN14350121, study PRJNA611818) | marine sediment metagenome | isolation source: surface marine sediment (1.8m) | place: French Polynesia: Moorea | collected 2018-08 | reverse complement strand
GTCTTGCCCAGTTTTTTCGCAAAGAAACGGGGTCAGTTAAAATCTGAGAACAAATTTGCTCAACATCTACTGCTACATCACCATCTTTTCCCAAATGTCGCAAGTCTAGACAAACTGTATGCAAACCTGCTTGTTGTAAACCATCAAGTTTATCCAAAATAAATTGATCCTTATCCAAAAACATAAATGTACCATGTGCTGTTTCCAAAGTTGGGAAAGGTCGGTTATTGCTATCCTCAGATGACACAGTAGTTTGCAGAGGAAATTTTTGTTCCGAGTCAGAATTTAACAAATGTGGAGACAATAGGGAACGTGGAGAATAAAACAACAAAATTTGCCCAACTCCCAAAACTTCGCAAGCAACCGGAAGTGTTTGACAATATTCAATCAATTTTTGTTCTGGCAATTCGATAGATAAAATCAAACGTTCCAAAGAATCAGAAAAAATCTCACACCAACCCCGCAACCCTTCTAAATTATGATTACCTGTTTCTACAATTAACTGTAGCGCTATAGTTGGGTAATTAATTTTCAACCACCAAGCTGCTCCTGGGTCAGCAACTCGCACTGCTGCAAACTTCCTCATATCCCACTCAGTCAGTTGTTGGCAAATTCGAGTCATAACCTGTTCTGGCATTAAAATATCCCATACTAAGACTGGACGCAAATTGTATTTTGTGGCGGTTGATGCTAATGAGTTGGTTTGTTGTGGTGAAAGTTGCCCCTGTTTTGCAAGGAGAGTTGGTTGCAGTAAAACTTCTTGTAAGTTAGGAGCGTTGACGCACCTTTCTAAATCGTTTATAGATGAGACAAAAGTGTTAAATTGCATTAGATTCTAAATACATTTTATATCTCTAGATTATCAGGACTTACGCAAAGGTATTATGTATACAGTCAAAAAAACTATAGCGTTTTATTTTTAAACTATATATGCTCTCTGCATAAGTCTTACCGTAGGAACTCTAGTTAAGATTGACAAATAATTCTAATCATCTTTGTCTCTATGATACCCTGCAACTCCCTCACACATTAAGCAACCTGATAAAAAACTATCATCTAAGTTCCCTGAAACAAACTCACCGCAGAACTCACAGTTGCCTACCTGATTATAATCGTAAGATTTTAGGCAGGATAAGCAAAGCCAAATGTTTTCAAATGGAACAACCGTCGGTTGTTTAAAGTGTTCACAAGAGTTACAATACGCACGATTATTTTCAAATAAACCTTTCTCTATATGCTTACTTTCTGCATATTTGTCTAACAAATAATCTAAGTTAATTGAGTATTCGCAGGATTCACATTCACCTTTCCCTAATTCTTGAACTTTAATTTGCCCATTTTCACAATTAGGACATGAAACTATCAACTCTTTCCCCGCTTCAAAGTTGCAAACAAGGCAATCAGGAGACAAGAGATAATCAGAGAACTGAGAAATTTCAGCAATAACTTTATTCTCACTTGAATCAAATCCACACGAAGCACAACTACTAAAAGAAATACCCTGCTTCTTTTTTATCTCTATTTCAGGCAATAGAACATTAAACTTCGCTTGCAGATATCGTCGAACATTTAGCATTAATTTGTCAAGCTTATCAATGTCATCTACATACTCTAAAAAGTCATCTTTCCATTTTTCTCTGAGTAGTTGTGATAAATAGAACCATCCTTTGCATTCTTGACTAGCAACAGTTTCTAACTCTTTAGCATTAGATTCACTGGAATAAGTTTTGTTGAAAAAGTGGACTAGCCGATTTCTGTGATTTCGTATTGTCGTGAAACACTCCTCTTCATCCTTATCAAACTTTAGGTCAGCTATTGCCTTAAGCCTTTTAATAGCATTTTCGATCGTAACTGATTTAAAGTCTCCTTGAAGAAACTTATTCCAATGCGCTTGTTTCGGATCATCAAAAACAAGGCTCCAATGTTCAAGCATTAATCTAGACTTTAAGAAAAGTTCAACTGCCGTACAAAAATTAATTATCGAATATTTAGGATTTTTTTCAATCTCAGATACAGAATGCTCTAAAAAATCAATGGCATTTAAAACTAATTGATTAAAAATTTCTTGTGACTTAATCCTTTTCTTATCATTTATCATAGATAATATATCAATATTCCACAAAAAAAACTAATTATACTGCAAGTGCTGTATGATACTTTCAGATTAAAATAATATTATCGCAAATAATAGATAAATGTCAATTTGGGTACATCTGGTGGTGGTACATTGTAATAGTTTCCCATTGTCAGGGAATGTTTTTTATGAGAACACTGGGAGCATATTGCTCCCGCGCCAGGTATTCCTTTTTGCTGTCTACCATTACTATGCAGAAATACCCGATTTCTTTACCAATTAAAATGGCGCAACTCGAACTACATTCAACTTTGCTACACCATGCAAAATATCTGGCGCTACAGTTTTTGGAATACAAACCACATTTCCTGCTCGCATTTTCTCCAAGCGATCGCCCACCACAGAAACCAACTGACTTACCTGCCATCGCATGATTTCTCCATGCACAGGAATAATCTCAATTTCATCTCCCACTGCTACAGACTCAACCAGTTGCAAAACAATATTTTCGGGTGTTGTCTCCATCACTATTCCCAAATATTCGTGAGTACCCCTACTACTTTCCAACTGCTTATACACAGAATCTTTCCCCGCAGGAGTTTCCAATGAAGCAGAATCATAGTCACGGTGAGGAATAGACTCTAACTCAGCTACAATTTGATTCAACATTTCTGGAGTTAACTTCCCTGCTGCATAAGCATCGATCGCTTGTCGATAAGCTCTACAAGTCACCGCCACATAAAACGATGATTTCATCCGCCCCTCTATTTTCAGAGAACAAATTTGATGCTCAAAAAATGCTCCTACTTGATGAATACCCCATAAATCTTTAGAAGACATAAAAGTAACTGGGCGATCGTCTGTTTTTTCCGCTAACTGATAGGGAAAACGACAAGACTGAATACAACCACCACGATTAGAATCTCTACCTGCTGTAAAATTGGAGATTGTACAATTACCAGAAAAAGCCATACACATAGCACCATGTATAAACATTTCCACATCAATACCAGTTTGCGCTCTAATTTTCCCCCCCTCCACCACACTAACTTCTCGCCCTACTATCAGACGCTTCACCCCAAACTGTTTCCACATTTTACCAGCATAAGAATTGAGACAAGATGCTTGAGTCGAGAGATGAATGTCGAGATTAGAACTATTTTTTACGACTCGCACAACTCCCAAGTCAGAAACAATAACTCCATCAACCCCAATAGATTCCAGAAATTGACAATATTCTGCTAATCCCTCAAAGTCATCATCATGAAGAAAAGCATTTAGAGTAAGGTAGACTTTAGCGTGATTTTCGTGAGCAAAATTCACCCCATATTCCAAATCATAGTCAGAAAAATTATCTGCTCGCGCTCGCAGACCATATTTTTGCCCTCCCACATAAACAGCATCAGCACCATAAGTAACAGCAACTTTTAGACGTTCGAGATTTTTAGCAGGAGCTAATAATTCTGGTTTCCACATATTATTTATATATTATATATTAATAGTGATTAACTTAAATATTTTAGCTTAATTACTCAATGATGGTTGGAGGAATCTGAATCAACACTATAGCACTACAAAAAAGTGTTAGGAAATTGATAAAATCCTGATCAAAACTGTTTTGAGTTGAGCTGATAGCTAATATAGCAATTCTAAATAGGTTGTGATAAGTTTTATAATAGCCAATTTCAACTGAAAGCCTTAATATGTGGTCTGCTGCGTAAATTCTAATGAATAATAAATAGGGTGTGCTGAAAAAAAATCAAAGTCTTTACAGATAAAGGTTTTATATCATGTCCGGATAAGAGCGTGATCAAAAAACTTTCTCCTTTTTATACTTCCTTTCTCCTCTCTTCCCTCCTGACTCCTGACTCCTGACTCCTGAGGACTCCCTCATTTATTTATAACTATTCAACCGGACATGATATTAACCTTTTGAGGTATCAAAAAGTCTGCAGTTCTTAGGCTACTCAAGTTCAAAAATTTAGCATTTTGGTCAAACTAAAGACAGAAAAATTAAGGGATGATTCTTGTGATTTCTTCTATAAAATTATGTGCGGTTGAATAGTTATCATTAAAGCTTGTAGTCAAACTCTAGCCCTATCTTATAGTTCGGACTAGAGCTTTACTACAAACAAAAATTTTTTAATCACTAATTATTCGGACATGATATAATTCCCATTTATCCTAACTCCTAACTCCTGATTCTTTTCCTTACTCAAAGAATTATTCAGGAAACCCTAATTATTAATTATTAATTATTAATTATTAATTATTAAAACTATGGTTCTACCACTACCTCAGTACCTACTTGCACTTTCTGAAATAAGTTAACCACGTCCTCATTGTACATCCGCACACAACCGTGGGAAGCAGCATATCCAATAGAATCTACAGTAGGAGTACCGTGAAATCCAATGGTGTCTTTGCCATCTGTCCAAAAACCAATCCACCTTAATCCCAAGGCAGTATTTGGCCCTGCTGGCATTACCTCACCCGTCCAGGGGTTTTGCCATTGAGGATTTTCTACCAGTTGAATAACTTTGAAATTACCTGTAGGGGTTTCCCAACCTGGTTTACCTATAGCTACAGGATAACTAGCAACTTCTTCTTCTCCTTCATATACATATACTCGTCGTTCCCCTAACCGAAGTACGACGCGAACTAACTCTTCTGCTTCTATACCCAGATGTTTTTGGAAGTCTTTGATAGCTCGATCTAATTTTGGCATTAAGCCACCAAATGGTAAATTAGCTTCTACCTGTGTTTGCTGATTATTATTATTATTTGTCTGAGCAGTAGGAGTAGAAGCTATGGCTAAATTTTTACTAAATAAAATAATTGCTGTGGTGAGAAAAATGGCTGTTAAATTATATGTTCCTTGGCTAATTTTACTAATAAAATATAGCCATTTATTTGTGGTAGATTGTGTCATATTTTACTCCTTATTTATCAAATAAAAATGTTATATAAAATCCGGTAGTTTTGTTATAAAAAAGCAGATAAACCGGGTTTATTAAATACTCAATATCACATTAATATTTACCAAAAAAAGAGGTTTAAAGCCTCCCATTTTCAGGGGATGATCAAAATAACAGTTCATCATTTCAACCCTCTGGGTTTCCTGCGGAATGCTGCACAAACAGCCAGAGGTACTGATAACTGTAAGGACGTTGCATGCAACGTCCCTACTGATAACTGATAACTGAAATAACCTCAGATAAACCCGGTTTCTTATAACAATTTACAGCTAAAGGATTTGATCTTATTAAAAACTAATGTGATGAAAGTTTAATTCACCTTAGATTTTGAAAATGTTTGAACTAAACTCTATTGGTATTTTTTAAGGTTCTACTACGACAGTTGTACCAATTCCGACTTTTTCAAAGAGAGCTAGTACATCTTGGTTCAACATTCTAACACAACCATGAGAGGCTGCTTGTCCTACGCTTTCTTCGTTTGGGGTGCCATGAAAACCTATGTAGTTTGTGCCATCTGTCCAAAAACCAATCCATCTTTCCCCCAAAGGATTTTCTGGGCCAGGGGGTATGATTTCTCCTGTAAAGGGATGTTTCCAAGAGGGATTTGGTATTTTTTGGATAACTTTATGGGTTCCTGTGGGAGTTTCCCATCCTTCTCTACCAATAGCTATTGGGTAACTGGTTTTTAATTGGTCATCTTGATAGACATAGACACGGCGATCGCTTAACCTTATCAGTAAATGAATTTTTTCATTGCGTTTAAGATAAAGTTCATTTAAGGCTTTTTTTCTAGTTATTGATTTAGGCTTTTTTTGTGACTGGGGTTCGATTAAATCTGTCGCATTTGTCGAAACTCCAAATTTATTTTTGATTGGAGTTGATCCATAAACTTTTTGTTGTGTGTAATTGAGTAAAATAACTATTCCTAAACTTAAAAATATTAGTCTGTGTAAATCACATAAATTTCTATAGGTTGAAATAATATTTTTACCTTTTAAATATTTTTTTTTTACTAATTTGTTCATATAATCAGCCAATTCTTAACTACCAAAAAAATTTTAATTGTTGATTTTAATTGAAAGTAGGGGCGAATGGCCAAAAATAGGGGATAATGTCAATTCGCCGTAATTTTATCACTACATCTACAGGACTACCAAAAACTGAAACTCTTACCTATTCCCTGTTAAGTTTTCCCTATTCCCTAAAAGGGATAATATTTTTATACACAAATAAAAAAATAGGATGGCTATAGTTAAATTATCCCCAGGGGAAACTTTCGCTACTCTCTCAGGTTCAAGTATTGATTCTACTCTAATTGGAGCGGATGATTTTAGCTTTTAGTAATCAAGTAGTAGTTCAATAAGCGTAGGTTTGGTTGAGTAATGTAGCTTGTTTCCCGTAAGGGTAACCAAACAATAATAAGGTTTTAAAGAGACCTAATATTATTCTTAATCAGTTAAAACTGAATCCAGTCTAGCAATAAAAATCGCTTCAAAACTTTCTCTATGATTCCTATTTATAGCAGTCGAAGCAAAGATTAGGACATTTATAAATCCTAAAACGCTTTAACAGCTTGCTGTTCCCTGTTCCCTGTTCCCTGTTCCCGATTCAAGTAGCGCTATATTCTGACTCCTAACTCCTGACTCCTACTCCTATCTAAATAGAATTTAAAACTTCCAACACCGACTTAGGTAATAACTTATCTTTAAACCACACAATAGGAACTGGCACATCTTTAACTTTTACACCCGCTTTTTCTAAATTCAATCGTTCAGAAATAGCCAATATTAAATTATCACATTCAGCACTTCGTACCTGAGCAAATTTCTTTTTTAAATATTCTGGTCGCCAATATCCAACTATTTCTAATAAATATGATTCTCCATTAGGATGAACCAGTCTAAAATCAGGAATCATCACACTACCAGGAATCGGAATTAAATCAACTTCTCTTTCTAATTTCCAGTCTGTTTTTAACTTACCCCAACGTTCTGCAAATGATGCTTCTAACATACTATCATAAGGCTTTCCTGGGGGATAATGACTAACTAAATCGCAATCAGAATTCAGACTAAATCTACCTGTTTTCCAAGCACCACTAAAAGAGTCGCGATTTTGTAAAGTTGCGTGTAAACTCCATTTAGTAACGTGCAATAAAGCAGGCAACATTTTTGCTAATGCTAAACCGTAACGAGTGCTAGGTTTAAATAAACTATAAGGACCGTCTATTGTCAGGGTAAAACCTTGGTCAGCATCTCCTTCAATATAAGTCATTAATTGAAATAATTTTACATACCTAAATAACAGTTTATATTCTCCTGGATCGTTGCGATGAGCATTTAATTCAATATGACTAGCTTTATAAAAAATACCTTGAACTTGAGAAAGGTTATATCTATGTAATAATGCTTCTGGTGTAGTAGCATCAAATTGAGTTAAAATTCGATTTTCTTGTAGGTCAGCATAGAGACCTTTTCTAATTTCATCAGGTACAACTTCTCGGTTTAATTCTTGACTTAATTTAGTTGCTAAATTCTCTAAAATTAATTCTGTTGATTTGATACTAGGAACAACTTCAGCAGCAGTAGTAAAAACGCGATTTCTTAATTCTATTGGTTCGAGAGGACTGATAATTTCAAAGGTAGAAAAACTGCCTCTGAGGATATGTGCTAATCCTCGTTTAAGACGATAATTAGGGTCATCTCCTTCAATTGATTGTAAACGTTTATCAAGTTCTCCTTGAGTTTTTCCTAATTTCTCTTGGAAACAATTAATCATTTCTCTGGCAATACTTAAATTTTTAGCATCTATTTTCAGCTTTTTAGGAATAATTGTTTCTCCGGTTTGACGATGAGAAAGTAAGTCAGTTGGCAACATAATTTATGATTTTTACTACAAACCTTTAGCAGTTATTGCAGGTATTTTTTGGATTAGATAATTACTCATAATACTGTAGTAGTTGGTCTAGACTAAAATTGTGCGTAAAACCTAACCCCCTAATACCATTTCTCAAAAATAGCAATATTTTTGATTAGGTAGGGAAGTGTAAGGAGTGTGGTATGTAATACTATGAAAAAATAACTATCTGGAGAAGCTGGCAATCGCTCCCTATAAAGATAGTTATAGTAAGTGCTTGATAATTTTTGGAGATTTCTATTAGACCTCTGGTGGAAAAGAGGGAGTAGGGAGTAGGTAGGGACGTTTTGCGCTCCGCAAAGCGGAGCGACTTGAATTGCTCCGCAAAGCGGAGCGACTTGAAACGCATTTTTGCCTGTGCAACGTCCGTACAGAGTAGGGGGAAAGAATTGATAATTTCTACGGGATAATTGATTTTATTTTTGATGATCGGAGATTTCTATTATAGAACCTCAACTTTTTAGCAGCTCAAATATCATGTCTTTATTATTAATTAATTCGACTTACCGTCACTACCTAAATATTCTCGGTAGGCACAAATTTTGTCACCTCGGACATCAAAAGAAATTGCTACTCGATTTTTATAAGGTTTTCCCCACATAGGACCTTCATCTCGAAATTCAAAGACTACTGTTGTTTCATTGCTAGTAATCCGGTCTAAAGAAGTAATTGAAAGTCCTTCACTATATGCTTCAGAAACATACTGAAAAAATTCTCTGGCACGGTCTTTTCCTTCATTTAAACCGTGAAATTTGCCTACAGGAAACCAAAAAGTAAAGTCGTCAGTAAGCATATCTAAAAATTGTTCCCATTCTCCAGTTGCTAAACCGTGAGTCAATTTATCAAAAGCTGCTTGAGCAATTGCTAGTGTATTTGTTTGTGTTTCAGTCATTTCAGTTAGCCTCTTTCAGAGGAACTTCGTTAACAATTATCAGTTATCAGTTATCAGTTATCAGTTTCCTTTTGCTGAAGCATCTGGATTGAAATACTGAATCGAATATTTTTTTCATTCCCTTAAAAGGAGAGTCTATTAACCTTACTTTTTGGTTATAGTTAATAGTTAGTTCATATAAAATCCCCTTAATAAGGACTCTTATAAGAAACCTGGTTTATGGGAGGTGGATGTTAGTATGGTAGGGCATTTAATAAAAACCAGATTTCTCTATTTTTTTATACCTATACTACCATTAATATCATTAGTTAACCAAGAAGCCTATATTTTAGAATCAGATTATTCCTAATATTTTTTTTAAAAAACTTTATAAATAACTGCTCCTGTTTCGGGGTGATTGTCAATTTCAACTAATCCCTCTTTATATAAACTTTTTAACAGTTCTTTCATTTCTGGTACTGTTTTATTTGTTGCAATAATACAATCTGCTATAGAGATTCCTTCTGGATGTTTCTTTCCCAATTCAAGAATAATTTGTGTGTCTGATTTGGGAGGATTTTTCTCTAAAATTATCTCTATTTGTTCCTGGGGTAAGTAATTAAATATATCCCCAGAATCTAATCGTTTCTTCAGCATTTTTAGATTTTTTTCTTCTACCATTCCAGGAATAAAAAATAAGTCAAAAAATTGACCTACTCCTAATAAACCTGCGGTACATAACCAGATAATCCCTGTGGCATATTTCCCGGAATAAAATCTATGTAATCCACAAACACCTAAGAAACTAGAACACCATAAAAGGTAAGCCATGCCTATATTTCTAGTTTCATCTGTTTTATTTACTTTGGGATTGTTAACTATTTTAGAGTTGTTCATTTTTTTGCTCCCTATATAAATATAAAATTCTATATAAACAGAGCTTACGCAGAAACCCGGTTTATGGATAAAATTGCGTGATTTGGAAAAATCAGGGTAATAAACCCGGTTTCTTGTTTGGGTGCCTAAGTCCTGATAAATTTTACTAGCTGAATTGACGTACCAAACTAGCATCTATACTTTCTATATTACCACAACCACTCAATGCCATTGCCACATCTAATTCATCACGCAATAGCTCCAACAAATGACGCGCCCCAGTTTCTCCGTCCACTGCTAGCGCCCACAAAATCGGACGCCCAATTAAAACTGCTTTTGCTCCTAATGCTAAAGCTTTGAGGATGTCTGTACCTCTGCGGATACCTCCATCCATCAACACATCAACTTGATTTCCTACTGCTGCAACTACTTCTGGGAGAGCATCAATAGTGGCGATCGCTCCATCTAACTGTCTACCTCCATGATTAGAAACAATAATTGCTTTTGCTCCATGTTCAACTGCTCGAATAGCATCATCTCCTCGTAAAATTCCTTTGACTACTACAGGTAATGATGTCAACGACTGCAACCATTCGATATCTTGCCAAGTAAGCGCTGGATCGAATTGATTGGCAACATAAGCAAATAACCCAGATTCCTTTTCTGTCTCAGGAATTTCTAAATTTGCCATTGATGTTAAATTAGCTAATTCCAGACCGGGTGGTAGAGTAAATTGATTTTTTCGGTCTCGTTCCCTGACACCTAAAATTGGCGCATCAACTGTCAAACATAATGCTTGATAACCTGCTGCTTCTGCTCTTTCTACTAAAGCGCGAGTCAGGGAGCGATCGCGATGTACATATAGTTGAAACCACAAACTTTTTGGTATATTTGCAGCTAATGCTACATCTTCTAAACTTTTTGTTGACATGGTACTTAATACCATTGTTGTGCCTAATTCTGCTGTTACTCTTGCTGTTGCTAATTCTCCTTCTGGATGCGCCAAACATTGAAATGCCATAGGAGCAATTAAAATCGGCATTTTTATCAGTTGCCCCAAAATTTTTGTACTTAAATT
>JAAUYB010149610.1_pt1 | contig 10793 bp, 8 predicted proteins | sample 7278071 | NCBI WGS metagenome assembly JAAUYB01 (sample SAMN14350121, study PRJNA611818) | marine sediment metagenome | isolation source: surface marine sediment (1.8m) | place: French Polynesia: Moorea | collected 2018-08 | reverse complement strand
GTCGAGCACTTTCGGCAGCTTTGACCAAACGAAACAAAGTGCCCTGAACTTAATCAAGGAGATGGCCGGCGATATGTCACCGCATCAAATTCCCGAAAGAAAGGTTTTCGACATGTTGAGCCCCAAGGGAGAAATCGTTCAAGCGATTGAAGCTATGGAGGAAAAACCGAAGAACGACTCGCGGCCTTGGAACATCGACCAATCAGAAAGTCGAGGGGCTTCTTGAATGATTCGATTCAAAGGGCTTGATTACATCGAAGGTCGCAACACTAATTTTTAGTTGCGCGTAAAAACAAATACGAAAAATGGCCAAAAAGTGGTGGATTTTCCTCTTTTTCAGACCGGAACACAATAGAGCCTAAAGGAAAATCGCTATTCCCAGGCGAATGACTTCGCATTAGACCTCATAGGGTTACCAAACCGGGAATTGCTGATCGGAGGCCGCGGCTCTAATTTTTATTCGTGCATAAAAATAAACACAAAAAATGGCCAAAAAGAGAGGATTTTCCTCTTTTTAAGGCCGGGACACAGTAGAGCCCAATGGAAAATCACTATTCCCAGGCGAACGACTTCGCATTAGACCTCATGGGGTTGCCAAACCGGGAATTGTTGTACGAAAACTACCTTCAGAAAGTTGGTGGGCGCAAATTTGTTGTGACAATGGAAGAACCTAGCGAAGCATGGCCAAAAACCTTAGAATTCGAAATTGGAAACACGGGAGTTTCAAGGATTCGTAGTACTTCGGTTGGAGCGGCTATGTTATCTTCATCAAAACCTCCCAGAGCTGGGTAAATGAGCGGAAAATATTTTTCATTGCCAAATGTTGAAGAGATTTCTGAGCTTACTATACCTCGAGCACGTTTGTTGTATAATGCAATCACCAAACACCGTGACTTCAAAGTTTTGCAAATATACAAAGGTATGGCTGAGAATAATATCACTTTGGAGTATATTACCGTAGATGTAGAATGCGATGAAGTCCCACCAGACAATCCTTACGGCATCCATTTCCGGGAGCGACTCGTGTTCTCTATTTCAACAGATAAAAGATACCTAGTAAAAGTTAATGCTTTGCGTAAAGAATTTCCACTTCTTCTGCATCAGTATAGCGTTGGCGTTAATCAACCTGTAAGCTTATGCCTATACTATGAACCTTCAGAAGTGGTACTACGAACTTGGACGCCAGAAGCTTTCTTAAAGCGAACACAGTGGTGGTTAGAACAGTCTGCTAGAGGTAACATTCATGCAGCTGATCAACAGGTCGATCAATTGTTTTTTGTCACCAATTATGAATTGGTTCTCCCCTGGAACTTTAACGAGCTAAGAAAAGAATCATGCTCTCACTATAATCTTTCTCAATGCCCCCAGCGCCCCGATGGCGGGATTACTTTCTTTGTGTATTTCTCCAACAGGGAATCTGATGAAAGTATCGCCCTTCTTGAGATCGAATTGCCACCAATTGTCCATGGACAGGTCGAGCGTGAACCGTTTACACTCGGTGAGTTATTCGATATCCTGCAATCTAGAAATGCTGATCTACTTACCGCCCTTAAAGAAGCTGTGAAAGAGCGGGTCGGTCAAGATGGTGTTTCTGTAGAGTCAGATGGATCACACTTAATTATTCTTTTGCATGTACCGGTTTGTCGATCAATTAAAAAGAAGCCGGAGAGAATTATTCGACGCGCTTTTCTAATGAAAACTGAAATTCTTAAACTTGGACATAAAATTGGTGCGCTATGGCCTTATGAAAAAAAATATTTCCAAATACCCATTTTTGGTGAGCAAAAGCCTACGACAGAGTGGCGAGAAGAAAAGCTCTTTCCTATGGAGGTTCTTCAAGCTAATGATAGCTCAGCTGCTCGTCGACAATCGGGACTTAAAAATAAAGGACCGGAAGGCGTTCTTGTTGGGGCGGGTTCCCTTGGAAGTTCAATTCTGAACCTATGGAGCCGTTGTGGGTGGGGTCAGTGGACGATCTTGGCCGAGGATGGTTGGCCCGGGGATACATGTATGGTCTTTTTTCGGCCGAAATCCTTACGTCGAGACGCGAGTATATGCATTTTTGGGGGCGAACTAAGGCATCCGTTTACCCGGGTTTGGTTTTTCAGGGCGGAGAACATATGCATTGTTGTAAAGACGTAGAGTTCCAACCGCGGTTCTACCCATCAGCGAACGTGTGGGTTTTCTTGGGTGAGGAAATGGTATGTTTCGGGTTACGGGCGACCTGTCCACGACGCCGGGCGAGTAACGTTTCGATTTGGTCGCGTTCGCCTCGATTTTTGAAAGTTCATAGAGGCATACTCAGGTCTTTCTTTTGAGCCCCCGAAGGTCCCTGGGAAAACCCTGTTCGTTCAGCCTCAGCGATGATTTAACGAAGGCCGCGTTCGGTTACCAGGTAGACCGCGAAGCTGCCCAGCCAGTGGCCGCCCTCGTAGTGCTCTCCGGTGACCGAGGCCAGGCCCGATTCCCGATGTTTCGCGGCCGCCTCGGTCAGAGCCTCGCGACGCGGGTCGTCCTTGGGCAGGCCCGAAACGATACCTTCCAACATCCAGGCGCGGCTGATGTTCAGGCCGTCCAGATGGGCCAGTTTGCCGTCGCCCGGATCGGTGACCACGCCCAGCGGCAGCCAGTTCGTACCCGTCTTCTTGGGAATTTCAGGGAGGAAGGCGGTCAGCCAGGACGCGAACTTTCCGGGTTTCAGCACACGACGCATCAGGTCCGCCTCGGCCAGGCAGGGGGACACAAAGTCCTGGCCGGAGGGTTCGAAAGCCAGGTTGCAACCACGGTCCTTCATATGAAAAGTACGGATCTTTTCTTCCAGCAGGGTCGTCAGTTGCCGGTCGTCCCTGGTGCGCGCCCAATCCAGCGCCAGGCCGAAGGCAAACGAGGTCTGGCTGTGCTCGCCGGTGCGGATGGGGTAGGCCAGCTTGGGCAGCCATTGACGGAAGCGTTCCGCCACCACGGCTTCCAGGGGTTCCAGCACCGTCAGCCAACGCTCCGCCCTGGGGTCTTTCCATTCGCGGAGTTCGGCCGCCAGTTGCAGCAGCCAGGCCAGACCGTAGGGGCGTTCGTAGGCGGCGCGGCCCTTAGCATGGAAATAGGCGACCTCGCCTTCCATATTGGCCGCGGTGAAGCTTTGGTTCAGCGCCCGCTCGATGCGGTCGGCAAAACCGGCCTCGGGGAACAGCCGCAACAGGCGCACCAGCAGCCAGTGGCCGTGTACCGACGAATGCCAGTCGAAGCAACCGTAGAAGGCCGGGTGCAGCACACGCGGCGCGGCGACATCGGCGTCGCTGTTCATGACGTGGGAGATCTTGTTGGGGTACTCCTGGTGAACACAAGCCAGGGCCAGTTCGGCAAAGCGAGCGGCCTCTTTTTCGCCGACGGTCTTCACGGCTTCACCGCCGAACAGGGATGCGGCAATCAAGCCGAAATATAAAGTTGTCTTCCATCGCAAAAGGTCACCTCATTGTGCGCGCATGGCGGCATCGCGCCGCATCTTCTGGGCGAGTAGGAGGGGCACCAACTCGCCCTGCTTCAGGATGCGCGCGGTGCCCAGTTCCGTGGCGCGCTTGTTTTGGAACACGTAGCGCAGGCAGGAAACGATGTACTCGAAATTCTGGTGGATCGTATCGCGCCCTTTGGCCCGGAAGAGCGCCTCGATGGATTTCAACTGGCCGTCCAGGACCACCTGTCGATCGGGAATCGGCGAAGCGATCTCCCTCGGTTCCGACGCCGGCTCCTTCTTGCGCCGCAAACCGGCCAGGGAGTAGAGTTCCTCCATCTGTCGGGATACCTCGTCCATTTTGGGTTTCTTTTCCGGTTTGGGTTGTTCGGCTTTGTCGGCCAGCAGGTAGGGGATGCGGTCCACATTGGCCCGATGATAGCCGGGTGATTCGTTGATCCAGCCCAGGTTACTGATTTGCAGGCCGCTGGAGATATGGCGGGTAACATTTTCCACCAGGGGTTTAACCGCGGTTTCGTAGGAGGTCTCCACGCCGTCGAAGCGGTTGAGCACGTAGTAGATGCGGAACCGATGCACGATGTGCCGCAGGATGGCCACGAAGGAGTTGCCGGGCATGCGTTGCGCCAGCAGTTGCAGAAAGTCGTCCAGGTTGCCCGGCGCGTCCTCGTAGACGTCCTCGGTGCGGTCGATCAGCATGTTGATCTCGCGTGCATCGATGCCCTTGAAATGTTGGTAGAGCGGGGAGTCCTTGTGGAATAGTTCGCGCAGTTCGCGGAAGAGGATGGCCTTGGCGATGTCGGAAGCGGCAAGGGTGGCCGCCGGGTGATTGGGCGTGAAGACCAGGATACCGGAATTGGCGGGCGGCATGAAATCGATGACGCCCGGATCCAGGCCGGCCTTCAGGTCCAGGATGATGTAATCCGCGTTCAGGCCGTTGATGGCGTCGATCAGGTAGTTGCGCCAGGTGCGGTTCATATTGGTGATGGCCTCGATCATGTGCCGGGGCGAGGCGATGAACCCGAAGTCGGCGAACTTGTCGTGGGGGTCCAGCTTGGAACCCAAAGGGGTGATGCATTCCTGAAGCGGCGCGCCCTTCTTGAAGAAGTGGTAGAGATCGCGGCTGACGGGGGCGTCGATGGTGCCGCGAATGGAGGACGTACCGGTGTCCAGGTCTACCAGAATCGTGCGCCCGTACTGGGAAAGACAAAGCGCCAGGTTGATGGCGAACGAGGTCTTGCCGACCCCGCCTTTACCGGAGGATACAGGGATAATACGTTTGGCCATGACTCATCACAAAACAGTTATTTCAACCGGTGTGCGGATTGCCGGCGTCTAAAAAAGCGGCAATACCTCTAGCATCGGTGTCTTCATGCTTCAGGTTAGCAGATTTCTACGGCCGGGTGAAGGGAACTTGTAGGCATGGCGGGTTCTTCTGTTCTGTTTGATATGACTCCCCGCTTGATTCCCCCGGTTTGGTCCGGTATTCTTGTTTGTATAGTAGTTATTTTGCTACACAATGTGTATCCAGGAGCCGCAACATGGTCACCGCCTACCAGGAAGAAACGCTTACCCTGCCGCCGCAACATGCCGGGAACCCCTACCTGACCGGACCTTTCGCACCCGTGCTCAACCAGGACATTTTCACGGACCTGGAGGTGATCGGCGAGATCCCGCGTGATCTGCACGGCACCTATTATCGCAACGGCCCCAATCCCAAGTACGTGCCCAAGGGCCGCTATCACTGGTTCGACGGTGACGGTATGCTGCACGCCCTGTCCTTCGAAGACGGCAAGGCCGTCTATCGCAATCGCTGGATCGAAACCGAGGGTCTGGTCGCCGAGGATGCCGAACGACGCTCCCTGTTTACCGGCCTGATCGAGCCGGACCCCAAGAACCCGTTGGGTTATATCAAGGACAACGCCAATACCGATGTCATCTACCACAAAGGCAATCTGTTGACCCTGTTCTATCGCGCCGGCAAACCCTACGTGGTCGACCCGCACACCTTGAAGACCATCGGCGCCACCGATTTCGGCGGGAAGTGGAAGGGCCTGGTTTCGGCGCATGCCAAGGTAGATGAGCATACCGGCGAATTGATGATCTTCGATTACGGGCCCAAGCCGCCCTATATGCACTACGGCGTGGTCTCACCCGAGGGTGAGTTGGTCAACCGGACCCCGATCCCGCTGCCCGGTTGGCGCCTGCCGCACGATATCGCCATTACCCGGCAGTACACGGTCCTGATGGACATGCCCGTCTTTGTCGATCCCGAGGCGGTCAAACACGGCAAGCAGCGTATCGACTTCTTCCCCGAGATCCCCACCCGTTTTGCCGTCATTCCCAGGCACGGCGGCGAGGCCGATATTCGCTGGTTCGAGGCGGAGCCCTGCTATATCTATCACGTGGTCAACGCCTGGGACAACGGCGATGAGGTGGTCATGGACGTCTGTCGAGTCAGTCAACCCGTGGCCGAGCGCGGGGCGCGCATGTCCGACCTGGACCGCATGAAAAAGGTTCTGGCCGAGGCGCTGCAAAGCGCCCGTTATCACCGCTACCGCTTCAATCTGAAAACCGGCGCCACCCACGAGGAACAGTTGTGGGACATCACCAGCGAGTTCCCCATGGTCGACCTGAACCGCATGGGTACCCCAACTCGCTATTCCTACCACGTCACCCTGCCGCCCCTCGACACGTTGCGCTTCGACGGCCTGGTGAAATACGACACACAAACCGGCGCTCAAGAGGAATACAAATTCGGCCCGGGTCGTTGGGGCAGTGAGGCGCCGTTTGCCGCGCGAACCGATGCCGTATCCGAGGACGACGGCTACCTGCTCAGCTTCCTGCACGACGAGAACAGCGGCCGGTCCGAATGCCTGATCCTGGATGCCGTTAAACTCACCGAGGGTCCGCTTGCCCGCGTCATGCTGCCCCGCCGCGTACCGCTGGGTTTCCACGCCACCTGGATTCCCGGCTTGACCCTGGATAACGAGGTCTCGTCATGACCCCGCCGGTATATGTGCTCGGCGGCGCGCAAACCGACTTCGCGTTGAACTGGACGCGGCAGGGCTGGGACCTGGACGATATGCTGCGCTCCGTCATGGAGGCCGGGTTTGAGGCCTGCGCCGTCGACCCGGAAGAAGTGCAGAGCGCGCATGTGGGCAACTTTGTGGGCACCTTGTTTCGCGGCCAGGGCATGTTGGGCGGGCTCCTGGCCGAGGTTTGCCCGGCCTTCCGGGAACTGCCCATCAGTAGGCACGAGGCCGCCTGCGCCTCCGGCAGCATGGCCCTGACCGCCGCCATGACCGAAATCGAGGCCGGCCGCTACGACCTGGTGTGCGTGCCCGGTATCGAGATGATGCGCAACGTGCACGGCGACCGGGCCGCCGAATTCCTGGGCGCCGCTGCCTGGAACGGGCGCGAGGCTGAAGATGCCCGCTACGTGTGGCCCCATGTCTTCAGCGAACTGACCCAAGAATATGACCGGCGCTACGGCTTGGATTACCGCTACTTGGGCGCGATCGCCGAAAACAATTATCGCAACGCCGCCAAAAACCCCCATGCGCAGACCCGTGACTGGACCTTCCGGCCCGAAAACTTCATTGAGGACGACGAGCACAACCCGGTTGTAGAGGGCCGTGTCCGCCGCTTCGATTGCGGCCGGGTTACCGACGGCGCCGCCGTCCTCTTCCTCGCCTCGCAACGGTTCGCCGACGCCTGGTCCCGTCGTCATGACCGGGCGCCGCTCGCACGTATCGAGGGCTGGGGACACCGTACCGCGCGTTTGCCCTATGCCGACAAGGTGGCGGACAGTCGCGAGGAACCCTTGATCCTGTCCCACGTGGCGCGCACCATCCAAGACGCCTTCAATCGCGCCGGGGTCACCCTGGATGACATCGACGCCATTGAAACCCACGACTGCTTTGCCGTCACGGAATACATGGCCGTCGATCATTTCGGCATCACGGCCCCGGGCGAAAGCTGGAAGGCTGTCGAGGAAGGCGTCATCGCCATGGGCGGTCGCCTGCCGATCAACCCGAGCGGCGGTCTCATCGGCCTGGGCCATCCCGTCGGCGCCACCGGTATCCGCATGGTACTGGACGCCTGGAAACAGGTCACCGGCAACGCGGGCGCCTGCCAGGTAGAGGGCGCCTGTCGCGTCGCTACGCTGAATATCGGCGGTAGTACCACCACCACGGCCTGTTTCGTTATCGGGAAAGCTTTGTAGAATTCCGCCTTAATAAGAAGCGGCATAAGGGACATTGAATGTTGGAAGCTTTAATTATCGATGCGGTGCGCATCCCCAGGACGCGGGTCAGGAAGGACGGCGGTCGCCTGGCTTCCGTCAAGCCCGTTGCACTGTTGAAGCCCTTGTTCCAGGTTCTGGCCGTACGCAACGACCTGCCGGTGAACCAGGTAGACGATATCATTCTGGGCTGTGCGACCCAGGTGGGGGAACAGGGGACGAACCTTGCCCGCCTGGCCGCGCTTTACGCCGGTTGGGATCACGCCGTGCCCGGCCTCACCCTCAACCGTTTCTGTTGTTCCGGGTTGGATGCCCTAAACCTGGCCGCGTCGAAAATCGCCGCCGGCTTCGAGCACCTGGTAGTAGCCGGCGGTGTCGAATCCCTGTCACGCGTGCCCATGTTCGCCGACAAGGGCGCCTGGTTTGCCGATCCCGAGGTTGCCGAGGCGACCCGCTTCGTGCACATGGCCGTAGCGGCCGACCTGTTGGCAAACCGCAAGGGTTATACGCGCAAACAGTTGGAGCAAGTGGCGCTGAACTCGCATCGACGCGCCGCCCATGCCCGCGCCACCGGCTATTTCCAACACTCGCTCATTCCGGTGACCGATGTTGACGGAACCATCCTGGCCGATCGTGACGACGCCATTCGCCAGGACACCGACGCGGACGCCCTGGCCAAGTTGAAACCTGTCTTTCAGCACCCGCCGCAAGGCGACCCCGTCATCGAACAGACCTATCCTCACACTTCGCCGCTACAAAGTCTGCACACCGCCGGCACCGCCCCCGCCATCGTCGACGGCGCTTCACTAATACTCCTGGCTTCTCCCAATAAAGCCAGGGACTTGAATCTAAAACCAAGGGCTCGTTTGAAGGCGTTTGCCAATACGGGCGGTGAACCGGTGATCATGCTGACCGGCCACATGCGCGCCGCTGAAAAGTTGTTCAACGCCACCGGCCTGACCCCCGCCGATATCGATCTTTGGGAAATCAACGAATCTTTTGCCGCAAGCGTCCTGGCTTTTCGCGAGCATTTCGGTCTGGATGACGACCGGGTGAATGTCAACGGCTCCGCCATCTCAATGGGCCATCCGCTCGGCGCTACCGGCGGTAACCTGGCCGGCGCCCTGCTGGACGAATTGGAGCGCCGCGACCTGAAACGCGGCATGGCGGCTATTCCCGGCGGCGCGGGCGTGGGCACCGTCACCCTGATCGAAAGGTTGTAACCATGGCGGGCAAGTTGGAGACCACCGCCGACCGCTTCCGCTATTTCATGGAAGCGCGCGGCCTGGACAACAAATCATTCCTAGCCGCCGTGGACGGCGCGGTAGCCCCCTCCACGCTGTTTTCCATCCTCAACGGCAGCCGCAAGCCCGGCAAGACCCTGGCCGTGCTGATCGAAAAGGTGTGGGGTTTTCGGGCCGCCTACCTGCTCTCCAGCGAGGGCGAGATGTGGACCGGCAGCAAGCGCCGCAAAGCGCCGGACCTCACCGAGGAAGAGGCGCGGGTCATCGCTTTCATGCGAAGCTCGATCGCCAACGCCCGCGAGTTGGAAAGCACCATGGAAAAGCGCGAGCTGTGGAGCGCGCTCTACGCCCGGACGCAACGGGTCCTGGCCGTGTTGGAAGAACGCGCCCGGGACAGGGATGCCGAAGATTACGAGGCTTATCCCCGCCTCTGCCTCATGGCCTTCGAGGAGTCGCAACGCATCGCCTGGGAATTCGGCCGCTATTCACGCTTGTTCCACCAACGCAAGGTCCACAAACTGGTCACCGCCTTCATCGAGCGCTATCTGCATGAACTACCCTTGAGAACCGGCGCCCCGTCGGAAGAAGTGATCGCCGGAGCCCTGGCCGAGTCCCTGCTGAACCGCCGCCGCAAGGAACTGGCGCTGGTCGAGCAATCCATCGCCAACCAACGCAAGACCCTGGAAAACATGTGCCGCTTGAGCCTGCCCCACGAACGGCTTCGGGGGGAAGGAACCAACGCGGCCCGCTTGAGGGACCTCGCTCGGAGTGCGGAATTTTTAGGGCAGCACGATGAGGAGTTTCAAGAAGCGCTGGCGGACCTGATCAGCGACATCAAGGCGGAACTACCGGAACACCCGGACCTGCTGACGGTCTGCAAAGAAATCCTGGCGAACCTGGACGACCAACCGGAACTAATCCCGGAACGCGGCATCGAAGAACTGGAACAAAGCTTCGAAAGCTGACGGTGGTTTTAAGGCCGGGAGTTACGGAAGCGGCGATAGGCAAGCCGAACCAATTTGCGAGCGTCACCCTCGGGGAATTCGGGAAGCATGACCCGTTCGAAGTTATCCATGATGTAAGTGTGATAGGCGGAATATTCTTCGGCCGCTCCGGTTCTTTCCTCTTGGAACTCGAACAGAGGGCCGAGAAAGTCATCCACAAGCTTGCCGCATGCCTCAGAGTTGCGTAACTCCTCTACCGGTTTACTCAAGACTTTCTCCAAATACTTTTCCAACATGCGTTGGAACCAGTCCTTGGCCTCCTTTCGGGCACTGATCAGATCATCCCGGTTCAGATCGCAAAGATCTATTGTTTGACGACCTCGAATATGGTCGTCTCGGGCCGAGAGCTCGCCCGCAAAGTTGAACCTAAGGTATTCGCGGGGATCATCCAACTCAGGATTGAGCAAGCAGGGCTGCTCGGCCTTGAGATATTCGCTTTTGCATAATCGATCGGTGTCAGCGGCTCCCGGTCCGGGGATCCGCTTGCCGGAAATGGGAAACTTGTTGGACTTTTTTCCATTGCACCGCGCACAGCTCAGTAGCAAATTGGTCCATTCATAAGCCAACCAGTAATAACCCGGATGGGCCTTGTCGTCTATCAGGTTCTTTTTGGGTCGGTAATGCTCCACTTGGCCGGAGGAGGCCGGTTCCATGATGGATTCACAATAAGCGCATTTACCGTGATAGATGGAATCCAATGCATCGCGCACCGTAGAGTGGCCGTAGGGCTTGTTCAGATAGTTGGTCAAGCAGGTGTTAAAAGATCAATGAAGCGAGAGTTGCAAGTAGGGGCTGATTTTTCGGCGAAAAAGTATAGAGCAGGTATCGCAATACGC
>JAAUYB010001809.1_pt1 | contig 10796 bp, 4 predicted proteins | sample 7278071 | NCBI WGS metagenome assembly JAAUYB01 (sample SAMN14350121, study PRJNA611818) | marine sediment metagenome | isolation source: surface marine sediment (1.8m) | place: French Polynesia: Moorea | collected 2018-08 | reverse complement strand
TTTGGGCAGCGCTTTGATGATGGCGCGCCAGGCCATGCGGGCGGTCATTTTGTCCGGTTCACTGGTCTGGGCGCGCTGGTTCCAGGTGGTGCCGGGATCGTCTTCTTCGTGGTCCATGGTGGCCAACTCCTGGGCCCATTCGCTTTTGGTTTTTTCAATGGCGGCCTTGCGCGCTTCGCGCCCCTCGTCACCGGCTGTGCTGGAAAGCTGGGCCAGAATGCCGTTGGCCACTTTCTTGACGTCCCCGGCGATGCCCACAGTGACCGGTTTGGTCAGGCCGATGCGGTTGGGGTTCATATCCACCTGAATGATGGAGGCATTGGCGGGCCAGTAGTCAATACCGTAGCCCGGCAGGGTGGAGAACGGGTTCAGACGGGTGCCCAGGGCCAGTACCACGTCCGCCTGGGAGATGAGTTGCATCCCAGCCTTGGAGCCGTTGTAGCCCAGCGGACCGGCAAACAGCGGGTGGCTGCCCGGGAAGGCGTCGTTGTGCTGGTAGCCGCAGCAGACCGGGGCGTCCAGACGCTCGGCCAGGGCGACCGTGTCCTGGATAGCGCCGCCGATGACCACCCCACCGCCGTTCAAGATCACGGGAAACTTGGCGTTGGACAGGAGTTCGGCGGCCCGGGCGATGGCTTCCTCGCCGCCGGCCGGAAGCTCGAATTCGACAATCGCCGGCATCTCGATCTCGATGACCTGGGTCCAGAAGTCGCGCGGGATGTTGATCTGGGCCGGCGCCGAAGCCCGCTTGGCCTGAATGATGACCCGGTTGAGGACTTCCGCTATGCGGGATGGATGCCGCACTTCCTCCTGATAGGCCACCATCTCCTCGAAAACGGCCATCTGGGGAACTTCCTGAAAGCCGCCCTGCCCCATGGTCATGTTGGCCGCCTGGGCCGTGACCAGCAGAAGCGGTGTGTGGTTCCAGTAAGCCGTTTTGACCGGGGTGACCAGGTTGGTGATCCCCGGTCCGTTCTGAGCGATCATCATGGACATCTTGCCGGAAGCGCGGGTGAAACCGTCCGCCATCATCCCGGCGTTGACTTCATGGCCCACATCCCAGAAGGTGATCCCCGCTTTGGGAAACAAATCGGAAATCGGCATAAAGGCGGATCCGATAATCCCAAAAGCGTGTTCGATGCCGTGCATCTGGAGCACTTTAACGAAAGCCTCTTCGGTCGTCATCTTGATTTTGCTCATGTCATTCCTCCCAAAATTATGGTGTTGAAAGCATTGTTTTGAAATATTCGATGCCTGATGTATCAGATATCAAATATCACGTCAAGCTATTTTTATCCGTCGTTTTAAAACGAATTTTCTATTATTAACAATTAGATAGGATTCCTACACCATTAGTCGACGACTCATGCACGGGCATATTTTTTTAAATAATTGAAAAAATCAATTTCGTTGCCGTCGAGGCCGTGGGCGTATACGAAGCTGGTGGCAATCTTGGTGGCCACAATGGCATTGAGGTAATTATCCGGCACCCTATTTAAAACATTCTCCAGACCGATCAGATCCAAAAGGGGTTGAGGCGTATATTCCTCGACCACCTTCGCTTTGAGGTCTCTATCGGATGGCAAATCGGAGTTGAAAATGGCGTCCGTAATGTCGTTGATCTTACGACTGACCAGATTGGTGAGATGGGTAAACGGCAGGCCCTTGGTCTCATTTTCGCGCCACAGGATTTCGAATTCCGTGCGGGCATTGGCGTTGATTCTTGCGATGACTTCATCGACATAGGACTTCATGAATTCGGGAATATTGCCATTCTGGACACGCATGTGCACGTCGAACTCATCATCGCTTAAGGCCAATGCGGCAAAGACTTCGAAGGAAGACGAGGTCACCCCGCCCTTGTTGGCCGAAGCATCTTTGATCACGATGACGCCTTGTTCTTCCAATCTGAGCCGCGCCTCTTCGGTGATGAAAAGGTTAGCGCCTTCGACGATGATTTTAAATTTGGGCGCCCCGCCCTCGTCGAGCAGTTGCCGCCAGTTGTTGATGTTCACGGCCGCCGGTCTCCCACCGCAGGGCACGAACAGATCCGCCTGGGCCAGCGGGTGGAGGTGAAAACCGTTGCGAAACTCTTCGCCGTTGGGAACCAGCGTACCATCCGGCAATGTGACCTGCTTGTCATTGACCAACACCAGGAAGCCTTCCGGCGAAAGCAGGGCGCGATCAAAATTTTCAACCATCACCCGGTTGACGGCCAGCCGGCCAAGTTCCTGGCGATCGATGCCCTGAGGATCATAGAGCACGCCGCTGCCGTCGACCACGGCGATGGTCTTGTCTTTGGATATTTTGATTTCATTGCTGCCCAGATCGCCGTCGGGTCCACCGGTCTGAAATTTCACCACATCCTCTTCGTTCAACCCGAGTTTTTCCAGGGCGCCGAGGACGTATTGATGCACGCTCGAGGTGGTCATGCCGTAGAGATCATGGGGGATCCCGCCGTTTTCAGGTGATTTGCCGGTCGATAGCGCCTTCCAGAACGGATACAGACGTTTACGGCCATAGGAAGGCACCCAGTCCATGAGGTCGGCCGTGCGCTCGTCCGGTCCGAAGAACAGAATTTCCTCCTGCTCCAATAATTCGCGGACTTCCTCATGGTCGATAAGGACATCGAGGATACCATCGACATAGTCGATAAACGCGCGTCTTTCCTCGTCCTGGTTGTCGTTTCGCAATAAGATAATGCCTTTGGAGCCCCCTTCGGGGATATCCTTGTTCTTTTTCTGTTGGGTCAGGGCCAAATTATAATTTTCCACAAAAGTGGTGTCGAGATTATGGTGGTATTCGGAAATATTACGCGATTTTACAATCCGTATCCCGCCGCGGGCGATGTCCCGGAAACGGATATGAAAACCGATAAACGCCCTTCCGACAAGAAAGAAGACCCCAAACGGCTTTTCGGGAAAGTCCATGTCATTTAAAAATGAAGGATCCAGGCGAAATGCCGCGCAAATTTTATCGCGGCGGAAGAAATTGGTCTTCAATATCATTTTATTGAAGGTCAGAAAGTATTGCAGAATGATTTTATCGGTGCTCGAAGGCACATCGGTCTCGATTTGAGTTTCAATTTGGCGATGCAGTTCGGTGTCGTTAGTCGGCTTGTGTTTGGGGTGCAGCCGGCAGGCAAAATCCTGGTAAATCAACTGTACGATGTCCGTGTAATCTTTAACCGTCTGCGCAATACGCGCCTCGGTGAACGTATCCTTGACCAACCGCAGTTTCATTTTGTCCAGGATGCCCTTGGCTTCAGGTTGATCTTTCAGGGCCCGGCTTAGCGATGTGTACTCCTCCGTGAGAACGGTAATGAACTGATTGGTGAAAGCGGCCGCCGAAATGGCGTACATGGTGGGCTGCGCGGCGAGGCGGCCCTCGGTGAAGAGCGCGTTGATGGCCCCCTGGGGTAACATCACCGTCGTATTGAGCCCTCTTGAGAAGTCCTCGATGATATCCTTTTTCAGAGTGTCAAAATAAAAGGTGTAAATGCTTTTATGATCAAAGAAGATTTCCTTGTATTTGCGGTTGGAATTAAGCTCGAAGCGACGCATCTGGTTGGTGAAATTGCTCATGAACTGGCGCGTTCCCTGTCCATGGATGCCGACCATCACACGTGTCTCGCCCGACTCGGGTTTTTCGGTGATAGCAATAAAGGGGGCCTCGCGATTACACATCCACTCCCAGGCTTCCCGGTAGCGGCTCAAGGTATCCGCGGCGCGGGCCTCCAAGAAGACCTGATTGGCGGCTTCCTCGAAAGTCAACTGCGGCTGGTGCGCCAAACCTTCTTGGAACAAAGGCCGGCTGACGATGTAAAGTCTTAGGTCCTGATCGTTGGCGGGATTCTTGGTGCGGTAGCTCTCGACCCGAAAGGTCGGATACTTCTTTTCGATGCGATCCTCGATTTCCCAAATCTTGGCGGTCTCGATAATGTACAGGGCCCGGTCCGGCTCTTCGTTGATCAGTTCCACGCCAACACCCGCCCCGCTGAATTTGGAGACCAGTTCCGAGGCGCTGATGGAGATAAGGTGCTTGGCAATGTCATCAACGCTCGTGCTTCGGAAATAGTACTCATCGATGCCGAGCTTGACCGTAAACCGCTCGATTTCCTCCAAGACCTTTTCACGGGACATATAGCCCGTCTCCAAAATGAATTCTTCAAGCTTGACCAGGTCTTCGAGTGACAAAACCGATTGCTTTTCAATCTCTCTTAAGCTTTTCAAAGTCCCCACCCCCCTGTAATTGAAAATGATCGGGCCGTTTGCCAGGCGAATACCCGCGACCCCGATGATGTTACCTGCGATGTCTCGATTGGTTTCAATTCCGCCATGAAACAATTGAGGGAAACATGAACTGGAAAGCCTGCGTCTAGGGAGAGCCTATTTCCAGGATATCGAACAGGATGTCAGAATCGATGAATTGAAACTGACTGTCTGATACATCAGATATCAGAACGTTGTCAAGTTTAATTTTGACGACCTCGTAAAAAGTCACATTTGCCTGGGGCTTGTCATGGTGCGCAAGCCAAAACCCATAAATTCCAGCATGTTCGGGATTCCGGTGACGTCATCCCGGACCTGATCCGGAACCGGCAGGACGAAAACAATTCTTTTTACGCGTCCATAAATTTTAATGGGGGCCGGATTCGTCCGTGCCCATGCGATTTTGGGCACCAAGGTATACAACCGCGGCCGGTCGGCAGGCTATCGGCTGGCGGTGTGCCCACGCCAGTCGGGTCCGGCGCCTTAACCGCCCGCCGCCGGGCAGGCTGGATGGCGGTGAACCGCGCGGAGGCCATTCCTAAGAGGTCAACGTGCCTTCGGCCGCGAGGTGTTTCAGCTTACCGCGGCCCAACGACGCACACCCGCTTCAGGGGTTCAAGAATATGACGGCTTGCGAGCGTTTTCCGTCAACCTTGAGCGTGAACGGCCGGGGCGATCGCAGATGCGCGACGAATTCGGATTGGTCCACCACCGGGAGGCCCTGGAGCTGCCGGGCATCGACAAAGTCCTGGTCATTGTCGACAATCGTTAGGTAGCTGATCCCCAGGGTCGTGATATTATGGAAAAAATGCGAGCCCTGCGAGGGTTCGGCCTTCAGCTGCCGATCAAAGGACTCCACGATGGCCCCCACGCCGCTGATGTCGGCCCAGTTGACCGGTATACCCAGCCAACGGTCCGCCGACCCCCAGCGCCCCGGGCCGATCAGCAGATACGGACGCTGGGTCTGAACCAGATGGGCGTTGAATTGGCGCAGTTGCGCAGCAATGGTCGGTGTCCGGACCGGATCGAAAGCTTCGGGCTTGACGTAGAGGATATCGCTGAAGTCCTCCTGAACCGTGTTGCCGAGCACGCTGGAAGAAAAACACAAAGCCGCCGCGACTTCCGTATCACGGATCTGCACGGCGGATGCATCGGCACCCGCCGCCATCGGCCTGAGCTGGAGGATCGCAAACTGCGGCGGTGCGTCCCGGGGCACCTCCAGGTTGATGGCAAACTCTAGTTCCACGTGACAGCCCATCCCGCGCTGCCCAAGCATCAGGGCCGCGCTCAGGAGGTCTGCCAGGGGAAAGCTCCCGTACTTGAGCACCTGGGCAAAGGTCAGGACTTTGCGACCGGGCAAATGCGCCGTATCGCGGATGCGATGATCTTCCGGAATATAGGTGCTGCACAGCCGTTTCAACGGTGCTTCGTCGTGGGCCTCATCCACCGCGCGCCGCACGATGGCCGTCGGATCGTGAAGATCGGCCGGCGGGCGCCCCGACCCCATGGCCAGCGCGTAAAAATCCCGCTGGGCGTTGGCGAGAATATCCTCGATCCGCGAAAATTGGGGCAGCAACTGGGGATGGGCCGGTGAAAAGCGAAGCGCCTGCTCTTCTTCGGTCACGATTTTGCCCAACCCCAGGGCAATCGAGGCGATGCCTTCCTCCGGTTGCATGCGGTCAAACGGATAGTAGTTGTAGGACTGGGCCACACCGGAGATGGACGGATAAAAGAAGTCGCCCTGGCGGCTGCCCACCAGGCGCTGGACGATCACGGCCATTTTTTCCTCTTCGGTGCGGTGCCCCACCCGCCGGGCAAAAGCCTTGGGCGCCTCGAAATAGGTCGAGGCGTAGACCCGCTGGATGGCTTCCAGGAGCGCCTGAAGGCGCTGCTTGAGTGCCGGTTGGTCGTTGGGCAGCATCTCGGTGCGGTAGAGCCCGGCGTAGGCGCGGTATTGGGCATCTTCCAGAAGGCTCGATGAACGAACTGCCAGCGGACCGGAGCAGGCCGCTAAAAACGCGCGCAGATCCGCCACGATATCCTCGGGGAATCGTCCTTGCTGAAAGGCCGCGGCGACCGCCGCATTGGTGGCTTCTTGGGTGGCCAGTGGCCGCAGGCCATTGTCCGCGATAAAGGCCTTAAAACCGTCCGTGGTGATCACCAGCGTCTGGGGAATGCCGATTTCGACCGATTCGAATTGGCTTTGCATATGTGATCCGCGCCACAGAAGGGTTGAAAGAAAGGCCAGCCCCCGGGCTTTACCGCCCAGGGAACCCTTGCCGATCTTGAAGAAGTCGGTTTCAGGGTCGAAATCCTGGCGCTCGAAATTGACCACGACCCCTTTCTGGCGCCGCTGGCGTCGCTTCTTGATGTTGGCCAGCAAGTAGCCTTTCATGCGCTCGACATCATGGGCGAACTCGTCCGCCGTGGCCGGCCGTATCTTGGAAGCCAGGACGATTTCGGTCCGCGCAAAGAGCCAGCGCGAAAAATCGTTGCGGCTCCAGTGATAGACAAAGGACGCATCCGGAACGGCGGGCAGGGTTTTTTCCAAGGTGCGCAGATTGGCCACCCGGTTGATCTCATCACCTTCGGGTGTGCGGAAGATGAATTCACCGAACCCGAGCCGTTCGATAAAAAATTGCCGGATCTCGGCGTGCAGGGTGGGCGCGTTTTTATCGATGAAGACGGCCGGGATTGTCGCGGCTTTTTCGGCATTGCCGGGTTCGGAACTCATCAGCAGCAGAGGGATGTCCCAGCGGTCCGCATGGACCTGCCGCAGCAGGGCGATGCCGGCCGCGCCGTCCAGTTGACCGCCGCGGGGGTAGCGGACATCCGATATGATCCCCAGGATATACGGCTCGAATTTTTCATAAAGCACCATGGCGCGCTCGTAGGAATCAGCGATCAGGATTTTGGGGCGGGCCCGCATGGTCAGCAAGCGGTGCTCCTCGGTAAGCCCCTCTTCGATCAGTGCTTGTGTCTGATCGACCATCTCATGATAGAGAATCGGCAGAATCGAAGACAGATAGAAAGGTGAATCCTCGACCAGCAGAATGACGCGGATACCGGCGGCCTGTGTGTCGGCTTCAACATTCAGGCGGTCCTCGACGCTCTTGATCAGGGCCAGGAGGATTTCGGTATTTCCCGACCAGATAAAGGTCTGGTCGATTCCCGGGGGCGATTCGTCTTGTATTGCCCCGGGCTGTGCGGAAAGCGGCGTGTGGCTGAGCAGGATGACGGGCAGATCCGGCTGGCGGCTTTTGATCTCACGGCCCATGGCGAATACGTCCATACCGGCCAACTGCGGCATGGTGATCACGAGGTCGTAGGCTTTACGCTCCAGGGCCCGCAGCGCCGCCTCGGCAGACGAGGCCCGCGTCAGTCGCGGGGGCTGGCTGAGATTGAGACCACGGTACTCGTGAATGATCCGCTCGGACAGGCGGCAGTCCTCCTCCATGATCCAGGCATCGTAAAGCGAGGAGACCAGCAGAATCTCCTTGACTTTGTGGCCCATCAGTTCATGAAAGATGTTGAACCGCGGGTCGAATTCATTCGTGAAATAGTCGCCTTCGTTAACCATGCGCACGACCTAACGGTGAGACGGTTGCCCCTCCGGAGCATCGCCCTATGAATGCGCTACCCCAACACCTTGTCCTTGCCCAAAAACCTGTGTCTGTTTGCCTACAGTGGTTTATGAATCTTCAAACCGCATTATGCAACCCACACAATAATAAGACCACCGGGTACCGAATGCCATCAAACCACTATAGGCGCTGTGGCCAGCGACCTCAAGCCACCGTCGATTCCCGATGGGCGGTCGCCTTTCCCCGGTTGAACGCATCAGACGTCGGGCTAACGATCCCGCCGGCAACCAGCGTGTCTCACTAAACCCTTGACGATCGGGCGCCCGATGAGGTTTATTGCGACATCCCCCATTCTGCTGATGGAGGTCCGCCTGAGCCTCCTGTAATCTCGTCACCCAGGTCGCTTTTATTGCTTCAGGCTGTCCAAACATTGAAGATCCGCTTTCAGCATATCGTCTTTGAAACGGTTTTAACCGCAATCGCGTTATCTTCAAGCGCACAGGACAGATCCTATCTACCGTTCCGCCGCTTGTTGCCGTGGCCGTGTTTGGCGTAGAACCCATCCTGACAAGAAGGAGGCGTTAATGGAAGAATTCAAAAATATTCTCTACCCCATTGCCCTTACCGATATTTCGCCCAAGGTGGCCCCGTATGTCGTGACCATGGCCAAGAAGTTTGATGCCCAGGTCCACCTGCTGCATGTGCTGCGCCGCTTTGACTGGTTCGTGGACACCTATGTTTCCGATCCCCCCAAGCCTGATTTTAAGCGCATTGCCAGCGACTTCGAAAGCCAGGTGCTATCCCAGGCCCAACAAAAACTCGATAGCTTTAAAAAGCAGTATTTAAGCAACCTCCAGATTGCCAACACGGCGGTGGTCTCCGGAACGCATTACAAACGAATTTTAAAGTATGCCAAATCCGAAGGGATCGATTTGATCATCATGGGCACGGGGGGCACCGTACAAAAATTGGTGTTCGGATCGGTCGCCGAAAAAGTCTCCAAGCTATCCCCGGTCCCCGTCTTGCTAGTTCGAAGTGCCTGAAGTGAATGTGATTAAACATACTTTTGAATGAAGGGAGCAATACATGGCAACCAAAAGGGAAAAGCGCGATCCTTATCTCTGGGAGGCATTGATATCGATCCTGGGATTGATTGTTTTCATCAGCCTGGCGATCCTGCGCTATGAAACCGATCCCCACGTGCCAATTCTAATCGGCGTGCTCGTGGCGGCGGTGATCGGTCTGCGTGCCGGTTTCGGTTGGAAAGCGATCGAAACCGGGATGCTCAACGGCATTACCAATTCACTGCAGGCCCTCGTAATTTTACTCATTATCGGCATTCTGATCGGCGTTTGGATCTTAAGCGGTGTGGTCCCCACATTGCTTTACTACGGGCTTAAAATATTGCACCCCACAATATTTCTCCCGGCGGCCTTGATCATATGTTCCATCACCTCGCTGGCCACCGGCTCCTCCTGGGGCACCTCGGGAACCATCGGCATCGCCTTGATCGGTATCGGCGAGGGCCTCGGCTTCCCCCTTCCGGTCGTGGCCGGCACAGTGCTTTCCGGTGCCTATTTTGGCGATAAGATGTCACCGCTTTCCGACACCACCAACATGGCCCCGGCCATGGTGGGCACCGACCTTTACACGCACATCAAACACATGACCTATACCACCGGCGTCAGCTATGGGCTCACCCTGATCATCAATATTGTGCTGGGATTTTTTCTCGGTGGTGGTGAGGCGAGCCTGGACAGCGTCAATCAAATCCTGAGCGGCATCCAGGCCCAGTTCAGCATCAATCCGCTATTGCTGCTTCCCCCGGCCATTGTCATGGCACTGGCGTTTCGAAAAATCCCTGCGGTCCCGGGCATTGTGATCGGGATCATTACCGCCGGTTTTTTGGGGGCCATTTTGCAGGGCAACACCTTTGGCAGCCTGCTCTCGGCGGCGTATGGCGGCTACACCAGCACCAGCGGCGTGGAAGCGGTCGACAACCTGTTGACCAAAGGCGGGCTGGAATCCATGATGTACACGGTGTCCCTGGTGATCTGCGCCATGATGTTCGGCGGCATTATGGAAAAGACCAACCAGTTGCGGGTGGTCGTGAGCGTCATCCTTAAAAAGGCCCAAACCACCGGCTCTCTGGTGACAGCCACTATCCTGACGGCCATCGGATCCAACTTGATTCTATGCGACCAGTATATGTCCATCGTCATGACCGGCAAGATGTATGCCCAATCCTATACCGACAAGCGCCTGCACCCCAAGAACCTCTCACGGGCCATCGAGGACAGTGCGACGGTGACGGCCAACCTCGTGCCCTGGAACTCGGGCGGCGCCTATCAGGCCGCCACCTTGGGTGTGCCCACCATCGCCTATTTACCGTTTAACTTCTTTTGTTGGCTCACGCCGATTGTTTCCATAGTCTACGGCTGGTTCAATATTACCATTGATCCCCTGGATGAAGAGGCCGCATCATCCGAGGAGGTGACCGCATAAGGTAGCATTTATACACAGCGCCATAATTATTTGCGCCTGTTTATGTTAAATGATGAAGCTATGGTTCAAGTTTTGTATCGATTGTAGTGAACGCTGTGTGTGCATGGGCAAGGATTTAAGTCGTTCTGTATAACAACGCTTGACGCGCCATCGCTTACGAGCGCCAGGGGAAAATGACTTAGGAGATCTGGACATGTTTAAGCATATCGGCCTAAAAATGATCGTGGTATTCATGCTGTCCGGCTTGTGGCTGGCTCAAGGTGATGCGCCGGTGCTGGCGGCCGACGTGGAATTGTCACCCGACTCGACCTTGGAAGGTATTTTGCGGCGCGGCGAACTGCGCATCGGTTTGGAAGTCGGCTATATGCCTTTCGAGATGATCGACAAACGCAGCGGGCTGCGGCAGAAGGAAATCCGGCACGGCGGGTTTCGGCGC
>JAAUYB010025363.1_pt1 | contig 10798 bp, 10 predicted proteins | sample 7278071 | NCBI WGS metagenome assembly JAAUYB01 (sample SAMN14350121, study PRJNA611818) | marine sediment metagenome | isolation source: surface marine sediment (1.8m) | place: French Polynesia: Moorea | collected 2018-08 | reverse complement strand
TGGTGCTAATGGGCTATGTAGAGCTGGCATATCCAGTAATAAGGTAGGGCCATGCTTGGCGCACATTTCTTACTTACTTGGCGCAATCGTAAATGGCGTTGTTTTGGCGTAATTTCTATTTTGCAAAATGGGTAAAAATTCGTGGCGCACACAGTAGAGATGGTATATTTATTCAAAAGAGTGGCAATTTTTACATCTTTTGGCCAAGTTATTTTGAGTTATGTGAATATAAAATATTTTTATTGGCCTAATAGATGTACAATTATATATGTGTTTAAGAAACTTTATTTGCCATATTGGGATGTATCTGTCAAAATGACAAACTGCATCCCCCTCTTATCTGGGGGCGCCACCTTCTTTACGAAGTGAAATTCCGCAAAAGGACTGGAACCTCTCTTTCTCCCTTCTCTCCGTTCCTTCTCTCATCGCATAAGACCGCACACAGCCCCTGACACAGCCCTGCACCTGACAGTGGGAGCATAAAGAAAGGGAAAAAGGTCAAAGGAATGAACCCCCTCCCCCCCTCCCTCTCCGAGAGGTTTTGTGAGCGCCGACAAAGTTTCCCGACCAATTTTTCTCCCGTTGTCCCCGCCCCAGCCGAGCCGCTCCATCCCGACTCCCGAGCCAGCGACCAGCACCAGCCCCAGCAGGCAGCTAGAAAAATATTTTTCTCTTCTGTATTTTCGTGATTTCGTTCGTTGGGTTTGGGCGCGGTCAATTCCGCCTCTTCCGTCTCCGTGTTCCCCAAGTGCCCCTCCGAGGCCGTCTCCGTCGCCCACATTGGCCATGGCCTCCGCGGCCCCCAAGGTTGGCGCCCGCGTGCGCGTGCGCGACAAAGACCTGCTGGGCAACGTGGCGTACGTGGGCCTGACCGAGTTCGCGGCCGGGAAGTGGATCGGGCTGGTGCTGGACGAGCCCAGGGGAAAGAACAACGGGTCGGTGCAGGGAAAGGAGTACTTCCAGTGCAAGGATAAGCATGGTGAGATGGGGGGCACTTTTCAAGCTCGGTGGACTCTGGTGGACCGGGTCCACCATTCTTCTTGAAGGTCTTAAGAGCAAGTCCAAAAAATAGCAAAATAGTCAGCAAAAATTACCAAAATGTGTGTAAAAATAGATAGGTTAAAATGATAGCTGAGCGAGAGCGAAGAATGGCACATTTTGGTAATTTTTGCAGATTATTTTGGTATTGTTTGGCAAGAAAAATATCTTTTAAAATATAGGTTAGGTTGAGTTAGGATGGGGCAGAGGAGCATGGATTCGTACCTAAATGACATTGGCTCTAGAGTTAGGAACGGGCCGAAATTTTGCGGGCTCGGGCCGATACGGGCTGGCTCACTGCGGGCTCGGCCCGGCCCGCGGGCCGTAGAGAATAGCATAAAGAGGAAAGAAAACCCACTTTTTGTTAGTTTTATAGCATTTTTTAACAAATATTTTTGCCTTCAAAATATTGAAGGATATTTTCTGGAAAATATGGATAAAATAAAAGCAAATTCCCTTGTGAACTATGCACATTGGCAAAAAAATAAAAAAGTCTCTCTTTTTCCTTTCAAAACATAAAAATTTGCTTTTTTATTTACTTATTACTTTTATTTACTTACTTACAAAACCTTGGCCCGCGGGCCGTTGTGGGCCGCCAAAATCGGCTTCGGGCCGCGGGCTTGCGGGCCAGGCCCGTTCCTACCTCTAATTGGCTCTCTTCTTTTTACCTGCGACGAAGCCGACACGCCCGACAGGTCATAGATTGATAGAACTGTGAGAGTTGTTGTTGGAACTACTTTGAGGTCACGACCTCAAAGGTAGACCTAAAGTCAAGGTCAACCAACTCTTGGTTTAATTTCTTCCCTTCATCTCCCACTCTATATTTTCTTTGGGGCAGGGTGGCCTGGTCAGGAAAATGAAATTCCTCCCAGTTAAATATATCCACCACCAAATTCCACCCCCAAGTCAAAAATTTTATTGCTTTTTTGGGCGTTTAGAGAAAGTTTACTTTTAGAAAAATGTTTACAACAATTTTTTAAAAATTATTGCATATTTTTCGTTATATTTTTGACATTTTTACTACATAAAAACTCAAAAGTTTTCTAAAACAGCCCCAAACCGCCAAATTTTGTGGGCGGTGGGGCAAAAAAATTTCGCTGCCCACCAAAACCTGAGAAAGCCCCAAATGACATTTTGGGCGGTGGGACCGCCCACCTGGCCACCCTGCTTCGGGGTGGGATCCGTCACTTCCTGATCAGATTTCTCTTCAGGGTGGGATCCATCGCTTCCCATATAATTCCTAATCAGATATGCTTGAACAAATGAGTTTTCACCCATCTTCCCATCCAAATTTCTCTTCGGGGTGGGATCCCTTGCTTCCTAATTAAAGGGATTTTTCTATATTTAAAGATCGTGTCAATGCCGCAGGTCTTTGAACAAAGTCTGTTCTTGTTCCCAGGCATGTTTGTGCGCCAGACCCAGATCGACGTTGTGGCCGACGGAGAAGACTCCAGACCCGCCTCCAGGGCCTCGTCCACGTCCTCGATCTCGGCGGCAAAGGACACCAGCCCCAGGGGTGCCGGGGCCGCCGTGACCCCGACCAAGGCGAGGACCTCGGCCATCCCCAAGCCGGGTGGCGGGGCCCCCTCCGCCAGCAGCCGTCTCCCTCTGCTGGGCAAGGGCCCCACCGGCGCCAGGAGCCCTTCATTCACCAACCTCAAGGCCCAGAAAGCCCCCAAGGATGGCTCTGCCACTCCTGGGGCGGCCGGGCAGGCGGGCGTCAAGAAGGAGAGGAGCTTTGTGGAGAAGGACTTTAGGCAGACTGTGGCCGCCCCGAGCCCTTCCATGCAGGTCGCCCCTGCGACCGCTCCTGCTACTCCGGCCGCTACCAAGTCTGCGGTCCCAGTGCCCAAAGCCACGCCCTCGGTTGCTGCGTCGTTCTCTCCTGCGGCTCCCTCTCCCGCAGCAGGCTCTGGGTCTCCCGCCATGTCGGAGAGACTGGAAGAGAAGATCGCCGCCGCCCAGGCCCAGCAGGAGCTGATGCAGGCCAAGGACAGCATCAGAGACCTGGAGGAGAAGCTGGAGACGCTCAAAATCAAGCGGGCCAAGGACCAGGAGAAGCTGAAGGAGTTCGAGAAGGTGCGGATCCAGCACGAGCAGTTGACCGAGTTTAAGTCTCGTATCATGGAGTCTCAGGCGGCGCTGCAGAAGGAGTTGCAGAAGGCAAAACACGAGGCCAGGGAGGCCATAGAGGCCAAGGAGAGGCACGCCGAGGAGATGTCTGAGCTGTCCGAGACGGTTGAGATGGCCACCCTGGACAAGGAGATGGCTGAGGAGAAGGCGGAGACGCTGCAAATCGAGCTGGACCACGCCAAGGAGAAGGTTGAGGAGCTCACACTGGACCTGGACATCATCAAGGCGGAGATGGGCGACGAGGGGGGAGGCGGAGGAGGCGAAGGAGCGTCCGCAGATAAGGGAGTCACCAACTTTGAGATGAAGCAGCAGATAGCACAGAACGAGAAGCTGCGGGAGACGCTGGTGCGGATGAGGGACCTCCTCGCCCACGAAAAGAATGAGAACATGAAGATGGTCAAGGAGCTGGAGGAGAAGGTGAAGGCTGCTTCGGAGGCGTCGGCGTCACACGACAAGCTAACGGAGAGGAACGCAGAGTTGGAGACGATGGTGGCGGACCTGCAGGAGCAAGTTGACGCGGCGCTGGGGGCAGAGGAGATGGTGGAAAACCTGACGGCCAAGTGCCTGGACATGGAGGACCGATACGCAGCCATCCTGGAGGAGAAGGAGGACCTGGAGAAGTTGCACGAGCTGGAGGAGGAGCTGCAGGAAAACGCCCGCGACGTCGAGCAGCAGCTTCAGGAAGACCTGGATCTGGCTCAGGCCAGGATCAGGGAGGCCGTGAGGGCCAGGGACGCCGCCTACGAGATCGTCACTGATCACGAGGGCACCATCAGGAACTTCCGCGAGCACGTCAGGAAGGTACAGGAGCAGAACGCTGACCTGAGAGTAGCGCTGGAGAAGGCGCAGGGGGAGTCTTCCGGGGCCGTCGGAGAGGACGGAGCGCCTGATATGCCCCCCCAAGCTGAGATGCTTAACTTCAAGGCCGTTTTCGAGGAGACTCGCGCCCACTCTCGCGCTGTGGAAATGGAGCTCCGCTTGTGTGAGGAGAAGCAGGCCCGCAGACACGTCTCCTACCTCTCTTCCTACATGAGCGAGAGCTTCACCCGCCGAGGGGGAGACCACGAGGCAGTGCTATTGCTACTGCTGGTGCCGAGGATGCTGTGGAAGGCGGATATCCTAGCCAGTCAGGTAGAATGTTGTGTTGCAAGGGGTATCAAAGAACGTATGCCTTCTGTCGTTACTGTTTTCAACTCTCCTATTCTCCTATTACTCCAGGTGAAGGAAACTCTTGCTGCCCCTCTGGATGGCCCCATAGACGGCGCTTCCCTTCTGAAGGGGCACGAGGTGGACAAGCACGCCTACGGTCTTTGCTTCCTCCACCACCTGTCGGCCCTCTGCACCCAGCTGGGCAGGTTCCAGGCCGCCCTAGACACCTGCTCCCCAGAAACCTTCCTCAGGATGGGCGCCTGCTACCCGGAGATGTCTATTCACGAGCGGTCGGTCGACTTCTACATCGAGCTGCTCAAGAAGAGCCAGCTTGACGAGAACGTGCCGCTGGACAACCTGGAAAAAGGGCTGCACTACTTCCAGAAGATCTACGGGATGTACCTGGACGGGGAGAAGGCGGACTGCCCGTCATTCCTCAGGAACCACGTCAAGGAATTCTCCTCTGCTGCTGAGGCCTTTTCACCGGAGATCGCCATTGGCAAACTCCTACTGGGTGATTCTGGCCAGGACTCGGAGGTCGGCACCCTTCTGAAGAACCTGGAAGGAGAGACCGCCGACCTGAAGTCCAACTCCCGCACCATGCGCCGCCGCCTCCCTGCGGACTCGGGCATGGAGGCCCTTGTGACCTTCCCGTCCTCGGTGGCCGCCAAGATGGCCGAGGCCACCTCGCTGCTGACTCCAGCCGTGAAGGCCATGCACCTCTTCGGGCGCGCGGCGGCCCAGCACGCGGGGCTGCAGGGGGAGGCCGCGCTGCCCGCCGCTAAACTGTCGGAGCTGCTGCACCAGGCGGTGGACAGGGCATACCTCGACGTCGTGGGAGGCGCCGACGGAGGGCTGGAGACGCTAAGGAGTAACGTGGAGAAGGCCGCCAAGGCTGTCTCCGAGCTGAGTAGGGCGTACCAGGACGGGGAGTGGGACGTCGAGTCCCTCCCCGCGCGCCCTCCGGCCCCGGTGGTGCTGAGGGCGGAGGCCTACAAGGCGGAGGTGAGGGAGGCCGAGGGGCTTAAGCACAAGCTGGAGAAGAAGGACTCTGACATGAAGGAGCTCCGCCTGGCGCTGAGGGCCAAGGGGGAGGAGCTCTCGGAGATGCAGGTGCGCAGGGACAAGGCAGAGAAGAGGCTGGTAGACGCGTCAAGGGACGCAGACCTCGTCAGGGAAAAGATGCAGAGAAAGGTCGACGACCTGCAGGTACACACATTTCCTCGCTTTTCTTTTCTTTTTCGTGTCAATTTTAAACCATTCTTCATTCTCAACAATATTTCGCATTATAAACTGTGCTTTCTCTCGCAGGTTCTGCTGAAGAAGAAAGAGAAGGACTTCGAGGTGACGATGGAGCACCTCCAGGCGGACATCGACCAACTGGAGGGCGAGAAGGGGGAGCTCAAGGAGAAGATCAAGGACTTCACCAAGCAGACCCTCTTCAAGCAGATCAATGAGAAGATGGCAGCTGGAGCCGGAGCTGGCACTTCCTCTTCGGGAGCCTCCAGCATCGGCGGCGGGCCAACCTCGCTGGGCCCCTCCATATCCATGCCCTCGAGAGAGTCCCCGCGCCTACAACAGCAGCTTAGGACGATGCAGTCGGCCCTTATGGCCATGCAGGAGGGCGCCTACGCCAGGGAGTACGACGACATGCGGAGAAGGCTAGCCAAAATGAAGCCCATCGACCTGCCAAAGAGCAAGTGCTCGGCGCTCGATTCGCAGGGGGAGGAGGAGGAGGAGGAGGACGAAGGGAGGGAGAAGTCGGATAAGCCCAAGGAGGAGGAGCTACCGGAGCTGCTCTCCTTGATGCGGCGGGCAAGGTCCCTCCGGGGAGAGGTCAACGCGGAGCTGGTTGGCCCCAAGGTGGTCCGGCTGGAGGAAAAGCGGGCGACGGCCAAGGAGGCGACGGTGGCCGAGCTGGTGGGGAGGCGGGCTCGGCGGGAGGGGCTGGTGCGGAGGGCGGAGGAGCTGGAGGCGGACGTGGCAAGGCTGAAGGCCTCGAGGAGGGCCGGAGGAAGGGTGGAAGCGGACATGGCGTCCTTCCCCTCGGCGCAATTCGCTCGGGCGGAGAGGGAGGCGGCGGAGGGGAGGGCCACCCTGGTGGGGCGGCTGCGGCTGCCCGCGGCGGCTGCGGCGGCGGGGGCGGCGGGGGCGGAGCAGGGGCTCAAGACGGTGCCGCTCATCGTTGGGCCGGCGGAACTGCAGAAGATCCACGCCAAGGTTATGACGGGATAAAGTGAAGAGGAAAACAGATTGTTGTTGAGGGGGAGAAAGTGATGTTGATTCAAAGAGAAAGTTCTTACGTTCTTATTACAATATTAACCGGTTAAGCCATTCCCCCCTCACGAACTAACTTACCTCTTCCAGTTAATTCTATACGAAAAAACCTGCTTTAATGTGTTACCCATTAAATTTGTTCTTTTCCCTAGTACTTTTCATGTGGAGGAGACAGTTTCTCTTGGGATGTGAGAAGGGACTTATTTACAACTAGCAGTAATGGCCCGCTCCGCTGGGCCCGTGAAACATCATTTCCCTCCTCACACCTTGATTTCTTAATGTTGTTATTTACAACCCTTTCAATTCAAATTCAAACTTTATTGCCTCCCCTCCCCTTTATTTTTCAATTTTGTTCAGTTCTAACCCTTTCAATTCAAATAAAGTTCCAACCCTTTCAATTCAAAATCAAACATTTTGGCCTTCCCCAGTGTGACCAGAAGATTTTTTTTCAAATCGCCAATCAGAGGTGTCAAAATCGCCAAAAAATCGCCAGCATTTTTGGATAATTGTTTGAAATCGCCAGAATTTTTGGCCAAAATCGCCGCCCAAACCCAGTTTTTTTCACGTTTTATTGCATTTTTATTAACAAAAGATTTACGGGTGCTTGAAATCTTAAATTTTGTTTGAAAAAAGTGAAGACTTTTTGGTCCGACTTTTTTAGCGAGTATTGGCAAACCCAATTTCATTTCGATTTTTTCCGAATTTACTTACGCAAGTTTGACGAAAAAAATGAAAAATGAAAAAAGTGAAAAGTAAAGTAAGCCAAAAATGAAAGAACGCAAAAAATGAGTTCAAAAAGTATCAAAATATTTATCTTATGTAATAAAATATGCATAAATTTCCTAAAAACTCCAAAATCGCCAAAATCGCCACCAAATTTTTTGAAAATCGCCAAAAAATCGCCAGTCGCCAAGCCAAAATTTTGTCGCCAACAGGGACTCAAAATCGCCAACTTGGCGACAAATCGCCATTTCTGGTCACACTGGCCTTCCCTCACCTTGATTTCCCAATTTTGTTCATTTCCAACCCATTAAATTCAAATTTAAACAATTTTGCCTCCCCATACGTTGGTCTAAGGTTTTTGCCTATTCCAAACTTTTTCCTCCCAAAACTAAACCTTTTTCATAATTTATATGATTTGAATTTGAATATTTAAATTAGTTTATTCAGAGCAATAAGGGAAAGTTTCCTAGATTTTGAGTTTTTCCAAAATTATCCCCCCTTGGTGGGGGTACCCCCCAAAAGTATGTGGAGGACATCCACAGGGTCCATGGGGGTCCATGCCAATTTTGGTCCAGATCCGTCCTGTAGTTTAGGAGGAGAATGGAGACTAACAAACAGACAGACAGACACATCTTTCTGTTATATATATATATATTAGGTATTCAATAAACCAGTTGCGAAAAGTACAATATTAGACAGGTTTACAATATTTATTTTTCGGGTGACTTCATTTAAGTTATCAATTAGGCTTGCGCATTTAGAATATCCTCTTTAACCAATTTCAGCCTGAGCTAACGCAGTGCACAAGCCAGTTTCCTCCGAGAGATTGTGGAACGGCCGCCATTCAATGAACATTCGGCGGTTTTTCGAAATACTCGTTCTTTAGGGGCAAAGAGCATAGAGTTTCATCTGTTTGAATGCGGGGAAAAGTGAGGGTGCGTACAAAACAGGAATCTCCTTCTCAGATCTTTCCCTCAGCCTTCATCTTCTCCTTCCGCTTCTTGCTGGCGTGGAGGTACTCCTTCTCCACTTCGCTGAGGGGATCCTTGATCTCCGTGACCTGGTGAAATGATGTTTAGTAAACCAGTTACTTTCCCAAAATTTGCTATAATTTCCGACGGCGCTCACCTTTCCTGTTCCGATGGTGGATCCGCCGCCCCTGAGCGTGAAGTGCTGGTTCTTCTCCAGGACCATGGGCTTGGGCAGCTGGACCTGGATGCTGCCGTCCTCCCCCGGCATGATCATCTCCTTGCCCGAGGCCAGCTTGATGAGCGCGGGGGCGTCCCACGTCTTGGAGAAGAGCGTGAGCTGCTGCTCGTTAACGATGGGCTGGGCCAGTCCGCCCTCGTCCTTAGTCATCACGTAGATCTGCGCCTGGACGTGGTCCTGCTGCTTGATGGATCCCGGCTTGACGACGACCATTCCCCTCCGGACGTCGTCGCGTTTAAGTCCGCGGATGAGAACGCCCATCTGGTCGCCGGCGTTGGCCTCCTCCAGCGTCTTGTGGAACATTTCGATGCCCGTCACCTTGGACTTGGCGCTGCGGTTGTAGCCGATGATCTCCACCTCCTGGCCCACCTTGAGCTTGCCTCGCTCCGCCTTGCCCGTCACAACGGTGCCCCTGCAAGGGAAAATACGATATGTCTTCCTCCGTCTATCGAATCTCCTACAATTGCGAGCTTTACCGGCCCTGGATGGAGTGAACGTGCTCGATGGAGAGGAGGAATGGCTGCTCCAGGGGCCTCTCGGGGACGGGGATGTTCTTGTCCACCGCCTCCATCAGGGCAACGATGGACTCATGGCCAAGCTCGGGGTTCGTTCCCTCAACAGCCTGGAGGGCGGATCCCTGTCGATCGGAGAGAGCACTTTGTATGCTCTTCTAGACGCAAAAGGATGGTTTGATAGCTCGTACCTTGATGCACGGCAGGTTCTCGCCGTCGAAGCCCATCTCCGTGAGCAGCTCCCGCACCTCCATCTCTACAAGCTCGATCATTTCCTCGTCGGCGGCGTCGCACTTGTTGATGTACACCACCACGTCCTTAATGCCGAGCTGCTTGACCAGGACGATGTGCTCCTTGGTCTGAGGCATGACGCCGTCGGTGGCGCCCACCACCAGGATGGCGCCGTCCATCTGGCTAGCCCCCGTGATCATGTTTTTGATGAAATCGGCGTGGCCTGGGCAGTCAGTGTGGGCGTAGTGGCGGTTGTCTGTGGAGTACTCGATCTGGAAAAGGAAAAGTCTGAATCTGAATCTGACTTTTTTATTTCCTCAAGATTGTGAACATTTGGGATTATGTCCTTAATATCACAGCCCTTCAGCTAAATATAACAAGAACAGGCTTTGTTCAATGACCTGCGGCTTTGATAAGCTAGGGAAAATATGCATACTATTTTAAGGAAATTCTGGTTTGCTAACACTGGATCCCACCCTGAAGAAAAAAATTGGTTGGGGAGCAACGGATCCCAACCCGAAGAGAAATATGGTCATGGACATAAACAGGACCACTGGATCCATACATCTCCATGGGGTTGCGGGCTTGGGGGGGGGGGAATCACAGTACATAAGGGTTTTGAAAAGTTCGTATTTTACTCAATAAAAAATGGGTGCTTGGGGGGGATCCCCCCCTTCCCCCCCTCCATGGATAACTATGACTGGATCCCACCCCGAAGAGAATTCATAGAGCCGAATGAAGATGACATAAGCTGGCTGACTGGATCCCACCCTGAAGAGAATTTAGAAAGGCAGTAATGTGTTCTGAGAAATTGCCCCCCCAAAAAAAAAAAACTTACTCATCTCTAGGACCTGACGGCTTCGCCGCAGGTAAAGACAAAACTAACAGACAGAAGATTACAAGTTGAGTTATCTACAACATACGTGTGCCACGTTGATGGTGATGCCTCTGTTCCGCTCCTCCGGTGCGTTGTCGATGGCGGAGTAGTCCTTGTACTTGGCCAGGTTCTTCTCCGCAAGGACCTTGGTGATGGCCGCCGTCAAGGTGGTCTTGCCGTGGTCCACGTGGCCAATGGTGCCTGGAAAAAGAGGCAATCTCAGAGCCTGTCACGGATGCTTGACATCTTGTTTCACTCACCGATGTTGACATGGGGCTTCTCCCGCTTGTAGACCTCCTTCTGTGCCCTGGCGGCGGCGGACAGGCACAGGGGTGCAGCCTGAGAGGACAAAGCCGGGCTGGCCCTGAGGAGCGATGCGATCCTGGTGGCGGTGGAGGACGTCACCTGCGGGCGCAGGGCGCACAGCATGGTCAGGGAAGACGCCATGGCGGCGGCGGCGGCGGCGAGCAACAGCAGCAGACCACTGATGAGACAGGCACTTGAGAACGGTGGCAGCGAGAACAGCGTCTGTCGGACGACTCCTGGGATGCTCAAACTTCAAGATGGTGAAGAGGACGCCCTCGAAGCAGACCTCCTTGACCGAGAACAAGGCGGACGCGAGGCCGAGGCTCAGGCACGCCAGTGGAGC
>JAAUYB010180925.1_pt1 | contig 10800 bp, 10 predicted proteins | sample 7278071 | NCBI WGS metagenome assembly JAAUYB01 (sample SAMN14350121, study PRJNA611818) | marine sediment metagenome | isolation source: surface marine sediment (1.8m) | place: French Polynesia: Moorea | collected 2018-08 | reverse complement strand
GGACCAGGTTGGAGGAGGAGGGGGTTCAGACCAGGTAGGAGATGGTGGCTCGGACCAGGTTGGAGGAGGAGGGGGTTCAGACCAGGTAGGAGATGGTGGCTCGGACCAGGTTGGAGGAGGAGGGGGTTCAGACCAGGTAGGAGATGGTGGCTCGGACCATGTCGGAGGTGGTGGGCTAGGCTTTGACCACACTGGCGGCGGCGGCGTTTCCGACCAACCCGAAGTTTTGCACATCGCGTAAGAGGAACACGATCCTGCCTCGCAATATGCGCACTCTCCCTTGCAGTCGCTGTCCTCTACGCACTCTGGCTGTGGCTCCTCCTCCCACTTGCCCCCGGCCGTGGAGGGCTGCTCCTCCACCCACACAGTAGGAGACGGGGGAGTTGGCTCTTCTCCCCAACCCGTGGTTGTTGCTGGAGGTGGAGATGGCGGCGTCGGTTCCTCCCATCCTGAATGGGTTGGAGGCGGAGGCGATTCTGCAACAAGTTTCCTAATTGAAAGGACAGGAAAGCTGCGTGATAATTTAGAAGTCTACCCTCAGGCGGCTTGCACATGTCCCCGTCTTTCCTTAGACAGACGCTCTTTCCCCCCAGGACTGGCACTGCGGTGCAAGTGAAGGAAGGGTCCTCGCAGGATCCGCCAGCCTCGCACCTGTTTCAAGTAGGAAGCATATGATAGTACGGACCTGCTCTCCTAGCGATCCCGGTCCTCTTCCCCCAACCCACCTACATTGCTTTGGCAGCTTCTCGTACGACTCGTAGTGGCACTCTCCGTCGCAGCACATGGTGCCACGGCACTCCGTCACGCAGTCAGTGTCCTAAGAAGACATGTTGATCATAGTTGCGGTCCGTTTCTTAAGACGCCATCTTATTCACCTGGCAGCACCAAGGGCATAGCGGTCGGCATGTGTTGTCCACGATGCATCCTGGCCCGTGTCTGAGCAGCATCTCATAGTCGTCGACGCAAAGAGAGTCCTCGCACTTTTGGCAACGGCCGCAATCAGAGTCCCCGTGGCACATCGGGCACTGGTTGGAGCTGTCCTTGGCCTGATGGAAGAATGTTGATGCTGTTGCTACAGCTGGCAGTGCAAGAGTTTCAATCGTTTCTGCCGCATCCCCATTTAGAAACATCCCCGGCATCTTCATCCTCTGACCTTGCAGTAGCACTTGCCGTGGACGCACTGCAGCACCGAGTGTCCGCAGTCGCAGTTGAGGCCGCTGCCGCAGCTGGCGTAGAACGGGCGGCAGTACTTGTACCCTCGCTTGCTCTCCTGCATATCAGGAAAAGATGCCTCTCACAGAAAAAAGTCCTTTTCCAGGATCTCTCTTGCCTTGTCCTCGTAGCAGCCGTAGTGATCCGGGCAGTCAGAGTCGGAGTGACACCACTGAGCCGTGCACATTCCATTGTCGCACCTTATTGTTGGCGCGATATTGGAGTATCACTCTACCGTCAATTCTGTTAAATATGTGTCAAGCTTGATCCTCACTTGCTTGGATACTTTGTGAGCGCCTTGCACTCCTCGTCCCCGGAGCAGACTTTCCTCTGGCAGAGCTGGTTCACGCAGATCTCGGTGGAGGTGCATTCCTCGTTGTAGCGGCACCTAAGTATAGCAGAAAAAAGCATTATTGTAAGATATACATTCCGTATAATTTTTGAATTGATCCCCTCACTTTGATCCCGGCGCCCTTGTGAGCTTTGCTGCGTTCTTGTTCTTCTTCCTGGAGCAGAATCCCTTGTGGCAGTGCCTGTGGTGCCTCCCGGCGTCGCCGCCCGCGAGCTTGTCGCAGATGGAACGGTCCTTGCATTTGACGGAGAGGCACTTGCCTGCCGTTGGGTAGAAACTGTCATTTTTTTATTTGCCAATTTCCACATTCTCACTGCCGACCGTTTAGGCAGACTGTCCCGTAGATGCAGTCCTTGTCGTCCTTGCAACCAGAGGAGGACTTTGTCACGTTCGCCAAGGGGGGCTTTCCGCTTCGGAAGCCCTTGGCCGCCTTCCCCCCTTTGGCGCCCCTCTTTCCGTGATGCCCGTGTCGTCGGCGATGCTTCCCGCGTTTCTTGCCATGGTGGTGCACCTTGAAGTGCTTTCCCCTCCGGCGATGTCCCCTGTGGCGGTGACGGTGGTGCCTCTTTCCTTCCCCCTTTGCCTTTCCTTGATGGCGGCCTAAAGTTTCCCGATTTTTTAAAGCAAATTTCTTTACTTCACTATTTTCCCGAAAACCTACCGAATTTGTGGTCCTTCTTTTTTGTCCTATGTTGAGTCTTGGATGTTCCTTTGCGTTCTTTCGAACTGTCGGATCCTTCCTTCCTCCCTGATGCGATTGAGGCCTTTCCCTTCGGGACCTCTACATTTTTCTTTTTCTAACAGACTGTTCCAAGTGTCAACAAGTAATTATATTAAAGACATCATTGCATTGCATTCCAGCCATGCAGGGAAATAATTATTTGATTGGTAATACTTTTTTACGATTTGCAGAACTTCATCAGTCTGAAAGACCTTTTCGCTTTTTCTCCTTGTCCTTCTTCGAATTTTCTTTTTTCTTGTCCACGGCATTTCCAATGCTCGCCTTGGAGAGAAGCGTCCCCTTCCTCTTTCTCTTCGACGTCTTCCCATCTCTCACACTCTTCCTGTCGTGATCTTTCCCTTTGGCATTCGACTTGTTCGGTTTCTTGTTTCCCAAACTCCTGAGAGCCCCTTTGAGCTTGAATTTCCGCTTATGATGTTTCTTCTTTCTTTTCTTCCTTCCTTTCGCGTGTTTCTTCCCAGATTTTCGTGGACCGCCCTTCTTCTTTGGAGAGGACTTTACGCTCATGGACCTCACTTCTGAATATGAATGAGGGACAGTGGACTTGATCTTCGTCGGCGGAGGAGCGAAATCGGGAATCCTGGGCGGGGCATCCTCAGATACAGTCTGGTTGTCATGCTTGCCTGCAAGGAAATTTGGATCTGGCAGGGATGCACTTTTGAAAGACTTTGTAGCGATGGCGGCCGACGCTTCTTTTGGACCGGCCCTCTTTTCTTCGGGCGAAACGTCGTCGTGGTCCTTTTTCCTGTGCCTCTTCCACAACCTCCTCTTCTTGCCCAACAGCTCCTCTTCCCCGCACCCAGTGTGGAAGAAGGAGAGCAGGAAGAGGGAGGCGGAGAGCAGCGCCAGGGCCCTCATCCCAGGCTTCGCCGAGACACGTTCAAATCATCGTTCAAATATGTCCCGCCGTTGAACACATTTCCTGTTTATTTATAGCCCTTTTTTCGCATGCAGTAACTCAGCGGCAGGGGCAAACTCGACTGTGTCGAACATGCCTGGGGTACAAGGAAAGGAGGAGAAGGCGTGCCTTTTCCCCTCGCATTTGTCGGAACCCCCTCTCAAGCCAAAAAAGGCTCTCTACGGACGGACGCTCCTAAAGTGGGAGATATGGTCTTAAATCCCCTGGAGACATCTCGCAGCAGCCTGATTAATAAGCCTCTAAAATCCCCCCTCCTACCCCGTGCAAATGAGACGCCTCGAGGGAGGAAAGGAGTGAGAAGAGGACCTGGGAGGAGAGAAGGAAAGAGGAAAGGCAACATCATCCAACCTCATTAAATTAAAACAAGACTGAGTAGACCCATTCCCACCCTTCCCCATCCGACGGTATTCCGACCTGACTGAAAAAAGCCCCTTTTTCTAAAGGAATTCGTGAAGAAGTAGCATCCGGCTGCTTCCTCCCTGTACTGAACAGTACCAATTTTCTTCTCTCTCAATCGCGAGACCGTTGGCCGCTGCCACCGAAAGAGAGGAGAGAGGAGAGCATCAATCTCTTTTTCCTCCCCCGACGGTCCGACCCACCGAAAACATCCCCCCTCTTCTTCTCCATTCCATCCCAGCCGCCGGCATCTCCTCCTCCTCCTCCTCCTCCTGGGGTCGGTGGTCGGCGGCTGGTGGGAGGGACGTAAGTGTCGGCACGAGCCAGAGATGGTCCTCCTGCAGCCACCCGCCGGTGTCGGATGGAACGGGCAAGCAGTGACCAAAACAATCACTCGACACCACCGACTCCGGCTATGGAATCATCAACCTAAGGGGGCATCTGCTCCGGGCGATCCTCGCTCCCCCCCGCAAACACTTGCCTCCGTCCCTCTCCCCCGATCTCACAATAGGCGGAGGGGGAGGTTTAAAAATGTCCAGGTGAAAAGTAGAGAGCAGCATCAATGAATCCGTTCCGACAGCGGCGTAAACCTCTGACCATCCAAAAACATTAGAATTTCTGGACGTCTTTCTTAGCCATAGGTCCTCCCCATGCGCTATTTTTTCCCTTTGCCCAAGATAAAGCAATCAGGGGGGGAAGGAGAAAGAGTGAGATAAATGCGACACCATTTGCCAGGAGGAGGAAGATGGGTTCCATTAGTCTAATGAGCAGCCAGCCGCCCAAGAAGGGGGGGGGGGGGGAGAGGAGTGGAAGAAAAATTGGTGGAGCAGCGACGGATTGGAGGAGGGAGGAAGAAGCCCCAGGTCCCTGTCCTGGGTCTGGAGAAGTACTGCCTACCGGACCTTTTTGTTCTCCTCCTTTCTCTCCGGAGCAATCTCGCGTTCTGGGGAACTGACGGACATTGCAACAACTCTTTGGTCTCCCAACCTGAGAATGGCTTCAGAAGGCCGAGGCGTTGGTAAATCCCATCCTACACCCTACAGTAAAAAAATCCCACACATTTCTTCGAAGGGCAAAAGCAAGATGCCAAAAAAATCTGCTCTTTTATTCATGCTTTCTATGAGAAAAACGAACTTTTAACCGTCGCCCGCGCTTAGCTCCTTTTTCTCCACTCTACACATTCTCCCCCGGAATAGTCATAATTGGTCATGAGCAGGTGTGTTCCAGCTTCAGGATCAACCGTAACTCGGCACAGGGTGTGTATTTCTTACAATTTTTAACATCATTTTGGTCAACTTTAAAAAGAAAGCTTTTTTTAAAAAAACACTCGTTTTTCTCTTCCTCCGGAAAAAAACGACCTACGACGTACGACAGGTATATTCGTATACTCGTGCAGTAGGTGCAGTTTCCTCGTCTCCATCGGTAGCATCCAAAAACGAGGAAAGAGGAAGAGGGGAGAGACGGGTGAGAGATCCATTGTGATGCTCTTCCGCCCCCCTTCCCTCGACGACCCAGTCATTGCGCCGCTCGCTGGCATGTCGCGCAGGCGGAACAGGAAGTATGTTAGGAAGGGGCGGCGGCGGCGGCGGCGGCGGCGACCCACTCACGGCGGACGGACCCGCCGTGTTGAAATGCGGAACTCATCGTAAGGGGAAACCGCCGGCCTTGTCACCTGGCATCTCTTTTAAAAGCAGCTATGTTCAAAAAGATGGCATTTCATCGAGGAACTTATTGTCGTCGGGTGAACACAGGGAATTTTTTTCGCGGCGTCCCCCAAGTTTTGCTACGTTTCGCGGGCAAGCTTTTTTGAGGGGGGAAATACTGGAGGGAAAAGAAAATACAAAGGAGTCTGGAACGAGTGAAGGGGGAATGGGGGCAGATGCTCCGTCGAGGATCTCGATGGGGTCCTTTTGGTAATTCCGAGAGATCTCTTTTCTCTCCTCGAAGGGTTCGCCGTCCGTCGGTTGGATGCTACAACAGACGATGGAAAGAGGGACAAAAACGGTTATTTAAAGGGAAGAAAAGGGGGGGAAACTGTTCCATGCGTGTGAACGCGTTGGGCTGATGGGCTTTTTTACTACCATATCCTGTACGTAGTATAAGCCCTTTCCTCGCCGGCTTTGGCTCTGTCTCTCTCAGACTAGACGGTGGCGTCGGCGTCGTCGAGGGGTGTCGGGTTCGTGATGCCAACGTGTTGTGCTTGTTGTGTGGCGGCGCTGGCATCGTCTGGATGTCTGTGTAAGAGTGTGTTACATCTTCTTGGCAATGAGACTTTTTTGGATGCTAGAAAGAAATTATCAAGTATGCTATCGTCCAAACAATAGATCTTATTTTCTATGGATGTTTCTTGCGTTGCATGCTTGGTCTCAACAACGCCTTCGAAATTAATTGTTGATTTTCTCCGTGTGATTCGAGCCACCTCAAGGTCAGCGGCGGTCTCTCCGGCGGAGAAGGCAAAAAATCACCACAATTAGGGCGACTTTTATTACAGGGATGGGCGGGGTGCACGAACTCTTCTTCCTCCTCCACGCTGGGGTGATCAGCCTAAGTGCCCCTCCCTCCCTCCCTCCCTCACCCTCGAATAATTCCAAGCACGCTCGATTCCCGAACACACGACCGCGCCCCCGCCTTATAAAGAAAAACCAAATCGTCCAGCCCGTGTCGCCCCTTTCCTTGTCGTGTACAGTACAATACGTCATGCAGTAGATATCTCCTTTCTCCGCGGCAATCGTAGCATATCCGTCCGCGGCGACGGTCAAAGGCAAGCATGAGGGCGTAGATGCCTCCCCCTCCTTTTGAATACGGAATCTTCTTCTTCTTCACGGTCGGGCGACTTCTTTAGTCTCTTCGGCGGAAAAAAGATGTGTGAGAACTTCTTGTGGGAATCCGAGAAACGTCCGTGGGAATTCAATTAGGCTGCTCTTTGGACAACCGGAAGGGGAGGGCACCCATGTGTGCTGAGGGGAGGGAGGAGTCGGATTCTTGTTTTGATGGGAAAACAAAAAAGAATGCAGACAAAGAAAAAGAAGAAAAATGGCTCCAGAATTGAATGGAACCTCTTCCCTCTCCTCCTCCTCCTTCTGTTTGGCTCACGCCCACACCGGATGTGAGGGAGGGAGAGAGAAAAGTCGGGAGATAAAAAAGTGTCACTGAGCAGCACTGTTGTCGCTCGGCCACTCCCACCAAAAAAAGTGGGGGGAAAAGAAAGATAATTTTTATTGCGCTTCTAGATTCGTGAGACGACAGAAGAGGCGCGCCTTCTCCCTTCGTGTATCCGTCGGGTTGTGATGTGAGGTACGAAAACTGCTCGTTATAATGGTATCTCTCCGTAGTACCTGCTTCTGTGAAAGACGACCATGTTTTAAATATGTAGGTAGCAAAGCGGCGAAATGACACCTTGTTTCCAACATTTCGGAGAGTTTTCTGAAAGTGATCTCAATTCTTTGGTTCTATGAACATCCCCACATTCCCAGCAGCACAGGAGGGCAATAAAATCTAGGCCAATTTATAAATTGGAAGTTCCAAATTTGGCCGCTCGCTGTCGATTTCACGCGCGTTGAAAAAATCTTTCTGGCTGTGTATTTTAATTGCGACGGTGGCCCTCTCAGGTCCTCTCGCTTCTATTTATGGAAAACGGAGGTGTAGTTCATTCAAAATTGGAGGAGGAGCGGGCGCAATCGCCATCATCATCTTCCTTCTGTCTGGGTCTGGCGCCTCGTCTAGTCTGTAGAATCAAAACGCGGAGGTAGAGATGCGAGCGATTGGTTTATTGAGGGGAGCTCCGATGAAAGGGCCTATTCAAAACAAAGGAAGAAAAAAGAGGATCTCTGCTTGGGTCGTCGCAGACTTGTCTACAGGCCTCTCCATTGACGGTGATTGAAAGCGGGCCGCGAGAGCGTTGACCTGGCATGGATGTGAGTCGATGTGTGTTACCTAATCTGATAATCAAATCTGCCTCAAATCGTAGTTTTTCGTTTTTTTCATGCAGGAAAAAAGCATACGTCAGCAAAATTGCTTCCCCGGGTGAAAGTTCCGAATAAAAGGTTTCCCTTTCTTTCCTTTCCCCCGAAGCTCCATTTGTCAAAGAAGGAAAAGAAAAGGAGGGAGAAGGCGGTGGAAAAAGCGCCGAGGGAGGAAGAGGGGGAGAAATCGAGAAGTCATCGCGGAAAATGAGCTGGAGCGTGGAAAGGAGAAAATAAAATCCCGGCGTTTTGTCTTCTCGAGTTTCTTAATTCGGAGCAGGAAGAGAAATGACTTGTTTGACGCTCCCCCTCCACCCTTGACAACAAGGAGCGCAGTTTTTCTGATTGCTCTGCTTTCGCCTGCGACACATGCAAAGTTTCATTTCGCAGTCCTGTACTTCCAGGCAACAGTTTCTCGCTGTCCAATGTTCTTTGATCTTTTACACACTCTCGTCTTTTATGCATGGAGGAGTACTCCTTCGCTTGGAGAACAACACGATGAGGAGGGGGAGGAATTTTTTTACTTCTATGGCGTCGGAATTGCCTCTTTCCTTCTTCCCGTTGCCCGGGAGAGTCCACATTTATCGAAACATGTTCTTTTCTGCCTCATTCGTTTTTTACTGTTTCCCCATAATGCGGTTCTTAAAACAAGGGGACACACGGTGTCTTCAAATTCGTGACTTCAGGGAAACCCTGACGTGCCCTACAACAGTTTGCAATTTGAACTTTAGGCCTTTTTTGCCTTGCACGCGGTGTTGAAGAAGGTTTATTTTAGCAACGGCTTTTGGTCGGAAATTCTCGCTCAGCAGACAAAGAGGGAGAAGGGAGGAAAGGAAGCTTAAGAGGAGCATTGAAGGGCCTTTTAAGCCCTTTCACGATAATGACAAAGAAGCAGGGATTGAAGGGGAGAGAGGGAGGGGAGAGAGCTCTTACGTGGAAAGGTGGAATGGAGATAGGCGAGAAGAGGCCTCGGCCGGCACCGACCTCTCCATCCTGCAAAGCCCCCAATCCTATCTATTCTCTTTCTAACCGTCAGGGAGGGAGGGGGAGATAGCGAAGAGGCACAATTTCCTGAAGTGGTCTCTCTCTCCCCCCTCCCCCATCCTCCACGAGCCTTTGAGCCCTCTCGTCCTCCCCTCCTTGCTTTTCCCCTTTCCGGCTTAAAGCTCTGAACGCCCTCTCACTCTAACACTGAGAAGAGAAGACCCGCCGCAATCTTTCGAATAAGGTGACATAGAGATAGATCAATGACGGGCGTACCAAGGAGATACGGGTGGTGGGGCCAAAGTAAGCTACAAACAGAGTAGCATAGATCTTTGTGGTTACCTTTCCTTCCACCGCCACCTTCTTTTTTTGTGTACGTATGTATGTAGACCAGCCTTTTTCCTTCGAGTAAAAAAGGGTGGTATATGGAAGGAGAAACGAGGGGCAGGCCGGAACAGTCGTTTTGGGCGGAGAAGGAGACTCAAGTTCCCCTGTTTGTTCTTCGAGAGAAGCGGATGAAGGGTTTTGGAGAGGAGGAGGAAGAGAGGGAAGGGATCGTTCATGAAGTGGGGCTCGAGTTGAGTGGATCGGGGAGGGATGAGGAGGAAGGAGAAATAATGCACACAAGAGCTCGAGAAAGATGATATATATCAGGCTGTATCAGGCTATATCAGGGATTCGCCGATTCGCGCATAGTTCCACACGTTCAAGCAAGTAGAGTCGCTATTTCGCCCTCTACTGCGCACTCCGAGGCATCTTGTCAGTGGGTCCCCCAACAAACATTTCGAGTTTTGTCTCCAAGTTCGTGGGAAATTAGTAGTGGAGAAAATTGCGAAAGTCTATCTTGGCCGGCCCAATTCCCCGACGGACTCATATGAACAGCAAAAAAGTGGAAGACGAGGAATGTCAAACACGCCCCCCTCCCTCTCCTCTTCCGCCTCCGCTTGAGTCACCGCAGCATGATTAAATGGCCGCCGCCGCCGACGCCCTCTTCTCCTTCCTCCTTCCGCTTGCTCGCTTGTCTGAGTTTCCCATCTTTTTTGGCGTGCAAACACACAAAAAATATAACGTCGCAGTCTCTTCTTCCCCTTCCCACCTTCCTGTCTCCTCGTACTTCCCCGCCCCCTTCCCTCCCCTCTCTCCCTCTGGGGAAGCCAAAGACTCATTTTTCTTCTTATCATCATAGCCAAGGGGAAAGAAGGGCAAACCGCAAAAAGCACCCCCTCCCTCCCTCCTCTATCCTCCACCGCCAAGATAATTAAATTAGCCCTTCTTCCTTCTCCTCATTTCTCGTGCTACTGCGCTTTTATCATTCCTCTGCGGCTGTGGCCGCCGCTCGCTGTAGCCGCAAATGGGCGAGGGAGGAGTAAGGGGTCGGCCCAGAGGGGAAAAGATATTGTACACCGACACAGAAGAGACTTTTAATTCTCGAGCCGTGAAAACGCACCCTGAAAGGAAGACAATGCAAGGCGAGGGGAGGATCGATGGCGGACGGTTGCTCGGATCCTTTGAATTTCGGGCATAGCCAATCGGCCTAGCTACTATATACCAGGGCTTGGAGCTTGACCAATTCAAGGTTAAAGCGTGCAGCCAAAACATGGAAGAAAAACAAGAAGAAGAAGAAAAGAGCATGAGGGGATGTCTTGAATAAAAATTCTTCCTCTTTCACAACGGATCATCATCGTCGTCATTGAGGAGCAGCTGGCGGGCGAAGAACGATGGAAAAACGATCTCGCTTGGATCCTCACTTTATTTTTTGCCACCATCATTTTGGGGAGGGTCGTCGTCGCCGTCTAGACGGACATTGATCGGGGGAAGATTATTCTAGCACGACTAATTGTTCCTTGACCTTTAGATTGGAAGTTGCCGTACGCTGGTACATAAATATATATAAATAAGCCTTCCTGCCGAGACAGGCCGAAAAAACAAGGCGTATATTAGTTTTCGTCGTCGTCTGTCGCTTCGTGAAATGCGTCTTCGCCAGACGAATCCTTTTTTTCCCACTTTCCCCCCTCCTTTTCCTTCCCTGCCCTGCTGCTCGAGCGCACCCATTGTGATGGCCGCCGCCGCCCAAAAGGACCTCCGCCGATCGTCTCCTTCTTTATGGTTCTGCCGACGACGATCATTCTTTGTACGGGGAGAATTCACGATTTCTTATGGTATGCCATCAATCTACTTATTCTCCCCGTTCCATACTCGATGCTCGATCGGCCGTTAAGGAAACAGCGTCGCT
>JAAUYB010044824.1_pt1 | contig 10804 bp, 11 predicted proteins | sample 7278071 | NCBI WGS metagenome assembly JAAUYB01 (sample SAMN14350121, study PRJNA611818) | marine sediment metagenome | isolation source: surface marine sediment (1.8m) | place: French Polynesia: Moorea | collected 2018-08 | reverse complement strand
TATCCTGTTTCCGATTGTGGGATACGCCGAATTGACCATGGATGACATTCCGGCCGACAGTGAGGCCCGACAAAACCTGGAAGAGATTCTCAAAGCGGCGAATCGGGCCAAAAAGCTTGTACAACAGATTCTGACGTTCAGCCGCCGGGGCAGCCAGGAGCGCAAACCGCTGAAGGTTCAATTTCTGATCAAAGAAGCGCTAAAAATGCTGCGAGCCACCATCCCCTCGAATATTGATATTGATTGCAATATAAACGAGGACTGCGGGCCGATTCTGGGGGATCCGACCCAGATTCATCAGGTTATCGTAAATCTTTGCACCAATGCTTACCATGCCCTGCAGGATAACGGCGGGAAGCTCGAAGTGAATCTGAAGGAGACCCACATCAGTTACCAAAAATCGGTGGAACGGGTGGGCATGAAAGTTGGCCGTCATCTCGAATTAACGGTCAGCGATACGGGACCCGGAATGGAGCCGCAGGTACTGGAGCGGATTTTCGAACCCTACTATACCACAAAAAAGCAGGGCAAAGGAACCGGCCTGGGCTTGGCCGTTATCCACGGTATCGTCAAAAATCACGGTGGTGATATCAGTGTTGAAAGCCAGCCGGGTAAGGGTAGCAGATTTACGATCTACATACCGATAATTGACGATGTCGAGATCGACCCGAAATCGCCGAAACCCGAAGCCGCCAACCAGGGCAATGAGCGAATCCTGTTGATAGACGATGATAAACAAATCATCGACATTGAGCAGCAGATTCTGGAACGCCTTGGATACAGAGTAACCCCCAAAACCGACAGCCACGAAGCCCTCGATGAATTCGCGGCTCTGCCCGATAATTTTGATCTGGTAATTACCGACATGACCATGCCTAAAATGACCGGGGACCAGCTCGCCCGCAAATTGATGGACATCAGGCCCGATATACCGGTGATCCTGTGCACCGGATTTAACGAAAGCATGACAGAGGAAAAAGCGCTGGCCATGGGAATCGACAAGTTCGTCATGAAACCCATCGTCAAAGACGAGCTGGCAAGTACGATCCGCGCCGTGCTGGACACCCCCAAAGCCTACCAGCATAAAGCACCATCCGAATTTAATATGGGCACGAACTAGTTGATTTAAGTTTCAACTCCGGGAGATTCGCGTTTTTTTTCTTCATCTTTCGCTACCTCATCAACTGCCTCGTTTAAACTGTCGAGCAGACAGTTGACCGGTTCGGCGAACCGCTTGACCGCCGAAACAGCCTTCTCCTGGGCACTGCGATATCCGGCGCGATAGGCAAAAAAATAGACGAGCGTAACCAGCGTCAGCTGGGCCAAAATCAGTAGAAAGGATTTCATACACAATTCTCCTTTATTTTTTTCATCCAATATAATAGTTTCGGCTATATGGCCTCATTACTTTAACGCCGGGGTCAATAACGCGTGGTTCAGATGGTCGATTTCTGCCGAAACGCCGCACCTGCATCCGGAACAATTCGAATTGCCTAATTTCAGACCGCTAATCAAAAACCATCGCAATCCGGGGTCCAGGTTTGCGGGCGGCTCAACCGCCACCGAGGCATTCAACCGAAATCCATGAAAATGCACACCCACAATTTTGTCGAAACCTACCGCGGACTTGTCGGATACGGTTTAGATCGAGAGACAGACGAGAACACCATCATTTACTATTTGCAGAAATTCTCCGACGATCAGCTCATGAAATTGATCACCAAACGCATGTCCGATGCGGAGATGCTGGAATTGTTTGATCTAATCAACCGTCTTCTGAAAAACCACCTGACGGAAGCCGAATATCACCGGCATTTTCTCAAGGATGATCATGACGACCATTGAAAGTGGGAGAAATAGAAGATGAGAAGGTGAGAAGGTGAGAGGGTTGGATGGTGAGAAGTTGGGAAGCTGCAAAGTCGGGAAAATAAGACCTTGAGAGCTCGGGGAAGTTCAAATATTGACGTAAAGACAATATCAGAAAAGGGTTGTGATGCTGACAAAAAGATATCTTGAACGCTACGCGGATGTGTTGTGGTGGGGGCTGACGACGGCCAGAACAACATCATTCAAAAAAAATGACATCATTCTGATTCGATATAACCAGCCGGCAATCCAACTGGCGGAGGTCCTTTACGCCAAACTGATCGGCAGAGGCTACCACGTGATTCAACGCATGAGCCCGACCGCAGCCATGGAACGCCATTTCTATCAGTTATCATCCACCGGGCAGCTCGTCTTCCTGCCCCCCGGAGAAAAGGAACTGATGTCGCAGCTCAACGGCAGTATATATTTAAGTGCGCCCGAATCCATTACCCACCTGAGCGACATCGACCCTGCCAGAATCGGTAAAACCGCGGTCGCGCAGAAAGCGTTGCGCGACATACTCAATCGCAGAGAGGCCCGGGGCAATTTCAGCTGGACCCTCTGCATCTATCCAACTTCAGAACTGGCCTCCCAGGCCGGCATCTCTCTGGACGACTATGCCCGCCAGGTGGTTAAGGCCTGCTTTTTAAATCGGCGAGATCCCGTATCCGAATGGCGGACCATATACAATAACGCCCGCGACATAAAAAAATGGTTAAATGGGTTAAAGATCAAATCCCTGCGAATCGAAGCCGACAATATCGATCTGGAAGTCACCCCGGGCGAAAAACGGCAGTGGATCGGCATTTCCGGGCGCAATATCCCCAGTTTCGAGATTTTCATGTCTCCTGACTGGCGTGGAACACGTGGCCACTATTATGCCGATCAACCCTCCTTCCGCAGCGGCAATCTGGTCAGAGCGGTCCGGCTGGTCTTCGACAACGGCAAAGTCACGCGGGTCACGGCCGAAGCCGGGCAGAAATTCGTCCGGAAACTGCTGCGGATGGATAAAGGGGCTGACAAACTGGGGGAATTTTCCCTGACGGACAAGCGGTTTTCCCGCATAAATCAATTTATGGCCAATACCCTGTTTGATGAAAACTATGGCGGCACATTCGGCAATTGCCACATTGCCCTGGGCTCGTCATATGCCAATACGTATGCCGGAGACAGCCGTCGACTGACCTCCGCTCTCAAGAAAAAACTGGGATTCAATGAATCGGCCCTTCACTGGGATTTGGTAAATACAGAAAAAAAGCGGGTGACAGCTAAATTGTCCAGCGGCAAAGCTAAAACGATTTACGAAAATGGCCGCTTTTCTCTATAGGAGCTCTTGGATGGAATTGGGGCTGGGATCTGGATCATGGCGGGTAAGCCGTTAAATCCCGACCGCGGCTCCGGTTGGCATCGATCCAAACGAACCGATTGAATCGATCAGCTTTTTCAGGGGAAAGGGCTTTGCCAACACCATATCGAAACTTTTGGATTCCAGATGCCAGGGCGTTCCGGATATGGCGATCACCGGAATGGATTGCTTGCGAGAATTTCTGATGTGCTTGACGACGCCGTTGCCGTCGACACCCGGCATGCACATATCGGTAATCACGATATCAAAATTCCCGCCATCGAACTTGTCGATTCCTTCCTGACCGTCTCGGGCGGTTTCAACTTTGTGACCGAACCGTGTCAATGCCTGGGAAATAAGCTGCAGGATACCTTTTTCATCGTCAATAACCAGTATCTTACTCATTAATCCTCTCCGCACGTCTTGCCCGATTTCGATGACCTCGATGAATTCATGGTAAATCAGTTGAACGACAATGTCAACAATATATTGTAAGCCTGCCGAAGTCGACCCACTATATATAGTGTATTTTGTGGTTTACAACGACATTACCACCCGGCACGAGCGATAATGGTTTCGAGTTTTTCGGTTATGGTTGTTATGGAATGGCGGGAATTTTGAACAATTCGACACGTCGATAAAACCGAGAGCTTCTTATATAATTCCACTCCGGGGTGTCAAACCAAATTAAGTGGGATTTTTTTTTTCAGACAAAAACGTTATTAACAATATATAACCATCTGAATCGAATTGAGATAATACCGAGATCGTGCTGATGCGTTGATATTAAACGATCTGGAGAGACCGTATTTTTTTTAGGAATTATAGACAGATCGGCAATTATCCCCAAGTTATGAACAATCGCGATTCCTCCAGATTTCTTTGGAAATCTTTCATTTTTCAAGAATTTTCAGGAACCAAAAAAAATTGAATAAAAAAAAGCGCCCACGGGTTGTGGGCGCTTGAAATGCGGGTAATCTGAGAGCGGTAAAAAATTCTGGACGCCAGACCGAAAAAGGGAGGGGAATCCGACCGGATTAAATCTTGTATTTTCCGAAATCATCTGGAGACAGATTCTCCAGGTAATCCGCCCACTTTTTGCCTTCTTCGCTCGTATCCACCACCTCGGCCTCTCCATCTGTGATCTTCGATTTTTGCATAACGGCATCTTCAACGAAAATTGGCGCCTCGAACCGCAGGGCCAGGGCGATGGCATCGCTGGGACGGGCATCCATATCGAAGTTGCCGTCTTCGGAAACAAAATAGATCCTGGCAAAAAAGGTGTTGTCCTTTAAATCGCAGACCTCGACCTTGGCGATTGAAATTTTTCGCGTATCCGCAAAATTCTTGAACAGGTCATGGGTCATCGGTCGTTCGTATTTTATATCCTGCAGGGCAGAGGCGATAGACGTGGCTTCGAGCAGCCCAATCCAGATGGGAATGGCCTGTTCGCTATCTTCCGATTTCAGAATAATGATGGGCGTATTCGATGCCGGATCCATCGTCAGACCCGCTATGCTTACTTTATGCAGCATAACTGTTTTCTCCTTTCAAGCCATCGGCTGTAGGTTCAATTTCGACGGGCATTCCCCACAGTGAATGAGCATATGCTTTTTCAATTTCTACCCGAACCAGATAGCCCGGTAATAAAGCGCCGCGATCTTCCGACGAGTCATCGTGGTAAAAATTAACAACTTTATTGGTCGTCGTGCGCCCGGTCCATTGCACCGCCTGACTCTGTTCGTTCGAACTGCCGGATGACTGCCGCTTGCTGGGTCCTTCGGCAATGATGGTTTGAACCGTCCCGATCAGTGCCTTGTTTTTGGCTTTCGTATAGGACTTTTGCAGGTCCAGAAGGATTTGCAGCCGCTCGTTTTTTTGGTCGTCTGAGATTTTACCGCCAAAACGCGTGGCAGCTGCATTCGGACGGTCAGAATACATAAAAGCGAAAAGACCGTCAAATTCCACTTTTCGCATCAAATCCAGAGTCTTTTCAAAGTCATGCGGCGATTCGCCCGGAAAGCCGACAATCATGTCAGATGTGATCGCGATATCAGGACAAGTATCTCTGAGTTTGGCAACTTTGTCAAGGTAGAGCTCCCGGGTGTATTTACGGTTCATCTGCTTCAGTATCCGATTTGATCCGGATTGAACCGGCAGATGGATATGCCGGCACAATTTATCATTCGTTTCAAAGGCATGGATAAGATCATCACCAAAATCCTTGGGATGTGATGTGGTAAAGCGGATGCGGTACAGACCGTCTAAGTCCCGGATACGATCGAGGAGTTTCGCAAAACTGGGCAAGCCTTCCTTTTTGCCGTAGCTGTTTACATTTTGTCCGAGCAGGGTGATCTCTTTCGCACCGTATGCCACCAGGGATTTTATTTCAGCGATAATACGATCCGGGTGACGGCTGGTTTCCCTGCCCCGAACATAGGGCACAACGCAATAGGTACAGTAATTGTCACAGCCCCGCATAATGGTCACAAACCGCGACACCGGATTGTGGACGGCGTTGGCCGGAGTCGGATTGTGTGTATCCGAATCTTCGGACATCGATACATCGACAATGCGACGGCGCTTGGCCTCGATCTTGGCAACCAGGGCCGGCAGCCGGTCCATGGCCCGGGTTCCGAACACCAGGTCGACGTGCGGCACGCGTTCCAGAATCTTATCGCCTTCCTGCTGGGCGATACATCCTCCAACCCCGACAATCAGAGCCGGCCTCTTCTTTTTAAGCCTCGCAAGCCGCCCCAGAAAACTGAACGCTTTTTGTTCTGCTTTAGCCCGGACAGTGCACGTATTGAGCAAAACCAGATCTGCTTTTTCCAGTTTTGCCGTCTGCTGATAGCCGGCTTCGGCAAGTCGCATCGCCATCTGTTCGGAGTCATAGACATTCATCTGACATCCAATGGTGCTGATGTAGAGGTATTTTTCCAGCATGGGTTAATTTCCAATAAATCCGATTCGACGACGTTTGAAGAGTTAGTGCTTGGACCGCCAGGGTCCCGGTATCAGTCCACAATAATTGAGGAACTTAGGGATTCAGAGATTGAGGAATTGAGGGATTCAAAAATTAAAAAAAATAATAGATACAATTCTTTTAATTCCTATAATTCCTGAATACCTAAATACCTAAATACCCAAATTCCTGAATTATTTTCCCTGATACCTGAAACCGCTTGTAGGCTTATGTCACTACCGGTTGCCCTCGCCCTCCTCGAAATTCATCCGTATCGGCTCCATCATAATATGCTGCCCGAGGTCGCACAAGATCCTTTCAAGATCGGGTTCACACCCCGGAGCGATCTGAAATTCTACGAGTCCCACCTCCGGATCCAGCGTTTTGACAACTGCCACGCCATCGTACGCCTCCAAAATGAACCGAATAAAGGCGATTTCGCGTCGATCAACGCGAAAATGCTGTCTGGTGGTTTGCGTGAGATGGCAGTCAGTTGGCATCGTTAATTAGGTGGTGGTAAAAGTCAGAGGTAAAATCAATAATAAGCATAACCGCTTTTTTTTCAATAAAATATTTAAACTTGTCCATCGATCAAATCTGGTGTATTCGGCAATCATGAAAAAACAGTGGCATATGCTTCAGCCCGATCCGCTGACCGTCCGCGAATTAAGTCAACAGTTGAAGTGTCATCCGGTCACCGCAGCGGTACTCGCCAATCGCAATATTTGCAATCTTAGAGACGCCAACCGGTTTCTAAACGCATCCCTGAAAGATTTGCGCCGCCCCTCGGATTTGATCGGGATGCAAGCTGCCGTCAAGCGCATCTATAGAGCGATTAGCCGCCGCGAAAAAATATTGATCTTCGGCGATTATGACGTGGACGGTATTACCGCGACCGTGATCCTGCTGAACTTTTTGCACCATACGGGTGCTGATGTGACGTATTATATTCCCCATCGCATCTCCGAAGGCTACAGTATCCAGGCCCGGCATATCTCGCACTTCGTTCGACCGAATCAGTTCGATTTGATCATAACCGCTGACTGCGGATCAAGCAGCCATGAAGCCATAGCGGCAGCCAATAAATCCGGCATTGATGTGATCATCACCGACCACCACAACATCGAAGATGAGCTGCCGCCGGCGTTGGCTGTCATAAATCCCAAGCGCAGTGACTGCCCGGCCGGATTTCAGGACCTGGCCGGTGTCGGGGTAGCATTTTGCCTGCTGATCTGCCTGCGCACTTACCTGCGAGAAAACGGTTTTTGGCGTGAACGGCAGGAGCCCAACCTGAAGTACTATTGCGATCTGGTGGCACTGGGAACCATTGCAGATATGGTCCCCCTGGTCCGGGAAAATCGTATTTTCTGCAAGACCGGCCTTGAACTGATTCGGGCCGGATACCGTCCCGGACTGGCAGCTCTGGGAGATATCAGTGGAATCGGAAGTGGCGCAATCGATGCCGAAGATATCGCTTTCCGTTTGGGGCCCCGGCTAAATGCCGCCGGCCGTATGGATCACGCAGCACGGGCAGTGGAACTGTTGACCGAAACTGATATCGGCACCGCCGCAAATATGGCTCGCACCTTAGACCTCCTGAATCAAAGAAGACAGCAAATGGAGCAGGCGACCCTCGCCCAAATCGAATCGTACCTGAAGATCAACCCTTCACTGCTCAAGCGGCGCTCGTTGGTCCTCGCCCAAGACGGCTGGCATGTGGGTCTGCTCGGCATTGTGGCTTCACGGGTTATGGACCGCTATTATCGCCCGGTTATTCTGATTTCGATGGAGGACGGCATCGGAAAAGGTTCGGCCAGAAGTGTTCCCGGCATCGACCTTTTTCAAGCCCTGTCCGGCTGCGCCAAGCATCTACAGACCTGGGGCGGACACACCATGGCAGCCGGGTTGAAAATTCGTCAGGAAAATGTTGAGAAATTTCAAGAAGCCTTCGAAGAGGCTATTCAAAAACTGGTTCAGCCTGAAAAATTGACTCAAACCCTCGAAGTTGACAGTGAAATTGATTTTTCCGTGATTTCAGGAAGCCTGATCGACGAGCTGGAATCTTTGATGCCCTACGGTGCCGGCAACCCTGAACCGCTCTTCGTGGCATCCGATCTCCGGGTTGTTTCATCGCGAATCGTGGGCAAACGGCACCGCCGTATGACATTGCGGCAGTCAACCTTGGGTCACTCGCCCGCTTTTCAAGCCATCCAGTTCAATGTCGATGGTGACCGGGCGCGGTCAAATCATTTTGCCCGGGCCGTTTTCAGGCTCCGCTGGAACCGCTGGAACGGACAGAAAGCCGCCCAAATCGTCGTCGAAGATTTGCAGTGACATTTTTTCTTGCAATCCTGATATCGAATTATTATGATGCAATCAATTAACGGTTGCATTCAGGTGTGCTCTACCGGAACAGAACCCGGATGGTTTAATCCAGGTGTTTTCTTTAACATTCCATTAAGTAAGGTAGAATCCATGGCCAAGGTGTTTCGACCCAGCTCCCGCGAATCGAGTATTTTGTCTAAAATTGAGTCGACCAAAGAGCATGTGCGTCGACTGGCGATCTCCAGAGTCAAGGATTGCGCCGAACCGCTTGCCAATGGCATCGCTACGAAATTGATTGAAACCGGTCTGGTTGAGACAACCAACAAGAATGTTTTAGAGGAACAAGTCCAGAAATGTCTGGAAAAATTGAACCGTCTCGATGATTTTGAGATTGACTACCAGGTCGCACCCATTCGCAATCTTGTTCCGAATCCCCAGATCGTCAGCCTCTATGTAACGGCTTTCGTGATCGAAAAGCTGATCAACCACAAGGATGTGGTGGATATATTCGGATCTGATGAAGAAATATATTTCACCATTAATCAGCAAGTAAAAAAGTATATGCCCCTGTAATGCGTCCCAGCTTCAATCCCAGGTTGATCAATGACCCTTTCCATGATCCCGGGCTCTTCATCCCTTTTGTTTTCCAAAATCGTGCCCTGCTCTTCGATCTCGGTGATATCAGTGGCGTCACGAGCCGAGATCTTCTTAAAATCAGCCATGTTTTTGTAACCCACACCCACATGGACCATTTTATCGGCTTCGACCACCTGCTACGTCTGATGCTGGGTCGCGAAAAAACGCTTTCGCTTTACGGCCCCCGGGATTTCATCAAACATGTAGAAGGCAAACTGTCCGGATACAACTGGAACCTGGCGGATAAATACAATTACCCCCTGGTTCTGGAGGTCACTGAAGTCCATTCGGATTGTAAAATTGGCCGCAGCTACTGTTGCAAGGATCGGTTCAGGCCATCGGGCGAAGCAGTCCGGTGGCCGTTTGAGGGTGTATTGTACCGGGAACCGGCATTTCACATCTCAGCCGCTATCCTCGACCATCAGATCCCATGCCTGGGACTGTCGGTTCGGGAACGATTCCACGTCAACATCATCAAAGAAGGACTGAATCGTCTCGGTCTGGTTCCGGGACCCTGGCTCACGGATTTTAAACAGACCCTCTACCGCCAGACGGACCCCGCTGAATTATTTGTCGTAAAAGGTCCTGAACAGCCGGAAAAAAATCAGTTTGTTCTGGGCGACCTTGCCCGACAGATTGCCCGGATTTCTCCTGGCCAAAAGATCACCTACATAACTGATGTGGCCGACAGCCAAACCAATCGGGAAAAAATCATGGATCTGGCCCGGGATTCGGACCACCTGTATATTGAAGCGGTATTCCTGGAAAAAGACCGGCAACTTGCCGACCGGAAGCACCATCTCACGGCACACCAGGCCGGTAAAATAGCCGCCCGGGCCGGTGTCAGACAGTTCAGTATTTTTCACTTTTCCCCCAGATACACCGATCAGGAAGATCTCCTTTACCAGGAAGCCATGGATGCTTTTGAGCGTTTCTCATGAAGTATTACGATTTTCTGATTAAGAACGGACACCTTGTGGACGCTGCCAGCAGCAGAAATGGCCGCTTTGACATTAGTGTCAACCATGGCAAAGTCACCCGCGTGGAATCCGAAATTGATCCGGGCCAGGCCAGGCAGGTATATGCTGCTGACGGTAAACTCGTTCTGCCGGGGCTCGTGGATACCCATGTCCATCTGACACCACAGGCCCGTGCGGTTGGTTTCCAGATGCTGGCCCGGGCCGGTGTGACCTGTGCATTAGAGTGCGGCGGTTTTGTGGAAGATGTGATCGAAAGCATGGCTGTCGCCGGATCGGGAATCAGCGTCGCTCCGCTCAATCGCCTCGATCCGGGGATCAGTATCAGCGGGCCAAATGCCGGCCGGCAGGAGTTGAGTAACTATCTGGATCGATCGCTGGCGGATGGTGCCCTGGGCCTCAAAATTCTGGGAGGCCACCATCCCCTGACTCCAGAAACAACCCGGGCAGCTATTGAAATTGCCAACGCGGCCGGAGCCTACGTCGCCTTTCACTGCGGTACCACCCAAAACGGTAGCAACCTGCACGGCCTGCTGGAGGCGCTGGAGCTGGCCGACAACAACCACCTCCATGTCTGCCATATTCCGGCCTACTGCCGCGGCCTAACCCACGGATCACCTATAGAAGAGGCCATGATTGCCCTGAATGCTATGGCAGCCAAACCCCATCTGGTTAGCGAAACCTACCTCG